>FTLB01799831.1_pt1 | contig 18707 bp, 17 predicted proteins | sample 1658291 | NCBI WGS metagenome assembly FTLB01 (sample SAMEA3914812, study PRJEB12502) | metagenome | biome: forest; material: soil | place: Canada | collected 2011-07-07 | depth 0.1 m
CCTCCGTCCGATTCTGTCTCGTCCCAAATAAACTGTCAACATGTTGGTGTTTCGAGCCGGAGGTGAGTTTATACATTCGTCACCCAGGACACCGAATTTTCAGCTCATGTGGCACGCGTAGCTGGGATTTCCTTCGGTCGTGATATTGTGATCAAATTGATACACTGGGTGCTTTCTCTGTATACGGTCCATGACTTTCTGGGGTATTCTATTCCACGTCCCTACACAGAGTCTGCCCCTGAATCATCAGGCGTTCCCTCCGTGTGTTGCTCGTGAGAGCTGAGCCCTCCCGTTTCTAGTCTCTCCAATGCCCTGTCAACTTCGTGCGGCCACGAGGTTAGGCCGACGATAGCCCACTCTAGCGCTCCAACCAGATATAACGCGACACACTGGCCTACCCACAGACCAGCGAGGCCCCAGCCATGGAAAGCCAGATAAATACCGCCTGGTAGAGCACCAAAGTAGTAACTTAGGAGGTTCACGAGAGCACCTACCCACTGCCTGCCCATGCCCCTGAGTACGCCCCCGCAGGATCCATTCAGCCCATCCGCAATCTGTCTGAGAGTTAATTGATTTCCTGCACGGGAGACGGGGAGAGGGCCGCTGAGAAAATGGGAGCAGCTGGAAAGAAGGGCTGGCGACAAACATCGACGACAAACGACATACCTGAAATAGGGCAACATAGGGCATCACTTCAGCCACCAGCCGCACCACTCTCTCGTCGTCGTTAAATATTTTACCGAAGACGTCCTTAACTCCCATGAGGATGCCAAGGATAAGCCCCCCTGCAGCAATGCTCAGAATGGCGGCGCAGTGTGCCGCTCGGGCAGCCTCTTTGGGCTTTCTGGCGCCGAGAAGGTTTCCTATGCGCGAGGAAGCCGCAACGCCAAGGCCGAAAGGAACCGTGTTGATGATCTGATCAGCAGTCATGATGACAGACTGCGCAGCCAGAGAGATTGTGCCCAGCCGCCCGGCAGCAAGGGCAACTATCTCGAAAGCGAGCCACTCAGAACCGACGTGGATAACCCCGAGAACAGCAAGACGCGCGAACGGCACCATGTGCGAGAAGGCACTACGAGGAGCGAGACCACCCCAACACTCCTTCCCCTTGACGAAGATCGCATACAGCACGAGCAAGAAGAAACTCAGCCAGTACGAAATTCCCGTTGCGAATGGCGCACCAAGAAGACCCATGTTGAGTTTGTAAATGAAGAACCAATTGAGCAGCGCGTTGAACGGAGAGGTGATCAGCAAGACGTATGTTCCTGGCCGATAAAGCTCTGGTTCTCAGGTTAGGCATTGGGTCTTGCAAGGGGGTCTGTAGCCTGGTATGCGGGCGAGAAGGGAAGAGTAGCATCAGAGGAAATACGGGTATGAGAATATCATCGCTAACCTTGCGCCTGCAGGAATTTTTTCATTGACTCAAACCAGATATACCCCAAGCCTCCTGGGATCAGGCACCTGAGAAATCGGGCACTGTCGATGCATATGTACTCCTCCTGTCCCAGAGCCCGGAAGAGATGCTCGGAGAATGTCCAGAGTACAGCCACGACGGCATAGAACGCAGAGAGAACCACAAGTCCCCGCTGTAGGAGAATGCCGAGATCGTGCTTGTTTGACGAGCCCGTGAAGCTGCTCGAGGCCAGCGTGTCCAGGGCGGTGGTGCCTCCGAGAGCAATTAGCCACGCCGTCGACATGGCAAACATGTACGAAAAGGCGGCTGTTGCCAACGCTTCCGGGCTAAGTCGACCGACGATCAGTACCGAGACCGTCTGAAGCGAGTTCTGCAATGCATAGGCGAGGATAATGGGCACAGATGCGCGAGTCAAGACCCAAGTCTCGGCAAGCCAGAGTTTGTACTCAGCAGGCTGCGGAGATTCAAACGCGGCAACGGCGTAGACGGCAGAGGATGGGCCGAGGGTGCCAGGTTTGCGAAGCAGCGGGGTGGTGTCCGTTGGCGGCACGTCCCCCGTTGGGGTGGCCGATCCAGAGGATGTGCTTCCGACCATTGCGACGGGACGTTCTAGCTGCGACTCGAACTTGACTGTCACTCCGCCAGCCTGGATGCATCAACTTGAGCGTCGCAAGGAACCGACGCCGAGGAGGAAAGGGCAGCTGCAAGGTATATATCGTGGAAATATAGAAAAGGTTGGTCGGGAAGGATCAGGGACATTCCCACGTGTCCTCCCCTCGATAGAACGAATCAATGAATTTGACAAATCGCCTACATAAGAGACGACGTGACGCCATATTGCGGCGCCGGGGATGCGTATGGGGACTCTCGGGGAGCTTAACAACGCTACCGAGTGCATGATAACGGTTCCCACCTTTGGCGCAGAAACCGCTTTAGATGTGTCAAGAGAGATAAGGTAGATCTGATCTAGTCTGCCAAAAATAAAGGGCGGCCGTATCGGGGATGGATCATGCTACGTGTTGCGGGATTGAGAGGGAAAAAAAAAGGACTCCGCGCCAGTCGACCCTCATTTCCACATGCTGGTTCCAAGCGATTGGAGAGCAATTGATTGGGCATGATGCGACCCTGGGCTTCCTCGCAGAGGTGGTAAAAGAAGTTGACCTATAGCCGTTTGTCCTCGCTCAATTCCTGGATGAAGCATCAGGCGTGGGGGACATCATATCCAGGCAAAGCCAGGGGTTGAACTTAGCGCCCGAGGAGGAGGGGCGAGATCTCGACCGGTACTAGTAACTTGGCTCGGTTTGTTGAGAGAAGCAGTATGCGTCTTCGCGAATCCTCTAACTTGGTCTGGGTACTCCATATTTGCAGGGGCACAGGGCGTGCGCGTGGCTGAAAATCACCAGGTGTACGAATTTTTCTGTGCCAAAATATGAATGAATAAAATAGAGAACATTCAGCTCGGGAGCAGATAGCTACAATTTGGATGGCGATGTTGCGGGGCGAAACCACATAGAACCTATGTCCTCGGGTCTTATCAGAGGCCAATAAGGAGCACTACGTCTAGTCTTGGACCCAGTTTGCTTTCCAAATGGTTTTATTCAGATCAGTAGTCGTGCATTCGGACTCATGCACGATGCAAGCCAACGTGGAAAGATTTACGTAACTGTGACCGCGACAGTTGACTGCAAGATACTGTACGTTGCTGACCGCTCCTCGTAAGCTATCGGCAAGTTTGCCTTTGGTGACGAGAATTCACGCTATACAGTTTCTCGGTCATGCCTATCTCTTGTGCATCGTACATACGTCTGCTGGTGCTTTACCACCGTGTAGGAGGTTAATTCCGCCGTAGCCATGCCGCCATGGCCTAGGAGCAGCTACGGGTTTGCCTAGAGAGCTGATAACAGGCAGCTCAATACAAATATTCGAGGACAAAAATCCCCAAAACAGTGAGTGAGTGGAGAGGGTGGCTGGCAGTCGAGTTTCGCTTAGGAAGTCCGAATTCCGTCCCGGCTTTAGCACCAATAGCGGGCGGCTACGTGAGCCATCTAAGAATCCGGCTCACACGATGGAGCGTTTTAACCATGGGACGTCGTGAGATCCCCCCTCTATATTTCTTTGCCTTTTGGCAGTGGCATTTCTGACGTACCTTATGCTACCATTGAACCGGCGACCACTCTGAACGAGTCTAAACACAACGCCCCTCGCTCACTTCCTCCGTCCTGCGCCGTCGAGCCACTGAATAGGTATCACTCACGTATCCTTCCTACTCGTCTCCTGGCCGAGATCCCATCCCCCGAGGGTCATGGCTGGTAATTCCCCTCCTCTCCCACATCGGTTCTCCTCGAACCCGAGGTAGATGCCATTGAAGATTCACCGGACTGCCCCTCCTCGCCCTCGAGATCCCCAGAACCGTTCCTTGTAAGCCAGCGCTGCAGTCGCACGGCTGACTCCATGGCCGCCGATGATACCTCCCAATTGTCGATGCTTATCTGTATCATACTCGTCGTCAACATAGACTTGACGAGGCGATCATGAGGTGTGCGACGCGCCGCGGCAATGAGGGAAACCATGATCCAATGGAAAATACCGAGAACGGCTTTCCACTCCGATAGTGACACGTGCCAGAGTGTCGTCCACAGGTCGAGAAAATCTCCCGGGTTGCTGAGGACGGAGCTGAATGGCTGCCTCGTCATTACCGCACGGCTGTACACGAGCGCTGCCATCCGGACTGCTCTATAGAGAAAATCGATCTGATCGTCTTCGAGCCGCCCCCGGCTCATTGGGGGGGAATGCCTGTGGCCACTTGCACTCCGGGCTCTTTCCAGGCTCTCGCCAGTTCCCACCTCGTCCGTCTCGAGACTAGACGGCCTCGGTTGCTCGTAGAGTCGTGGTGAGACACTGGACCGTTTCTTCTCGTATGGGAGAGTGACGGGACCTAAACTAGAGATATTGGCAGGACTACGGACTGGAGACTGCTTGGGCGACTCTGACGGGAGACTACTGATACGCTCGTAGATCCATGCCGACGTTGTGCGAACTTTCTGGAGCTCCTTCGTGGAAGGACTGTCCGACAGCTTCATCACGGTACTGATAAGAAAACGCATATCGTCCAGTATGGAAGCCGTCGTCGGGTGAAGCCTAAGAGCCTCGGCGCACGTGGCGAATGGGACAAGGGAGGCAAACGGTGTGTTGAGAGAGAGTCGAAGCGGGACGCTGGCCTCCCTGAACGTAAATTCAGGCTCCCCGCGTAGAAAAGGCGTCGCCTCCAGTGCCAATGCAATTGCAATATCCGTTCTATTTGCGCCATTAGACCGTTGCCCCTTGCCCCGCTCTCGAAGCTTTTTGTGTTCTTGGCAGTGGAAGAAAAAGAGGACGGCAGGGAGTAGAGAGTCCAGATAGCTCTTGCAGTCCCTCCGACTGCTGATGTGGGTGGGGGGGTAATATCTAGTAGGAGCGAAGAAGAGATCGCGCAACTCACGAGACGGCCAGTTTGCTTATCAACCCATGAAGACCAAGATTGCGAAGGCCCCCTCGCATTTTGATCAGCTCCCTGAGACCACGGAGATGTGCATGTAAGTCCCCGGTGTCGCCCCAGAAGAATTCATTCGTGATGAGATGTACTACTCCTGCCAGGGCCTCGTCAATGGTCGAAGATCGGGATGAGAGGTATTCATTAAGATACTCTATTGCCTTAGCCTTATGAGACATGGCTATCGTCTTGTCTATATGGCCAGTCTCGCTGAGTAAACAAGCTGCCGTATAGCAGGCACTCTGTGCGAGCAGGGGTATCTGCGTGCAATAGGGGACGTAGTACTTCATGTACGCACTTGATGCATCGGGAGACCCGTCAAGTGAAGCAGCGAAAGGAGATATCAGCCCCACAACTAGTCAGGGTTATTTGTATTAGTAAAAGATAGAAGGGTTGCGAGGGCTAGAGGCCCAGTGAATTGCCAGCGAGCTTTTTGCATACATATCTGGAGTAACACGTCGCTTGCAGGTCCAGACGGCGCGGACAAAGCTGCGAGCTCGCTGCTTGGCGTGTTCATTGAGCCGGACCAGATTTCGCTACCCTGAAGGGGCACGTTCATGCCCATCGTCCTCACATCATCCAGCGGTGATATGCTGCTTAGGAAGTGGCCGGGAATCAGGCGGAGAACAAAGAGCAGTCTGGAGGCGTCGTGGTCGACATCGTTGTGCACCTGACAATCTTCACCGCACAGTAGGAGCTCATCTCTCATACTCGTATGACCGCTTGCTCGGCGCATTGGCAGCACATATGCAGGCGTGACTGGGAGAAGAGGACGTCTAGTGCCTGGAAGCTCGAAATCATGCTCGTCAGGGACTGGCACCAAAGGGCGAGTCGCGGAAAAGGGGGGTGGCTGCTGCAGCCCCGCAGGTATACTTGAAGGTCTGGCACACGGCCTCGTCAACCTACTCGCCCGAGTACAGGGCCACGACATATGGCTCAACCGCGCATGGTGGGTTTCGTACCTGTTTCCTGGCGTCTTATATTCACATAGCGGTTGTGGGAATCGACGGGCGCAGTTGCTGCAAGGTTGACCTTGGTTGCACTATGTCATGTTCCTGCGTTAACTCTACGAGCCATATGACAAAGATTGATTGAACCACCCCGAAAGTGCAAACCTGCGACGCTTGTTACCTTCTGCTTTCTCCTTCGACATTCGCTGCAAGACGTCGTCGGCCGCTCCGCACGTGAAGGCCGCCCTGCACGGGACTGCATCTCATCGGACATGATACACGGCTTTGCCAAGTGAACCAGGCTTCCCCCTTCCTTCACCCTGTTTCTCAATCCAGTCCCGCGAGATATAAATGAACTTTTGCTGGCCGTAGGGCTGGCTTACAGCGAGAGAGTCCAGATTAGGAAAGCCCGCTAAGCTCGGGCCAGGACCAAGGTACTGGTATCGAGCTATGCAAGGTTTCGGGGTTGACACTGGCTGGGACTAGCGTCCCGGTAGATAAACGCTAAAGAAAAACCACAGCTGCTAGGTCCCTGGGGTCTAGATCCTGGGTGACTCTTGAAGCTCCCGCCAGCTGAGTTTAGTGCTTTCGCCCGAGCTGCTTGGCAATATGATACCAGTCGGTGGTGGAGGGTTGAGCGATAATACCCGAGAAGAGAAGGTTCAGGGAAACCTCTAGGAAAGACCGAATCGAGAGTGAGAAGTCAAGCCCGCTTTGCGCTGTCGAGACGACAGCCAAGATCGCGACAAGAAACGACGAGGGATCTTGGTAAATCTTATATATCTTTTCCCGCCGTCCGGTATTTTTGGAAGCATCGGAAGAGCCACGATGGATGAGCTGAATCCCATTGCCAAGCGCTCATGCCACCTTGCAGCCCTTGGCTGTATGTCTTTTGTGTTCAGGATCGACTGGGAGTCTTAGACCTCGTGAAGGGCAGTGCCATTAGCCTCGCCCAGTCCAGGCAGCCCACATCGCTCTGTTTTGTAAGTTCGGCAGCAGGCGTGAGCTCCTGCGAAGGGAGGAGACCGAACGAGATGGCAACCTTAGCTTGGATGCCACCGGTTTCTAGTATTCCTGGTGCCTTCGTTTACTGCACAGCCAAGCGCGTAAAGGGTTCGCTGCCAGGATCATACGTCGCGAGAAGACAACCCCACCCAGTGGTAACCAGCCCGATCCTGGGAAACTTGGGCCAGGGACCGCCACCATCATAAGTGATGTGTGGTGGCTGAGAAATATCGAGAGCCGGGAGAATGAAGCCAACAAGAGGCCAAGGCGGAGGATACCAGCGAATCAGGTGCCTCGTTTAAGGGAGCTACGAGGAGTGGCGCCAATATCACTTTCGTTTACATGAAAGCTGTCGCTAAGCCGGCGCTGTTATCCATGGCACAGCTCAACCCGTACATCGGTTGCAGCTCCCAGTGGGGATAGCTGTCAATGAGTCCACCAACTGCAGTGGTCCCTCGACAGCTCCGAGAGCAGAAGCGTAGGAGTGCTAACAGGTAGGGATCAAAGGCTGCCATGGAGATTAGCTGGAGAAACAGAAGCAAAACGGTGGGACTGGGCCACCATCGTAAAGTTACGCCATGCAAGGCCGTTTAATTCAAGGTTCGGAGCAAGACATGGTGTATTGGAACGCTGGTCTCAACCCACGAGTGGGCATAGTTCGCGATGCAAATCAGAGTTGCAGCCCGTGCTCCGAAACCTGGCAGGGCTGAGAAAAAGGGACGAGGTCCTAATTCTGAGTGGTAGCTCCGCGGAATGACACAGCCCTGCACGATCCCGTGCCGCATGCATTCTCAGAGCTCAGCTTGCAGCAGCTGGGGTGGGAGGAGGACTTATCTCCAAATAGAGGTCGCTATCAAAACCTCTACTGCTGCTCCCCGGCGGCTTTAGCGGTTTTAGCGGTCGATGACAGCCAATTAACCAAGGGAGTGGCGCTAGACAGCCGGCATTGTGTACAGGTAATTCGATCGCTGGACGAGCGGTGTGGTTCAAGTTTAACTGAGGAAGTTGGGAATTGCGACAGCTTGACTTCTGGCCGTGTACCGTAAGGTTGGTTTAGGGCATTAATATAAGCCAAGCCAGCCGAGTAGGGTTCAAGTACTTCGCAGGGGTGCTGGGCCCACCCACTGTAACGTAACTAGCTACCTTACCCCAGGAAGTACAGTGGGTAAGGTTGGTAGTGTCAATATCAGGTAGGTGGGTAAGTACACACGGTACAGTACCTTGCGAGCTTGTCAAGCCTGTCAACCGTGTGTCGGTATGTACAATACCTTAGGTACCAATCTCCTTGCTTCGGTCTCCACTAGTCCGCCGAGGAGTACTTGGTTCACTTCTCAAGCCCCCAAGCCCCCGTTTCCATTCCACACGAGGATCTGTCTTGTTCACTGCCAGATGCATTTTAGGTGGCCGTTCCACAGAGACGCGACGTATTAGCACCGGAAATGGTGGAGGGATCATTACTAATTGGGTGAGTGTAACACTGCTTCCAAAGTACGGCTGATGCTGAAACGGCCCCACAAAACTACCCGAGTGAGGGTATATCCTCAAGCTACCTAGCTCTTATGGCTGACACCTCGAATCAGATCTGATCTGGGCACGCTCCTGTCGGGCTGCGAACCCAGTTATTGAATTGAGGAAAAAAGAAGGACGAGCTAAATTTGGTATCATCAAGGGACAGCACTCACTCGTTCTACATAGGTATATAGCGACATGAAAAGGCAAAGATTAAGCCAAGCAAAGCAGTTCTAGTCCACCTATTTGCGCCCCCGTAGATGTGTGTACTACCGCCGCCTCCTCTCCGACCGCATTGCACTGCCCACTGGTACAGTAGACTCCAAGTTTGCAGAAACCAGCGATAAAAGAAGACCTCAATTACTCGCGGCAACTCGCAGTTTCGTAGAATGTGTATGCCTACTCGTCGTGGATGGCGAATACACCCATTTGGCCTTAACGTCCGCGATATTCGGGTTTTTTTGCCATGTTTACAGCCGGAGGTGCATCGTCATCATCGAGAGGGTAAGGTAGAGCAGGTGAGGGTCGATGCCCGCCATCCTGCTGAAGTGGCGTCTTGGGTGGCAGGGGCGGGGGCTCGACTCGGCTTGGTGGCTGTGCGGAGGCTTGCCGATTTGCCAAAGTCGCCTTTGGTTGCCGAGGCGGGTCGTCCGTTCCGGACACGACGATCTTGTCTGCGCCGGATGCATTCCGATACTGTGCAGGGGTGGGAGCCATGACAAGTAGACGGTCCGAATCATCAGACCGGCCGACTTTCCCATTGGGTGCCAGCTCCGTTCGGGGCTGGGATGTCCGGTTCGATGGTGGTGGGGGAGGAGGCGCCGCAGTCGGCTGAGCGGGCGCCTTGTGCTGCGGCTGGTGTGTCATTGCCACGGGCCGAAGACGTTCGCCGGAGCTCCTAGGGGAAGAGTTGTCCGCAGAAGGGAGAGTAAGGCTATCGGGACCAGACTCGTACGACTGACGGCTGGGTGGCGTGCTGTGGGCCGGCCAAGAGGTAGGTATCTCTGCGGGCAGTTCTATGGCCAGTGGAGAGGATATGTCCGATGATGCGGTTTCGATCAAATCCGGTATCTTTACCGCCTGGCGGTCCCACCTCAACCGGGCCAGATGAATCTTGGCAAGCTTTCCTGATGCACCTTGAACCATCCGCTGCTCATCCTCTCTCTTGAGGTATTGCCTGGTGCTCGTGCTGATCTCAGCGAGTCTGTTCCACTCATTCATACCGAATTCACCAACCCCGACTTCGACGTTCAGGCGGTAGTAGTTCTCGATATTAACCCCACGCTTGGAGAGATATTCATTCTTGACAAGCTCGTGGATTCTCTCGCAACCTTCGATCTTGGCAATAAGTTTTCTCCTTGCCTCCGCGAATTCCCCTAGAAATCCCTCATACCACATGGACGAGCTAGCGTCGGTGCCTTTGGGGCGCTTCCCAGTGCCGACACTAACAAAAACACCAACCTCGCGCCCGGGCCATTCGCTGACGGCCTCGTTCAAGGCGTTGATGGCGGGATTGAAATTCCCAGCTCCGTCGTCGTGGAACACGGATTGGCCGATCTGTATGGGCTTGAAGGCGAGCCCTACGGAACTTGTTGCCCTTCCGGCTTCCCAGATTGTGCAGTCAAACTCAGGCGAGGGTTCTCTTCTAGAATCGTACGAGCGCAAAATGGCCGGTTCTCCTCCTTTCGGGGTTCCGCGGTAGACAGCCGTAATGGCACTGTGAGGGGACAAGGTTAGCAGAGATCTCATGCGGGCCGGAAAGATTAGAAGAGGCAGGCAGCTCGCAGCCTTACGTTTTCGTTCCATTCTCCCTTTCATCGTAGAGCCGTGCATTAGGGTCGCCGCCCCCAGAGAAGAATGGTCTGGCCATCTGAGTAGCAGGACTCCTTGCACTGAAGCTCAGGACACTTGCGTTACTGGAGTGGCGCCTCGGGCTCGATGTGTAGGCGGCGCTCGAACGAGCGGCGACGCTGGCGGGTCGCGACATCTCACCTACAGAGCCGTCGTTGCCTTCGCGCTCGAATATTGTATGCTCTCTGACCACATCTTTTATAGCCTCCTCGAGCTTGGTAGCTTTGAAGAGGGTAGATCGGTAGGGAATGCCGGCGATGGTCTTGTCCGTCTCAAATACCCGACGCGTCATACGCACATAAAGCTCTTTGCAGGTCTCGAGGTCGAGGCGCAATCGTCCCAGCATAATGCTTATGAGCCCTCCAGTTCCCTTTTCGATTGTTAGATACACTACGATAGTCGTAGCTCGATTCTCGGTTGGCTTACCGTGCCTACTATGAGGTCGAAGTGATCGCAGGGCTTCGGAATCTCGGATCGCTTCGGCGCTCTGCCTTCTGTCTCGACGAATGTGCGGTACATGAGTTCTTGGAGAATAATGAACATGGAGTAGCCACGTACCCCCCCGCCATCTATTGATAATCAGAGTCAGTCTCGTCCTGGTAAGAATGTATGGAGTGTTGAGGCGCTCTGGAAGTCAACGCTTACCCAGTGAGAGGATGCGCAAGGGGGGTCCCTTGCTTGTATCTTGTCGTTTCAATCCGCTATCCATCAAATGAATTTAAATCGAAGCGCACTTCCTAAATATCGAGTGTATTGTTTTGGATGCGAGGTCGCGCCTGTGGTGGTCGACCAGTATTGGGTGAATGTAGAGTGATTGCACTTCCGGATGTGATGGAATCGCGGGGTCTTGATGGGCACCTTGGCGGGCTAGAGGCGTTTAAACCGGGGTCCCCTTGGTGGCTTTTCAGTGACGCAGCCGATTGAAGCTTGGACCTAAGTCAGGTAGAAACCGAGCTTCTAGAAAAGTTCGACGCTTTGTGGCGTGTAAGGTACCCGACTTCGATGAGGGGAAAAAACCGATGAGAAAAAAAATAATTTCGACGATTATATAACACTGCTTCGCATATTTAATCCCAATGCCGATGTTTTGTAATAGACTTCTGGTTGTATTTCTATGTATTGCATAAGTCGGAGGAGGCACCTGTACACTTGCCCCCCCAGCTCACGCTGATGTCCTGTGGCGGTGCGAAGGCCAGAAAATTCCAGCAGAGCTCCAATGGCGTACATGGCTGTTGAACCAGGTTGCCAGGCTTGCCCCGCAAGCCACATCCACACCGGATATCCTAGTTGGTTGCCAGCTTATACTCGTCATTGCGACAGACACATGGTCGACATGGTAAATCGATGGTTAGGTACGCGGCTTGCGTGGACGTGGTGGGCTGCCTCTTCTTCTTCAGGGCTACGCAAAGTTGTGGATCCTTCACTATTTGAAGGTTGAATCGGCTAGTCTGATATCATTATTTCAAAGCCGGACTATCCATGAATGGCCGATTATATCTGTGTAAGTAGTGCTTGGCAGAGGGGGCCCGATATATCACCAGGTGATCACTGGGCCATCCAATTGTCTGTCGAGTGGTGTGTGGCTGAGCTTTCTTGGCTGTCTCGCCACTCTCAACCCTCTTTAAAGTAAGCCATTCGTGTTAATGGGACACGGAAGGGAACGGAAGGGAACAGAATAACATAGAGATTGGCTTGGAGTGTTTCATTCCCTTATTTACATCTGCCACGGCAGGTTAGTGCGACTTCGCGTTGCTGAAAAAGGCGCCTTTGTAGATTGAGTCGGGGTTAGGGTTGGTAACGGGACTTCGTATACGTCATCTACTACATACCGCGCTATTGCTGGTGATGTTGGTTTGGTGCTTCCGCATCTTGTGAAAATATTCCTTGGCCTGGGTCAGGGTATCCTAAGACGAATCATCGTGTCAATATCACTTGCGGATAAGTTCAATGGGCTGTAACGACCGATAAATCAAGCTCCGTATGCTTCGGACGACAAAGTGGTCAACAACCCGGGTGTTGGACCGCAAACAAGATGCCTCTTTTCGGCCCAAGGCGGTCTGCCGAAGAGCAGGAGCCTTTACTGCCTCGATCGATCTATGAAGATGACACAGCCTTGCAGAGGAAGCTTCACCAGAAGCTTCATACTTACCAAATGATTCGCGCAATATGTGCCGGGTTCATGCCATCCAACGAGCAGGCCATTATCCTGCTCAGGACCCTTGCCGCTTCTGACTGCCTCAACCCAACAAACCGTCAGATCAGCGGCTCCGGGCGAGCTGTCGCTCACTTTAGTAAACAGCTACTTGGGCAACTTATCTATCTCCTGCGGCATAAAAATAGTGAAGACCAGATACAAGACATTATTTGGTTCTTGAGTCCAGCTCGGCTCTCCTCAAGCTTGCAACTTGACCTCGGAGAGGTTCGTAGCGAAATTGACCGTGCTAATACGCAAGCCGGTAGGTACCAGCTAATTGTGCAACCCTCTGGGTTCTTCTGTCACCATTAACGCGTGCATAGTCCTCAAGAGCCTCCAAACGGTTGGCTCGCTTGCCATGGGCAATTCAGAGTTCAGATTATTTCTCTCGGACTTGGGACTAGTGGGACGTGAGATCTTCAAAGATACGGCTTTTGCTCTATCAACCGCCTCGAGAGAAGCAGGCCGACGAGTAGAGCTATCAGCCGAGGAACAGCGTGCGCTGGCGGGTCGGCCTGAGGACGGTGACGCAGTGTCAGCGCCAGAGGATATTAGGGATCAAACGACCCAGGTAACCGATGTCATTGCCGAGGGCGTCTCAAAAGTCGCCGAGAGTGCTGGGGATAGCATATCCAAGAATCTCAGTGGCCGAGAAAAGGAAGTGCTGCTCTCTCGGCTGAAAGAGGCCGTGGTACAGCTGCGGAGACGACCCAGCTATTCCGACTCAATATCTACGCTGTCTCTTCTTCTCCAGCGTTATATGTCTGCGTACTCGGATGCCGTCGATGTCATTGCAAACAGCACCACTGGGGAAGTTCTCGACAATACAGAGATGGATCGCGCTTTGCGCAGTCTCTATCAACTCGTCTCTTCCTTTGGAGATCCGTCAGAATGGAAGCAACTGGAGACGAAATTCGAGACGATCGTTACCCTAGCACGAGAAAATGCTCGGGCTGACGACCTGGTTCGTCAGGCTGGTAACTACCTGCAGGAGCTGCTGACAGACCCGGCCTTTTTCGATAACGCCGACCAGTCTTTCCAAAATCTACGCATGAAATACAGAGAGCTTACCTGCGATCCATCATTTGGTGATGCTTTCAGTGATTTTTTGAAAGCACTTCAGTCAGTGGTGCACTCTGCGCTGCAGGATAAGGATATTGCCGCCATCACGGAGACAACTTTGAAGGTTTTCAGTTTACTCTTCCCTGACCAGCAAGGTGTAAGCCGAGACATACGGGCGGACTTAGTACACTTCTTCGTACCCACCGTTGTTCGGTCGCTCAAATATCTGCCTATTCCTCGACTCGAAATCTCGAATCCCCGGATAGACCTCTTGCTGGAGAACATAATACTCGAATCAGGGTCAAGCATCAATGACTCCAGCTTTATGCCCTACAAGCTCAGGGTAGAAACTTTCAGCGACATAGAAATCCGAAAGGCAAGATTCAGAACCACATCCTCGGCTAGGACTCTTATGAGAATTAAAATAGACGGCTTGTCAATGAGAGCAGAGGAGCTAGGATTCTGGTTCAAGGCTCGCTTTGGACCTCTTCGGTTGCTTGATGAGGGGATTGCCTCCTTCCAACTCGATGAACGAGGTTTTGACCTCCACATGGAGCTGGAAGTAGGGAAGGACCAGCTAGAGAGTCTGCTGACACTCAACGAGGTTAAGGTTCACATCCATAAACTCGATTGGTCTATCCGGAGGAGCAAATTTTCTCTCTGGTCTTGGCTGTTCAAGCCCATTCTCCGGCCCCTCGTTCGCAAGACCATCGAATCACAGATCAGCTCCGCCATTGCAAACGGTCTACATGTCGCCAATCGAGAAATACTGTATGCGCGTGAGCGGCTTCGTGCCACTCGCATCGCCGATCCGGATGACGTCCGAACCTTTCTCAAGGCTGTGTTGGCGCGACTGGTTCCCCAGCAAAACCCGGATACCCAAATGAGGGTTGGTTTTGGCGGCGCTGGGGAAGGTGTGTTCAAGGGAATCTACACGCCAGGCAGCTTGACCGAGACATGGGACGAGCAGGCCATCCAGGCGTCAGCAAGAATAAGAGAGAACGAGAGAGGAGGGTGGCGAGACGATATATTCGACGTAAATACGGTTTTACCTCAGTGATCCAGCCTCGTTCTAAGGCACTGGCGCGTCATACAAGAGTGCAGTACAGATCTTGAACGAACGGATTTTCCCTGCCCTGGAGGGCATAGGGCCAATTGACTAGGGTCCGAGAGTGTGAGAGTGTAGCAAGAAGGGGCTAGCTCACAAGGGAGCTGACATGGAACCTTTCTACGGGTCGCCGAAATCTCTTGCTCAAGCCGGCTTGGTTAACAGTTTACCAGACCTGCCAGCTTCCAACACCTTCCTGGAGTTTCTGGGGCTACGAAGAAATAATCAATAAGCGGTGACGTCTTATGAGGTTGTGGGAGGAAGGGTGTGGTGACTCAGGCACGAACATGGGAGATCCACGTAGTCGTGGACCCTTGCTTTGGAGAGAAAATTATATACTTCGTACCTTCGACCCTGGGAAAGCTTTTGTTCTCCCCTTTCATGTGGCTTGGGCTAGCTGCAAGGCTGCCGGGGCTGCCTTCCCTCGGTGCCTTTTCTCGAGAACAGCAATTTCTTGATTGCCAGCGCGGCACGCGATCCCGCCTTTTTTTCTGCGCAAGATGTGGTAGCCCACGCACTGACCAGATGCACGATGACCTCATCCCACCCAAAAATGCCTACGTCACAAACCACCTTCATTCATCCCATGTGCTTCTGGGGTAGTACCATGGACGTCAACCGCACAGATTCAAAGAAATCGTCCCATTATGATACCTACGTTGCCATTTGGTAGTTTGTGGCACGGGGCATAGTACAGCTAGGATTATTTGTTGGAATCTTGGTCCGGGAGGTGTAGTTACGTTGCCAAGCTTGCCCATCCAGTCTTGCCAGTCGTGCCAGTCAAGCCAGTATATGTCTACCCTTTCGTCATATAACCCTGGCTGCATGATATGATGCAGGGAACTGGTCGAATTGGGGTGGGCCGAAGCGAATCGATGCCTGCAACTTGTGATGCATTCTGGATATGGCGGTGACTGCACTTCGTTCCACAAGAAGTCTTGGGCGAGATTGTAAATGTATTTATTCCTTGATCGCGTCCCTCTTCACCAGAACGTAATCTTCACAGTCAGCCAGAAACCTACTGTTTCCCCAAGTGTCGCACTGGTACAACCCACATACACGCGAGATACCGCCTCCGAAGACGAGCAGCATCGAAACAGATAGCAACCATGATCCTCGCCGATCTCTTTTCCATGATCTTGCGTTTGGCTGAGTTAGCCTTCGCCGCTATTGTCGCCGGCCTGACGGGCGACTACCTCCACTCCGTTCAAGGCAGCTCTTCCTGGGACCAAGGGCGTTTCATCTACACCGAGGTAGTGGCAGGGTTGTCGATTATCTTCTCGATCATATGGCTCTTCCCATTTTCTGGATCGTTCATCCACTGGCCCGCCGACCTCTTCCTCAGCGTTGCTTGGTTTGTGGCCTTCGGCTTGATTGTGAACTGGTACGTACACTTCGTCTCAGCCTGCTCGTTTCGACACTTGCAGTATTCGCTAACCCACGCTCGTCACAGGCTTAACGGAACTTGCGGGTGAGCTCCCCCCTCTTCCAGATAAACTCGACACCTTCCCCCGGTCTCCTTCTTCCCCGCGCAACAGAGAACATTACTGACTTGGTACGCACAGCTATATTTTCGACTGGTCGGGCATCTCTCTCCACGGTGTCGATACGTGTGCCGAATGGAAAGCAGACATTGCTTTCGCATTTCTCAGTGCCATCTGCTGGCTGGTTAGCGCAATCCTGGGCCTCTACTGGGTCCACCGACATACCGCCCCCCCTCCGACAACCGGTACCTATCGTCGCCGTCGGTGGTACCGGTCCCGGGTCTAGACAGCAGTTCCCGGTGCGGGCCGTTGAAGCGGTGCATTCGCTTCAACTCTTGCCAAGCTAGGAGGGACAGCCGCTAGCTCAACCACGCTAACAAAACCAGGCGACACCAGAAAGAGTGCTCGCGTCCGCTCGCTTTATGTTAACAATTGCGTATTGATACCCCCCCGGGCTGGCTCCGATGGATGGATCTTCCGAACGTGTTGATGATGACTACGGATTCTGTATGTCCCCGACATTGAGGCTTCCACTGTCCCTGCAAGGCTCAAATTCAGATATCATATGGGAAATTACCTTTGCTTGCAACATTTAGTCTGTATTATTGGTGTTTATGTTAGCTATTAGGATGACAATGATCAAGTAATGCCAAGTTCGCCCCATATGCTTCTCCTGATATTGCACCGGTATTGGGTGCGTTTGCCGTCCTCAGCCTTTCCTGGTAAGATTGGTCGCGAGAGAAGCAAATGAACAGGATACCAAGCCGGGGAGTAGAAAGGCAAGCCGTGATCTCAAACAACAGTAAGAGACACCCAAGGCTAGAAGTTAATGTATTTCACTAACAGAGCCTGCTTTGGTGTCTGGTTTGCTGAACAAAGACTCTCGAATGTATCTCGTGACAGAATCGGCAGGAACCAATACAAAGAATTGGGTTGGTATTCTTACCGTGGGTTTGACACAGAACCAATGTGGCGAGTGTCACCGTGAGGTGCTACGACACGGGTGCTTCGCTTGACTTACATACAATAGCGCCCTCCCCAGCCTCTATGACGACCAGCTACGTAATGCGGAGATTGGGATCGTGGGGTAGCTCTGAGAGCTCGCGCCACGCTATCACGAGAGCACAGCCACCAGTCAAGGTCATGATGTCAGGATGGCAGGATGGCCAGCGGAAAGCGAGACAGAATTAGCATGGCACAGAGAAATATGCAAATTAATTTGATGGTTAATTTATCGGTCCAACTGCTTTCTACGTAGTGCCGTTTAACCCAAAGCCACTGTTGCCGTACGTCTCTCCATCCCCGGTTTGTGATCTCTCAGGCACACGCAGCCCGACGTGCCAGTAACAATACGTGAAGGGTAGTCAAGTCATCGCCTGTGTCACAGCTGCCCTGTAGATTGTATCTGCTAAGCCCCTTTTACCACGTGCAAACTGTTATTTGAGGGGTATTCTAATGGTGTATTGTTTGGATCGGGGAGGCGATTGCTCCACTCTGGTGTCGCTCCAAACCACTGCTAGTAGACGGCCGATACCAGAGGCTTCATCCCAAAATTTCGTCAACACTTTTGCCATGATCTACCTACTGTCTTCGTAGTTCCCCAGTAAAACCCAGACAGCCTTGCGTTGGAGGCGAATCAGGGCATACCGCCAAGCCGGCGGCTTTCACTTCGACAATCGATGACGATATGAGAACCGTCTTACAGACTCCGGACCACTTGTTCCGTGCCTGAGACTGGCCGAAACTCTGGGGCGGGAGCAGAAGATTTGCGCCATAAGAACGGGCGGAGCTGTGATCGGCCGATCAGTTTGACCAGAATGATGACATAGCAATCTCAAGGTTTGCGTGTTTTCATCGAATTGACATCTTGATAGCCTGACATGCTATCATGTACGGATATCGGGGACAGCCCCAGCATATATATATTCATCTTACCTCCCCTAACAGTCTCATAATACAATCACCAAGTGGCATTCGAAATCTTACACAGCATTTTACCACAGAGATCACAACTCAAGCCACTTGATTAACTGAATATACGTCACTTGATTAACTGAATATACGTCCAACAATGTCCGGTATCGTCAACAAAGTCAAGGAGGTGTTCCAGGGCGAGAGCACCCACAGCAATACCGTGCCCGAAGGAACCCATGGGCCACACAATACGCGAATCGCCAACGCGGCAGACCCCCGCATCGACTCTGACCTAGACAGCACCGGCCGCAGTGGCGCAACACGAGTCGCTGGACATGGCGAGTACGGAAGCGGTGCGGCGTACCCTGCAGATTCGGCCATGTCCGGATCAGGAATGACTGGAATGGATCGTGGGAGTCGAGGTACCCAAGGCGCCTACGGCACTGGACCAACAGTGTCTGCTGGAGGTGCTTCCACATATGATTCCAATACCTCGTACGGGACGACGAATCTGGAGCGCCAGGCTCCAGGATCTGGAGCAACGGGCATTACCGGAACTCATGGTGCTCCAGAGGGCACGTATGGCCCTCACAGCTCGAGGGTGGCCAACGCTGCCGACCCGCGCGTTGACTCGGACCGCGACGGCCGTGCCGCCGTCGGGAACGCCCCGGGACCTGCTCCCAACAC
>FTLB01673587.1_pt1 | contig 18706 bp, 22 predicted proteins | sample 1658291 | NCBI WGS metagenome assembly FTLB01 (sample SAMEA3914812, study PRJEB12502) | metagenome | biome: forest; material: soil | place: Canada | collected 2011-07-07 | depth 0.1 m
CCCCCCCTCTCTCCTCCATTCTCATCCCCCAATAGGACAATAGGACTTGGCTTGGCTGATGAGGACGAAGTGTCCTATCGAGGCGCATTTCTTGGCCAAACTCTGAAAAAAAAAAGTCCCCTTCCGACACGAGCAACCTGGTTGCCTGTCTCGGGGAAGCTCGTACCATACAGCAGCTAGGGATGGTTCGCGAACCACCACTCTCACCAGGAGCCTGGCTGTCCCTCGGCTCTCCACCCACGAATCGAATTCTGTTCCTTCTATTCCATTGTGATTTGCGTAAAGACATCTTGTCCTGACCCCAAATCCGTAACGTCCCGACCCTGGATGTACGGGTACCCAGAACCTCGGGAGAGGTGTCGCAGGTCTGGCAAGGGAGATTTTCTCATTCGTGCTTGATACCTGAGGTTCATGCCGGTTGCCTGAGAGACAAACCGCAGAGACACACAATGATGCATCGGAGGATTCCCCAGCGAACCGGCGCTACTCGGCGACAGCAACGCTCTTCAGACCATTTCTCGTAGACTTTTTGTTTAGTTCCCAAATCTGTTTCACCCGATGCAACTAGGAGCGTCGTCCATCATTGGAGTGACTCATTGGCGACCGTGATCCACAACTTTATGCGTTGGATGCATGAACAGGATAGGCAATCGATCCTCTTGCTAGTTTTTGCTGGCCTCTTGGAGCATGCGACGCCAATCACGTCTTTCGCAGGACAGCCCGTCTCTCTTGGTCTTGGCTTCTTCTGATCAGGACATACAGATGGTGGTCTGCAAGGCGCCGGCCGGGTTGACTTTTTCTTGGCCCCCCCTCTCCCCTTTCGAGCGCAGATTGCTACAAGACACCGTTGATGCGATGAGCGACCAGGGGGGGCAGAGGGGGTGTGTCCCGAAATTGGCGTTTCCTCGCCAGCCAAACGCCAATCGAAGTCCTACGAGCATTCCAGAACTTTTCCGACGTTTCCCTCCGCCGCCAGCACGGGCCATGGAATTTTACCACGAGCAAAAGCAGGCTTGGCAGGCTCGCAGGCTCTCGAATTTCACCTGCACCGTTGACGCGTACGCAGCTGAAAATCCATTCCCACGCGCGGCCGCTTAGTTTCTCGGGTGCCTTGTGGGTGTTCGCGTCCCGTCCCTGCTAGCAAACCCCCCAGCTGAAGGGCGAATCGATGGGCTGTCTGTTCTTGGTACTGTAATTATTTGTATCTTTCCAATAGGATTCACCGATCGACCCCGTTGGCACGAGGACGGGGAAGTGGTGTGTTGTGCCCATGTCGCCAGACCACTGGGCAAGGGCGCGCGCAAAAGCGCACAATCAATCAATAGGCTCAGATTGGTCTCTCGGTGTCGGCGCGTCCCATTCCAGTATCCGCGATGACGGGTACAGGACAGCACGGAGTACGTGTGGGCTCTTTCGCTTCCAATGGCATAGGAGCGATCGCCTGGGCGCGGCGACATGGGAGCTGCAAGTCATTGCCGGGAGAAATCCACAGCGGGTGTTTGCGCTCGCCGCTGCCCAGCGTGTTTTCCCTCGTCTTCCCAGCCCTACGAATGGAGTCGCCGGGCTGGAGAGCTCCAGGGGAGCCAGCACATCCCTCCACTCTCTCTGCCCAGGCACGACAGGCTCGCCAGGCAAAGCCAGTTGCCAGGGTTCCCCTTCGACCAGTGGAGTTTGGAGAGGAAGACAGGAAACGGGGACCCACCCCTTGCTCTCGCCCACCAACCGCAGACGCAACGGTGAGGGTTTCTGCGCGGATGCGGAGACCGCCCGCGATAGGGTCGATGCATGTGCGATTTTTTGCTTTTGCCAATCTGCAGCTCTCGTCCGCGCATTCGCGGAGTCGATCCCCGGCAGCAACACGCAAGCTGCATGTACTCCGTGAACACTCCAAAAAAAATAAGGTGTTCTTAACGGACGCCCGCAGACTCCGACCCGCTGACAGAACCTTCGACTCGGTACGGCAGCAGGCCCCTGGCCGCGGTCAACCGAGACACACGAGCCGGAAGCCAGAGACAGGCGAACAATGGCTTTGTAACGAACTCAATCGCACCATTACTGTAGGTCCTGAATGGTCATGGTATCCCGGTGTCCCGGTGTCCCGACCTGCTGTGCATCAATCCCGAATCTCCTCTTCTCTCCGGTCCCAAAACCGGGTGGTCTGCTCAACTGCGCACTGCCTGCGCAGCTGTCCGTCTGTCTGCGGCCCAGCGGTTGACTAATGCCCCATATGCGCCAGAGGTAGAATTTGGGGGTGGCGACATTTTGCGGCGATCCCCTGGCGATGCAAAGGTTGGAGGCTTCCCGCAGCAGTGGAGGTACTGCTGTACTCGGAGACTCGGTACTGCACCTCCCTCTCTCACTTCTCCACAATCCCCTGTAAGTGCGGGTAAGCTCCCAAGGCAGCAGCTTAATGAATGACTTCGCCGTTGCCCAAACGAGCACCCAGATTGTACATACGTGGCCAAGGAGGGTGCGGGCTGCCGTTTTCGTTTCGTTTTTGAGCCTCAAAATGAGGTGAGAATGCAAAATTGCCCCCCTCCTCACCTCGTGGCTTACTCTGGCGGCCGAAACTCAGGTGAACAGGGGGAGGGAGGTCGTCGGAATAAATTTCACCTGGTCAGACAACCTGTTACCTTGTTAGCGAAAAGGCAAAACTTCCGATTTTAAGGTTCTGAGAGACTGGAAACTCAGCCATGGTCGTGTCACCATTGGCTCCCCCAAGGCTAAAATCATCTTTCTTTCGTATTCACTTGACTAACTACCTTACCGGAGCTCCGAGGTTTCCCTTTCGCTTCCGTCTTAGTCTTAGGCACTGCAATTCGAGTTTGAATAGGCATCTTTGTTCTTGCAAGGCCCCCTCAGGGCTTTGTAAGTCTGGCTTTGTAAAAGGTAATGTCAGGTTAGGTACCTAAGGTGTTTTGTCTCACAGCCCAAGGTCATTGGTTGCGTAACTCGGCTCTCACCTGACCCCCTTTTTTCACAGAGGATGCAACATCAACAAATCATGATAGGTTACCACGGGATGGCACCACATGTCCAATTCCAGTAATTCTGGTATTTTTTAATCTATCTGTTCGGTACGTAGGTGTCCTCCTACCCTTTCACATATTTCCCTCGTCCTGGTTCTGATATCCATCAGACCGCCGTGTCAAACTACATGAATCCCGCGTCCGTCCCAAGAGATCGCTCCCGTGTATTCTTGAAAAATAAATAAATAATAAAAAAGACATAGGAGAGAATTGGAAATGAGCGTGAAATAACCGTAGCTATCCATGCCAAGGCCGCGATACACAGAAAAAAAGGTATCAACATGCTTTGGTTAGGTTGTTTGTGCTGCATAAAAGTTAGAAGAACTGAAGGTGTCGAAACCAAAGTAACTGCTGTCAAGCTTACTGTGTGAACAATCTTGTATCATGCTTTGCAGATCCTGTTATCGACGAGGATAATGATTCGTAGGTACTGAACAATCTGGATGGCCAGAAAGAAAAGATAATCGGCAGGGTGGTGTGTCCCGAAGAGCAAAGATACGATGACGTTGTCTGAAGCTTATCCACTTCAGCTAAGGCCGTGACGTTGAAGCCGTCGGTTGGCATCCTGGAGGTCGAGCCGGAGATTGGCATTCTCGGCTGCGTAGCTGTCCAGGTTCTCCCGGAGGCGTTCGTGGCGACGGTCGAGATCCTTGTGCCTGCGGTCAAGGTCTTCGTAGCGACGCCGCCATCGCGAGATCTCGGCGCTCAGGGCGCGGATGCGCTCGTCCACGGCCTGGCCAACCTGGCGGCCCAGCTCACGGATCCGGGTGCGAAGTGACTCGTTGTCCGTCTCGAGACGGGTGTTCTTGTGCCGTAGCTCCTTCATTTTATTGGCTTGCCGTCCTTCGGTGTCGGAGGAGCTCTCGAGAGACCGGCGGAGCCCGTAGTTCTCCTGTACGAGATGCTGCTTCTCGACACCGGCCTGGTAGAGGTTGGCGTTGGCGGCGTGCAGCTGTGTCTTGAGGCTGTGGATCTGGCGGTTCTGCGACTCGATCTGGTCCTTCAAGATCCGCTCGCGTTCGAGCATGTCGCTCAGGTCTTCGCGGCTGACCTTGACTCGCTCGTTGCGAGATACGTGCTGCGAGTTGACCCGAATCAGGGGCGGCAGGCCAGTGACACGGTTCTCGATGAATACTCGATGTCCCGGCATGCGGTTGATTTGTTCTCTGTGCGAGAGGTTGATACAGATGTGTGTGTGTTCCGTCTTTGCAAGGTGAGTTGACTGCTTGTCTTGGATGCTGTGTTGTGTTGGGTGAATGCTTCCGAGGTGGTGAAGGACAGGTGGGTTCCAGGAGCTCTTAAGTACTGTATAGCTTCACTTTTGTGAGGGAGGGGCACAGCGCTGAGGTATACCCAAACGGGGTGTATTCAAGGACTTAGGTATGTACTGTACTGTAGGTAGGCAACTAGCGCTAAGCACAAACCGCGAGAGGCCAACTGCCATCGGACTATGCAAGTAATTGTACAGAGCCTTGGTATCCTAGAGGGGGTAGAGCGATGATGTAACGAATGGAGAGGTCAGGGACCGGGCAGGGGTGTTGGACGTTGGCGGCGGGTGGCTTGCTTTAAGGCTAACTAAGCCCCCCCTGCCGCAAGGCATTGAGAGTTCCTCATGTGCTCCGTGCAACTATACTCAGACAAGCCAGGTACGCTGGAAGAAGGACAAAGGAAGAGGGTGTGCAACCACGACATCTATCCTGGCGCCTTGGACCTGACCCAAGATGCTCCGGGTGTGCTGGGAAAGGACACGCGAGGCTGTCGCGCTGGTCATGCAGCGGTTGCTGATAGACCAGCGACGAACTCCACGTTTGGGAGGGTATGAGAAGGGGTCGATTCGTGCGCGCAACAGCTGTCCCATCTGTCGACTGCAGCGAGGTAAACACCAAAACAAAAAAAATCAGGAATCTCCTCTGGCTGCGTGTTGTAACTGTTTGAGCACCGAGTACCGAATCGGCCAGACACCGGTTTCTCGAGAAAGATGGATGCATAGGGATGCGAGAGTCACCCCACGCGAAGTGGGTTGCAAATCTCTGAGCAATTGCCAGGCTGTCTCTCTGCTAGGTGCCACGGCGCCGTTCATTCTGCCGCCTGGTCAGATCATTACTCAACCGCCGTCACTCAGGTACGAGGGACGAGGGTATGGGAGGGAGAGCATGGATTCGTCAATGATTCAGTCAATCAAGCGACTTGATCGCGTGTTCCTGCCATAGACGCCCAGCCGCCATCCTGAGGGTGGGTTAATCAAATGAACCCGCAGCGGAGCTCCTAAGAAGGCTGTACAGTGGCCTTGCCCTCCGACATGCTCCTAAAGGGGTAAATATCGCTGCCGGAAGAAGATTGCGTGCCCTCGCTGTCAGAGGGTCGAAAAAAAGATGGTGTGTAGTAAGAAGAGGTTGATCGAGGAAGACCAGCCGCCGCCCTATGCGACAAAACAAAGTCGGAAAATAGACGCGTAGCAGGGGTGTGTGAGTGGGCGCTGTAATCGCCGAGAATTTCGATTGTGTGCTGATGCAGGAGCCACTGGGAGGCCTGAGATTTTGTGCCACGGGGGTACCATGCTTCCACTGTACGTACCTTAGTATGTCGAAATTTGGTAGCAGAGAGGAAAGTCTTAGGGCGAAGGAGGGGTAACTTAACCAACAGTCAAACTGGGAAGCAGCGAGGGGCAACATCGAGGGGCGGCCAAGAGCCCACTAATTCGCATTGAGGTTCCTCCTCCGCGCCTGCGCCTACTGTATTTCCGTACCTGAAAATCCTCCAGAGTATTCCGTAAATTATCATCACCCCGTGTGCTCAATCAATTAACCAACCAGGCGCATTGAGGTGCCGATTTACCCTCGAGTGCATACTGTAACTTCTATCTTACCTCGAATTATTGCAATAGGACGCCACCAATGACCTCGGAACGCCACATCACACGACTCTCGCGCTCTGCATCGTTCAATTGGGCCTCAGGCATCGCGTGCAATACCCCTGGTAATAAATCCAACCTGGCCTTGGGCAAGCCGACCGGGCTCAGGCGAGGCGTTTTCGCTAGTCGAGCGCGCCAGGCGACTAATTCACAGAGAAGAGAGCGCCTCGCGTGGTGCTCTATCGCTTCCGAATCTGGGCTCCAAAATCTCGGCGCATCCGATCTCATCTGTGATTGCATTCGGGTACCCAAACCCGTCAAAGAAAGTCTTTCTTCTTGGACTATCCATATTCTTCTCTTTTTTTTGCCGCCGAGTAAACGCTCATGCTATGGTGAGCGATCAAGGTCTGAGAGGGCTCCCAGGTCAACCAGCATAACCGAGCATGGGGTAAACTCAGCCGTGTTTAAGGCTGAGCCACTCCACAAAGGGAAAGATCGCGGATCCACCCTCTTGGGGCACGGAGCAGCCAGGATGGGATTATCGAAACTGCGGTGGCTCAAGAATATCGATTTTGGCATGGTTCTGCGTCGCCAGTACCTCTGATCAGTCACGTTTGCCTATCATCTTGTCAGTACTTGGTACCCTTTCTACTAACATCTGTCTTCTCGTTCTGGGACTGATAGGCCATAAATCCCAACTCTACCCTCCCCAAACGTGGGTAGAGCCTTGTCTCTCTATGCCAAGGGTCTTTCCGACATGTACTGTCAGTCTTCGGCTTGACTCCGACGAGAGGCCTGCCACTGCTTTCAACGGCCAATATTGAGGCATCCGGCTCGAAATATGTCGCTGCCTGGCGAAGCTGGATGGGCTTCTCGTCGTGACACCCTTGCCTCAGACATCGGGGACACCCAACGTTCCTGGCTCAGATATTTCTTCGATGATCCGGCAGCTGGCCCCGTTCTAGACCTTCTTTGACCTCAAGACTGGTCGACGTCATCCACCCCTCGTTTTCGTGAGCTTGTTACGCAATCCTCCGGTGCCAGTAAGTCTGCTCTTCGCGAGAGAGCTGGGCTTGGCGTTGGACACCGCATGCGAGCCATAGACGTGGCGACCATTCCATATACAGGACAGCTGCTGAGTTGATTGTTATTCTCTGTATCGATTAGTTGCTTCCCCCTGCATCCCTACTCTCACCTCCCCCGTCCCTGGCACACATACTTCCTGGAGTACAGGAGCTGCGGTTGCGTCCTTGCCTATGCCAGCCAGGCCCAGTAATGGGTCCAGTTCGAGACGCAATCCATAATGCCACCTCCCCTCCCCCCTCCCCTTCTCGTTGTCGCCACCAGCCTTGTCTGTACAGTCTTCCTAGCAGACCCTCTCTTGATTAATCAGGCTTCGAAAGGCAGGGAACGTACCTAAAACCCACTCCTTGAATGCTACATGCAGTCATACACCATTGGGGAGCGTTGTCCACCTCTGTCCACACCTGCATCAGTCCCTGCTTGGTCACAAGGCGGCCACTCCGGGATATGCCTCTCCAACCTGTGGAGACTCTTGGGTACATAGGACTTTGGCACTCAAGATGTACTGATACCTCTCATCTGTTCCCTGTTCTGACTCCCACTCAGGCGTCCTCTTGGCCGCCTAGGACCTTGGTTCCGGGACCATGCGATTCCAAATTTGTTGCCTGATGCCAATAGCTCCAGTCACACCCAGGCTTCGTCGGTGTCGTTTCTCGGTAGGCCAATCTTTGAGCAGACCACGGGCCGCTGCTGTCTGGCTGTCCCAGACAATCCCGGCCGGTTGAGAACCATGAGTGGCGCTCTCGGGCTGTTTGTCTCACCTGACGGGTATCATGCTTCCGCGCCGTTATCGCTCGTTGGCGATAGGTTTAGGCATGGCATTGGTTTGAAGTCGCCACTTCATCCAGCCACCACTTGGAGACTCTAAGGCAACCATAGAGTCCAACCAGGTGGGGCGTATTCTGTTGCTGTCTCGTCATCTTGGTCCATTCGTTAGCCAAACATAGACTAGCACGGGACTGAGATATCTTTGAGTCTGTCCGTCAGATCTTGTTTGTTATCTCGGACCACGTTGCCTGGCCAGCCTAGGGTCTATCATTGCCTTGATTCGACACTAAGCAGTGTATAGTCTCCATAGTGTCTGTTGCACGTAGACCTCATTGTAGTTAGGGACAGCAACGTGATGAGGGATTACGTCCTCAGTCGTAGTATGATAGCCTTGGTAATGGTGTCTGGGCTAGTAGTATGTTTCGAACGTACTGCTGTGCTTCTGGTGTCCGTATGACTCGACGACGTGGGCAAAGTTGGGTTTCTTGCGGGACATATTGATGACGACGGCTTGGGTAACTTCGAAACAGCCCATTCTTTCTTGGCCTCGGTTCCCAGTCTCCAAGTCTTCTTGAACCGAGTACGACACTTGTACTTACGAATTTCCTGTCGTAATATTGGGTTCCGCGTGTCGACGTCCGCGCGGCCGTCGTCGGCACGAGATCGATCTCCTTGCATGTATTCTTCTTCGACGGGGACGGAAACAGCACCAACTAAATACCCAGTCCGTTCAAACCCTCTATCGCTTGTTTCTGTCACCGAGAGAATACTAAGCATCTTATGAGGGCTGAAAGTCGACCTGTGACACCTAAAAATAAAAGAATGAGAAAATGGGCCACTGCGGTCGTATATCTCGTCTGGCTGCATAGCCACCGTCCGACGCAGTCGTCGCTTTGCGCTGCCCTGGTCGGTGCTCATTCGCGTAGGACACAATGGCCCCGGTCCCCCATTGGATCAAACACGATGAGAGAGAGAGAAAGGAAAAAGAGAAGACACCTCGCTGTGAAATATTTGTACGTCGGACGGGGGGAGGAGTTGGGGTGAAATATTCGTGCGAGCCCAAGCGGACGTACAGCTATCGTGGCCGTCGTCGTGTGGATCGGTTTCGCCGATGCCCAATGGAGGGTGACTGCATGAGTGATTGGGCCGAAGTCCCAGCGCCCGCGCCGAGAAGACCTCCCGTTCGGCCGATACACTGGTTTCTGCGGCACTTGGAAGGATGAGTCCGGATTTTATAAAGTGCCATGTTGAATTTCCTCGGGCTTGTTTGGTCTGTGGGAAATCGTCGTAGATGTACAGATGCTGGCTCGCGACATACCGCGCGTGAGATGTAGCGGTAATAAGATCCCAAGCCATCCGGCAGTCCTCTATCTTGTATCGCTTGGAAATTTGGCTGAGGAGCTTTGGGCTCCTATTCTGACCCTCGGCTAGGGACCAATTTTGCCTTGGAGGGCATATCTGAGTCAACACCGGCCATGAAAGCCTTGACCGGCGGAGTGAGTCACGGAGTTGATGTTGCAGCGGTTTGACGGCGCTTGCGGCTGAGAGAATCTTTGGCTATGCAAGAGAAGAACTGTCTCGTCCTATTCTCCCCAAATCGAGTTGAAAGGACCATTGATCACATGTATATGCTCAGAGGAAGCATGCCATGCGTCGTTCACTGCATCGAGGTCAACCCGAGTCTGGCCTGTCGATGACCCTCTCCGAGCCTACCCAGGTAACAAGCCAGAAAATCAAGTTCTGTATCCAAAGCCATCCATCTTCGTTCATGTACAAAGTCTCTCGAAGGTTCAAGATCTCCTGGTACGTCGAGTGACACTGTATGGACTCTCGTGTGCCTCTGGAATTCGACTCCTTCGTCATCGTATATGAACCTTTGCCGACTGCGCTGAAAAGGATACCCATGAAAGAGACTATGATGAAACTGTGACTGCTTTTCTGTCAAACACATCTAACCGCATTTCGTATAGGCTGAGGAATAAGGCGGAATCTCTATCTGTATAGAAGTTTTGCTAGGAGTTACGGGAATGAAACTCGAGCACATCAAGGGGCTCTCAGTCATCGGATCCCCCTCTCCCTCATGTATGATGTCAGACCGGAGATCAAATGTCTAATACTGGTTCTCGAATATTGTAAAAAAGGCATTCGCAATGCGTTGGTATCTCTCTGCTACTCTTGGTAGAGGGGACACTACCCTTGAGCCTGATTCTGTATCGTTAATACTTCCTCTAAAGTGGTATAGTACTTCTTTCTCTTCTCTATCAATATTCTCGATGCCACGAGGAACCACGGAGAAGACTAATGAAGCTGGCCAGGACTATAGTCTTGCAATCCTGCCGGATTGGTATGTCAGTATGGGAGTGAAGGGAGTTTCATGGAGCAGAGAACACATTTCCTGGCTGTTTCGCCCCAGAGATGCTTGTGCTATGACTACGCATCTAGCTAGCAGACCTGAAAATACAGAAGTTCAATCATGATGCTCTCTTGGTACTGTATCCTATGTTTGTAAGAACTACGATTCGTGATGGCCAATGCCGGGTCTATACCAGCGTTGAGCTGTATCTTTGGCCTGGTGCTCGGCAGCAGCCAGGGCCTTTGCGGATTCCTCTGCCACGAATAACATTCTACGTCTCTCAGTTGGTGTACCAGAAACCAAGTACAGGAAACTCTGGATCGGACAGGGACAGTTATACTCAATATAGGCAGCCTCTGGTGTCCAGGGGCCGGTCGTCTGAAGACACCGTTGATACCAAGCTTCGGGGACTGTCACGAGGCTCAAGACACCTCACCGTTACTCGGATGAAACTTATATCTCGAGTCAAGATAACAATTAAATGTATCCTTACGAGATGCTTCAGAGAGATACAATTCAGTGCTTCCGTGGCCTCTCACTGACCAAAGCTTGCGGGAGAGAAATCGAATCAGGCAGCAAGATATTCGTTTACCAGTTGGCTGCAATAGATTCAGCACCTCAGCCGAGCATAACAGCAAATACTGCGTAAGCCTTTAGTCAACGCTCCTCCCCGCATCAAAAGAGATCCTAGGCTGCCTCAATCACTTAGGCACATCTCTCTTTGCGTTGACACGCTGAAGTTCTGTCTCAGTTATTGATAGATACTCTGGACACTATTAACGACCTCGCTGTTCGCCCTCCCCAATGGAATCGAATGCTTGCTTCTCCAAAGACCATGGGGTTCCATAGAGAGCTAGCACCTTCCTTCTTGCTTATCATCTACGCGGACAATAAGCATGCTGGCAGATGACGTGGTGCTGGACATACGCTAGGCACGCAGAAGCGAGAGGGAGACCAAGAAATGCTGCATACTAGCCGTTCCAGCGGCTGTGGGTTAACGTAGTTCATCTCGACCGAGGAATACGTACGCAAAGCTCCTGCGCTCATCGGAGCAGTCCCAGGCTTCGAAGGTGAAGAGAACTCCTCAGGCAGCTCTTCTTGCAATGATATTGTCTAACGGAGAGGAATCAACTCGGTCATCTACATTCATTGGTCTTTTGGATCCTTTCTTCAAAGTGCGCATGATATTCCAAAGCTAGCATCGAGCTCGCCGCTGTCCCATCCCTTCCTCAAAGCGAGGGTGTTCTTCGGCGGCATGGTCACCAGCCGTTACGTCGAAACGTCCTGACGTTGCGTCAATGCCTATGAGAGCTTGCTTTGGCTGCTGAGGATAATGGCACTTCTTGTTTAGTCACAGAACATGAACCTTAGATATCTGGCTGGAGAGTTAGCCAGCAGATACTAGTGATGCAAGGAGGCGAGGATACGTTAATGCTCACTGCTATGACGCGAGAGTTGACTCACGCTCACCGCGCGACATCCCAAACCCTCGTGAGCGAACACGAGCTAGCTTATCAAGAAGCCGATACCATATACTTGTCCAGAGATAAAGATCAGGACGGCTAAGGCTAAGGTATCAAGTTCTCGTTGTGCTCGAAGCTGGACACCATATGCAAAAGGATATCCAGTGAGACACCATAGCATAGACGTGGCTGGGTTTCTACAAACAGTCATAGATGGGAAGGATACACTCATGTCATTTGAGATCGAATAGCTATATATGTCCTCCCGTTCTGTTCTTCGCAAGGCTATCTTTTTTTTCCTCTGCGAAACGAATCGCTCAACGATCAGCGCCGTTGAAGATACAGGCCAATTCAGAAGGGCCACATTCAGGGGTATGTTTACTATCGCTAGTTATAGAGCACACCAATTCCAGTTCAATAATATATCCGATGTTTACACCAACCCGGATGGCCTTTATCCCAACGTATCTATCTCTCTACCTGGTATGGGGTCTCGAAAGGGGGGCTTACTTCTCTCATATCTGTTACCGTATCGCATCCTGGCACGCCTGGAGAAATTTACCATCTATTAAGGCCGATATTGCGACCGACATCACCAGAAATCTTAACAGTCGGTGCCGAGGTTCATGCCAACAAGGTATGAGCATTCTCATGGGACCAGTAGTTAGGGGTTCCCGTACTCTGCCTCCGACCAGGGTACCGTGGCCCTCGCTGATACCGATGATTCGGGATAGGAACCAATGTGTCCCGATCTGCACCCAGACCAGGCCACGATCAAGTCAGGGTCTGGATGTCAATCGCCCTTTCTCTTCCTGCGCGTCGCCTGCAGCCGGTGAGACGTCAGAAATGGTGGGGGTTTACGAAACACCTGCCCAAGCCGGCGTTGTTTCTTCCAACCGACACATATAGGCCCTCTCGGCTCACGAGCTTGATACAGCAAGTCGATCGCCTACGTATACCACGCGGGAGAAAGTGGTTTCTTCGGTGAGTAGCCAATCGCACTTTACCGCTTGTTTCAGTCTTCACTTTCAGTCTTCACATTTCTTGCTAGCTTGGCGTAGAGTAAAAAAATATTGGTACCGACGGCACACCTGACAGGGGGCATTGCGTTCCGGGCGAGCGTCTCTCACCGTTGGCACAGGGTTAATAACTTAATACCAGGATCGCTTGCCTGCCCGGTCGGCAGCCGGTACGTTGGGAGCAACCCCGTTGCTCGTATTTGACAGATCACACCTGGCCGTCCAGGATTCTCCTCATCACCGAGAGCCAAGCGACACGGGACACGGCAGAGTTCCGGCAATTCCGCTCCCAGAAAAAACTCCAACAGCTCGACAAAGATGGTGGCGTATTTCCGCCCGCCGGAAGGTCCACCGGCGCTCCTGGAGCGTCGTAGCAGAGCTCTCAAATGGGGCATTCTCCATTCCGAGTTTGTCCATCGACTGCCACGGCGGATCGAAAAGGTTCCCTTCCCCCTTTTCACCCCCTGGCAATGCTTTTTCCATCCCGGCCAACATACGCGTTTACGACTCAAAAATGCAGAACTATCACAAAGCAGGAGACGTGACAGTGACACCGGATGCGTAGCCGTATCCCCAGGCGAGCTTAGGCCATGAGACTTGACCTCTCTCGGTGCCGTGACCAGGACGGGACGGGACGGAAGATACCACCTCCCATCGGTGGAAAGGTGGATGTGATCAAAATGCTGTGTTCCATTAGTAAACAGCTACGGCGACCTGAGACTCGCATCTGCCGTCCACCTCCGGAGCCGGCCCCTCTTGCCGTGCAGATGAACCCCTGTGTTCGTTCAAGCGAAGCTGAAGGGCAGCGAGCGCAGCGCAGGTGCGTGATTTTTCTGTCCTGTACCCCTTACATGCCCTTCGCGCTGCCCCATCTCAAGCGCCAACGAGCTGTTCCTTGGCCAAAAGTTCCGCATTATCACGCCGGACGCGCGAGGATTGGGACCGTTGGACTGTGATAATGCACTCCTCTTCCCACATCCTCACGCCAGTAAGAGCGGCAGCTTCGCATCGCACAGCTCAGGGGGAGGGGCAAAGGGAACGCCGCCCGCTTAGCAAACCCCTGCACCGGATCGAGTTCGGATGCCCAACATTGCTTTTGGCGCGCTCGCGTTGCCCAAAAACCACCTGATGTGGGCGCCACCAGGAAGTGCAGACCAGGCTAGACCTCGCGGGTTGTGATGGCATTGCAGTATCCCGTCACGTTTATCACAATTCACACTGCTTCCCTCTTTGGCTTTCTGTCCTCGTTCCCACTTCCCCCCGTCTCTCTTGGCACCGCTCCTTTTGTCTTGAGGGTAACCAGTCTTGTTTGAAAGCCATTGTATTCCTTTTTCTGCAGCACCGGTGCAGTAGGAGTCTCGGCACATGTGCTTATCACGCTCCGCGATGCCGCCCGACGCGCACTGAGTCCCAACAGAGATGCCCAGCGGCCTGAAACGTTCCTAGCACGGCGAACGGTCATCAGCGGCCCGCGGCCGGACATCCGTAAATATCGCGCATTCCCCTAGCTGCCTTGGGGCCGTGCAGAGAAAAAATGATATCGTGATATGTACAGAATGCAAGATCCCGTCCGGTCAGCGGCACCGTGCTTGACACTCAATCGCAGAGAAACAGCGTGGGGGATGCGGCCTGGGTCAGTCAAAGTGTCCGGGGCCACGACGAAGAGGCGCCTCTCGCTCACTTCGCATTGCCCATGATCCCCGGGACTTGAATCGGACGGTTGGCTCATCGAAGAGCCTCTTCCCTCTTCTGGCGACGACTTCGTCCCTGACGTCGGTGGTCCATAGCTGCAAGCTGCAGAGCTCCCCCGAGAGCGGCGACAGACGCGCCAAAACAAATTGTGAGCTGTCACTCGAGAGACCGCTGGTCTGCATATGAGTAACCTGGCCAGGAGCTTCTGGCGTAGCATGCGCAGCATCCACCCGGCAGATTGGCAATACTGCACGCACTGTAACCAACACGCTTGACGCATATGCCCTTAAACGGCAACGTACGACGATCCCGTTCGTGTAGCTGCGTAGTCATGCCGTGCCTACTGCATGTGTGCATCTGTGTGAAGGGCGGAATAGCCTTCGGGATCGTTCCGAGCGGGTCGCCGTTTCATTTCACGTCCCGGAGGCTCTTGGAACGCTGCGTTTGGATCCCCGGGTCGCTGGGACCGCTGCGCGCGTTGCATCATGTACGGAGTGTACGTGACAGCGACGGCGGAGAGCCGTGTGCCGTGTCATACTCGTATTTTGACGCCCAATTCCTGACGCATGCATGAGCGCTGCTCCGCTGCGACAGAGGGACATAGTATCATGAAGCCAAAAGGTCTCGACGAGACTGAGCCGAGCAGTTGCTTTTTCCTTAAGCCGTCAGTCACATGTAGAGCGCACTCTGGCCCTGTAACAAAGTGATCTGGAGCCCGACCCTGGACTGTCTCGCAAGCATCGCCGCCCGGTCGAGCAGGGCGAAATGTGATCTGTCGCCAAGGGCCCGGCGCATCGCTTACTCGACGAGCCCCAGGTCGAAACTCCGGGCTCAACAAAGCGACAGCCGCATGGGCTTCCTGCGTAGCATCTCGGGCTGCCTCCGCTATATCGAGATGGCGACGAGACAAGAGTCTCGAGGCTGTCCCGTATACTTCCGACTGCGAGCAAGCTGCTACGAGTCTTGGCATGAGCAAAAGCAACTGCGCCGGAGCAACACAGAGACGATGATCAGCGCACCCCCAGAGATCAATGGACCTGCTAGGCAAACACTCTGGCCAGCACGGCCGTAGCAATGCTTCTGTCCATCCGCTTGGAGGATAGAGCTGCCGGAAGCATATGAAGGGCCTATAGAGGAATCAGCATTGTTCTTGGGTCTCGGTATGTACAAACAGAGTCTGATGCCCTTGGCACTCGTGATATCCTCCTATCCCTCGCATCCCTCGAGTTCAGAAATACCAAGTGGGAAACCCGTTTGTAGCCGAAACAAAGCATTGTCAGGACACATGGCTAGCCATCCAGGTGCGCGACCCAGCGAGTAGATCTGTCACATATGCAACGCCGAGTCCTCGTTTGCTGTCTCGGCCGCTTGCTACCTCACGGCCGCTCATCACCGTCGGCGATGTTTGTCTGCCACATCCCTACCCTAAAGGGGGCCGAATAGGGGGGGGGTCGTGATCGACAAAGTGCAAAACACTGGCACAGCAACGGCTGGGACGATCGAAGCTGCAAGACACGCTGGGCAGAGTCACAGAGCCCAGCCCTCCCCCGTAGGACCATGGGATCTACAGAAACAAGAAACCACTCACCGGGGTTGCGCCAAACCTCCCCAGCCATCGGTGTCATCCACGATCTTTCACACCCAAGGACCCCCTCCCTCGTTTCCGGCAGACAAGCGGGGGGGCGCATAGGCATGGATGAGCACAATATCCACTCCCAGAGGCTCGCCGCTACTTACTCGTATATTGAGGTCCTGCCACGACTGTGACGATAATCAACGGAATTACGCCGAGCGTAGCATGCAGTCCTCGTCTAGGACCGTAGCACAAAGCAAGCAAGATATTAGGTCGCAGACCACCCCCCGGATATGCATCACCCGATATGCGACGGCTCCGGTCTCGCAAGAATGGGGAGATTCCGGCTGTGCGCCACGGAAGGAGAGAGCGATTGAAACTATTTTCCGGACTCCAGTACCTAGAGTACATACCACTACCGCATGGAAGCGCAATATAGGAATCGAAGCCTATCGAAGCAGGGCTGGTAGCTTGCACCGGGGAAAGACTCGCCTTTTCTCCGATTAGTATCCTCCGATCAGTAGATGACAACTCACGGGCTCCTGGATCCCTGTGCCCGCGTGGGATCGTCGAACACGGCATCGTGGGTTGGACTGTACCTGGCTGCTCCGCGGCGGATAATCGAGGGCTTGCAGGTCCCCTCTCTTGGGGATCGTGCAACCTACGCCAAGACTCAAGCCGGACGCATGTAAGATATCTTGCAGGGCTACCGGGGGTCGTTTCTGAGAGGAGATAATACGAGGCAAGCGAGGGCATGCACACGCAGCAGAGCGGGCGACAGTCACGATAAAGGCAAAGTACAATGAAGGCTCGGTCATCTTCCACTACGATCGACTCTCCCCCAGCCCTGCGGTCTAACGCAGCTGTTTCTGTAATTAGAAACGGGATTCATCTCCTCATTCCGTATGGCTGAGCCATGGACAAATTTGCAGCGGAGCAAAGTACCATCACTGGGGCTGTAGGCTCGAGCCCTCGGAATCTATGATGCTTCTATGCTTGGTTTTTTGTTTCCACGAGTTGATGCAGCGGCAGGGCACGGCCTGCGTCTCTTTGGCCACGGGAATAGCCCTCGTCTGCACCCGGTATATCTCTGCACATACCTCCCCGTAGGCGTGAGCGTGACATCGGAGACGGGGTCCAGAGGAGGACTAGGGCCCGGATTCCCACGTGTGCCTGCACCCCGGGTCTGCAGGCGGCGCGAACTATGTCTTGTTGTTTCCTCTGTGTTTCCTATAAAGGGCAGCCAGTCCGACTAGGCCGGGTAGTGAAACGGATCTAAGGGCGGCTGAGGGCGGTGTGGTGTCGTTGGAGGATGGAGTTTGTCTCCGTCATCAATCTCTTGCACGCCTCCGCTCGTTCGGTGCAAACCTCCGATGTCAGTCGGAGAAGCGAAGCTGTAGTTGGTCAAGCCGGGCAGCAAGCACCTGGCTTATTGGCGAAGTTCACACGTGGAAAGAGGAGTTGGGCCTCCACGATGGCAGTATTGGAACCAGGGTCCCGATGCCAACTGCAGGCGCAAGGGCCTATTGTATGCATTCCCCCCTCCCAAGTGCCCAACAGGGAGAAACAAGCCAACGAATGCATCACCACTATCCTGCTGCCCTCCCCCCCCGCTCGTAAAACCGGAGATGGTCGGTCGTACTTCGAGAATTGGCTCCGGTGTTCGATGCTGATCCTATCCATGATCTGACGGACAAGCTCAGAGCTAGGCATACGAGGAGATCGCGTGATCCGTCCAAGCCCCCGAGTTGCAGGATGCAGCGTCAGTGCCTTCAAGGACCATAGATAAGACCAAGAGATTGCCTGACTTGGCTGCCGGTCTGGCAGATAGGCGAATCTTGGATGAGGTATGCATGGTATTACCCCCCCAAGCCCCTCCCCAACCGCCAAGGTTGATGCTCGTTGTCAACAGCGGCACTTCGAGGAGGAATGCACCTGTGGATTCCCGTCAGCAGGCATCAACCAGGCAAAGAACCCAGTAAATTCGCAGACTCGCCAATCTAGACCCTGGAGGATCGACAACGAGTGCTGCTAGTCAGTGCTGCTGACCCCGCTCCCTGGGGCATGGGGGAATGCTGTGGCAAGTGTGGATAAGGATTTGCAGCGGGTGATCGCGTCCAACACTTGATCACCTTCAGGGCTAAGCCTAAGGGCCGATGCTAGAGTTACACTTGCCAACTCAAACCCTCCCAGCCCTAAGTCCAGGCCCTGGCTTGACTTGCTTGGGTCACTATATTCGGGCCTTGGGGGGGAGTCTTGGGCCCTTACAGAGGCTGCAGCGCCGGCGTCTCAGGCCATAAACTTGGCTTTTGGCTAACATAAAGTTCAGCGACCGTCCAAGTCAAAACTTGGGGAAAAGAGCACAACGGGTAGGGATCAAGCTTGGGTCCGGGTGGAAAGAGGCAGGATGGGGTGGTAAGTTTGGCCGAGACGATGTGTTTGAAGTAGAGTCAACCTTTGGACGGTGCAACTCGACCACACGCCAGTTGGGAGGGGCCGTTCTTTTCGTATCGTAAGTAGATTACGCTGGCTTGGTGCTCGTCTGGAAGCAGAGGCGGTATTCTCCAGGGAGTACGGTATGTACTTCGCGTGGGGCTGCGGACCAGGATGGCCATGAGGTGCGGGCTCGTCATCCTGTCATCCTCCGCTGGGCGGATTCCGTGGCCGTTTAGGGAAGCTGGGCGACAGTGAGGCAATCTTTGATATTGCAACTGTACCACTTAACACGCCAATGGAGGTCAACATCGCATAGTGCTGGCCGATAGCGGACCAAAACAGATTAAAAAAGACGAGAGCCATCCCGCCCACCAGAGGCAAAAGGGCGGTTCTCCAACACCGCCGCAATCATCGATAGGGAAGGTAGGGATGGCCTGAC
>FTLB01843386.1_pt1 | contig 18704 bp, 10 predicted proteins | sample 1658291 | NCBI WGS metagenome assembly FTLB01 (sample SAMEA3914812, study PRJEB12502) | metagenome | biome: forest; material: soil | place: Canada | collected 2011-07-07 | depth 0.1 m
CCCCCCCCCCCCCCCAAGGCGTGACTCGAGTCTGCTCAGGGGCGGACTCTCAGTCGAGTGTGTCCATTCTCCTCGTCCGGTAAGCGCCTCCGCCTAGGCCGGTCGGGAAATTTCAGTTTTGGACCCCAAACCCACCGACTTGGTCTTCCACGATGCAGACTCCGCCCGGTGCTGGGAGAGTCCAAGACATGGATGAACCCAGACGCACGCGCGAGCGAGCGTGGTGTGCCCATTCGGCCATGGGCCCAAGACAGCCTAGCGCGCAGCCCTAATCGGTGCTTAGCCAGGGGCAAAAAGGCGCATTGTGTTCAGTGATTGGTTCGAGAATCTAGCTCGACCGATAAACTCTCAAGCCCGGCCAAGCTATTCCTATGTCGTCGATGCGCCTTCTGCCAGATCCGCGTTTTGGACCAGGTCAAGATCGGGACGCGGAAGCCGAGATGTTTTGATGGTTATGCTTGCTTTGCAATACTCTCTGTACATGGCAACGAATGTCTTGACGACCAACCCAGCCGCGGTAGCTCGAGGAACGCTTCGAGTCGAGCCCAGCTTCCAGGTCCGGGAAAAGCAAATATCGTGCCGCACCAGCAGTTTCCGGGGATGGGCGTGGGAGGGCGGCGCATTAACCAGGATTAACCAACATGGCCGCTTCAGCTGGCAGCGCAATTTCACACCAAGCGTGTTGACGCCTTAATCTACTGGTCGTGTTCGCGCCGCTGGACGGTTTCTGACTTTCTCAGCACGTCCCTCTTCTCGTATGAAATCAGTCCGTACAGTATGTTTACATCAGAGCCACTCGTCGACGTCTGTCCCGCTGCGATGGGACAAATAAGACTTGAAAACGGAGAGACTCGAGAACCCGCCCTGGAAGTTGGAACTTGGGGGATGTTCGGCACCCCCAAAGGTTTGTGTGGACAAATTTCTGCGCGAACGTTGGATGCCCCGCACCACTTCGCACTTTTGCAAGGAAAAAAGCCCACTACGTGTCACCGTACCTGGGCATATCTGGCTGAGTGGGTTTATTTTCGCGCTTTTTTTTCTTAGACTCGGTCCGACATCTCTCTAAAGCAGGGCTTCCTAAGGTACAGTATTCTCTAATCTCTCTACTTCGTACTGTGTAGGCATGCAGTAATAAGGCAAGCACGCCAAGGTACCTTTGGGCAGGTACTGACGCTGTGTATGTGCTTGCGTAGTAGTCGCGACGTACGGAGTATAACGCCCGTCGCGCCCTGGGTCTCTCCCTCTACGCTGCATGAAGAGGACAGTTATCTAGCTCTTGACACGTCCATGAACCGAAAAGAGAACCACTTTTGAACTTGGAGGAAGAAGTGTGTGTGCACGCGGGGATGCGGCTCTGTTGATGAATTTCAGTTCTCCAGAAAAAAACTCGTTCCTTTCAGGGAAGGATCAACGGGATCGTCGTCTCTCCTTATGAACTTCTAGATGCGTCCAAATACCTCGGGATGTCTGGCCGAACGCTCGAGCCAAACTCAATTTTCAGCTTACACAGTCTCGACCGTGTACCCAGCCGAGCGAGGCTCTTTGTACCTTGAACGAAGCCCTCTTGCTTGTCTGTCTGTCTGTCTATCTCTCTCTCGCGCCCTCTCTCTTTCGCAGATTAAAAAACCTTGAGGCTCCGGTCCCGTACTGTGCATATGTATGTACGGTGGTAGACTGTCAGCCACCATCGGCACTAATACTGCAAAACTTGTTCAAGCTACCAATTCTCCATCTGACGATTAAGCCGGTTCACCGTAGCACATAGCCATTGTTTTGACACGATTTTACCTGCAGAGGCACAACCAACACAAACCAACGCATCTAATCTCATGCAAGATCAATTTCGCTATAAAAAAGTATGCCAGCAGGGCCAGCTTCAAACCAAAGGGGCTGTTCCGCCGCATTCTTGCAGTTGTTGGCGTCCACGTTGGGCAACCTTCCTAATTCATCAAGAATAGGACCCCTGTCCCTTGCCGCGTGCCGGGAAAACTCCTCCCTAATATCCCATACCTTACGGAGAGAGGACAAAATCACAACGTCACTCGCCGTATCTTGGCACTCACGACACCGCCAGCAAGCTTTTACAAAGAGAGTAGTATCCTACCCAGCCACGCCAGCTTGCCAGCGTGCCAGGTCTAGCCAAAGTGCCAAAAAGTCAACGTAACCCTCATCTGAGCCTGATGGGTTTCATCCGCCGTCAACAAGTTGGAGCTCGGGTGGCGCCGATTGCCTCATTTTTGTGGATCAGGGAGATTGGAGCCCTAAATTTGTCCAATTCGCTCCTTTGCGTTGCAGTGATCTCCTGATATTGACGGCTTGGCGTACAGATCCTGGAGTGCTAAAGTTTGGCCCCCAAACCGCCCCCAAATGCTTCTTTCTCACTCTTGTGTCCCAGGTGCCAGGCTATACTAATAGAGTAGGCTCTTCCCTGGCTCCGACCGTTTCTAAACTCCCCTGTGATCCTTCGTCGCTTTGCGAAAAACACGAGAATGACAATATTATTCTTATCGAAACTGGGCTCTCGCTGCGCGCAATGCGTGGGTCCTTTTCTTGAGAATGGCGGCATCTTGTCCTTGCGAAGGTTGCTCAAGGATCTGTTGCTTGCCCCTTGCTCGCCGCGCAGTTTGGTCCAGATGGCATAACAAGCAGGCAGCAGATAGACTCAAATCTATCTACAGAGCGTGCTTTTGACGGAGTTGCGTATCCCTGGGTCTACTGATGAACCGATCCAGGGAAGCAAGCATCCTGGCGTATGCGTTACGGACGCCAAGGAACGTTCGCAGGGAACGACTGGCAAATGGCCTTCGCGGCGAGCAACCCACAGTCCACCGTACAGGCAGAAGAGCCAGTATGCCACCTTGCTATTCAAGCAGAACTACTGCCTGGCATGTCTCTTATTAGGGGCTTTAGCTCCACTGTAGTCCACAGCAAAGGTATTAAATTCAATCCTTGCCAGCATCTGGCTTGTGTCAGTTGTCCAACTTGGCCAGGTTAAATAGATTAAGGGTTGTGAATACCATCACTCTAAGCGCCAGGGCCAGGTCAGCCTCTCACGCATTATGTGGATGCTTGTTTGGTTATTAACAAGCCCAAGGAGGGCCGAAGCTTTACGGGATGGAATTCATGACTCGGGACTTCCGACAAGAGTCGTCTGGGCTGGCATGACTCTGCCCAAATGCCCGACCGGCGGCGCTCCTGTGCCATTCTTTCGAGGGTCTCTTTAATGGTGCCCTCGCCACCTATTGCCGTGTAGCGACTGTGCCCACGGTGCTATTGTCAGACCGAGTCTCCTGATATTGCCTGAGTTCCAAGCTATTTTCTCAGTGTTCCCTACCCCATCGCGTTAGCCATGAAGGTTCCTTTGGGAGCATGAAACTAACCTACATGTTCGCTCCAAGGAGCTCAGAGCCGTTCAGTGCATGTCCAGTGCCCAAACATCTTCTTGGGGTGGAATAATGGGGTGCAAATGTCGAACGTCAACATGTTCGTGAGCTCCATCGGCAGTTTCCTTTTTTCTTCCCTCTGCGCGCCTTGTTCTCCACCGAAAAAGGTAGAGCCACCGGGTCAATTACTGATTGGTTTGCCAGATCCGTGATGTGGGTCTGTCGAATTTTGCTGAATCTCCACTTCAAGGTTGTGATAAATTCTTTTCCTCTCCTTCCTCCTCAGATTCTTCTCGAACAACCACCTTCTTTCACAATAAATCTCATTCCCCGACCGCCCGATCCATGACCTGCCCTCAAGGGCTTGATGGGATTGATGCTGGAATAGGCTCTTTTACCGGAGCTGCCTGTCGCGGACCTCGCGCGGGCGGGCGAGTCTGATCCTTTTCTGCCGAGCGGTGTCAAGAACTTCTCTCAATCTGCAGCAGTCGCGCTCGCAAGCTCAACCCATGGGTACGGGAGAGCATATTGGTTATTTCATATGTGTCTCTCAGTCTCTTTTTGGGGGGTTATGGGAGTTATCATCCGCCGTGATGAACACACGGGGTAGAGCTCGAGACCTAGTGGGTAAGTCATCAATGCCTTTTGCTTATGCCACCGCCCATCCTTTCCACTGATGAGAGTAATTTGCGATTGATACCACTCAGATGGCGCCCTCGCCGGGGTTGCTATATCTGGTGGACGCATGAAAGTCAATTCTTACATATTCTGAGATACCATGATGGCACCATGGTTCCCAATCTTCTACTTGGCACTCCAATTTAAGACCGGTTTTGACTGACTGGTTCATCTAGACTCGGACTCATCACGTGAAGCTTAGACGCCTGAAATATCGAGAGGCTCGGCTTGCGCAGCATTTGGCAATCCGCTTGTACTTGCCGGCTCTGTTCTCGTTAACCCGTGTCTCGAGGGTACATATCTCTTGGTATCACCGTGTACTCAGCATGTGCCTAGGGCAAATGCTCATCACACTGTTCGTTTTGCTTTGTGACATCCAACCACGCTCTAACCCGAGTTCACGGGCACAAGGTACCCCTGTATTCTCCTCGTTCCATATGTTTATCTCGGCGTTTCGGCGGACGATGTGCCCAGATAACCATTAGATGCCCTAAGCCTCTACCCCGCGTCCAACAGACAGTGCAGCTTATCATAACCCGACTGGCACTGCCATCCTGGCGGTCGCCGACGCGGTCTTTCCGTTGATTCTCTGCGATATGGTGACGCGGAAATCAAATTATACGGTATCATTAAGAGCCGCCCGAGTTAGTTCGCCTACGTGCTGAACATTCCATTGCTTGGGCAGCGTCAGAGGTACCGTACATATCATCTTCTCTGGTGACTTTGAACATGTGTTGGCTCAGTTGTTGTGACTCACGCGAACTCCGGCCCGGGCCGGTCAAAAGGCGGCAGCCAATATGGGTTTTATTCGTATGTAAACAGACGATGGGAGCGGTGGACCGATGTCTTGCTAAATTCTGAGGGTTTCTGGAGGAAAACATCTCAGTAGTGCCATTGAAATGCTTTCCAGGACTTGTACCTGTTTGTCTTCGTCCCAGTAGTGTGTGCGTGTGTACCGGGGCCTTGCCCGGTATATAAGTACAAGGACTAGGGAAGTTTCTGTCGTTTATGGCAGCGACTTCCCTAGCCCCAGGCCTCAGGTTCGGTTTGCCAGCAGTCCATGGCCCTCGCCGCGCCATGACTCTCTCTCTACCTTGACCAGGGAATACCTGCAGTAAACCTGCTGTCCCAGAAGTGCTGACCATGGTCTACTTGTACGCCCCCCAATATCCTCAATGCCAACCCTGCTCACAGGGCTCTCTAGGCACGCCGCATTTCGTCGGAATGTCTGCTAACTGGCATGAAGCAATGCTTGAGCCCAATCTTTAGCCGGATCGAAGCACGTGCAAGAATGCTATCTGTCGTCCCGCTGCTGGTTGGGCATACTTCAAGCAGGCCGCATCCATGGTCGTTGCGATGCGTCCCGCCATTGAGTCGGCCGGCCCCGAGCTCGTTGGGCAATACCTATTCATGGCTCATCTCATTCGGGTCATACCGTTCCTGTTCTCTTCGCAAGGAAGTTGGCGGGCGATCAATACCAGGTGCAAACCGATGCACTTGGCCGCTAGCGGGCCGAGTACTTATTGGGGAAGTTACAGAAGGACAGTTGAGGCAAGGAGAAGAAAGTTACAAGAGGAGATTAAACAAGTTATTATACCTTTCGGGTTGGTCTGAAGATCTACCGAGAGCAAAGATATGTCTAGGGCTGTTTTACGGATCGCCTGAGGACGCCGTCAGGCGGGAGAGAAGTTCTTTCTTTTCTTAATCCTGCCTTGCCGGTGTCTGCGTCTGTTGGTCCTATACCACATCTTCAGCCAGTTTTAAATGCCAAAGTACATTATCATATTATCATACCAAGTGACGACGAAAAAAAGAAATACAACTGACTCTAGAATTGCACAACTGTCCACTGCGTAAACGCCCGACAGATTTGAGGACCATTACTTCTTTTGGCCTCTTCAACGAGAAAATCTTGCCAAAGGAAGCCGTGGCAATCGTCCGATCTCTAGGGAACCCATAATCGCGAAACGAGGTCTTTGGGGGAGGCAGCCTTGTGCATTAGGAGGCGCGGCTGAGAACCCCCCCACGTGCATGGGTGCAGATGCTCTCCGATTGGCGCCGATTGAGAAACAGGCCCCCCGTCAAGGTTCGAATCTTGGACACTGATACTTCGTACACGGCACAGGCCTTGCCGGTCTGTCCTTGGAGAATCAACTCGAGATGCTCTAAAGCCTTATGTTCTGCGTAACCTAGCATTTCACTTCCTCTATATGCTGCGCGCCGATTTGGAGGTCGAACCATGAGGCTCCTGAAGGCGAGCGACCTAGGCTTCGAGCTGCAGCCGCCGGTCATCCGAGCACCCAGATACGCGATTCTGTCGCATACGTGGGGCGACGATGAGTATCTGCTAGAGGAAGTTCAGCTTGCAGGTTTTGTCCGAAATGACTTTCCAGGTCGACCGGCGGTGAGGAAGGTAAGAGATACTTGCGCCCTCGCTGCCAGGGAAGGATACGCGCACGTCTGGATCGATACCTGCTGTATCGACAAGACGAACTCGACGGAGCTCTCCGAGGCTATCAATTCCATGTTTCTATTTTACGCCGAGTCCGAGGTCTGCTACGTGTATCTCTCGGATGTGCCAGACGACGATGCTATCCAACGTCGTAATTCCGGGTTTCGTGAGAGTCGGTGGTTCAAGCGTGGATGGACATTGCAGGAACTTCTCGCCCCGAGAGAAGTCCGCTTCTATTCTGTGGGCTGGCATTTCCTGGGTACGAGGAGTGACCTCAAAGATCTTATCTCGTCTATTACGAAGATCCCCGTCGACGTTCTGGCGGGGAAAGAGTCCTGGCCTTATAGTAATCGAAGCCTTGGCGAGATGCTTTCTTGGGCGTCGATGCGGGAAACATCGATTCAGGAAGACATGGCGTATTCGCTGCTGGGCATCCTCGACGTCAACATGCCACCTCTGTACGGCGAAGGCCCTAAGGCTTTCCTCCGGCTCCAGGAAGAGCTTCTCAGGAGGTATGATGACGAGAGCATCTTCGCATGGGAGGCCACGCCAACCGACGCCCGTGTGAAGCCTTACTTCGGACTTCTGGCTCCCTCCGTGGCGTACTTCCACGGCTCCCATCGCTTTCGTCGCTCCCAGGCGCAGACGAGACTGGTCGAGCAGCCCATTACGCTGAGCAACAAAGGCATCAGCGTCCAGCTCCCACTGATCCAATCGGACCACAGACCCGACGTTTACTATGCCCTACTCGATTGTCGCATCGAGGGGACGAACGACACCGAAGTCCAGCCCGCAATCAGAGTCCGATGCCTTAGCAAGAACCAGTTCGCTCGGCTGGATGTGCACCATGTTCTTGATTTCGACTTTGCGCGCCAGGTCGAGTCGGAGAGGGATGCGTGGCATAATTCCCCCCGGCCAGTCCCTCCGATGTTCTTCCCCTACCAGCCACAGACGCCTTTGCCGATTCGCGGAGTTGCGGTCCGACTTCATACCCAGAGCGACAACAAAAACCTTCCGAACTTTGCGCTCAACGTTGCCTATTCCCACCCGGAGGGTAGTTGGAAGGGTTTCGGCTCCGGCTACATGGTTCTCAACCTTGACGATGAAGCACCCAGGTTTCCGATCATGACTTCCGCAGTTCAGCCAGTTCAGACCACCATTCTCGGAATGATAATTGCCACATTTTCCGAGGAGACTGGCGCCATAGCGCCGATAATTCAAAACCTGGTCTTCGGACTTCATAAGTTCGACAAACTGTCCGATACAACCGCGAGATGGGACAGGGCTTGGTGTCGTTTCCTTCCCGACGGGCATGTAGCGTCCCAGGCAGCCATGGCCAATGCGCTTAAGCGTCCCATGTCGGAGCTCCAGACAGAGTTTAAAGCCCAGAGGTCTTCATCTTTTTATTACAATATTAGCATCAAAGTCGAGCCGGAGCAGATGCTCGGTATTGTGATGCATACTGTCAGGTTCTTTGTTACATTAGGTACATAGTTTGATACGATGCGGCGGCCCCACACTACATGCGGTGCGGCCGGCCAGCGCTCAGGGTCAAAGTTTGCGCTGGCCACCGGCGACCCCACTGCCCCTGATCGGAGCGGTCCTTCGGCGGCCCCAATACTACATATAGAGTTTGTCGTTATTTTAAAATCAAGCCAACAAGCTGGAGGCTGCCGATTCTGTACCTCGAATAGACCCAACTCTATTGATCGGGCCGTCGGCGCCGTTCGTGCTCGTCTCCCCTGGCAGCTTCTGTTGAACCGCCGGCGCGAGTCAGACGGCGCAAGGGCCCAAGCAAATAGGAGCGGGCGGGACGGACGGATGGCTTTTGACGATTGAGTGCCCGCACGTCCAGTCTCCCAAGAGGCAGTTTCCAGTTTTCTGTAGTAAGTTACATCTGCCATGCAAATGGAAGGCGAGCCGAGAATAAAACAACGGAAAAAAAGGCTATATCTCCCCAGCACCATTCTGTTCTATTTCGGGAGGCAATCGGCGCAGAAACACAAAGTCTAAACTTCCCGACCAGTCCTAACCACAGAAAGGGTACGCTCTAGCCTCTTCCCATTGGGTCGCATGTGCGCAGACCTTGTTCTCGAAACTTCCGCACACCAAGACCCCTTTCCCCGAACATGAGATCATAGGGATCGACTACATACGAAACCAGGAATTTCATCATCGAGGACCATTTCTTGGAAATTTGCAGTCCTGTCTGTCCCAGGTATCACTCTTGCTATAGCACATGGATAGAATAACTCGGAGGAGGGCTCTCTTCTTTATTTTATGTGTGCTCAAGTATCTTAAGGTAGTTAGTTAGTTATACGGTACCTAGGGGTGGCTTGTTTGCATCCGTGAAACCTTGCAAACTCAAAGCTTGGGCTGAGCTCCCCTATGCAATTTCAATACTCTTGAGGCTATCTGGCCTTGCTCGAACAAGACACCTACCTGCCCTACCTTGCTTAACCTTAGTCTTGACCTGCAGGGTGAGTAAGAAACATGCATCCCTTCCCTTATTACCAAGGTGAGTTACTACTTCGTAGGTTGAGAGAAATGGGCGTCGCTCCCTGAGGGGAAAAAGGGTAGGGTCATGAGGACAAAAAACGTCAACGGATTCACGACTCGCCGAGTTCCGGCGTCGGTGACATTTGCAACTCTCTCTCCCTCCCCCCCGAAGCACAAAGCGAAGGGCCCACGCTAGAACACATATGTCATCCGATTCCATCCCATCCCTTCCTGCAAAAAACCCTTCGCACATACGTAAGGGCAGCCGACGCGGTCCAGCGGGGACACAGCATGCAGTAGCATGTGGAGTTGAATGCGATGGAGCCCAGCCAACGCACGAAAAAGGACGCGAAGTGCGTCACGAGCGATCCAATCGACGATTGGGTGCTTGTAGTCTATCGTCATGCAAGGTAAAGCCAAAAAAAAAACAGCAAACAAAAAAAGTTGTAATCCTGGAAGGTGGCGAAGCAGGCATCCCACCACAAAGCGCGTCTGACTTGCAAGTGGCTTGGCATCCATCCCGCAAGGATTGGTTACCTCAACCCTCAACCAAGAGCATGTTTGCTAACAACTAACTGCTTTATGCGGATCGATAGGTTTGGATGCTACGTAGTCGAGTCAAGAGGAGAGCGGTCCCTCCACGCCGTCTGATATATTCTGAGACCTTATCTTCAAGCTACGGCAATGTGCGCTCTCCGAAGGGGAATAGCTGCCTGGCTTCGGTTGGTACTGTGCAGAGGGTGGCGCTTCGGTTGCGTCGGCTTTTCAAAGTCGCTTGAGGGGAAAATAGTCCTCCGAAGAGAACCATGAGTACACTACAGAGTCGGGCACATCTGCGACCCCTCCGTGGAAGAGATTGGATGATACACAGAGAATAGTCACGTACAGGCACCCATTAGACTCAGAAGGTTCTTTTTAGGGGGAGTAAATTAAAAGGATGCCAATCTTGTATACAGTAGTTGATATCAAGATCTTATCTGCTGTCCATCTGCCATGCCAAAGGTTGGCCGCTGAACAATAGGAAAAGCAAAACTGGGAAAAGGTCTCAAGCGAGTATGTTCCGTCCCCTTTTTAGTCCGCCTGTTGCTTGTGCCCAAGCACAACTCTGCCATGTCGTGCTCTCTCCGAGGGCCAAGAATGCCACCTCTCTTGACCCAGGACGCACTCTCTATGGTAATACACAAAAACAAAAACAAAAAAAAACCGACACGCGAGACATGCTAGATGGTGATTATGGCCATTTCTATCCATACTTGAGGCAATGATGCTATATGCACGTGTCGAATTGGCCCGAAACTCCCGTTGATTCCTTGAGTAGAACGCCGAAGTATAGACAGAACGAGGGAAGGTGACTATGAACAGGGCGGACCGAAACGTTAGGGAGATAAGATATCTCGAGTCGATCCGCGTGGAAGCCGAGCTCGACTAGAAGTTCGATGCCGTGTTCACCTGCGTTGGTGCGTGATAACTCTCGAGCGTACTCTGGAATGGCGTTCGGCTAGGGCCGCCGACGGCCGAGGTTCCAACTTCCGACTTCTCAGGGCCGTTGCCGTAGCTCATCAGGCCGTCACTCTCCTCAACAGTCTTCTTGCGGCCCCAAATCCTCCAGGCGATCAAGGCGAGGCCGGCAAGCACAATGGCACCACCAACGCCGACAACAACGCCGATGATGACGCTCTTGGTTTGACTCGACATACCCGATGTCGAGCCACCACTGCTGTTGGCAAGATCTCCGGTAGGGATGACAGTCTGCGAAGTGTAGGTGGTGGGGGTTCCATCGGACCTAGTGGCAGTCACGTAGTAGACGGAGGTCCTCTCTTCCTGCTCCGAGGAAGAGGACGAGGACTGAGGACCGGACGAGGTTGAGGAGGGAGGGGGAGTGGTGCTGGATGGGGTTGACGAAGTGGACTGAGACTCCGAAGAAGAGCTGCTAGGCGTCGTCGATGTCGCGCTCGTGGAGCTCGGAGTGGTCTGGGCCGTGGTTGAGGTCGTCTTGGCAGGAGCGGTAGTTGTCGTCGTTGTCTGAGGGGGGGTAGGCGTTGCGTCCGGGCTGGTTGGCGCGTCAGACTGGGGTCCGGCTCCGACGCCGACTCCAAGCTTCTGTCCGACTTCAGGGCCGGCTCGCTCCTCAATGGCGACTTCGTTTCGACCCAGCAGAGCGACATCGACCCAAGAAGCCTGGGTGACGGTCGACAGCGAGAGCGCTACGACGAGCAGGTCGAGGACCTTTGGCGAGTACATTTCGACTTTCTTCGAGTGGTCGATGTTAATGTGATTTCCGGCGACGGCAACCGATGACTGTCACTCGTCGACGTGGTAGGTCGACCGGTCGGTCGGTCGATGGGATATTGGCTTAGATGCCCGTTGTGAGGCAGCGAAAGCGCCGACGAGAGCGGGTGGATGAGCCAAGGGAATGCGCGTTCCGAAATGAAGCTCGAGGCGATACCGAGCAGTGTTGGGTTACGGAAATGGAGAGCGAGAGGTTGAGAAGGGTTAAAACGAACGGAAGTGTAGTCGAAGTGGAAAATCGACTAAAATGGTCACGGATCGAATCTGCAACCCAAGAAGAATGAAACGAAGCCCGATGAGGGGAGGAAAGAAACGAGCGGTTGTTAGGATGCGGTACAAGGAAAATCAGGGACGAGTTGCAGATTGAGAGAAGTTGCAGACGGCACAGAGAAGGGGAGACGAAGAATTGGACTGATGGTGCGACAGGGGGCCAACGCCGCTGACTGGGTGGATCTGTGGGTTTCTTTGCCCATCACTTCGTATTTTTTTCTACCACAGGCTCGCAGGGTGCCACTAATTCCTGCGGAGACACATGTTGTGCGAGGCGACAGCATGTGGCCACTTTCTCTTCGGATACAATCGTACAATCTAAAGCCAGAAGAGAATCGAACTGCCTTCTTTCTCTCCCTAAGTAGAATGCAAAGAATCTCATTCAGCCTCACATTCTTCTTGTCTTTTCTTTGAGAGCCAAAGGGTAATTAGACATACAATAGCCAGGTCTAACTACCCAAAATTAGTGTAGCCGTTGCCGAGCTTGTGGGGTCCACAATGTTGAAACCACCCACTTTTTCGTACAAAATATTCCACGCGTCCAAAGACGACCCAGCAACAGCAACCACGGAAGCTGCGGTACAATAGTACGACTCGTAGGGGTCCATCTCGCAAATTCAGGGTCCTTGCCACCACCCAAAGGACTGGCCAATTGTTCGGTATTAAATTTTATTTTAATACAGGCCGTTTGATCTTTTACTGCTTAAGGGCACACAAGGTATACTTCGTACATAAAGATACGTAAAAACAATAATACCAAGTTTAGTGTAATTACTCGAGGACCTAGTCTGTACCTGCCTTAGGTGCGAGACATTGGCCTTGTGGTTTTCAAGCGATGTGGTTGGAGCCAAGCCACGCAGGCATCTTGATAAGTAACCAACCATACAAGTGCAGCGACCAAAGAAGACGAACATTGAGAACACAGGAAGAGCGCGCTCGAAATTGTTAATTCCCAGTCCAGATGCTTACACTATACACATATATGGTACAGATTGCGGAAGAATTTTGCAACCTGTAAGAGCTGGTTACAAGGTAAGGTAGCTAGGTGTGCCTCGGAGAATCCACCGAACATGGAGGTCAGGATCCTGTTATACCCAAATAAATTAAAATCTATCCGAATATCAAACCTATTCAACTGGCAGAGTCGGCACTGTATCTTAGTACGGCGTTAGCAAATCATGTCGCAATATCCTATGCTACTCACTAGAAAACAGGACGTAAGCTCGGATTTCAGGAGAAATCGCTGTAGTTTGATAGTATAGCGAGATATACGTTAAGAGAATTTGATAGAAAGTAAAGCGATCGCGGCTGGCTACAAAGCAAATGAAATCGTGTATTGTATCAAGCAGTTAAGGCTAAAGCTTAAGAGCTGCGAACGCTTCCTTCGCCCCAACCAGGCCTTTGACACCCAAATCAGCAGCCGTAATGATACGTGCTTCTCCGGACCAGCTCTTTTCCCTGGCCGAGGCCCAAAATTCCATCATGACACTCATCTCTTCCGACCAGCCGGGCCACAGGGCGTTGAGGGTGCTTCCATCGACCTGCACATACTGCGCAGTCTTGTTCTGCGCCTGCGCCCAGGTCTGCAACAACTCCCCGGCGCTCGTCTTCTCGGTGTAGGCGTGTACGACGGTACCGTTCAAAGTCTTTTCCGGCTGCGCCAGGATGGCCGCGACGATGGGGCCAACATTGGCGTGGACGTCTCCGATAGTGAACACCGGGGTATCGGCTGGCGTACTTTGGATCTGGATGTACTTGCCCGCCGTGGGTATATGATACGGAGTGTGCATGGGGTAGCTATAGTTGGACGCGTAGTATGTAATCCAGAGGAAAGTCGTCTTGGCAAGGAGAGTTGGATTCGACTTGATGTACCGGTCGATCTGGTTCTTGGACTCGAAGTGAGGCACGACATGTTTCCCGCCGCTGATGGCGCGCCCGTCGGGGAGAGTAGACCAGATGAAATGCTCCAAGGTCTTGGTGGCTGCGGCCGCGTCAGTTAGGTTATTGCCCTGCTGGACTTCGACTTCCAGGGCTTTCTCTGCGCCCGACTTGACAAATGGTTCGAAGAAGTTTGTTACAGCGAAGACGGCGTGCGATCCCTGGAAAGCGGCGATGAGGGACGAGACGTCCTCGAGGTCGGCTTGAACGACCTGGGCTCCCTTGACCGCAAGAGCCTGTGCGGTATCGCTTTTTGGGTTGCGCGTCACAGCTCGAACTATGTAGTCCTGGTTCTTGAGAAGAGTGTTGACGATGGAGCCACCCTGAGTACCGGTTGCGCCGACAACAGTGACAATCTTGGCCGACATTGCTTTGATGTGTTGAGTTATCTGGAGACAAGGCAACGGATTTGGTGAGTTGGTAATGAGTTCGATGTGTCTTCCTTCTGTTTAGCTACTTGTACCCAGCATCGGGAGTAATGTGTTGGGATCTCTAGGCTTGTTAATTTCCCCGATATCGTGTTGCAAGGCTGGGAGAAATCATCTTGACCCAGTGCCTCTGCCTACATTTATACAGGTTTCTCTCCACAAACGATTTCCGTGCTCTCCAATTCAAAGTTGACCAACATGCCAAGCTTGAGCTGGCTATTTCAATGGATTACGTTTTTACGTCCTGGTTCGTCGCGCACGCGCAGCTAACGCCCGTGGGCAGCCCAAACATGGCGTGATCGGAAGCGGATCACCAGAAGAATACATAAGACCGACGAGACATTACTGAATTCGACTATGGCTGGATAATTGTTTTGAGAGTCCAAAGCATATCTTACTAGATAAGTGTCCAGAGGCGGATAGTAATTAAGCCGGGATATAGGGATTTGTAAGCGGCGATGAACACCCATTTCAATCCCCAACAATGCACTGCTAGCACGAATGGAAGATGCGGCTTGATAGTTTACGCAAATACCCTAATCAGTTGGATAGCTAACCTTGAACGGAAGCGTCAGTTATTGAGACCCCTCCATGATGACTTGTATGATCTTATGATCGGGGGAGACGGATCTCCTTGTATACGTGCCTCCGAGCTTGAAGCATAATCACCGAATCTACTCTCTTAGAGGCGGGGAGATGAAAACGCCTTCCCTCCGCTCCCGTTCTCTCCGCCCTCAAGCTCGGCAACGGCTAACTAATTTTGGGTAGTTAGACCTGGATATTGTATGGTGAATAAGGAGAAACAGAGGTAAAACCTGTCGCTTATGAGATTTATCTTTCCTCAGATTCAGTGTTGCGCTTGGTACGTTTGATTTATGAATTTAGCAACTACTTCTCTACGGCGCCTTTGAGGTAGAGAAAGAGGACGAAAGCCGGTTACGGAGAGTGCCTATACCTACCTTAGCTTCCCATATGAAGCTCTGATGCGGTTGCCGTCTCATCGAACGCTCTCTTTGACTAGCTCTACAACAAAATCTTTCGCTAAACAACTCTGTGGCCTCGATATCAGAAACTGGTGCGTATCATATCCTTCTCTCCGTTGAAACTTGATCAACCCCCTAAATCAATTTTCACTGGAACACGCTGGCAAAACAGTTTTCACCTGAATGGATTTGGTAAATAAGGTTCGCTAGCATTCGTTACTGCCAATATACCCGCTAAAGTCAACCTTCGCCAACTTAAGCCAGCGTCGAACAAGTCACTCGTCGTGTGGAGAGCTACCACCATGGAATCAGCCGAGGTGTTGACTTTGTTAAGGGGGCCAGTGGGGCATGCTTACGTGACCAGATTCTAGGTAAGCAAATTCAGTGTAAGCCTTTTCGCAGTTGACGACGTGATGATGTGCGATAGTGACTATAGTGAATAGAAGCAGAATCACTCTGGGACTAGTTTCAACGGCATGCATCGAGAGAGAAGGAATTGAGTCGACCCGGGTGCAGCAGGTAAGGTGCATGTCCTGGTGAGCCACCGAAGGCTCCAGGCATCTAGACTTTGGTTCAGCCAATTCGCCCGACTGCAATGAAACAACGGTTGATCATATCTATGCCCATGATTTCTCGGCATTCAAAATCATTAAACAAAATATTTCAACCTTTAATGACTGATTTTTCTCATATATATGCGAGGCTTTGGTGGGCTTTAGTACAGCTATCTATACTGTTAGGCTTACAGCTAAAAAGGATAGAAGCCCAAGTTATTCTTTCTAGTCAACAAAAGCACCACCGCGACACAAACCGCAAAGTACAAACGCATATGATCGGATATTCTCTTACGGTCACAAAATAAACGAGAGAGCTACGTGGGCAGCTATGCAAATATGTACTTTAGTTGAATATTTTTCCGAGTCGAGACGTCGACTAAGTCAAATATTGGAGAGGGAATACAGGGCAACGAGCGGCCCCACCGCCCTTTCAAGCTGGTATTCGGGCTTGCGAGACGGCAATTTTGCAGCCAAATTGTAACCAAAGTCGCAGAGATGGATCGAGAGAGCTTTGTGTCTAGCTATTTCTAGTCCAATAACACGGTACATCATTTCATACTTGGGAATTAGAGTCCTGATTTGTATATGAGTACCAATTGGAGCGAGAGGTCTCGGTCAGTTACCAATGCTGCTGAAACCTACAGCAAAGAGCGAGTCGCCCCGCGACGCTTCGCCGTATTTCAAGACGTGCTTTATTAAAATGGTTATGGCCAACATCCTATTGCCCGAACATGTTATTCCTATTGCGACCAGGTTATAATTATAAATGCTGAGTTCATTCTTCTTACCCTCCTCGGGCAGCTCTCACCGGGTAAATGTCGATATGCGTGGACAATAGGCGGTGCTGGGCATTTCTCCCAGTGTCTCAAGATGGTTTCAGAGTGAGAGCTCCCCCCATCCAACACCGTGCACTGGTATGGAGATGTACGTTTCACCTCTAGCGATAGGCGTGCACAGTCAGTGAAAGTAGAGTCGAGGGATACTTTTGACGATTCTCCTTTATTTCTTTTTTTCCTCTTGCGGTATCTGAATTGACTAGAAAATTGACGGAGCGTTGACGATTCCAGCTTCAATTCGACAATAACTTTCTTCCTCGCCAATCCGCCATATCAGAGCTAGCTCTCTTGATAGGTCCGAACTTCCCAGTCACATCTGCCAAAACAGAACGATGAGGTGCCAAAGTCTGAGCCTTCTGGCGATTAGCGTCGTGTCGGTCGTGGCATCGGCCGATTTTCAAGACTCCCTTCACGTCGAATTCAGGATGGGAGCACTGTTACCGAGGGCGGCGGGTGCTGTGTCGAACCTACAGGCCTTCTCGGGCGCATTAGGTGGAGTTAAGGCATCTGCGATTACGAGCTCGGGGGACACGACAAGGCCTTTTGAGGTGGACGGTGACACTTTTGTAAGCTTGCTTCTCTTCCCTGGGACGCCGTGCTTCCCAAGTCGACGGCCTCGCTATATGAGAGACCGCACCTGAGACTACCACTCAAAAAGTAGCCCGATCTACTGTCTTGAGTGCTAACAATCTTGAAATCTGCCAGACCGACTTCGAATCTGCGGCAAACAGAGCTTGCGACAACCAGCACAACTCATGCGCTAATGTAGCAAACAGCAAGCAAAGCGGAGGTCTCCAGGTTAGCCAATGCGACACCCAGGACAGTACGTCTGCTCTTGACCTTTGCTCACCATGTTCCACCCCCTGAGACTACCGTACGGAGTAGGTCGCTAATCTATGGTGGCGCAACAGCTCAATGCAAAGCGGCCGCAAGCGCAGCACCCGTGCAAGCCTTCGCAAACACAGCAAGCAGCACCACCTCGTCGCAGCTAGTCAAGGTCAGCTCCAATGCCGAGTTTGACTTTTTCTGCGAGCAGTGAGACACCTCTGCGATGCAGCAGACGGTCGATTCCCGCTAGCTGAGACAACGAGTGCGGGATCCCCAGCTTCTGTTCCTGGGTCTTGAGACAAGGGGGGGGGGGATATTCCATTCCTGCCCTACCAGCTTTAGCGGAAGGGAGCAGACAGGGAAGCAATCACGACGGAATTGGGGAAGATGCAGTCCGAGACTGCGAGGAGAGCCGTTCATCTTTCTTGTGTGCGCGGAGTTCGGGCTAGGTTAACGAATTATCACGGGTGGAAGGTCCTGAGTTTCTATGGTCGATGGGGGGAATATTGGGGGAATATACACATGTCAGCAGTCTCAAGGTGAGACCGACCGTTGAGATGCCGGAGACGAGAAACATGGGGTAAAGGTAATGAGTACAAATGAGTTGAAAACTACAGAGTACCTAAGGAGCTAAGATAGAAATGCTCTATCTAGTATCGTCGTTTGAGCACCTACGTGGTGTTCCGGAATCCATTAGTACCTCCCAATTCTTTTGGAGCTGCACTGTGTGATCGGTATCCAGAACATGTGCAATTAACACACCGGATCATGGCTCGAATGGCTCCCACATTCAAGGCCCAGCGCGGTACAAAATATGTACTTATTTTCTGATCTCATTTTATTGAGCTTGTTTTAGTTCAAGTTTTTCGTCTTTTGTTACGCCTTGACATTTTCCGAAGGTGACCGGGTATCTGGAAACCTACAATGCCGTGTTTGAGTACGGAGAATGTCCGGACAAAGCTCCGGGCCGTGCTAACCCGGGACCATGGCTTGCTGTACCTACATTTGTTCTACTCGGTATTGAGAAAAAATATGTTATTTATCACCTCCCACATTTCTGTATCTTGGGGAACCTTAAGCTCTTACTCAGAATATTTCCAAAAAAAAGCCCTGAACCTGTAAGGGCTTGACAAAGGCGCCAAACCCCCAAAAAAGTAACAACAGGGTCTGGCCGGGGATTGAACCCGGGACCTCTCGCAAGCAAGCTTCAGGGTGTTCCCTAAGCGAGAATCATACCGCTAGACCACCAGACCGAGTAATCACGTGATGGTATATGTCGCGATGAGATAGAATTATAAAAGGATCTCTCTATACTAGGTGGTAGGGCTAATGCGAAGTAGCTCAGGTACGAAGGGACTGGCGTTAGTAACGCGCGAGACGGTTCCTCAAGGTTGATACTGTACCTACCTTAGTCTTCACGGATAACCAACAGCGAGAGAGCGGCCGGACTCCACGGTGGGGAGCCTTCATTTCTGAGTTGCTGCTCATTACAGCCTTCTCTTTTAGTTCCTTCTTGGACCCTACACTAGGGTAACTAAATGGCGGCCCCAGAGCCTCACTCAC
>FTLB01005480.1_pt1 | contig 18654 bp, 7 predicted proteins | sample 1658291 | NCBI WGS metagenome assembly FTLB01 (sample SAMEA3914812, study PRJEB12502) | metagenome | biome: forest; material: soil | place: Canada | collected 2011-07-07 | depth 0.1 m
GCTTCCTTTCTGGAAGTGATGTCCCGTGTAACTTTAACAAATCCACGCACATTTCCAGACTCATTAAATAGTACAGTATAAATAACATCGGCCCAAAACTTCGATCCGTCCTTTCGCAGCCTCCAGCCTTCGCTTTCAAAACGTCCTCTTTCTCTCGCCATGGACAAGTTATATTCCGGTTCTCCTCGTTGAACATCCTGTTGCATATAAAAAACAGAAATGTGCTTCCCTATGATTTCTTTGGTAGTGTATCCTTTAATATGTTCCGCTCCCTGCGTCCAGTTTACTACATGGCCAGTGGCATCCAGCATTACTATGGCGTAATCGCTTATATTTTCCAGTAGTAGGCGCAGCTGCTCTTCGCTTTCCCTTAAATTTTTTAAGTATTCTTTTTCAGAAGATTTTGATTCTGCTAATTCTTCTGTAAGTCTATCAAATTCGTGTTCTCTTTGCTTCAGGTATACAAACTCGCTTACGTCCTCTACCCGGTGAATGATGTATTTTAGTTCATTAGCATCTCCTAATACAGGCGAGTTCAATGGAGACCAATACCGCACTTCAAATCCGCCGCCTTGCGACTCAGGCAAAGGAATGTCATATTTCTGAACAGCCATGGCATCGGGAGTTTTAAGCTGAAGCACCCGATTTAAGGAGGCTCTCAGATTATTTACTCCTGTTGCCCCATAATCGTTAGGATTGTCTGGAAAAACATCAAAAATCCCCTTTCCAAGAATTTCTTCTCTTATTGTTAATGTTGCCTGTAAATAAGCATTGCTTACTGCAACGATTTTAAAATCGGGAGATAATACTAAATATAAGGCAGGAGATGATTCAAATAGTTGTTGGAAATCGGGGACTATATAATTTTCCATTTGTTTGTTCAACTAATACTTCTTCACTAAAAATAGCGCTGTGAAAACAAATATGTATTGTTATGATTTCCAGAGCATTTATATACTACAAATATAATATTATAATAATACAAATCGAAAAAATAATAACATTAGACATTACATTATTTATGTTTGTATACCTATTTACTTAGTCCGGCAGTTTTAGCTTAAACAAAAGCGCTGATAATTTTTAAACTATATATTAAAACAAAAAAGGCGCCGATAAGGCGCCTTTTTACTGTTAGTTACTGTTATAATTTAGTGAGCAGCAGCTTCCTGTTTTATAAGGTTAAGCGCCGAACCAGCTTTAAACCAGCCTATCTGACCTTCGTTATAAGTATGATTTGCTTTAATCTCATCTTTAGAACCATCTTTATGATTTAAGACAATGGTTAATGGAACTCCCGGAGTAAATTTCTCCAAGCCTAACACATCAATAGAATCGTCTTCTTTTATTTTATCATAGTCCGCAGGGTTCGCAAACGTTAAACCAAGCATACCTTGTTTCTTTAGATTGGTTTCATGTATACGTGCAAAAGATTTTACAAGTATAACTCTTACGCCCAAGAAACGAGGTTCCATAGCGGCATGTTCGCGAGAAGAGCCTTCTCCATAGTTTTCATCGCCTACTACTATAGAGCCTATGCCTTTTGCTTTGTATGCTCTGGCAGTTGCAGGCACTTCACCGTACTCGCCAGTCAATCCGTTCTTAACTTTATTGGTTTGCTCGTTAAAGGAGTTCAAAGCACCAATAAGCATATTGTTAGAGATGTTATCTAAATGGCCTCTGTATTTTAGCCATGGGCCAGCCATAGAAATATGGTCGGTTGTACATTTGCCTTTTGCTTTAATAAGTAACCTAAGCCCTTTAAGGTCTTTGCCGTCCCAGGCTGGGAATGGATCTAACAGTTGCAACCTGTCCGATTTAGGGTCAACCTTAACTTGTACTTTGTCGCCATCTTCTGCCGGGGCCTCGTAGCCTGCATCTTCTACTGCAAAACCTTTAACCGGCATTTCTAAACCTTTAGGCTCGTCAAACTTTACCTGCTTTCCTTCTTCATTAGTAAGGGTATCTGTAAGCGGGTTAAAGCTTAAATGCCCCGCAATAGCAAGCGCAGTTACTATTTCCGGAGACGCTACAAATGCATGTGTATTAGGGTTGCCATCATTTCTCTTGGCAAAATTTCTATTGAACGAAGTAATGATAGAATTTTTCCTATTAGGGTCGCTGGTATGCCTTGCCCACTGTCCTATGCATGGGCCGCAAGCATTGGCAAGCACCACGCCGCCCATTTCATCAAATATTTTTAGCAAGCCGTCTCTTTGTGTTGTAAATCTGATCAATTCAGAACCAGGCGTTATAGTAAACTCTGATTTTGCTTTTAACTTTTTAGAAGTAGCCTGTTCTGCTATAGAAGCTGCTCTGGTAATATCTTCGTAAGAAGAGTTGGTGCATGAACCTATTAGCCCAACGTCCAGCTTTTCCGGCCATCCTTTTTCTTTTACAGCTTTAGCAAATTCAGATATCGGCCATGCGGCATCTGGAGTAAACGGCCCATTGATGTGTGGTTCTAATGTAGTTAGATCTATTTCAATTAGTTGATCAAAATATTTGGCAGGGTCTGCGTATACTTCGTCATCAGCTCTCAAATGCTTAGCTACCTTATCTGCTTCTGCTGCAATATCTGCTCTCTCTGTTCCTTCCAGATAAGTTTTCATTTTTTTGTCATAGGCAAATATAGAAGTAGTAGCTCCTATTTCAGCTCCCATATTACATATAGTGCCTTTTCCTGTACATGACAGGCTTTCTGCGCCCGGTCCAAAATACTCTACAATAGCGCCTGTACCGCCTTTAACGGTAAGTATGCCTGCTACTTTAAGTATAACGTCTTTAGCTGAAGCCCAACCGCTTAACTTGCCGGTTAGTTTAACGCCAATTAATTTAGGGAATTTAAGCTCCCAAGCCATACCGGCCATTACGTCTACTGCATCTGCCCCTCCAACCCCTATGGCAACCATACCCAAACCGCCAGCATTAGGAGTATGAGAATCGGTGCCAATCATTAATCCGCCTGGGAAAGCATAATTTTCAAGCACTACCTGGTGAATAATGCCGGCTCCTGGTTTCCAAAAGCCTATACCATATTTATTAGATACGGAAGAAAGGAAAGTATATACTTCAGAATTAATATTTTTTGCTGTTTCTAAGTCTTGTTTGGCGCCTATGGATGCCTGAATAAGGTGGTCGCAATGCACTGTAGATGGCACTGATACCGTCTTTTTACCAGCATGCATAAACTGTAAAAGAGCCATTTGCGCCGTAGCGTCTTGCATAGCTACGCGGTCTGGAGCAAAATCTACATAAGACTTACCTCTTAGATAAGCTTCTTTTGCCTTACCGTCGAAAAGGTGGGTATACAATATTTTTTCTGTAAGCGTTAAAGGCTTGCCTACCACTTTCCTGGCGGTTTCTACCCTTTCAGGGAAACGGGCATAAACTGCCTTTATCATATCTAAATCAAATGCCATATCTTTAAAAAATTTTTATGAAACAATATAGGCAAATTTACAAAAAGAATTAAATTATAAAACTGTTATAAAGACTAGCTTTTAGGCCGCGGACAAAATAAATTTTTTCCTGAATTTTCCGATCAACATTCATTTGATTAGACAAATAAAAAATAACAATTATTTATCGTAACATTCTTCATAAGAACCCCGTACAACCGCTTAAACAATAAAATGTTTAAATGGGCTTAACGGGGCTATTATGAAAAAAAGATTACTCATTTTCGCATTTATCGTATCATTTATAGTGGTTTACACAAACCAGGCTACCTCTTTTGCTCTTTCCAATAAACAAACTTCGTGCCAATTACCTGCTGAACTTAAAGTTGAAATAGAAAAACAAGATGCCTCTGCTACTAATATAAAAGATGGCTCTATTAAGATAATGGTTACCGGAGGAATAGCTCCCTATAGAATTGTTTGCTACTCCCCCGACAGTAACCCTATTGTTATAAATAATTCTAACGCTGAGATTGAAGCGGTAGAAGGAAATTATATCATTGTAATACAAGATAAAACAAATAAATATTTAAAAAGAGAAATAAATATTTCCGTTAGGAAATAGAGTGATGAGAAATTTTTTAAATAACAGTATCAAATTAGCAGCAGGATTACTCATTGGTTTTCTTTCTATTACTTATGCTTATTCACAATGCGCCACATATACTGTAACCATAAATAATGTAAGCTGCCCAGGCGGAAGCGATGGAAGCGTAATAATTACATTTAAGAATACTTCTGGCACTGACTATTCTTATACCTTATTTGGCCAAAATAATGGGTTTAATCCTAAAGACACTACAACATATAGTTATACCTATAAAAACCTTGTAGCAGATACTGTTCTAATTGTAGGACAAAAGAAAGGGACATCCGCATGTACAGAAACCGTTATAATTACAGAGCCTAACCCAATTACCATACCTGGCGTTGTTAGTAATGCCTTATGCTTCGGAACAAAAACAGGTTCTATTACAAAAATAAATCCTTCCGGGGGAACCTCTCCCTACTCTTATTCATGGAGTAACGGTGCAAGTACCGAAAATTTAGCAAACATTGCGGCGGGAACCTATACGGTAACTATTACAGATAAAAATGGTTGTCAACAATCTCAGGCTTTTACTGTAACTCAGCCTAATCTTGTTGCATTAAGCGTAAGCCCTAGTTCAACCATTTGCTTAGGGCAAAGCGCCACACTTACTGCTACTGGCAGTAGCGGCGATACTTATAGTTGGTCAAATGGAGCTTCTGGTTCCTCCATTTCTGTTTCTCCAACCACCACCACAACTTATACTGTTACTGCTGATAGCTCAGGTTGTACCAGCAATCCTGCTAATGTAATTGTTACCGTAATTACAGCAACTATTACGGCTGCAACTTCTACCACTTTTTGTACAGGAGGCAACGTAGTATTAAACGCCAATACAACAGGATCTGGACTTACTTACCAATGGTACAATGGAACGGCTATCTCAGGCGCGACAGCCTCAAGCTATACAGCAACAGTTTCAGGAAGTTATACAGTAAGAGTATCTAATGGAAGTTGCTCTGTTACTTCTGCCCCTATTGCTGTTACTGTAAATTCCTTGCCTATTGTAACCGCTTCGGCTTCTCCTACTGCTATTTGTGCGGGTAACTCTTCTACGCTAACTGCGTCTGCTTCAGGCAATGGCGCTCTTAGCTATGCCTGGTCTAATGGAACTTCGGGAGTTTCTACTTCTGTTTCTCCCGCTGCTACTACTTCTTATACTGTAACAGTTAAAGATGCTAATGGGTGTTCCGCTACTTCTACTCCGGTAGCTGTTACTGTAAATTCATTGCCTACGGTATCTGCTTCAGCTTCTCCATCTATTATTTGTCAGGGTAGCTCTTCTACATTAACAGCTTCTGCCTCTGGTAATGGAACGCTTACTTATGCCTGGTCTAATGGAGCTTCTGGGGTTTCTACTTCTGTTTCTCCTGCCGCCACTACTTCTTATTCTGTAACGGTAAAGGATGCCAATGGATGTTCTGCTACTTCTATACCTGTAACAGTAACAGTAAATTCTTTGCCTACGGTATCTGCTTCGGCTTCCCCATCTGTTATTTGTGGGGGAAACTCTTCTACATTAACAGCTTCTGCTTCTGGAAATGGAGGGCTTACCTACGCCTGGTCTGACGGCGCTTCCGGAGCTTCTACTTCTGTTTCTCCGGCCGCTACTACTTCTTATACTGTAACAGTGAAAGACGCTAACGGATGTTCTGCCACTTCAACTCCGGTAGCGGTTACTGTAAATTCTTTACCTATTGTATCTGCTTCAGCTTCTCCTGCTGTTATTTGCTCAGGCAACTCAACTACTTTAACCGCAACGGCTTCGGGCAATGGGACGCTTACTTATGCCTGGTCTAATGGAGCGTCAGGTGTTTCTACTTCTGTTTCTCCGGCCGCTAGTACTTCTTATACTGTAACGGTAAAAGATGGCAACGGATGTTCTGCCACTTCTGCCTCAGTAGCTGTTACTGTAAATCCCACTCCTTCTACGCCTACAATTTCTGCAGGAGGGCCTACTACATTTTGTTCTGGCAGCAGCGTAACGCTTAGCGCAAACCCTTCTTCTGGTTATTCTTACCAGTGGGATAATGGTGGAGTGATTATTGCTGGAGCTACTAATCCTACTTATATTGCTACTACTTCTGGCATTTATACTGTTACGATTAGCAATGCTGGTTGTTCGTCTTCTTCATCCACTGCTATAACAGTAAATGCTACTCCTGCTACGCCTACTATTACAGCGGGCGGAGCTACTACCTTTTGCTCCGGCGGCTCTGTGACTTTGACGGGAAACTCTACTACTTCAGGGGTTACCTATCAATGGGATTTGGCTGGTTCGCCTATTTCAGGGGCTACTAATGCCGCTTATACGGCTTCCGCCTCTGGCAACTATACTGTAACAGCATTTACTGGCGCTTGTTCGGCAACTTCTACCTCTACCCCTGTAACTGTTAACCCTAATCCCCCTAACCCTACTATTGCGGCAGGAGGGCCTACTACATTTTGTTCTGGTAGTTCTGTAACTCTGAGCGCTACCCCCGCCAGTGGTTATTCCTTTCAGTGGGATAATGGAGGAGCTATGATTGCCGGGGCTACTAATGCTACGTATATTGCTACTACTTCTGGAACTTATACTGTAACCCTGTCTACCGGAACTTGTTCAACTTCTTCTGCAACCGCTGTAACGGTAATTGCTACGCCTGCCACACCGACTACTTCTACAAGTGGAGCCACTACATTTTGTACAGGAGGTTCTGTAACCTTAACAGGAAACTCTACCACTTCCGGGGTAACCTATCAATGGGATTTGGGTGGTTCGCCTATTGCCGGGGCAACGAATGCCGCTTATATTGCTTCCGCCTCAGGGAGCTATACTATAACAGCATTTACAGGAGCTTGTTCAGCAACCTCTAGCCCGGTAGCTGTTACTGTAAACTCTTTGCCTACGGTATCCGCCTCTGCTTCTCCTGCTATTGTTTGCGCTGGAAGCTCTTCTACATTAACCGCATCGGCTTCAGGTAATGGAACACTTACTTATACTTGGTCTAATGCAGCTTCTGGAGTTTCTACTTCTGTCTCTCCTACTGTTAATACTTCTTATACTGTAACTGTGAAAGACGCTAATGGATGTTCCGCCACTTCTGCTCCTGTAGCAGTTACTGTAAATACTTTACCTATTGTATCCGCCTCGGCTTCTCCTGCTATTATTTGTGCGGGAAGCCCTTCTACATTAACCGCTTCGGCTACAGGAAATGGTACGCTTACTTACTTATGGTCTAATGCAGCCACAGGGGCTTCTACTTCTGTTTCCCCAGCTGCCAGTACTTCTTATACTGTAACAGTGAAAGACGCCAATGGATGTTCTGTAACTTCTGCTCCGGTAGCCGTTACCGTAAATACTTTACCTATTGTATCCGCATCGGCTTCGCCTGCTATTATTTGTGCGGGCGGTTCCACTACATTAACAGCATCGGCTACTGGAAATGGCGCTCTTACCTATGCCTGGTCGGATGGAGCTTCTGGGGTTTCTACTTCCGTTTCTCCTGCCGCTAGTACTTCTTATACTGTAACAGTGAAAGATGCAAACGGATGTTCTGTTACTTCAGCTCCTGTAGCTGTTACTGTAAATACTTTACCCACCGTATCTGCTTCGGCTTCTCCTGTTGCTATTTGTGCTGGCAGTTCCTCTACATTAACGGCTTCGGCTACAGGAAATGGTACGCTTACTTATGCTTGGTCTAATGGAGCCACAGGGATTTCTACTTCTGTCTCCCCTACTGTTAATACTTCTTATACAGTAACAGTAAAGGACGCTAATGGATGTTCTGTAACTTCTACCCCTGTAGCTGTTACTGCAAATTCTTTACCTACTGTATCCGCCTCAGCTTCTCCTGCTGCTATTTGCGCTGGTAGTTCTTCTACATTAACCGCTTCTGCTACAGGAAATGGCGCTCTTACTTATGTTTGGTCTAATGGAGCTTCTGGAGTTTCTACTTCTGTCTCCCCTACTGTTAATACTTCTTATACAGTAATCGTAAAGGACGCTAACGGATGTTCGGCAACTTCTGCCCCAGTGGCGATTACTGTTGATGGGCCTACCATAACAGCTTCCGCCACTCCTGCTATTATTTGCGAAGGCAGCTCTAGCACGCTAACCGCTTCGGCTACAGGAAATGGAACGCTTACTTATACCTGGTCTAATGCAGCCACAGGGGTTTCTACTTCTGTTTCTCCAGCTACCAGTACCTCTTATACTGTAACCGTAAAGGACGCTAACGGATGTACTGTTACTTCTGCTCCGGTATCGGTTACTGTAAATTCTTTACCTATTGTATCCGCATCGACTTCTCCTGCTGCCATTTGCGCTGGCAGTTCTTCTACATTAACAGCTTCGGCTACAGGAAATGGCACTCTTACCTATACCTGGTCGGATGGAGCTTCGGGAGTTTCTACTTCTGTTTCACCTACTGTTAATAGTTCTTATACCGTAACTGTTAAAGACGCTAACGGATGTTCAGCAATTTCTGCTCCTGTATCAGTTACTTTAAATTCATTACCTACCGTATCTGCTTCGGCTTCACCTGCTATTATTTGTGCGGGAAGCCCTTCTACATTAACTGCTTCGGCTACAGGAAATGGCGCTCTTACCTATACTTGGTCTAATGCAGCCACAGGGGTTTCTACGTCTGTTTCTCCTGCCGTTAGTACTTCTTATACTGTAACAGTAAAGGACGCTAATGGATGTTCTGCCACTTCTGCTCCTGTATCGGTTACTGTAAATTCTTTACCTACCGTATCTGCTTCGGCTTCTCCTGCTATTATTTGTGCGGGCGGTTCTACTACATTAACAGCTTCGGCTACAGGAAATGGAACGCTTACTTATACATGGTCTAATGCAGCAACAGGAGCTTCTACTTCTGTTTCTCCTGCGGCCAATACTTCTTATACTGTTACTGTAAATGACGCTAATGGATGCTCTGTTACTTCAGCTCCTGTAGCAGTCACCGTAAATTCTTTACCTATTGTATCCGCGTCTGCTTCTCCTGCCGTTATTTGTTCAGGTAGTTCAACTACTTTAACCGCTACTGCTTCTGGAAATGGCTCCCTTACTTACGCATGGTCTAATGGGACTTCCGGAGTTTCTACTTCTGTTTCTCCTGCAACTAGTACTTCTTATACTGTTACTGTAAAAGATGCTAATGGATGTTCTGTAACTTCTACTCCTATAGCTGTTACCGTAAATTCTTTGCCCATCGTATCGGCGTCAGCTTCTCCTGCCGCTCTTTGCGCTGGCAGTTCCTCTACATTAACCGCTTCCGCTACAGGAAATGGTACGCTTACTTATGCTTGGTCTAATGGAGCTTCCGGACTTTCTACTTCTGTTTCTCCGGCAACTAGTACTTCTTATACTGTTACTGTAAATGACGCCAATGGATGTTCTGCTACTTCTGCCGCAGTAGCCATTACAGTGGATGGACCTACAGTTACTGCTTCAGCTTCTTCCCCTGTTATTTGCGCAGGAAGTTCTACAACGTTAAACGCTTCTGCTTCTGGCAGCGGTACGCTCACTTATTCATGGTCTAATGGCGCTTCAGGAGCCTCTACTCCTGTTTCTCCAACAAGTAGTATTTCATATACAGTAACAGTAAGTGACGCTAACGGATGTTCTGTAACTTCTGCTCCTGTAGCGGTGACTGTAAATTCTTTGCCTACTGTTAGCGCATCGGTTTCTTCTCCTGTCATTTGCGCAGGAATACCTGATACTCTTACTATGAATGCGGCAGGGAACGGCCCATTTACTTATTCATGGAGTCCGGCAGCCGGATTAATTAATGCTTCTATTCAAAGCCCCGTGGCCAATATAACTAGCAGTGCAACCTATACTGCCACAGTGCAAGATGTCAATGGCTGTATTGCTGCGCCGTCTCCTGTTAGTATTACTGTAAATTCTTTGCCTAGTATAACAGCGTCTTCCACTAAATCAAGTATATGTACAGGAGGTTTCACTACTTTAAATGCTTCAGTTACCGGCAACGGGCCATTTAATTATTCATGGTCTCCAGCTGCTTCACTTAGTAATGCAACTATTCAAAGCCCTTTAGCTTCGCCAACAAGCCTTACAAGTTATACTGTTATAGCAACAGACGTTAACAACTGCCAGAATACATCTGCTCCCATAACTATAACTATTGATGGAGGCCCTATTGTTAATCCCACCGCTATAAAAGATAGTATTTGCATAGGAACATCAACAACGCTAGAAGCCAATGCTTCGGGAGATAGCCCTTTTATCTATAGCTGGTCGCCTGCCGCTTCGCTTAACGACTCTACTTTACAAAATCCTACATCAAACATAATTGCTACAACTACTTATACTTTGATTGTTAAAGATTCGAATGGTTGTGTTTCTTCGCCAAATACAGTTACTGTAGTTGTAAATAGCTTACCTAGCGTTACAATAGCCCCGCCTTCCAATATATGTAATGGAAGCGCTGCAACGCTTGCTACTATCCCTACTGGAACCGGGCCATTTACCTACAACTGGTCTCCTTCTGCTTCGCTAGATAGCGCTACTTCTGCAAATCCTTTGGCAAACCCAACTGATACTACCGCCTATACAGTTACTATAACAGACAAAAACGGTTGCCAGAATACTGCCAGCGCCACTGTAAATGTATGGCAAAAACCAACAGGAACTCTTGCGCCTAGCGATTCTACAGTATGTAAGGGAATGCCTGTAACCTTAATTGCAAACTTTGGCTCAGCATTTACACCTGCCGATAGCGGTTATTCTTTTAACGGAGGCAAATTCCAGACATCCAATAGCTATACCATAAGCCCCATAGATTCAAACGCCGCTGTTACGGTAATACTAAAAGATAAAAACAATTGCATAAGCGCTGGTATAATAGATACTGTATTTGCCGAAGCTGTAAAGGCAACAGTGTTAAGCACAGCAGCAAGCTGCTACGATTTAAATAATGGAAGCGTTACTATTAATATTCCAAATGGAAATTCAGGTTTCAAGTTTAGTATTGACGGAGGAGGCCTTCAAACTTCCAACACTTTCAATAATTTAAAAACAGGAACGCATACTGTTATAGCTACTGACACCGTAAGAGGTTGTTCTTTCGATTCTACAATAACTATTAACCAGCCGGATAGTCTAATTATAGCCGTAAAAAGTATACAAGAAGTAAATCCATGCAGCGGCTCTAATGACGGAGAAATTGATGCGACTGTAACCGGCGGCACCCCTCATTATAATTTCTCTATAAATAACGGAACTACATGGCAAGCAGACAGCGCTTTTAAAAACCTGGCGGCAGGTTCTTATGCCCTATTAGTAAAAGACAGCCTGGGATGTACTGCTTCGGTGGACACCTCTGTAACGGCGCCTAACGGCGTTAATATATCTAATATTAAAATCCTTAGTCAAACTAATAATATTTGCGCTGGCAAAACCGATGGAGCAATTACATTAGACACAAGTACAATATCCGGAGGCGCAAAACCTTATAGCTATATTTTAGATAATGATACTGTTAGCTACCCTTCATTTAGTAACCTGGCCGGGGTAACAGACACTGTAAATATTAAAGATACTATTCAGATTAAAGATGCCAATGGATGTACTTATAACTACCTGTTTGCTATTTATTCTCCTGCCGCCATTAAGTTCGCCACTGTTGCAACTCCTGCTACCTGCAATCATTCCGATGGTATGATACAGATATTAACTACTGGTATTACAGGCGGCACGCCTCCTTACTTATATGAGCTTGATAGCTTCTCTACAAAATTTGACACCATAAGTACCTTTACGGGTTTATCTTTAGGAAATTATCATGTAACTGTTCAAGACGCCAATTCATGTACTGCAGGAGAACCTGTAATTATCGGTCCTAAACCAGGCCCTATTCCTTACATTACAGTAGATAGTACCAGGTGCTATAACTCTAAAGACGGTAGTATAACTATAGATTCTTTGCAAGGCGGTATTTCTCCTTTCCAGTATGAGCTTATTAATTATTCCGGTTTAACTTCTATCCCTTCATTTACAGGGCTCAAGGCCGACACTTCCAAACCTTCTTATGAACTGGCAATACAAGATGGAAGCACTTGTACTTATAATATAATTTATTATTATAAGTGGAATGCCGCTAAAAATGCTTACGACACATTGCATAGCTCATCTATCCCTATCGCACAACCTAATCGAATAGACGCTAGCGTTGCTACGCAAAGCACTTCCCAACATTTAAGTCTGGATATGATAGAAGTGTCAGGCATTACAGGGGGAACGCCTGGTTACCAGATTATATTTGACTCCACTACTTATGCTTACAATGCCTCTACCCCAACTACATTTACTGGTTTGGGCAAGGGATCATCCTACGTATACATCAAGGATTCCCATGGTTGTATAGATAGCATGAAAGTTGTTAGCGCCTTTTTTATACCTAATATAATTACCCCTAACGGAGACAGCAAGAATGATTATTTTGAAGTAGTAAGTATTCCGATTAATTCTGATCTGAAGATATTTGACCGCTGGGGAGGCAAGTTGTATGAGAACTCCAACTACGACAACTCCTGGAACGGCGACGGGCTTAGCGATGGCGTTTACTACTACGAATTAGCCGTTCATAACGGAAGCACCTACAAAGGCTGGGTTGAAATTGTACGATAAGCTTTAATGCTAATTTATACTATTTATAAAACTTATAGTATCTATGCCATCTGCATAATCTAAAAGCGAAGGGCATTGGCCAGTTCCAAATTTTTCGCTCTCGTTGTACCACCCGTTTTCAGAAAGCACAATTTGTATTTTTTCTGAATGTGTCAACAATTTTATATCCAGCTCAGGCAACGAATTATATTCTTCGTAGTAAAGTACAGAAATGGGCGAAACCAGGTTGGGGCTTTGGGTTAGCAGCAGAAAACCATTATCAAGGTGCGCTACCCTATTTACCAGGTATATAGATTTATTGTATTCATAGTTGTTAATATATTTATTATGTTCTACAGCAGTTTTTAAATATGCTATTGATTCATAAAACTTATCAAAAGTATAGCCGGTTGGAACAAAAAGTTTTGAGACATTACGACAGCCCAAGCCAAAGTATTGTAAAATATCTTTTCCAAGTAAAGCAAGCTCTTCTTCCGATTCGTTGCCAGATAGTACTGCCACCGAACTTCTATTACTACGAATGATGTGGGGAATATCGGCAAAATAATAGTTAAAGTATTTGGCGGTATTATCGCTTCCGGTAGCAATTACGGCATCCATACCCTTCAATTTATCTGCTATTACAAAGTAATCTTTATAAATAGGGTCAATTTCTATTAATAGCTGTCTGATCTGCTTCATCAAAAAAGTATCCTGGGAGCTAAGTTTGGCATAGAGAATATTACCGCTTATCAGCACAGATAGCATATCATGAAACCCGACTAAGGGTATATTTCCTGCCATTACCACCCCAATTTTGTGGGCAGTTTTTTCTTTTAGTTGGTAATTTTCTAACCAGGCGGTTAGTTTTTTGGGGCTTAGCCATGTAGTAAGAGCATTTATGGCAGTTTTTACATTTTCTTCGGTAAACCAGTTGTTCTCTGCTTTTGCCATCAGGCTCCATTCCTGCAAAGTTTCGGTATCTATAGTATTTAATCTAGTCCCCAGCGCCGCAAAAGCCTGTATTCGTTCTTTTAGCATTATTACTCTATAATCAAATATTAAATATACCTTATTTTATTTGTTCAAAAATCATTTTGTCTGTAATTTTGTTGTTTATAATATATCTAAATAAAAAGGAGCTATAATGGCTATAATGATTACTGACGAATGCATCAATTGCGGAGCTTGTGAGCCGGAATGCCCTAACAATGCCATTTACGAAGGCGGAGTGGAGTGGAATTTTGCCGGTGGAACAGCCCTGCAACAGATTGAACTTGAGGACGGAACGCTTGTGGATGCCAAAACCCCTCAGTCACCCGTGTCTAACGAGTTTTACTATATTGTAAGCAATAAATGTACTGAATGTATGGGCTTCCACGAAGAGCCACAGTGCGCTGCCGTATGCCCGGTTGACTGTTGTGTGGACGATCCTGACCACAGAGAGACCGAGGAAGCTCTTTTAGGCAAAAAAGCCTGGCTTCACGGAGAATAGTAATTAAAGAAACTGTTAAATTAAAAGGTGGTAGCATTTATCACCTTTTTTTATTTATAAAATTTGAATAGTTTTAGTTCCTAAATTTTTATGTAATGAAAACAATAGACACTTTCAATTTTTCCGGTAAAAAGGCTCTTATCAGGGTTGATTTTAATGTTCCTCTTAATGATAAATATGAAATTACAGACGATACTCGCTTAAAGGCAGTTATCCCTACTGTAAATAAAATATTGAAAGACGGCGGCTCTGCTATTTTAATGTCTCACCTGGGTAGGCCAAAAGGCGGTTACGAAGAGAAATTCTCTTTGAAACACCTGGTAGGTTATCTTACAAAAACATTTAATACTACTATAAAATTTGCCCCGGAATGCATAGGCAGCGAGGCTGAAACGCTTGCTGCGTCTTTAAAGCCAGGGGAAATCCTTTTGCTGGAAAACCTGAGGTTTTATAAGGAAGAAGAAAAAGGCGATGTTGAGTTTGCTAAAAAACTTGCCAAGCTGGGCGATGTGTACGTGAACGATGCCTTTGGCACCGCCCACCGCGCGCATGCTTCTACAGCCGTTATAGCCCAGTTCTTTAAGGATAAGGTTTGCGGCTATGTAATGCAGGCTGAGATAGATAATGCCAAGAAGGTGCTTGAAAAGGCCGATAAGCCTTTTACCGCCATTATGGGTGGCGCTAAAATATCTGATAAAATACTGATTATAGAGCGATTGTTGGATAAGGTTGATAATCTGATTATTGGCGGTGGAATGTCTTATACGTTCTTTAAAGCAATGGGCGGAAAGATAGGTTCTTCGCTGGTAGAGGCTGATAAAGTTGAACTGGCTAAAACATTGATAGAAAAGGCTAAGAATAAAAAGATAAACCTGATGCTGCCGGTTGATTCTGTTATTGCAGATGCTTTTTCTAATACTGCAAAAACTGAAATAGCTGATAATATGAATATTAAAGACGGCTGGATGGGTTTGGACATTGGGCCTGAATCTATAAAGACGTTTTCTGAGGTAGTAGCCAACTCCAAAACTATTCTGTGGAACGGGCCTATGGGCGTTTTTGAAATGAGCGCCTTTGCCAATGGCACAATTGCTATTGCAGAAGCGGTAGTTAAAGCCACAGAAAAAGGAGGCTTCTCGCTGATTGGCGGCGGCGACTCTGCCGCTGCGGTGAACAACCTGGGCTTTGGAGAGAAGGTTTCTTACGTTTCTACCGGAGGCGGGGCATTGCTGGAATACATGGAAGGGAAAGAACTTCCTGGCGTTGCCGCTTTGGAGAAATAGTTTTTTAAGTTCTATCTCGCAGAGGCAGCATAGTAAAACTAAAGAAATACAGATAGCGCGGGCTTGTACCGCGCTATCTTTTTGCCCATCTGATACTAATTGCTGCATTTTGCAAGGTATTTATTTGCCCGTTACCACCCGGGAAGTTGTGCTAGTTATAAAATTACTATTTTACTAGTATTATTACATAGCCCAAAATTGGCGCTTGTTAATGCGCTTGTTTTCGCTTGTTAATTTTTTTCGGGTATGTATGATTTTTGATGTTTTTAAAGAGGGCTGTGCCAAATGGCATATTCTAAGTTTAAAGTTTAAAGGTTAAAGTTAAAAGAAATTCATAATTAATGCCTGTTTCACATTCGTTAGTGATAAGCGAAGAGAAAAATAAAAATAGCACAAAGGAGGCTACCGTTTCTTAGAAAGTTATAGCAATTACAGACAATACGACTGCAAGAACAAAATAGAAAGTTATAGTGTTAGTCAACTGGCAAACGAGCATAATTTTCGTTATATTTATATAAGTCCTCTTATACCTACATGAAGAACCCCTACTTCTCTTTGCTGGGAACGGCATGGAACTATGCCAAGGCTGAACGTAAACGTTTTCTGTTTATTTACGGGCTGTTTGTCTGCGCCAATATTGTTATCGCCATTAACCCCCTGTTGTACGGCTGGTTTATAGATTCCCTGCAAAAAGACAGCGACAAGATACTATCATACTCCTGGATATATGTAGTAGCGTTTTTTGGGCTGCGCTTCCTGGAATGGTGCTTCCATGGCCCTGCGCGGGTAATGGAGCGCAAGCTGGCCTTTAATATAAGCCGCAACTTTCTGGCAGAGCTTTACCATCAGGTGCTGCACCTGTCTATTCACTGGCACCAGGACAACCACTCCGGCGCTACTATTAACAGGGTTCGCAAAGGCTATGAGGCTCTTAAAGACTTTTTTCAGAATGGTTTTGTAATAATGCATGCCTTTGGCAAGTTCTTTTTTTCGTTCATTGCCATGCTTTATTTTTCGCCGCTGTTTGGTTCTATTGCCGTGGTAATTGGCGCGTTTACCGTTTGGGTGATTATGAAGTTTGACAAGCCTTATATAAAAGCCATAAAGGAAATGAACGAGAAGGAGCATGTGGTTTCTTCTAACCTGTTCGACAGCCTTTCCAACATTGTTACTGTTATTACTTTAAGGCTGGAGCGGCGAATGGAAAAAAGTTTCTTAGGTAAGGTAGCTGAGGTTTTTCCGCCGTTCCGACGTAACGTTACTATTAACGAATGGAAGTGGTTTGCCGCACAGATGCTGATAGCGCTTATTTATGGGGTAATAGTGCTAGGTTACATATACCAGCACTGGCAGCCTGGGCAAACCTTTATGATAGGCGGCCTGGTGATGCTACTGATGTATGTGAACCAGTTTACCAGCGTGTTTAACGATATTGCCTTCCAGTATACCCGCATAGTACAGTACAACGCCGATGTGGAGACGGCGACCGTATTAAGGGAGGCCTACTATAAAGAGCATAGGCCGGAAACAAACGGCGCATTGCCGGAACACTGGAAGAGTATAGAAATAAAACACCTTAACTTTTTCCGTTCTGCCAGTACGCCAACTAAGTACTTAGGCGGGCTTAACGACATTCACCTGAAACTGGCGCGCGGGAAAAAGATAGCCCTGATAGGCGAAAGTGGAAGCGGCAAGAGCACTTTGCTAGCCTTGCTTAGGGGCTTGTACAATGCAGAGCCGGGAACGCAGGTAAGCGTTGACGGAAAGACGGAGGCCTTCGAGAATATTCCTGAAACGGTAACGCTGTTCCCGCAAGACCCTGAGATATTTGAAAATACTATTTTGTACAACATTACGCTTGGCCTGCCTTTTGAAGAAGAAGATGTAATTAAGGTATGCGAAACGGCGCAGTTTGCCGATGTGGTAAAACACCTTCCGCATGGGCTGAACTCGCATATACAAGAAAAAGGGGTGAACCTTTCCGGCGGGCAAAAGCAAAGGCTGGCGCTGGCGCGGGGGATACTATCTGCCAGAAGCAGTAACATTGTACTATTGGACGAACCTACCAGCAGCGTTGACCTTAAGACGGAAGTGCATATCTACGAACAACTATTCAGGAGCTTTGCCGATAAAGCTATTGTGTCTTCCCTGCATCGCCTGCACCTCTTAAACCGTTTTGATTATATTTATATACTGGAGAATGGAAGGGTGGCAGATGAAGGAACATTTAAACACCTGCGCACCAATAGCCCAATTTTCCAAAAGCTATGGGAACATCAGGAGGATAAAGAAGGGGTTATTGTTGAATAGGCCGTCTGTGAAGACACAGACGGAGGCGGGAAGTTGAAAGACTATACTATTATTAGATATCTCTAAAAATTACTTTTTTAAATGGAATCATTTTTTGATAATTCATTGTGGAAAATTTTACCATCTATTATTACAGTAGCTTCTGGTTTTGCTCTATTCCTATTAGGCCAAGTAGCCTCAACAATCAAAGAGAGAAGGAAAGAAGAAAAAAGGTTAAAAGATGTAAGGGAATATTTTTATGTGTGTTTATTAAGATTTCAAATGGGATTAGAAAGGCAGATTCAAATTTTTGATAATGCCACTAAAGTTTTTGACGAAGATTTACAAAAATCTATTTCAATAAATAGGGGAATACGATGGACAATTGAAGCCTCTCCATCACAACTATTATCAATTCTAAAGAATGACACTTTTAAATTTTTTGTCCTAAAAAAGAAATTAAATAAGCAAGAAAGAATAACTCTATATTCAAGTTTTTATACTTTAATTGAAGTCACTGATTACAACTATAAAAAAATTCTCGAAGTAAATGATAAATATGTTGATAGCTACAATACAAATGTTGAAGCAATAGAAAAGCATATTAATGTTTACTTAGATATGCTGTTAAAGGAAACACATACAAAAGTTGCTGAGGGGAAAATGCATTCTTTTTATGAAGAGTTGATGCAGATTTATCATAAATATATTTCATTAGAAGAAAGGACTCCTGACACAATACAAAATCACCTCTCTATACCTGTTCATTCTAAATGCATAGAATATGCTACGCATCCTGATTCATTTAAAATAATTCTATTGACTCAATATACTGAAGTAGTTTATCGAACTTTATTAACAGATAAGGCAGAGTTTAATCTGCATATTAAATTGTGGGATAAACAATATAAAGACATGTTGAA
>FTLB01843329.1_pt1 | contig 18603 bp, 10 predicted proteins | sample 1658291 | NCBI WGS metagenome assembly FTLB01 (sample SAMEA3914812, study PRJEB12502) | metagenome | biome: forest; material: soil | place: Canada | collected 2011-07-07 | depth 0.1 m
TCGTACCTGCTATGACATCTGCCAGCTGCATGAAACGGTCAGTGCCTAGAGAGAATGAATAGCGCAACCCCCCTCGTCGGGTCGGATGGTGATGCTTACCTCGCCCGGAGGAGCTCCCTCCACGAAGGAGGACAGGATCGCCTTGGCCGACATGGTTTTAGAAATCACCCGAAGACGGCAAGGCGACTAGATGGCGAAAGAGGGGGTTAGGGAGGGAGGGAGCACGATGGGAGCTCGATTCGGGTGGGTTTTCTCTGGAGAGGGCCGGTCGGCGTCTTGGTCGCGCGGTGCTTGATCGCCTGGAGGACAAGGCCAAGGTGAAACTCAATTGCGGGGCAGGAAAGCTGGAGGTGGTGGGAGGTGGGATGCTCCATTTCGGCGTGCGTGGCGCCAGCCAGGCTAAGAGGAGGGGCTTCAGCGAATCAGGCTCTCATCTAATCTCTCTACCACCGCAAGATCTCTAGAGCTCTACGCCAGACGGATCTACCCTAATTAGTTGAAAGTTGATGGTTGATCCAGGGGCGTTTTTTTTTTTTGGTATTACTTCTCAAGAGAAATACAGGAGATCTGGGGAGATGGTTGAACAGCCTCGCGCACGATGAAACTAGATGTCCTCATCAAGATATCAGCGGCCAACTGAGACTACGGCGGGCCACTGCACGCACAGTATACAATCAGGAGAGATAGGGTATTCTCTAAAGGTGCTGGAGAGTGCAGTCAGTTCATGCATAAATTTGGCATTTGTGATATAATTTTATATCTACGGGCAACTCTATGCCTCCGGCAGAGGGAGTCCGATCCCTAAATAAGAGACGTAAGCAAGGTAGGCGTGAAAGCGAGAGACTACAACCGCAAGCCCTCGCAGGCCAAGTCATCTATTCCCATGGGAAATCTCAGATCGATCCTCTTGTACATCTGCCGCTTTCACAAACTATGCCGGCCCTTTCATCATTTGGATCCAGTGGAATCCAGGGGTCTATATATAACCCGCCTTCCGATCCTAGATGGGCTGGGTACCATGTGTGTGTCTTCCCTGAGAGACGGAGTAGACAGAACATTCAGCTATTGGCTCAGAGTGAGAGCCTAATAGTTGGTCACCTTCTTGATACCGTCGTAAATTCCTATAAAGATGTTAGCATGCCGGCCCTTCTTTCCTTTTCTTTTTTTTCTTGTGCACAGGTGGGATGGGATACTCACTAGCAACGTCTGGGATATTAAACGCTTCAAATATCAAGGGATTGTGGATGCTCCAACCGGCGACGCGCATGACGGGAGCCTCTAACCGGATGAAGGTCTCCGAGTCGGCCTGGATGGCAGCGGCGACCTCGGCTCCGACACCCGCATTGATCATGGATTCGTGGACGACCATGCAGCGTCCAGTCTTCTGCACGCTCTTGAACACGGTCTCCCTGTCCCAAGGATAGATGGTCCGGAGGTCGATGAGCTCGACCGAGATGCCAAAGTCCTTCTCCGCCTGCTGCAGCGCCGACATGCACTTGTACAGCGGCTGGCCGTACGAGATGATGGTCAGGTCCTTGCCCTCCTTCAGCACCTCAGCTTTCGACAAGGGCAGCGTGTACGCCTCGGTGGGGACCTGCTCCACGGCGGCGCGGTACAGAATCTTGGGCTCCATGAAGATGCAGGGGTCGTTGCTCCGGATGGCCGAGAGCAGGAGACCCTTTGCCTGCACGGGCGACCGGGGGATGATCACCCTCATGCCGGGCACGTGCGTGAACAGACTCTCGGGGGACTGGGAGTGGTACAGCGCACCGTGGCCCACCCCGCCGGACGGCATGCGGATGGTCAGGCCACCGGCGCTCCTGCCGTGCTTGCCGTCTCGATACCGGTATTTCGCGGCCTCGTTCACGATCTGATCGAACGCCGGGAAGACGTAGTCGGCGAATTGGATCTCGGCCACCGGCCGCATGCCCTCGGCCGCGAGGCCGATGCCGAATCCCATGATGCCCTGCTCGGTCAGCGGGGTGTTGAAGACGCGGTCGGCGCCGTACGTCTCGGCCAGCTTCATGGTGCAGCGGAAGACACCGCCAAAGGCCACATCCTCGCCGAAGATGAGGACCGACTCGTCCTGCTTGAGGGCCGTGGCGAGCGCATCGTTGATGGCCTGGTAGAGGTTCATGCGCTGTGTGCCGCCGTTCCGGACCTCGGGTGGCAGCTCGGGGCTGGCCAGCGCGGCCTGGGGGGTATGGCACAGCAGAGGCGTCGTAGAGTAGTCGGTCGGGAGGTTCAGCTTCGCGTTGGGAGGGTGCGTCGAATACAATCGCTGACACAGCAGCCCGAGGGGAGAGCGGGGCGCAGAGGAACGACGAGAAGCCGCGAGGGGCGATGATGGTGCTCGCACCCGGGTCAATGTGCGAAGAGAGGCCATTTTTGCAGCGGAGAAGGAATTGTACAGGATGAATTCCCAGAGACCTCTCCCATTGATCCGTAGATTAGGGGAGGAAACATTTCATAGAAGAAGGAGGACGCCAGTCGGCTTAGCACTGGGACGTCCGCAGACCGTGGGCGTTGAGCCGATGACGATGAACTCGGCTTTCACCGGCTTTATGTGGGGGAATGCCTTTTTGTAGAGAGAAGGTCGCACTATCAGCAGGTTCGAATTACGGGGGAGTTCAAAGGCCCAGGCAAAAAACCCCAGTGGTCCGTGTGTCATGCTGCAAGCTCTTTATGCCGCCCACTCTGAAAATGCGGTACTGCACTCTGTACGATGTGTACTCCGTACCCCAGTCGCTTTCAACACTAATAACACCCACGCAAAATCCTAATTCATAAAATTCAAGGGTTATTTTGCTCAAAAATAATATTGCGATGAAATACCTAGCAGATGTAATTGAATCCAAATAAAATCCATCAATCATTCTTGCTTTCCAAAATATCCAAATGCTATAGTCTTCGCGGCATATGATGTCGCTGCGAAACATGTCTCTGGCTGCGATGAACCCGACTGGGCGAGTGCCGTTGCTGGGCCAACAATCACCATCTCTTTACACGGGGGATCGTCGCTCCAATGAATCAAGGATATGACGCGGCAGTGCTGTGCAATTACCGGCATTTCTTGCTACATAGTAGAAAAGAGAGCACCCCTAGAGTCTTGAATCGCTCAAGTCATCCATAACATTCCAGTTGGGATTTTTCTAGTGCGACAGCATATTTCATGCAAATGACGATTGTTCCTGCTCGACTCTAGAATGGCGCGAGAGACCGAGAGGCCGTCTCATCGGAGACGGGAGTCGGACGCCGAGAGGGAGCGACGCCACCGCGAGAGTAGAAGGCAATCGAGTTCGAGAAAACACCAGTCGACATCCAATTCCGAGGAGAGTCGATCCAGCGCTGGGCAAACCCTGTCTCTCAATGCGTTGGCACAGCTAAACGAAGAAAATGCAAGGCGGCTTGCCGAGGCAGAGAGGCAGGCCAAGAAGGAGGCGAAACGACAGGCCAGGAGGGGGCGCGAATCAAGACCTCGGAGGGGATCGATACAGGAACAGGACGATTATATGGAAAGAACACCGAGACAGCAGCACCATCGTCGGGAATCCCGAGACTCAACGCCGAGGCAGGAATATCGGGTCACGAAATCGCGGCCGTCCGTAAGAGACAAGTACGAGGAAGTGGGCGCCCGTGATGGCGACCGACATACACGGCACTATGACAAGAGGAAAAAGAAGCGGGTTGTCAGCGGTGCTGTCATGGAGGAAGGAAGAGAGAAGCGACATCTACGAGGCGGTGCTGGAGGATCGAGCAGTTATGATAGCCTGGAAAAGGAGGACGTCTATGATCGTGCGCCACCGAAAAAGAGCAAGAAGCGGTTATGTGAGCAGACACATCAACGCCCAGAAACTTGAATATCTTGCTGACGAGAATACAATAACCACAGGGATATATATCGGAATCGGCGCCGTCATCGCGATTATCGTCATCATTGTGGTGGCCGTCGTTGTCAGTAAAAACAATTCCAACGGCGGCAGCCAGTCCAATGCATCCGGAGCCGCCCCGAGCAGTGTCCCGTCCGGTACTCCTTCCTGGCTAGACCCATCACAATGGGTGGACACGCTAGACTTCAATCTAACCTACACCGATTTCACGGTGGGAGACCTCCCCGTCATGGGACTCAACTCGACCTGGGACGATTCGCCGGCGGCCAACTCCTTCGTGCCCGCTCTGAACCAGGACTGGGGCGACTACTCGAAACGGCCCGCGAGGGGAGTAAATATCGGAGGCTGGCTGTCTGTCGAACCCTTCATCACACCGTCGCTGTTCAACTACCCGTCGAGCGACGGGGTTGTCGACGAGTACACGCTGTGCACCCATCTCGGGTCCAGCTGCGCGAGCACGCTAGAGAAGCACTACTCGACGTTCGTGACCGAATCAACTTTTCAGGAGATCGCCGCCGCGGGCCTGGACCATGTTCGGATTCCATACTCGTACTGGGCCGTCCAGACATACGATAGCGATCCGTACGTCTTCCGCACGTCGTGGCGTTACCTCCTACGGGGCATCGAATGGGCGCGCAAGTATGGGCTCCGTGTCAACCTCGACCTCCACGGACTGCCGGGGAGCCAGAACGGGTGGAACCACAGCGGACGGCTGGGGCTGATCGGTTGGTTCAACGGCACGGACGGCGACCTGAACGCGCAGCGCTCCCTAGACGTGCACAACCGTCTGTCCCAGTTCTTCGCGCAGGATCGGTACCAGAATATCATCAGTCACTATGGCCTCGCCAACGAGCCGCGCATGACGTTCTTGTCCGTACCGTCCGTGCTGAACTGGACGTCGACGGCATACGCCATGGTCCGGAAGAACGGGGTCAAGAAGGCGATTGTCGTGTTTGGCGATGGGTTCCGCGGGCTGGGCAACTGGCAGGGCGAGCTGACCGGGTACAGTGATCTGGCTCTCGACGTGCACCAGTACGTCATCTTCAACACGAACCAGATCGTCTTCAACCACAGCGAGAAGATCTCGTACGCGTGCCAGGGCTGGACCCAGCAGACCCTGCAGAGCATGAACACGGCGACCGGCTACGGCCCGACGTTGATCGCCGAGTGGTCGCAAGCCGACACGGACTGTGCCCAGTATCTGACCAACGTCGGCTGGGGGAACAGGTGGACCGGCACCCTGCTCACCGGGAATGCAAGCCAGGACATCACCACGCCCAGGTGTCCGCTCACGAACAGCCAATGCAGCTGCTCTCAGGCCAACGCAGATCCAAGCCAGTGGAGCAACTCGTACAAGCAATTCTTGCTTATGTTTGCCGAAGCGCAGATGACAAGCTTTGAAACGGGGTGGGGATGGTTTTATTGGGTTTGGGATACCGAATCAGCGTACGTATTTACCCTTTCCCCTTTCTCTTTCCCTTCCTCTACAAAATTACTTTGTTATCCTATCTATATACCCTCCTTCTTCCGTCTTGCGTCCATCTTCCAGTGCAGAGACGCGGGAGCAGCACACACTTGATATGTGCATGACTGATCGCAGTTGGACAGACCACAATGGAGCTACAAGAAAGGTCTGGCAGCCGGCGTCCTGCCTGCCAAAGCCTACGCAAAGAGCTTCAGTTGCAACACGACTATCCCGAGCTTTTCGGACCTTCCAGAGTATTACTAGAGACGGCAAGTTGTCGGCAGGTTTTTGCGCCTTTCAGGGCTCGCATCGTTCGCGGCGTTTGTTTATGATACCTGAACCCGTCCCGGCGGGTTCTGTTGTTTTGCAAAATAGGGGGATAAAGGCATTATCTTGTTAGACTGGATCGCTTGATGGCATTTGCTTTTGGGAGCGGCGGAAGTGAGCACACAGGGCAATGCATTGATCACAAATATGAGCAATGAGTATTTTAACGGGACTGGTATAACGTAACATTGTATATTAAGCACCAAGTTATTAATGAACTTGTGCCTATGGCCATCAGTGACTTTTGCAGATCACAACGTAATTCAGCAGTTCAAGGTGCCTTGCCATATCCAACTATGCAAATTGCTATCCTGCAATGCTGCGTAAGCTAAGCATGCATGCGTCCCAAGGACTGGCATATTTTGCGGGTATTCTCAAACCCGCCAGCCGCTTACAAACTCATGGATTAAAGTTTTTTTCGCCCAACGATCGACTCATTCCTCAAAAGTGAAGCTGCATATCATTCCGATCGACCTCCATACGGTGGTTCCGCAGGATTGCTTTTGCTGGAAATTTGGATTCTCGTAGATTCCCATAGACTCACATGTTTGCCAATTTGATTCGAATCCTCATCCAACTCGCTCTATCTGGATTCGATTCTGCTAGGCCAAGACCAAGCCAGCCGGAATTAGATGAGATATTGCTTGAGAAAATGCCAAGAACAAAATCCTTCAGCGGATCGGGTCGGATGCGGGAGTGTAAACCCGATGGGCGGATCGGATCGGGCCCATTTTCATGTCATCAAAACCGCCCAGATGTGTGTCTTATAAACAAGGCGAGAGAGCGACAGTTACAATTATCGCCGTGACTTATCGCCTCGCCATTCGGCATCAAGAAAAAAATACTATGGTTTTTAAACCCGACCGCGAGCGATTGGTCAGTCACACAGTTTCCCTGCACTCTTGGGTTCGTTTGGTGGAGAACGCCAGGCCCGAGCTGGTCCGAAACTAGTCAAACCCGTGGAGTTCCCGGGGGCGAGATGCATGGTTATTGGCCCGTTTCGATTTACAGAGAATCAGTTCCGCCAGAGGACTGGGAGACCCCTGCGCGCTGGCGCGAACCTGGCTCACCTGGGTTGAACTTTTCCCTCTTGATCTTGATGGGGGTGTGGTCGATTGGTCACATATGGAGTTCCCAGCACGTTTGCCATCGAAGCTCCTAGGCGTTGCGGTGGTCCAGCCAATGTCCGACCTTGTCCCCGACGCCCTACCCATCGAAAGCAGAAGCTGGTGCCGCTTCGAAGGTAGCCCCAACCTGGCAAGCTTGGTGCGTGGGCTGCAGAACCAACATCCGGTAGCGGGAGGGGAGGGATCTTCGTCATTCGGCTCTGATGAAGAGTGCTGAGATAGTCACGAAGCAGGGGGCCATATGTAATAGGGTGGGGTTCCAGAGAGTAGCATCATGGAGGACTTTCTCATACCTTGAGCCTCGAGTGGGCTTTTATAAATGAGCCACGACGCTCGTCTATCCTCGAAAGGGTTGGTTTGGCATTGTTGTTGTGTTTTTACCTATATCTCTTGCTTTGTTTCCAACTGTATCACACGTGAACCATCTTAACTTTTAGTAATACCAAACCGATCGAGCATCCTCGCCGAGCTCGAGTTCCTTCTATTACCCACCTTCTTCTCAAGGGCGTCATTACTTGATCGGTGTCATAGTAATAAATACGCCAACGTCCAAGCGTGGGCCAAGCACCCAAATACCATTATTTCCACCACTTATCTTGGTAGTATGGAGGAGAAAGAGGTCGAGGTCGAACGACACCCGGGGGAGATCCAGCATTCTCTCACGTCGCAGAGCGAGAACAGCGAGGATGGCACCAGCACCGCCGAGGAGACCGCAGACACAGGCTTTGCACCCATCCAGAGCCGAGGCCGACAGAGCATCCGGAGCGAGAGCAGAGAACTGAGCCGGACACGATCCAACAACGGTTATGGCGTCGACGACCTGGACGAAGATCTGGAGTCGGGAGAAGCCACGGATCCGACGCCAGGAGATGCGCCCGCGGAAAAAGACCCTTTCGAAGTTGTCTGGGACCATGGTGACGCTGACCCGTTGAACCCCCGAAGCTTTCCGCTTTGGAGGAAATGGCTCATTGTGGGCATCACGTCGTTTGGTTCGTTTTGCGTGTAAGTGTCTTTTCGTCTGTGATGTGTTGGTCTGTTTTGTTGCCCTCGGGCCCGTTCTTCTGCCGGGAGGCGTCCCGTCCCGTGTGTTGTGTAACCCGGTTTTCAGACATACCGCCTGTTTCTGTTGTCCGGCGCCGCCGTTGCAAGGGCCAAAGCTATCGAGGCTGACCGACTCGAATAATAGGACGAATGGATCGGCGATTTACACGTCCACGTACGACCAGATGGACGCCGAGTTCGGCAACTCCAGGATCGTGGCGACGCTCGGCCTGTCGACGTTTGTGCTTGGAATCGCGTGGGGTTTCATCTGGAGCCCGCTTGCTGAGTTCTACGGCCGGCGCCCCATCTATCTCTGCTCCTTCTTCATGTACATGATATGGATCATCCCGCCCGGGGTGGCGCAGAACATCGAGACCGTAATTATAGCACGATTCTTCCAAGGCCTGGCGGGTAGTGCGTTCCTGTCCGTGTCTGGAGGCACGGTCGGCGACCTGTTTGCGCGCAAAGATATGCAGGCGCCGATGGCTATCTTCACACTGGCTCCCTTCATCGGCCCCTCGACCGGGCCGCTGTTCGGAGGGCTGATCAACAGCTTTACCGACTGGCGCTGGACGCACTATGTTCTCCTAATTTGGAGCTTCTGTCTCCTGATCACGCTTGTGGTTTTGGTCCCCGAGACGTACCGTACGTCCCCCTGCTCTCATGCCCCCTGGTATGAATTCCCGTAGCGCGCGCAGGACCAGTGAGACTGACTATCGTGAATAGACCCAGTACTGCTTAAGAAGAAAGCCCAGAAGCTGAGAAAAGAGACCGGAGACGACCGGTGGAAAGCTGCGTTGGAGAAGTCGCCCAAGTCGATCCTCACAACCCTCAAGTTTGCCGCCATTCGGCCGTTCCAGATCCTGATATACGAGCCCATGGCCCTCATCCTGGATCTCTACTCAGCCATCCTTCTCGGCATCCTGTACTTGTTCTTCGGTGCCTTCCCTCTAGTCTTCATCAACAACCACCAGTTCAACCTGTGGGAAATTGGTCTCAGCTTCATGGGCCTGTTCGTTGCTATGATTCTGGCCGTCGCGAGCACGCCGATCTGGCACAAGATTCGCGACAGGTTGGCGGAGAACCGAGGGAAGGAGACCGGCGAACCCAAATCAGAGCCCGAGGACCAACTGCCTTCTGTCATCGTGGGGGCTCCTCTCATCACCATCGGCTTGTTTTGTAAGTATCACGACTCATTTGGCTCCGAACCGCGGCTAACAGAAGTGCTCTGAAGGGTTCGGGTTCACGACTTACGCGTCGATCCACTGGATAGTGCCAATAATTGGCTCTGCAGTCTTTGGTCTTGGGTAAGTTCTGTCCTTTCTCGTTTGTCGAATTGGATCTTGTCCGCAACCCCCCTCTCCCGACAACCAACCGAGCATCGTTGCGACGATGATGGCAATGGCGTGAGGACGAAGGAGGCTAGTGCCTGTGAGACTGCACTACACACCGCAGTGAGGAGGTCCCTGGTTAGTGCAGCAGCAGTTCATGCTCGATGCCGGCCGCCTGAGCGGAAAGGGGACTCGGAGCAGGATTGCGGGATCGAACTGCGCATCTATGCTCTCTGGCCCCCATCACGGTTCCGAGGGTATCGATCGCGCTGAGTCTTGGCCACGTCTTGCAGCTCTGTATTTGTCAAAGCGGCGATCGACCTGCCCTGGTCACTCCATGATCTTGCATACACGACTCTCGCAATAGGCATGTAGCTAACCGGCTTGCAGTACACTACTGGCCTTTACAGGCATATTTACTGTAAGTACCCCCCCCCTTCCCTTCTTCATCTGCGTCGTGTACTATTAGTTTTTCTTCTTCGTTTCGGACGTGAGGCTAACCTGTGATCAAGTTCCTTGTGAGTTACCATTTGGTGGTGTCACACCGTCGATCGAGCTCCCGGTCTTTCTTTTCACCTCTGCCCAGTTGTTCACCCGGGCTCGGGGATACAAGAGCGCAGGTTGGACAGGATGCGAGGCCAAGTGCAAAAAATTGACATGTTGCTGATTGCTGATCGTTGCGCTGCGGTAATTAGGTCGATGCTTATCCGTTATATGCTGCGAGTGCCCTGGCTGGTAATGCCTTCGTCCGTTGTACTTTCGCAGGTAAGTCGCCCTCCTGGGTAGCACCAACGTGCTCATCCGTTCAGCTGGATCTTTCTTTTTCTTCTCTGGCAATACGTTTCCTTCCCCTCTCCCCTGGAGAGAACCCATTGCTAATTTGGGATCGTGTTCGTGTAGCTGCATTCCCCCTTTTCGGAGTCCAGATGTACGAAGGCCTAGGTTACCAATGGGCCACCGGCTTGCTGGCCTTCTTGACCCTGGCGATGCTGCCGTTCCCTTATCTATTCTTCCGCTACGGAAAGAAGATAAGATCAAGGAGCAGGTTTGCCACCAGCGCGTGAAAGGGTACACCGGATAGCGAGAGGCGACGAGCACAAGAACCTGGCAGTTTCCTTCTGCAGGGTTCTCTCGCCGAGCCCAATGAGCATGCGAGACGGCCTACACCCGCAGCTAAATTTCCTGGCAATTTCTGTTGGTCTGCATCCCAGCTGCAAGACAGCCTTGATTGATGGCTTTGGAGTCACTCGGCCGAACAGGAAGCTGGTCTTGACCTGTGTCCTCCTGACCACTGCCGTGCTGAGCGGCAAAGTTGGGGGATCCCGACGAAAAATAGATTCCCAATAATCATTCGCGAACAGCAAGACGACGCCAGAATCGGGTCCAAGTACAACTTGATGGTAACTTGGCAATAAAAGCTGGGACTGGGGTAGATAAGCTCAAGGGAGAGCTAATCTGTCAGCCCGGGCTTGGCCCCTTGTTGCTCATAGTTTTGACATCGAGTGCAGCAAGCGTTCAGAGGCTAGAGAGCGGTCACGAGTACGATAATGTGTTGGCATATTCCAAGAGAGGGTGCGAGAGCGAGAGGGACAGGAAGGGGAGAAAGAGATGCATTATCTGGGGCAAAATTATAGACTGTGAGTTGATACCTCAACAGACGACACGTCGGTCGTGCCTGCCTTGCTCCTCGTCATGGGCAAGGTCTACTGTTTTATTTAGTTTAGTTTTGTTTTATTTTGTTACAATACTTTGTTTCAGATACCTTAGATGAGAGCTCACATTTCCGAGTCTCTTACCTACGGTACCTGCCTTATTAAGGGCCGTAGGACCAGTCGAAATCTGGCCAAGAACGAGGCTACAAAAAGCTCAAGAGAGTTCGCGTGGAGAAGGCACACGTTGGGACGAAATCGGAGGCTAGCACAAAACAATAATAGAAGATGATATAACAAAATGGAAAATATTGCACTCCAAACCCGGAAGTAAAAGCTGTATTTGCAGGGACCACAGAGGCAGAGAAAGAAAGGGAAGAGAAGAGAAAAAGGAAAGAAGGCGACTTCGCTTCGGCTGCCAAGCAGAGAGCGGCAGCAAGACGACACAGTCCCCGCGTCTACCACCAGGCCATGACAAGCTGTCATTGGAACTTGTGCCATGCAGTGGTAGTCTCCGCCTGCATATTCTTATCCGTCACTATTGCCTGCTGTGCTTATCTATATATCACCATTATATATGAAGATTGCATGCTCGAGCGTCTTGCCATAGGCTGTCCAAGAGAGACCGAAGCAGTGCTTGGCTCACATTATGCAACTCGACTTGAAAGAGGAGAGAGACGGTGCAGGATTGCGCACCGATCTCAGAGTAAACCCCCGAGAGCAACGCGCAGTATACAGAGGTACAGTATGTATGTACTGCACGAAGTAATAGCTGTTACTGGCAAACAATTGTGGGTTTCATCCAGCCTGCAAAGAGTTTGTTTTGATACATAAGGTAGATAAAATTAAAAGGTTCCATCGTGCCATCTACCTTGTAGCTGCACGGCAGAGGAAACTACCTTAGTCCATGGGGGACGCTAATAAGCGGACCAGCGGAGCTGAAGATCAGTTTAGACGCCATCCAAAATTGTAATGACGACTATGGTACTCCGTAATGGACAAATGGATAACTGAGAGGATGGGATTTTGGTATGGCCAAAGCATAACAAAAGGAACCAACCAACCCGATACTAGGAGAGCCGTGGTTCACGAATTTCGCGCCTAGCACGTTCCAATTGATCGGAGCGACAATGAAGTTGCACAAGAAATTCTGCTTTCTGGAGTCTGGAACGTATCATATGTTAAGAGCAGAGAGAACGGACATGCAACCTGTACCTGTAACCACAAGAGCTAGCTGGGCCTTTTGTAATTGTTGCCTCGGGTATCATATGATCTTTCGTCTCGGGAAGTCTCAGGTACTTGGAGCTATTTCCCCGGAAGAAGGATTCGGGAGGCAAAGGTCTTGCTCATGCCAAGTATTGAATACATGGGTACTGAAACATAATTACTTACGATGTACTTACACACACAAGTCGCAGAGTCAATGGGAAGTTGGTCGGTAACAAGGTGGATTCCCTTGTCAAGTGCCTCGGGAAGGGGGACGGGATGGGGAAAAAATAAAAATAAAAATAAAGAGGCGAAGAGGGTGAGAGAGACGGGCTCGAGGGGGTATTCAACCAATCGAGGGAACTGGTTATCGGGTTATTGGGTAGGGGGGGGTCGAGAAAAAATAGAGTGGAAAAGAGTGGCGCCCCTACAGATTCACAAGTCTTTATGCCGAGCGACCTTGAAGGCTCCCAATGGGAACCCCGCAGTCCAAGATTTTAGCTCGCCCTGGTCTTGCCTTGCCTCGCCTTGCTTGTCTTTCGACACGGCTGTTGTCATTTGGGAAAAAACTGAACAAAATCAAGTCACCAATCCTCGACACCAGAGCAATCGGACTAACGGCGCCATACTTTGCTCCCCAACCCGTCGACTCTGTGATGCTACCAGAAGCTTGGGAGACAACTAACCAGCCTACGCTTGCGGCCGCCAAGCTGATCACACCCCCCTCGTGATCTCTTTCTCTCTCTTCGCCCGCCTCCTCGAGTCCGTCGCAAGTCGAGTCGATAATATCCCTCGTCTCATCCTGCGTCTCAATTGCACTGCAATCCCGAGCTCCCTATCGATCCAGATACGGTCAGCAAATAGAGGGAATAGGCGCACTATACCCTGACTGGGAGGGAGCCACGAGGCCTGACTGTGATCCGATCGAGTCCCGTCGTTGTTGACTCAGCATTCGATAAGTCCCTCGCCGCCGACATCGTATGCGACGACGAGCATCAATCGACGGAAAGCTGCAGCCCTACACCCTCCTAGACCGTGCCAACGCGAGAGCAGACAATCTCCCTCTTTGTTCGAGCTCCTTGCCCGGCCTCGGTGGCCAGTGTACCCTGCGTGCTGCTGCGCAACCCACCCAACGTTGGCGGCGTCCCGTCGTCCCTGCGCCGCCGTCTCTAGGTGGTTGAGAGCGACTGCTCATATTATTATTGCTGTTCCCGGGTGTGCCAGGACGTCGCACGAGAACGCCTCAATCGAACCGGCTCCACGCCCATTGGAGAAGCTCAACAGGCTACTGCCCAAATACGAGACAGCGCGCTGTCATTGTGTTCCGGTCATCGTCAGCTGAGCTCGCCATTTGCCATTAGGAACAACCGGGCGTGCTCTGTCGATCAGAAAGAGGGCACGCCGAGACGGGGGGGCGCGCATCGGGGGACGCAGGCCATTGACCCCATACATTCCACGCGGGACCGAGTCGCAGTGGATTGCCCACTGCTTCATTTCATCTGAAGGCGAGTTACGAGCTGCACCAGGGTAGCTACCCGCCCAGAACCCGCGCGCTCCTAGAACACCTATCTGTCTCTCAGCAAGAGGGCCGGATCTCAGCCCAGCGGGGATCCTCTACCCGCCGCGCTAACAGCGCATCGTGCATGCACGCATCACTCCCTGGCGCTGTGTGACGAGCGTCCATTTGTTGCTCGCGAGAAACCGATACAACAGATATCGGGCCACTCCCACGGCGTTCTTTGCACCCCACCCCCCATTCCAGGGACTTTGTGAGCAATAGAAGCCCGTCCGAGAAGTGCGGGTTCGTACCGACGCGCCGGGGTTGCTTGCGTTGGCTCAGGTCGCTGTCCCTCTTTTGTCCCAAGCGGGAGCTCCTCGTGTGTATATATAATAGTGCCGTGCGAGACTCCATGTCGGACTCGATGGAGCCTCCCGACGCAGACGTCTCGGGTCTCTTGTCCGAGAGCGAGAATGAGTACGACGACCACGATCCCGACTCGCAGCTCAAGGAAGACGAGGATAAGATGAACAGTATACATGGTTCCGGAGACCTTGACTCAAACGGCGAACCCAAGAAGAAGTACGATCCGAAAGACCCCATGCGGCCCAGGAGAAAGAAGGCCCGAAGGGCCTGCTATGCCTGCCAGAGGGCGCATTTGACCTGTGGTATGTCCTCCTTATATATCATTCTCTCCCTTCCATCTCCCTTGTGTTGGAGACCGTCGTGCTCGGAACGGACAAGCATAATCCAGTCCGCGCAGAGACATCCAGTTCTATGCTCTCGCCCGGGGGGGCTGCTTTGTGTAGTCTTGTCTCTGCTTTCGGGGTGGCACGGGGGCACGTGAAAGGAGACTTTGTTTTGCTGACAGGGAACCAGGGGATGAGCGTCCATGCCAGAGGTGCATCAAGCGTGGCCTCGCAGATGCATGCCAAGATGGCGTTCGGAAGAAAGCCAAGTATCTTCACGACGCGCCGCCCGAGGCGCTGCGAGATGTTCTAGGGCCAACCTTCGAACCCAAACCCACCGCGGCACGGCCGACAAACGGCCATAGACAACCGTCCAACTCGGGCTCTGAGGCCTCGTCCAATGTGGGATCCTTCTTCTCTCCCCAGTCGAACACGTCTGGGTTCGCCCCGTTCTCGACGGGTGCAGCTCCTCTGGCGACGATCCAGGAGACATTGCCGTTTGGGAGCCAGCCGTCAGCGCTTTCGCCCACGTTTCAAACCCCTAGCAATCCGATGGGTAACATCACGGTACCGCAAGTCACCAACGAGATTCCCAACTTCACACCCGCGCTCTTCGACCCTAGCAACCCTGCCATCTTCAACTTCAACCTGGAGGGCCTGAACTTTGGCAGCCAGTACGGAGCTTTGGAATTCGGCATGCTCGGTCACATGTCATCTGGCGCAGCCCGAACGCCACCAAAAGATCCTTCGCTCTCCCAGCAGGGCTCCGGGGATGCCACGTTCTCATCCAGCGTCTATGGAAACGGGGCCACCCAGTTTGACAAAGTATACGACGGCAACCCGATGATGGGAGACATACTCGGCCTGGACCAGAACGGCAGCGGCATGTACTCCCAGGGGAACCTCCAGCATGGCCTACCGCACGCATACGCCATCGCCGCCGGGCCATCGAGCCTCCAGAGCCCGAGCACGGAGAACAACAGCCCGCAGCCGACGACTTTCGGATACGAAGGCTCTCCCACGACGGCCACGTACAACCTTACCGGGGGCTCCAGCGCGCCAGCTGTCGCGCAGCCACGCCCGAAAACCAAGATGGCGACCCTCGCCAGGATCGGACCCCAGTCCGTGCTGGGAAAGCGGCAGCGAGACCCTTCGTACATCTACGAAACCGTGAAGGAGCCGTTCCCGTATGTGAGCAGCTTCCACAATCTTATCTACCACATACAGAATCGCTTCTCCAAGGACCAATCTCTTCGAATTGCCAAGGCGCTGGCGAGCATCCGCTCCCCGCTGATCTCGTGCATGCGGACGCTCAACCGACGGGACTTGGTCTTCATGGAGCAGAGTTTTCAGCGGGCCCTCTTCGAGTACGAAGACTTCATGCTCCAGTGCTCGAGTCCTGCCATCGCCTGCAGAAGGTCTGGGGAGCTGGCCGGCGTGAACAAGGAGTTCACGGCGCTCACGGGATGGACGAAGGAGGTGCTGCTCGGAAAGGAGCCGAACCTCAACGCCAACACCGGCGTCTCGAGCGCGTCAGGAACGTCGTCGGGACGCGCGGGTCTGACCACGCCGAAGCTTAGGAGCATGAATCCGGATCCCTCGCCGGATCGGCCCCGACAACCGGTGTTCCTGGCCGAGCTCATGGACGACGACAGCGTCATCGACTTCTACGAAGACTACGCGCACCTAGCTTTTAACGACAGCCGGGGCAAGGTCTACAGGAAATGTCGACTTCTCAAGTACCGAACGCAACAGGCCATGGATGCCGTCAAGCCGCTGGACGAGACTCCGCAGAAAGACCCACGACTGAGCATCCTCAGCAACAGGGTGGCCAAGATCGACGGCGAACACGGCATCTCGAAGCTCGAGAGAGATGGCAAGCTCGAATGCAGCTATACATTTGCCATTAAGCGTGACACTTTCGATATACCCATGATGATCATTGTCAATGTGAGTTTTCTTCCAGAGAAAAAAAAGACGGAGAGAGAGAAAGCACCCAGGGGGGGGACAATATCTGCGATTTCTACCTCATTTCGTAGACCAAGTCGGCTAACCTTTGACCGCAGTTTCTTCCTTGCTACTACCGCAACCATAACCAGCTGGCTGTTTAAGGCTATTGTTTCTGGTGAATTATTTCTCGTGACTCGTGGCACCTGGTCGGCATTGGGACGGATGGTACCGAAAAAATGGGTTATATCACGAAGGGCATATAGGAGGTGTTTTCCACTGGAATGGCTATTATTTATGGGGTATGGTGGATGGATATATATACACACTTCATATCTCTCTCTCCTGCGGGAAGAGATGCGCCCTCCAAGGGGCACAAAATGGGCTCAGCTGTGGCTTGCTTCGTGACACCTTTGTCTTCCTTTCTTGCTTCAGGGACACAACCATGGGATCGAGAGAGACGAAATTGAGCGCGTACGTACGCACTTGAAACAATTTCAAGGCGGCCTTACGCCGCTGTCGTTTGGTCGTAGGCGTTTCCATGCCGCCATCTATCTAGCTAGGTTTAAACATGTGAGCCTGCCCTTCTATCCTAGGTATTTCCTATGCAGGTAAACGCCGCCGCTATCTGAAATTCTGCACGTCCTCCCTCTCCCTTCTTTTTCCTCGGCGCGGACCCTAGACGGCGGCACCGTTCTGGAGCTCGCTCGGACGCACCAGCCAGCTCGCATCCAGGGTGCCTTTCCCTGCCTCCTTGGGCGCCCAGGCCTCCCGGGCCATGCTGTTCCTCGCGACGTCGCAGTCGATGTTGATGTCCTCGATTAGGGCCTCCAGGCCGGCGTAGTCCTTCTCCTCGCGGATGAATCCCGCCAGGAGCAAGCGCATCTCGACGCCGTAGAAATCCTCGGCGAACTTGTGCAGCACGTGCACCTCGGCCGACCGCACCGTGTTCTTGTAGAAGGGGTTGTACCCGATCGACATGACCATCGGGTAGATGGTGAAGCCCGAGGCGGCGGCCGCCTCGCTCGCCACGTAGTTGGGATGCGACTCGGCCAGGCGCAGCGACGCCCACCCAAAGTACACCCCGGACTTGATGTCCTCGATCCACGGCGTCACGGTCGCGTCGACGGGCAGGTTCGCCGTGGGGATCCCGAGCTCCTTCGATCCGCGTCCGAAGCCGCTGATGACCTTGCCCTCCATGCGCAGCGGGTACGGGGCTTCGGGGCCGGCGTCGGCGCCGATGATGAGAGGGCGGGTGGTAGACATTGGTGTCTTTTCTCCTTTTTTTTTTCCTTGCTATTTTATTTTGTCTTTATCTGGGAGCGGCGCAGCGGGGGATTTTCTCGGGCTCGGCGGAGGCGTGTAGAGTGAAGGAAGTAAAGGTAAGGTAGCTGTTTGTCCGGCGACGACGATGCGGCAGTAAACAACGAGGAGGTCGAGGCTGAAGGGGGGAGAGAGTATCTCGGGATGGGGAATTTCGTTTGAAACTGCCCCGCCATCCCACCATGGTGACTCCTTTTCAGGTACCCCCCGCTAGGGAAAAGATAAGATACGCAGCTCCACGGCCTCTATCATCGTTCCGCGTCCGGACCCCGAGCTGCGAGGGCGGTCTGTCACTGACCAAATCTTTAGGTACAAATTACAATGCATTGGTACAGTATCACCCAACGCAGCGTAAGCCCCAAAATTTGCTAGTCTACCGCTTCTGCCGTTTTTTTTTTGGGAGCATCTTCGTCAATCGTTACTAGGACCTTCTATCCTTCTTTTTTCTTGCGCTAGAAAACGCCACTTCTTCGCTCTCGCCGTGAGAGTATGGGGTCGGTACATAGCCGTTTGTCATTCTTTTTTTTATTTTTATTTTTATTTTTTTTATAATACCAAGAGGTTCTCTCTACGCTGGAGACAACATGAGTATGATGTACCCTGCTTAACCCAAGATGGCCGTAGATAAACTGCTGTCCATAAAGTCAGGCACTGTACAAACTGTCAATGGATCAATCAAGCTTCTGCCAGAAAAAGCTTCTTTTATTAAAGGAACACTGAGCAGGGGAGAAAATCGTGCCTCGGCAGAACCCATCCTGTAGAGAGGTCCCTGCGCCAGCTCGATTCAGAAAATAGGGAGCCATGACGCCATGCCAAAGTAGCCTATTGGTACTGTAGCATGTGCTTCAAAAAAAACCCCCCCCCCATATCAACGAGATTATCCATTGACGTGAGATTGTAACCAGCATACGGAGGTACTAAGCATTGAATAATCGTGTGACTCTGGCTGCCGACCATTCCGTAACGTGGGGAATCAGGATCTATCGCATTCCAGACACAACGTCCTCGATATTCAATCTTCGACCCTCGATCCTCGACTAACAAACACCCTACCAAACTCTCCAATATGGCGGCTGCGACAGCTATCTTTGGCAGCACCGGCCTCGTCGG
>FTLB01008473.1_pt1 | contig 18534 bp, 20 predicted proteins | sample 1658291 | NCBI WGS metagenome assembly FTLB01 (sample SAMEA3914812, study PRJEB12502) | metagenome | biome: forest; material: soil | place: Canada | collected 2011-07-07 | depth 0.1 m
ATATGTTTAAATTTTAATATTTTTTCAACACATTCCAAAGATATGTTAATTCATTCAACATATCCTAAAAACATGTTGAATTTTCTTACATTTTTCAACATATAACAAAAATTAGTTAATTCCTACAACATATCGCTAAGCACAAACCCTACCCTATAAACTGCCCGGTGGATGTGAGCTGATCTTTAGGAATGGTATCTACACGTATGTCCAGGTCTATCTTTCGGCGGAAGCCCTTTTCGCCAAAGGTAACGGTTACTTTTTTAGCTTTGTACGTGCCGTTGCGTTCTGGCAGTACCCGATCGCGGATTAGCACATCGTCCCCATGCTTTACAAAGGGCAGGCCAAAGCTGGTAAACGAGCCGTAAAAACCCTCGTAGTAAAGTCGGTTCAGTTTGTTGCCCGCTTTTTTAGTAAGGTCGCTTAGATTGGTAACGCTAAAGAAGTACAAGGAGCGGTTCTCCCCTTCAAAACTACCTTCTGCCGGGGTAATGATATTCCCTTTAACGTCCTTGGTGACAAAAACCGATAGCTGCTGTTTGTCCATTTTAGGGGTTCCGTCTTTTCTTGTGCTGGTGGCAGACTGCACCTCGCTTACCGACTTTGCAGTTATGCCCATTTTAAAATCGTCCAACCTGCGGTATTCAAGGTCGTCTTTTATAATGTTTTCCTGAAAAGCAAACACAGACTGGATGGCATCGCCATAATATACTATATCAGAGCAACGCAGTTCATTTCCGCGAAAGTAGCTTTCTATCTGGTAGTCTTTTTGCAACCGATTTAATACCTGCGCTATGGTTTCGCTGTTTGTAGTAAAACTTTTACCCAGGCTTATGGTAGAATCCGAATTAATAGTAATGTCTGCAATTTTTGCATTTGCAAACATATCCTTAAGCATATCTTGCACCGATCCATTGTATTGCTTGTTAGGAGCCTGCACCTGCTTTAGCCTGTACATATTATCCTCGCACTCCATTTCTATGGGCATAGAGGGCGTTATTTTGGTAATGTACCCTGTAAATTCAGTATTCATTTCCTGCACCAGTGTATCTACCGCATTGGGATTAGGATTTGCCACCGGGTACTGATAGCCCAGGTTAATGGTAATTTTGTCGCCCCGCATTACTAATGGCGGGGTGGCAGAACTGCCCGCTATGTTCTTGCCTTCCCAGCTAACTTGTTTCCCGGTTTGGTCTGAAAAATAAATATTCTTCGGAAACGTCAGTTTTGCAGTATCAGTAAGGTTTGCCCAGGAAGACGATAGTTCACATTCCGTAACAAAGTTCATGGTAAACGAACTGTTCCTGTCTTTAAAATCAGTGGTTGGAACCTGGGTGATAACTATTTCAGACAGTAGTACCAGCATTAGCTTTCAGTTTAAGTTGAATAGGAGTATCGGAAACGGCGGTAATGGAAAAAGGAAATTCGGAAGTTCTTCCGGCGGCCTGATCCATACTGTAGGAAGAAATTACTATATCGTAAATACCAAATATGTTATTCAGGTAAAAGGAATTGATATGCAAGGCCTGCTTTGCCTTGCATATTTTCATTAGCTCTGTTACAGATAGTAAAGGAAATACGCCATTTACACCCGGAATAGTTCCTTTTATATTAATTTCATAATCCTCGTCTGAAATGTATTCTTTTATAGAACCATCGCGGCCTTGTATTTTAGTAGTAACAATATTCCTTTTCTGCATCACATTAAATAATACCAATGGAAATTTTATAACAAAGCCTGCAATATCCAGGTTAGAGAAAACATTGGCCCCCAGGTAATACATATCACCAATAGCAAGGCTTCCAATGTCTATTGGCGCCATATTAGCGGGGTCTGGAATACCAATGATTGGCTGTACCGTAAAAGGTTGTGTAGGGGTATTTGGCGAGTTGCTATTAGGCGCAAACACATAGGTTTTTACATTACTAAGGCCAAATGCGCTGTTAATACTAGTTATAGGATTGCTCATGTTATACACTCGCTGTTTTTTGAAAATCGTTTACAGCCGCTACCAGCGTTCTGGTAATCATTTCCTCCAGTTGGCCCACTCCTTCTTTTACAGTAGTAGACTGTATTTCTATCCGCTCCACTAATTTATTTATGGTAATGTTTATGGAAGAAGGACGAGATTGCACAGCAGTTGCTGAAGGCATAGCCCCTGAGCCAGATTCTTCGCCCGACGTAGACGAAACTCCTTTAGCATTAGCTGGATGCTGCTTGGCTTTCTCTGCCTCTTCAAAGACATCTCGCCCTTGTACGCCTTTTTTGTAAGAGCCGTTTAAAACAGCAGTTGTAGCAGCTACTATTGGAACAGCTTTTACCATTGAAGTGGCAGCATCTTTAATTCCTGTCCCTATTTCATCAAATCCTTTTTTTGCATCAAAAGGATTGCTTATTACTTTCCATAAACCTGAAAAGATTTTTGTAATACTATTTACAAAAGTGGTTGCTGCACTCCACATATTAGAAAATGTATTCTTAATAACTTCCCATACTCCTGAAACTACTTCTCTAAATTCTTTAAAATTTTTCCACAAGGCGTAAACTGCAACTCCTACAGCCACCAATGCCACTGCTACTAAACCAAATGGGTTTAATGCCATTGTTCCGTTTAATACAGCAGTGGCAGTAGAAAGTATTTCTGTCGCTATAGTAAGTCCCTCTGTTAATGCAGCTGCAACACTAACACCAAAGTTATAGGCTGTTATTACTAATGCTAATCCACCTACTACTAAAGCTACTGCCTTTACTACTCCTTCATTTTCTTGTAATACATTCGCTACTTCGCCTGCTACGTAAGCCATATCTGTTAACACATCTGATACCATTCCAATGACCGGGCCAAGACCTGTAAACAGTGCAGCTTGTAAAATATCTGTAGCCGTATTCATTTTAGTAATGGCATCTACTGCACTTTCCGGATTAAATGAAAGCTGAAGAGCTTTCCCTTCTTTTGCAGCCTTTTTCTGAGCTTCAGCAAACTCAATAAATTTCTTAGAAGAAAGCTCAAAATTAAATCCCATTTTGGGAGCGAGTTCTGATAATGATTTAAAGACACTATAAGAACCTTGCACTGTTTTTTTATTTGATTCTAGCGAGCTTTTTAATTTATCTATAGCCTTTTGAGCTTGTGCAATTTTAGGGCTTAAGTTTTCATTAAGCATTTCTCTAAGGCTCGTTAAATAACTCTTTTTATCGTCCATCTTTCTTTAATATTCCTAGTTGAGTTAAACAAAATTGTAATTCGGCAAGGCGGGCAAAATACTCGCCCTCGTCCAGCGCATCAGGGTCTATGTGAAAATAAAAGCGAATCCAGGCATCCCACTTCCTGAACTCGCTCCCCTCAAAATCTTCAAACGCCGTGGTTAATTTTTTTTTATAGCATTGTTGATGTACTTAACTATGCCAATGGCTTCCATTAGCGCGCCCATGTAAATATAGTCGTGTTCCGGGGCCTCGCTTAGTATACGTGCGTCGCTGTGTTCCTTTATAAGGCCGTTCTCCAATATCAACGTTCCGGCATTGGTAACCTGCCCCATATAAAACAGGTCTATACATTTTTTCTTAAACTCCCTGGAAGGCTCCTTTATAAAGCCTACTATTTCCTCGCCGTTTGGTACAAATAGTAAAGGGTGTACTTTTACCTTGTATTGAACAGAAAGCTCTTCGGCTTGTTGTTCAACCTCTTGCTGTCTTTTCTCAAAACTATCTTTGCTGTTTTTTGCTTTTGCCATGTTTGTGTTTAGTTATTACCAATCAATCCTGCCCACTACCAGCGGCATTTCCACTGTAATGGATTTTGCTCCCTGCTCTGCAGAGTAGCCGTGTTTTGTAAATTCGCACATGCGGGCTACTATTTTACGCGGCTGAGAAAGCCTTCCGCCGTCTAACACCAAAGGAATATCAAAGGGCGGAATATCCAGTATATCCCGGTTTGGGGCCGCGTCTATTATTTTTGCCAGCTCATCGTACAACAGCGTTATGGAGCCTTCGTACTTCTTGTTTCCATAAGCCCTGCTTATAGGGTCTGCCCCATACCCATAGGTATTTTCTTTTTCCTGCTCCGAGGTCAATTCTATCTTCTGTATACCTATTACCGGAACTCCAAATAGTATAAGAGTATTATTTAGCCAACTGTAGTTGATGCCGTTTATTAGCGCTATTGCCATATATTTATTGTATGCTAGTGGTGTATCCTATTGTTACCTGTATGTTTCTTGCCACGCCCTGGGGCTGTATAAGAGCGTTTACCTTTACTATGCTGGTAGAAAGTACATTTTGCGTAGCGTCTATCGTAACCTGGTAGTTGGAGAGATCTCCGTCCCGTTGCATTTGCTGCAAAGGCTGCTCCCCTAAAGTCTCCAGGTAAGAGATAGTAGTATTCGCCAGCGTGCCATCCGAATTAAGCGTAAGCGGAGAGTTAAGGGCAGGAAGCAGGCTTACGTACATTCCTCGCTTTGCCTTGTCTATCGTGCGGTTATTCTCTATGTACGCATAGTCGCTGTTTTGTAAAATGGCGCAGTGCGAGTCGTTAAAATAAGTCCCTGTCTGACCTATAAACTTTCTAAGGAAAATATACCGCTGATTATCTATCTGAGTTAATTCAGAATTAGCGATAGTTCTGTAAAGGTCTCCCGTTGCAAAAGCCGCAGTGTCTAGTTCTGTTCCGTCCGATAAATCAAACTTCCCAACCCAGGCGATGTCTTCGCTTACGGCTGCCGCACTTATCGCTCCTAATGTAGCGCCAAGACAAGTGATGGATTTTCCATAGGCTTCAAACAAGCTCCAGCCTTGCGCTGCGCCGTCCTGCCCCAATGCTATACTCACTTTGCTTGAGTTAAGCGTAGAAAGATCAGAAAGAGCCGCTAAAGAGACTCCTTTAAAATCGCAGGCATATACTATGGACAAAGGCATGTGCAGGCCGTCTAAGGTTACTTCCTGCGCCTGTATTCCCTGTATAGCTCCGGTAAATGTAGAAGCAGTTCCGGTAGTATAGCTGTACTGATCGTTATAAATAGCCAGTTGTCTTATAGTACCATCCGCAAAGTTCTGCATGGAAGCTATCTCTGCCCAGCTACCGCTTACATCGGGAGCTGAAAAGAAACCTACATACAAATTACCTTGCCCGCTTACGGCATTTATAATTCTGAAATACTCAGAAATATGGTAGTGGTAAACAGCCAGCTTAGAGGCCACCCCTACAACTGTTCCTGAATGCCCAAACTGTACTATAGTAACTGTAATAGTTCCACTGCCGCCAGAGGAGCTTACGGAACTATATGACAAAGGACTTGAAGCCGTATTCAGGTAAGTACCCAGGCCTACCCTTGCCGTAATGGTAATAACTCCGCTTGCCACAGTAGCTTTGTAGCCATGCGTAAGCGTTCCTATATTAATGGCTGCCGCTATATTGGTAGCTAAGGTGCTTGCGCTGGAATCTGTAGAAAGTTGTGTATAGCTTCCTAATGTTACCGAGGTTGTTCCACCTGAAGAGGAAGGTTCTGCCACGCTTATAGTAGTAACGTCTCCAATGGCCCCAATAGCGGAAACCGTAAAAGTAGCCGTTGCCTGAACTTCATCAGAATATGTATTTGTTATCCCCAAAGCCTCTGCATCAGAAGTCTGAAATACCTGCTTTATGTTGTTGCCTGTTCCCTGGAATGCCGCCGGTGGGGAAGAATTATAAAAAATAATTCCGCTTATATAATCCTCGCCTGGGAGCGGCCTTCCTAAGCCTCCCTGCCCCAGTTGAAATGATACATCGTTTAACGCCATTGTTTATAAATTTCTTTTTAGTGTATAATTAATTTTGTGTGATAAAACTCAGACGCCCCGTCAGAAGCAGTACAACAACCATCCCGCATCGTCATCCGGGAACGCCTGAATTATTTTTTAAACCTATTTTTGTTTAGAACTGGCTTTAGCTTCTTTTAGCTCTTCAGTCCCATACCATAGTACATCTTCTCTGGACAATGTTTCGGTAATCTCATTTTCAGCTTTTACCTTGCCCACTGTTTTTACTATCGCCTCCTGACCTCTGTAGCCAGTGACAACTCTCTCCTGCTCTACCCTACTGAACTGCTTACCCTCGTGCGCAAAGGCGTTAAAGAAATGATTGCCCTGCTTATCAAAGTAAACTTCCGTAATATGTGCATTGGCTTGTAGCGTAGCCTTAAGGCTTGACGTTTGCTCAGGCGTCTTTTTTGTAATGCTCATAAAACTATGCTGTTATTGCCCTTGATCGTTCTACAAAGCTTACCCCGTCGAATACAAAGGAAGCAGAGCCTTTTTTGCTTGCTGTAACCGTTAACGTACCCGCCGAAGAAAATCCTGTACCGAAGGTTACTACTCTGTTACTGGTATCAGCATTAAATAGAAAAGTTATTACATCCAGCGGCAGAGCAGTTCCCAGAGAAGCATTTATAGTAAGCGCCCCTGTAAGTTCCTGTACAATATAGCTGGTAGATGAATCGGTAGGAGCTACCAATAAAGTAGCCGCATAGGCAGGGTTATAGTAACTATACGTAATTACCCTGCCGGTATTATCGTCTGAAGGTGTTATTCCGAATCTTGGATTTGCCATTTTTTAATTCTTTTTAAATGATAAAATTAAGCCGTTAGTGTTGTGTACATTACCAGTTGATCGGTAAAGCCTATCTGCGTATCCATCTTGAATAAGCCCTTCACAAAGAACAACTCCGAGTTATTTTGCAGCCTCATCAGCTCCAGTTGGTTATCTTCTGTAGAGTTTATACCCAGCCACAAATTGCTTTCCAGGTCTGGTTTAGAAATAGTAACAAAAAAGGTATTTTCAGGAAGGCCAGCCAGTGGCACTACTTCATAGCCTTTGTATTTGTTTATACCCCTGTCGCTGGTATCGTTATTTTTGTAAGCGTCGCTGGTTAAGGCCTCCTCATATTTCTGCTGGTCTGCATACGATACGTGGAACTTCAGGCCGCCCATTCCATAGCGGAATAGTAACGCTTTTGGAACAAGGTCGTAAGCCGCAAGAAACTGAGTTCTTATGTTGGAAGAAGTAAGAGCTACCGGAGATGCCACGCTAACAGTATCTGAAGCTGCCAAGGCTTTTTTAATTAAACCGTCGAAGTAGAAATAGTTTGGCGCATCGCTGCCTGTGTCTCCTTTGCTGCTTGGGTTTACATCCTGCCCTTCTGGGTCATACTCTATACGGCTTCTCCAGATAGCGTTTTCAAAAAACTCGTTCAACCGCTTCATCACTTGCATCATCATAAAGTTCTCTGCAGTTACAGGCAGCTCTCTTCCTAATAGTTTAGGATTAAGTTCTTCGGCGTACCAGTGCTGCTCGTAGTCGCGCGGGTTAAACTCATAGTACAGCATCAAATCCTGCGGGATAAGCATATTGCCGTCTACCGTTACCGTTCCCTGCGAAGTGGGCGTAGCCTTTCTTTTTTGCATAAAGTTTGCCACTTCTATGCGGGGAATTGTTTTCTGTTTCTTTATCCCGTCCTCTACATAAATGCAGCCTTTCTGGATGGTATCTGCGCCAACAACCGCTCTGGTGAGCATGAAAGAGGCTTCCGCAGTTCCTGCGTAATTGGTGTCTTCTATTATTAATGCTTCTGGCATAGTGTTACTGTTTATTGCTGGTTATAATTATTGAATGTGGTGCTTGTCTTTTATTTGCTGCATGTCGGCGGCAAGCGCAACCGAACCCGACGGCGTTTTAGAGCTGTATTTGGCCTGCGGCAGTTTTGCTCCTTTGCGGGTTGATGGCATATTGTCGTAAATAGTGCGCACGCTTTCAGGTTTCTCTTTGTAGGCGTTTACTATGCCGCTAATCACCGCCGCATCGTTCTTAATTTTTCCCTCTTCTACCTGCTTCTTTACATAGTCGGCGGCTTCTTTTTCCAAAGCTTCTCTGTGCCTTGTTTCCAGCGCATCGTACTTGTTTTTCAGCTCGCGGTATCCGGCGGCTCTACTTTCAATTTCCTGCAAAATAGCATCCTCTCCTGCAGAGGGATTTAGGCCAAGCCTGTTGCAGATGTTTTTTATATCCATATTGTTTTTGTGTTTTGATTGTTCGGTTGCTTTATTCGCAATCAGCCGCGCTTCCTTCCAGAACTCCCTGGCATTGTTACGAAGGGCGCTCAGTTTAGTAGTATTGGCTTCTGCGCTAAATTCAATGTGGTCGCATACGCCCATGTTCAGGGCTTCGTAGGCGTCAATATAGGTTTCCTTGGCCATTATGCTTTTTACCTCTTCTTCCGGTTTTCCGCATCGGGAGGATATGAGCGCGGCAATGCTGTTCTTTATTTTCTCCAGAGCCTCAGAGTTACTATCTCCATAAGGGTCGTGCATGAGTACTATAGAGTAATCGGCCATGTACTTTACACGTCCGCATAAAAATATTACGCCCGCTATGCTTGCCGCCATGCCGTCGCAATAGGTATCCACTGCGCAGGAAGTATTTAATATGGCCGCGCAAATGCTATAGCCATCCATTACCGAGCCTCCAGGACTGTTTATGCGCACTACTACCTGCTTCTTCCCCATCGTATCTAACGCGTACAGCTCCCTGGCAAACTGGGCTCCGTCTATGCCCATTCCTTCTTTTTCGTCCATACCAATGTGCCGGTCAATAAGCATAATGGGGATGGCTGAGAGATGATCTACGGTGTAAATAAAATTCATGTAATAAACTTAAGGGTATTGTTCCACTATTTGCGGGGTTTGTGCTAGTAATAAATTTAATGTGTTGATGCCTACGGGTTAGGTACGCAGTAGTAACGGTTATTATATTGTATTATAACACATTTAGATAATTTACTATCAACTAAAAAAACCAGAACTTACTATGCTCACAATCTACCTATCGCTATCGCCGGAAGAACGTAAAAGTAAACTGCAAGCCTGCGAGGCTCTTATAAACAGAACCAAACGACAATTTGTAGAAGCGGGCCAGGCCCTGCTGGACATTAAACACGAGGAGCTTTGGAGAGACGACTACGAAAGTTTTGAAGAGTACTGCAACAACAAATGGAACTACAGCCTAAACTACGCCAACAGGCTTATTTCCAGTTATAATACCATTACTATTCTGGAGGCAAGCGAGGTAGTGCCAACAGGCACAGACGGCAAAAAGATATTGCCTACTTCGGAGTTACAACTAAGGCCGTTGAACAAAATAGTAAACAACGGAAACAGTGAACTAGCTCCACAAGCCTGGGCAGACGCTTTGGAAAAAGCGGGGGAACAAAACCGCGTTGTACCAACCGGAAAACTGGTGCAACAGGTTGCCGAAGAATATTTTCCTGAAGCAGCATTGGAAGACGCCCACCCTTACCGGGTAGTAACCTACTTAACCCCCCGCTACCGCAAGCTACTAGACCTTGCCCTGCGCGGAGAAAAAGAAGCCGACTACCTGCGCCGCATGGTAGAGCATTGCCTTAATAATAGTATAAAAGTGTAAAGTAGAAAGAGTAAGAAAAACTAAAGCCGTTCCCAGAAGGAGCGGCTTTTTTATTATAGTTCAATAATTACGCTATACGCATAATATAATATAACACATAGTAAGGCTGAACGTTATTGTGCGCCGAAGAAGCATCCTGCGCCCCGTTTAATGAAGAGTTACCATCTACATAACTTACTTCAGCATTTTGTCCTGTTGAATATAAATCTTGATTGTATTGTTCAGCGCCAACCTTTATACCACCATTAGAACCGCCATCATCATCATTACCTCCAAATTTGTGACTATGAGCTCTTATCCCCGACTCTGCAGAGCTAAGCTTATGACTTAATTCACCGCTGCTTATATTATAAGCAAAAGTTTGTGAAGTACCATTGATATCTGTAACTGTACCTGGCCCTATTATTACCCTACCGCATAAGTTAGGCGTTCCGTTATTACCATCGCACAAAGCAAATCCCGCCCATTGGCCGCTTCCAAGCCCGCCGCTAAACGCCGATACGCTACCGTAGTAGGGAAAAATCTCCCCTATGGCCTTGGCAAACCGAACAGGGTTATAGTAGGTAACGTTTGTATAATCTGCAATACCACTGCCGGAAGCCCCTGCCGTTAAAACAAATTCATTTATGTCGTGTACGCTATGTGGACTGTTATCCGTAAACAGAACAGGATCGACATTAATACTATTGTATTGGGCAGTGTTCAGGGTCTGCATTGTCCATACAGGTATCTGGCTTCCTGTGGTAGTCACCGTACCCGCGTAAACCAGGTAAATTTCCCCTATGGGAGAAGAGCCATTGTTGTAATAAATAGCCCCAGCAGATACAGAAAAGTTAGGGCTTGTGCCGGTAACCTGGCAACCATACAGAACTACTACAGTTCCACTGGTATAGTTAATCATTCCCTGCACAATGGCGTCCACTACTTCCTTATAGGAATCCTGCAAGAAACTCAGGGACTTAGCGGCGAAGGGCATCCGTGCGGTATCTGTAATCGAAGAGGTATCTATTCTTTTCATAAATGATGATTTGGACTAGGTATTTTATAAAGATGATGGAAAACCTTCATTTTGAAGCGGATTTATGCTACAAAACCGCTTTTCTATTAAAACTAAAATTTTTATCTTTGCTAATAAGACTTATAAACTTTCAACTGCTTATGAATTCATTATACTCTAAACTTTTAAGCTTAAACTTATTTATTCTTTTCTGCCTTGCTGTTACTTCCGCTTATGCGCAACCCAGCATACAAGGCATGTTTGCTTATAACGATGTAAACGGAAAAACGCCATTAGACTCTGTACAAGCCTGCGATTCCGTTTATTTTGCAGTGGCCATTCAAGGAACGCCGTCCACCACGTATGGTATTCTTGTAGATGATAATTATTACGAATCATATACGTATTCTATGATGCAAGAATATCCTACCGCAGCCGTCTCCACCTATAAAGTATTCTTTAAAATACCTTGCAATTATACTGCCCACACCACTCATTTATGGGCTATTGGAACGGCCAATGATTATGGTTATCTAGTATATGCAGCTGCACCAATTACTGCCATCATTCAGGCTTATCAACAGAATAAAAAAGGCACAGTAAGCATATATAACGTGCAAGGTGTATTTGTAAAAACTTCATCTGTTCAAGATTTTCAAAAAGGCTTACAATCAGGTGTAGTATATCTATATCAGGCAATATATTCTGATAATACTTTTGACTCAGGAAAAATCATTATAGAATAATAGTATTAAGAATAAGGAATTACCTTGTAAATCATTCCATAGACTACATATTGATCAGCAAAAGACTGTACTGTACCAGCATAAGAAGAACCTAAAGAAGTAGCCAGGGATTGAGGAATGTATATGATAAAATTATATTGTGATCCCAGGGTATAGCTTGTTGCTATACAGTTGTTAAAATAAGCGGTATCCGTAGCGTTAATATCAGAACTTTGTTCTTCAGAACTTCCAATCATAAACCCGTCCGTATCTACAAAAAGACGTTCAATATAAATATCACTTTTTGCTAGGTAATCGGAAGCCACCACCAAACTATCGGGGTAAGTATATGCCCCCCAACTGCCAGGCTGTACAAAGTTAGTTCCGAAGAAATGATTCAGCGCATATTCCAGCACCAATTGCTGACTGTTGTAGCGAATACGCTCCCGCAGGCCTATAAAATTATCCAGCGCCTTGTACCAATAAGCATTATTTACAGGGCTAATATCAATTCCAGTGGTAACCGTAGGCAACGCATTTATCAGTTCGTATACTGCAAAATCGGTATACTGCACCCTGTCTCCTACATTATAAGTATTGGAACTTACATAAATAGGCGCAGCGCTTCCGTTGGCATAGTCCGTAAATACCAGGTCATGCAGCCACTGTATAGGGCTTAAACAGGCGTTTAAGAAAGCCAGCCAAACAGGTTGTCTTTTGCTGGGCGGGCTAAGCAGGTTACTCGCCTGCTGGTAGTCCAGGTTATAAATTTCGTACATCAGGAAATTTGGTAGCTAATAGAATCTGTAAATGTATTTCCAGTAGTAGTTTCTCCTATCACATAACCGGATAAGGTAATCTGTTCCCCTTCGCCTTGTTCTGTAGAACTAATAACCAAAGGTGTTCCGCTACCCCAGCTAACGCTATTGGCCCTTACGCTTACATTCTGCAATACAACGTCTTTTACCCCCGGCACAGCAAGTATGGCCGCCTCTATAGCAGAAACCTCTATGGTTCCATTAAAATTAGCGGCAGAAGAAAGAGTGGCGCAATAGTTGTTTAAAGCGGCAGGCAAAGTACTTGTTATGGCGTTCACATATTGCCCGTCATAGTAAACAGTAGCGTTTATGTACAGCAGGTCGGGGGGTTGGTTTACCAGTAAGAATTGTACTCCTGCAAAATTTATGGCGTTCAGGTAAGCCTGCAAGGCAAGTTGTTCTGTGACAGTATCCAGTTGCGTAGGCGGCTCATTTTTGGCTACTTTTACATTTACTACATTATTGCCATTCTGCACCACAGAGCAGCGCGTTACTATCTGCTTGGTAGCATCTACAGTGGGATATGCAGGCACAAAGGTAACAGGGTTTATTTGTATCACCTGCGGCGTATTAGGGTCGTACTGGAAGTTTAACACCTGCTGCCTTAGCCAGGCCGCATTCCCGGTAATGGAGTCTGCCGCCGTAGTTTCTATCTCAGTCTGAAATATATCCCACAACTGTTCCAAGAGGTTTATTGCCGTGGCTACTATCCAGGTAAGCAGGTTCCAAATAGCTGTGCTACTGGTAGAGTTCAACCCGCGAAGAGCTGAGTTCGCTTGTATATTGGCTATTATCTGATTTTGTATTGTTGCTATAGTACGCGCCATTTTTTTAAGTTGAAAGTGTAAAGGTTAAAGTATAAAGTTTAAAGCTGAAAGTTTAAAGTATATGCTATTTTTCTTTAAACTTTAAACCTTAAACTTTTAACTTATTTTACTAATAATCCACCGGATTCTCATCAACCACTACCCCGCTAATGTCTAAACCAGTAGGCGGAGTGGTTTGTATACTATTAATTGGTTGTTGTGTAGTGGCGTCAATATACGTAGTACCAAAATCCATCATGTAATGGTAAATGTTGGTGTAGTCGTCGTCGTCTTTTTCGCCAATCCTCGCAAATGCGCTAGAGCCAGTAGTCTCAAAAGCCTGCATCGCTGCATATACTTCTTCTGCCAGGTCGTACACGTCCAGGTCTTCGCCCATGTTATCGCCGTTCAGAAAATCATGACAAATGTGCAGCCGCACCGTAAGGTCATAAAGCTGTATGCCGCCGCCCAGTTGCATAATAGAGTTTACTATAAACTCCACAAACACAGCCGGACGGGCAAATGTAGCATTGCCGCTTTTTAACAGCGCAAACTGATTGTTGTATAGTTGTATAAATACAATGTCAGTAGCCTGCGCTTCCAGTTGGGTTTTAATATCCAGGTATAGCTGTTTCATAGTACTAGTTAAACTGTGCCAGTTGACATCGGCCAGAAGTCTGCCATAAGGTCTTTAATCATTAGCGGGCTGCCCTTTTCAATGTATACCCCGTCAAACTCAAATTTTTGTCCAGGGATTAGCTCCGGTACTTGCCTCTTTACAAAAGCGGCAAACTTATCAAAAGCCCTTGGGCTTAGCGTAATTGTTTTAACCGGACGCAAATGCCTGCGGTAGTAGTAGATGTGGTCTGCCACCATATCCACCGCCGGGTTACCGGTTCGTTGTAGAGTGTTCCAGTCTTTTACCATTCTAAGTTCAGAGTATAAAGGTTAAAGTTCAAAGTATATGCTCAAAGTTTAACTAGTATATAATAGTATAACGCTTTAGTGCAAAGTATAAAGTTTAAAAGTTAAAGTGTAATGTGTGTGCTAGTTCTCTTTAAACTTTGCACTTTAAACTTTAAACTCAATCAAACCTCCTTAGCCGGTATGCCCGTACGTTCCTCAAAATAGCGCGCATCCATTTTTAGCCCGGCGTTCTTCATAGCCAGGGCCACCTGCGCCGTAGCCAGGTTGCTGGCATCTTCCAGCTCTCGGTGCGCCTGCCGTTCCTTGTCGTTCTTAAACCTGAACAGTGTGCCAAGAGGCACAGACAAACCAATATGCCGTAGCTTTGGCAATACCTGCGAGTTGATGACGTACTCCAGGAAACGGCAATCTGTAACCTCGGTATCGCGCAGGGCCTTACCCGCCCCGTCCATATCTTTACCTTGAGCTCCCAGTTTACCAGGAGTAGAGTCCAGCGCATCCGCATGGCCTAATAGTACTTTAGATATACCCTTCTGCAAACGCTGTTCAAAGTTATCGTAGGCCTGGTTGCCCACACCGGACTTCGCTTCTATAAAGTCCACCTCGTCTTCCGGGTCAAGGATAATGTACGGGGAGCTGCCCATATTTCGCAGAGCCGCCTCAAACCTGGCGCGCTCACCCGTTCCATCGTCCTCTGTTTTATGTGTTGTTCCCTTGCGGATGGGCTGCCCGAACAGCTCAACATAGTCCGCATTAAAAGCCGTGTTGTTTCTTAGTAGTATTTCGTTCTTCGCCACATAGTACAACAGGCCATAACCGCAACTGCTAAAGCCCAGGTCGGTAGGCGTGGGAACCCATATCAGCCAGTCCCAGTAGGCAATGTCGTTCTCATCCCTGGCCTCCGGATCAGTAAAGTGAATGCCGTCCGGCTGGTACGGGATAGACGCAAAATAAGGGTCTTTACTGTTACAGGTAGCATAGTCTACTACCACATTCTCCCGTTTCATTAGCGACAGGTTTGGAAAATCATCGTCCTGAAAATCTCCCAGGCCCACCAGCGAGTAACCAAAAAACTGAGCGTCCAGCAGGTAGCCCATCAGCTCGTAAAACCACTGCTTTTGTATTAGCGATGTGGCTCTACTATTTTCATGCCCTGCGGCGTCGCAAAGGGCAAACTCTTTTAGCAGCGACAGATTTTTTCGTTTACCCAAACAGGCTTTCACATGGTCGTTCAGGATAGTATCCTGGTACATGCGCTGCATACGCACCCGGTACGGATAGTAGGCGCGTTCCGCCTCCCGTATCGCCTCTCGCCACATCAGCACATCGTGCCGGTAACGCGGAGGCTGCAAGGGCAGGTGGTAAGCGTTCAGGTTCTTGGCATTCTCCTGCCTTATGGGCAGGGGCTTGCTGCTTGTTTGCGCAGGCACCGGGAACCAGTAGTTTTTAATAGCCGCGGGCGCAAGCCTGTAGGCAATGTCTTTTAAAGAGGGCATAGTTAGTAAGAGTTACTGTTTTTAATGTTGCTTCCAAATCGTATTCTGGCGCCCTGCCGCGGTTGCAGCAGCGTAAGGTCAAAAGTGATGTCCCCTTCGGATGCCATCTTCAGCAGGTCTATGGCGGCGCGGTAACGGGCGGCGCGCAGTTCCGGTATGTTCACGGGCGCAATGCGCGAGTGCAAATGGTACAGGCTAATGTCCGTTACTACCTGCACCAGCGATTGATTTCTGTTGTCCCCAAACGTCCAGTAAGTAGTATTGGTGGTTAATGTGCCAGCTGGCACGCTATAGACTGTTCCCGTTCCCCAGTAGGTGGCGCCGTTCACGGGGTCGTCCGGGAAAACGTTGGGCGGCGGTATGTTGTAGGTTTTGGCGTACTGCAATGCCTCGTCGTGGTCTGGCAGCACAGAGGGCAACACGCAGGTGTATACCTTGTTGTTCCAGAACACCTGGTCGCCGGGCAGGTAGCAGGCGTTAAGGTTGAACAAGGGCTGTGGAAGCTGCGCATAGTAAATATCGTACAGGTTGCCCAGCAGCGTCCAGTTGGCGGGGTTAAAGGCTGCGGGGGCGCTTACGGCCGCGCTGCAATAGTAGGCCTGGCTGTTGTTTACTACCAGGCTGCCAAGGGCGTAGGTAGCGGTGGCAGAGAAAGCGGGGAAGTTTAGTTCCACCCTATCCCCTGCCTGGTATACCTGCGTTGCGCTGTAAGGGTCGGTATCGGTAAACTCGGTACTGAGCACGTACTTTTGCACCAGGTAGGCTTTGGCCTCTGCCAGGGCCGCCCCTTCGGTAAGCAGGCGTATGCTGTCGTCGTTGCCAAGTACTTGCGATAGTAAAGAATCTTGTATCTGTTTGCTGTAGTCTCTTAGTCGTAAATAAGCCATGGCTGCTAAACACGGCAAAAAATATAATAGTAGGCAGGGTTTGTGCTACAAGAAGTTTAATCCCGCAGTGGCGGGACAAGAGTTTAAAGAGTAATGGTTGTGCCAAATGGCAGGAAGGATTAGTATAAAATATATACCTTTGTTATATTTGTATATAAATTTTCATTAAGATGAAAACGGATAAAGAAGAAAAACACCGATTTACAAAGTTTGTTGAAAACACATCAATTCTACGCGCCTATATACGTAGCGGTTTTAAAGATAAAAAATTGAAAGAAAAACTAAAGAAATCAGACTTAAAGTTTGCTAAACCAATATAGTCACAAGTACTATTGGGAGAACTAATACTAAAATATATTTTAAAGGAGCTTAAGGCTCCTTTTTTTATTTGTAGTAGTTAAGAAGATTATAGAATTAACTGTGCCAGTTGGCAGAAAGACATGCTTAGAACTTAAAGTAGAAAATATAAAGCATAAGCACGCGTTGCAAACGCGCGCCAGCGGGTCGTTTTTTCAAGGTTTTCTAAGGCCAAATGTACTATATCCGCTTCTGTATTGTTCATTTATTTATAATGTTCACGTAACGTGAACGAGCAATATTAACGAACATACATGGTTTTTACAAGCCAAAATCTATTAATTTTATATGACTGTTTTCTGGAAAGCCACCCACACAAAGAAAAAATTATCCGTGCATTTCAGAAGGTATGCATGGAAATCAACATTGGGTAAATCTGCCTAAATCCTAATTACTATTAGATAATTATTTAACGAGTAAAGTATAGAGTGTGCCAGTTGGCAGGGGAAGAGTCCAGGTTCGACCCCTGGTCGGACAACTTAATTTAATTATAAATTCTATTTTCTTTTTCTTTAATAACTATATTGTTTATTTTCAGCCTTATAAAGCAACAATCGATCAATTAATGAACAATATTAAGATCAAAATATTTTATTCTTATTCTCATGAAGATGAAGAATTAAGGAATAAACTTGAGCAACATTTATCAATGCTTAGAAATAGCGGATATATCGATGAATGGACAGATAGGAAAATACTAGCTGGAACAGAATGGGATGGAGAAATTAAAAAGGAACTTGACGAAGCCAACATTATATTACTCCTAGTAAGTTCAGCTTTCCTTGCATCAAAATATTGTTTTGATATTGAAGTTAGAAGGGCTATTGAATTACATGAATTAGAACAATCAAAAATAATCCCAATTATTTTAAGGGATTGCGATTGGACATCTGCTCCATTTGCTAAAATTATGGCATTACCTACTGATGGTAAACCTATTCAAAGTAAACATTGGGGTTACATTGATGAAGCATTAACAAATGTCGCTAAAGGACTTAGAAGAGTTATTGAAGAATTAAAAGAAGAAAAATCTCTTCTAATCAAAACACCTAGTATATCTATTGAACAAGATAGAACAATCGAACAAGCTGTAGAATTACTAAAGCAAGAATCACAAAAGCTAAATTATAGAAGTTCGAGAGAGGACATAGAAAGGTTAGATAAGATCAGAAGAGAGGTTTATCAAGGAATTTTTGGGGATGTAGATGAGAAGATTAATAATACCATAAGTTTAAAGGAAATCATACCTACTATATTATTTGATAAAATTTATACTTTAGAAACAGTTGATAATTATACAAAATTAGAAATCCATAAAATTAGGGATGATAAAGCAACCTATAAATGGTATGAACGTGCTGTTTTAGTAAGCGCTTTATCATTAAGTATAATTAATTTTAAAAAGTTCGATCAGAAGAAGGCAGATCTATTAATTGATATCTTAACAGACTTTGAAGATGGGGTTTGGGAAAGAGCTTTAACTGGTTTAGTTCTATCACTTTTATATCATAAAAACAGATGGGAAAGGTTTGCTAATCTAAAAAAACGCCTCCTAACCTTAAAAGATATTGAAAAGGTTCAAAACGGGTTGGACAAAATTGAGTGTGTATTAAGAAATGAATTATTCAAAGATCACATATATAGAAAAGAAACAATAAAGCAGATGTTTTCTAAAAATCCATTATTTCAAAAACCAATAAACTGCTTTCTTCCTTTTTATGAAGGCAATAAACTTCTTGAGCAAGCTTTAGACAATAATACTTCAAATGTTGACACTGAAGAGTTCACTCAGTGGTTAAATACTCTTCCTCTTATAGATTCATACAAATATGCTTTATGCAGTGGACTATCAGATGGGACTACAATAAAAAAGATTTTAACAAATAGAGAGCATTATGAAACAGTAAATAAAATAAGACAAGCAAGTTATTTTTATCCTTATCAAAATTTAATTAGTGAATATTATAACTTCTTTTCCTTTTATCCAAAGAAATTGGTAGATGATATTTTTGCTACTCAACTAAGTATTACTAAAACTAAATTAAAAAGTATAATTCTGAATCGGGTTC
>FTLB01000034.1_pt1 | contig 18433 bp, 12 predicted proteins | sample 1658291 | NCBI WGS metagenome assembly FTLB01 (sample SAMEA3914812, study PRJEB12502) | metagenome | biome: forest; material: soil | place: Canada | collected 2011-07-07 | depth 0.1 m
GGTCATCACCCACTGGCTGCATGACGACGCCGCCCATGCCGTCTTCTTCGGATGAGTCGCTAGATTGCAGTTCGCCGATCGCATCAAAGTTGAAGATCTTTCCGCGGGGGTACCGCCGAAGCAGCTTCGCCAGGAAGCGTTTCGGCAGGATCCCCGCGCCACCGTCGATGGACTCGGCACCGTCGATACTGGATCGGCTAGTCGTGGAGAACCCGAGAAAGGCGCACGGGGTATCGGTCTCGTCGGTCGGCGATGCCTGGGATAGCTCATCGCTGCTGCTCGTCGAAGGCACGATGCTGCCTGTCGACGGTACGCGTCCGCTAGCATCTGCCTCCTCGCCTGCTCCGGGAGCGGCATGCATCGACGGCCTTTGATAGGAGCCCAGCTTGGCGTCCAAGAAGATGCACCCTTCTACCTCGAACGCCTCGCGGATCACGTTGGCAGCCTTGGAGAAGACCCATCTTGGAGTCTTTTCGTCCGTATTCGATGTCGCCGGGGGTTCGGACTCGGCCGCAGGAAGGGGATCGGCCGCGCCTAGGACACTGGCACCGGGACGCGTAGCACGGGGCGGCGCGCCGTCTATGCCCGGACTTCCTTTGGGCCTACCCGCCAATGCGTCGCCCCAAGGCACCGTCGCGCCATCCAATCCGGCACTGGCACTTGCATTTGCACTTGGTCCGGACATGTCGTGCGTCGTCGGCTCATCTTCCTCGCTTCTCTCTCGTTCTTGGTGCTCCAGCCATTGCTGCCGCGCATTGAGCGCGCCTTCTCGCGTGTCGCTATCTACGTAGGCGTCCGGATTCGGGCCGGACTGCCATCCGGTAAGCGTGGCTTTGCCCTCGATAAAAGAACTCAGGCCCGTGTTCATGCGCTCATTCCGGCGGTACGAATGCCTGGACCTGTTGACCTCGAGATGCTCCATCACCGCTTGCGAGATGTCTCTCAGACGGCGCGGACACGAGTCGTCCCACCCCTCCGGTATCGTCTGGTTCATGACGCAAAAGGCACCAATGTTGATCCCCTTGCGCGTGCGTATGGGCACGGCGGCGTAGAACTGGCCCTCCTCGCCGAACTGGCAGTACGGTCGCGAGGTGAAGCGCGAATCCGTCCCCAGGTTGGGCACGAAGGAGAGCGGGAGCTCTGCCGGATCGGTAGCATGGGGGCTCGCTTGGAGGTACAGCACATGGTCGCAGGTGCCCTGGTCACGAGGGATGGCGGTGCCGCAGAGCGCGATGGGAACGGGGAGCTCGTTGCTGGGAAGCCCGGGGGCAATCGGCATCGAAGGCACCGCCTCGGCCACGATGTACTGGTGGGTGGCGTCGAAGAGAGAGATGAAGGCGTGCGCGGTTCCTGTCTGGTAGGTTCCGAGCTGGGCGAGGCCGGTCAAGACGCTGTCGCTTGCGGTCGCGATCTGCGAGCTGGGGAAGAATCGGCCGTCGCTGTTGAAGAGGGAGTCGCTAAAGAGGTACGGATCGTATCTGGCAGCCGCAACAGCTGGATTAGCGCGACCATTATGTTCGAGCATGGAAGGGGCCCGGTGACAGACTTGAAAGTCTCGCGTTCCCTCATCGCCTCGGACACGGCCTTGACAGGCTTGGGGCCTCTGCCTGTCCTGAGCGGCAGCGACGCCATGGTTTCGCCGTCGCCGCACCCGGGACTGCGATCGCCGGTGCCTCCGGAAGCCTACGTATCGAACAGCGCGCTCTTCAGAGGCTCCAAGAAGCTCAGGTACGCAGCAATGGGAAATGCGCGGGTGCAAATGAAGCAATGTAGATCAAGCGATGCGAGAAAGGCACTAAATTTGACTCTGGGCGGCGGGGTAACTTCGCGACTCTCTAGCAGAACGCCAATCGCCCGGTCCAGGCCCTGGTAAGGTACGCGACAATGGTCATGACGTCAGAGAAGATTCAGCTACTGCAGCGTGTAGGTAGGTTGGTAGGCAAGTACCTAGGTAAGCGAGGCTGTAGGTATCTAGATTCAGCTGCAGATCTTAGGGCGTAGGCATTGTACTGTAGTTGATCACCTGGCCGGCTGAAGCACTGACGATTCTCCATACGTTGAAGGTTTCAGCTGCGTGGATACAGTACCTGGCACTATCTAGACTCTAACCTTTGGAGTGATCAACAACCGAGGCTATATGCCCACCCAGACAAGCTAGTCTCCCAGTCTCACCAGTCAAACCCAAGCAAAAGAGAAAATTTGCCAGGACGAGTTCCAAGGAAAGTGAATCTACTAGCCTAAGAAGTTTTTTCTTGGTCGTAATCGGTCGAACAAGTCGAGAGGAAACGCGTTCGCTATTGCCTGGAATCCCTGCACATTCGGATGGAGATAATCTCCAGAGTCGTAGGCTGGATGCAAACGAGTAGCATCCTCGGGGTCTCGTAAAACACGGTCGAAGTCTACAACAGCATCGAAGACTTCCGTCGACCTGATCCACGAATTGACGCGCTGCCTTGTCGCCTCGCGCGTTGCTGCAGAGTAGGCTTGGCCAGCGCCATCTGGTGCGCTGAATGGCGCAATGGTCGACGCGACAATGAGAAGTCCGAGCGTGTGTACGCGCGCTGCGACTTGTTTGTAACCCCAGATCAATCTCTCTTGTATGGCCTTTTGACTGGCAACATCCGGTGCCGCAGTCCCGATGTCGTTCACCCCGTGAAAGAGCACGACAAACCGGGCTCCAGGCTGCGCGAAAACATCCCGGTCGAGGCGGCCGAGCAGGTTCGGGCCCAACCCATCCGTCAGTACGCGATTGCCACCGGCGGCCTGGTTGACCAGTGACACGCTGAGTGGATGGTGCCGGCGCTCTATCATGCGATTGGATAATAGATCGGGCCATCTATTGTTGTAATTATCGGTGCTGCAACGGCCATCTGTGATGCTGTCGCCGAGCAAGACCGCCGCGCAGCAAGAGGATGGCTGCCAGGCGTCAATGCCCGCGATAAAATACCAATGGAACAGACTCGCCAGATCAGGGCTACCTAGGAGATCGTCTGATCTTGTGGAATTTCCCCGGCACATCCACGATTCCGTGCGACTTCCTGGATGGGACGTTATTTCGCCACCCGCTTGGCCGTCACGCAGATAGATACTTAACGTGACCACTTGTCCGCGATGCACTGGAAAGTCCACCACGTCCGAGATCGCGATGGCTCCGTTGGGAATTTCAGCACCTGGCAAGCCGCCAAAGGTCAGAATTTTGAGCGACTCGTGCAAGATAGCACGAGATCCGGCGATCGGCTTCCCCCTCTCTGCTCTGGGTAATGCGATGGTGGCAGCGGTGATACCAAGATTGGTCCGGCCGAATGCGTTGGAAATGCGGATGCGCAGTTTCTCACCGCCGGTCGACACCCTGACCGTCTGGCGAAGAGTTGTGTCGCGAAAGATACATCCCGGTTCTTTCTATAACATCGCTGCGTCAGCCTCCAGCCTTGTCCCTATATTGCGCGGCATGAACCCTCAGGATCCAAGAGAATAGCCTCTGGCCTTTATCTTCATATTGCGTGGCATAAACCTTCAACAGAGTTTGACATACGAATGGTGGCGGCGGCATGTTGGACTCTTCCGTCTCTTGCGACATGGAAGCCCAGACTGCCACCCAGTGATGGGTAGACCGATCTGCTTCGGATCGCTCCATGGCAAACAGTTCAGCCTCGCCCAGAGGGTCTTGTTCTGGGCTCTCGGCACTGTCACTGTGATGAACTTTTGAAACCCCCAGTCTTGGTAACAATCTTGGCAATGCTTAACTGGACTTTCGTCTGAAAGATTGCACGGGCTGTTCGGGCCAAAGGATGTATCCTCGAATAGTAGCATCCCTGGGCCTGATTCCCCCGCCTCGCGCATCTGGCCCAACAAGCTGCACTGTGGTGATTTCGATAATTCGATTGCAGGGGAGGTGTTCATACAAAATATCTTAGTCGTGTTGATTACCGTTTCAGGCAAGAAATAATGGAGCTCGCTCGCTTCTGGAACCAAAGTACCCACGCGTCTTCTTGCCGTGGGTTTGGTAACGAAGATGGCCTCCACAGTCTATGCCTCTCCGCCGGTTAAATTGGCATAGCCTAGCCTAGCAGTCGGAGTTACGAGATTCGTGCGCCCTACTTGTCGATGTGTCAGTTTGGTAAGTGTAGAACGTACCCGTACAGTACTTGGCAAGACATAGTGTACTCTGTAATAAAGTACGAAGTACTCTGTAATAGTGCGTAGTGCGGAGCTAGGTGTTGAGGATCAACCGGTAACAAAGCAGCGGGGCGGGCCCCGATGCCCGTTGTCACTGGGGCCAAGGCGGGGACTAGAGTTATTGGTGCGTTATACAGAGCATGCAGACGGATGACTCTGCCGTGCTTTGCCGGTGCCGCGTCTCGAGCCAGTCTGGGTCCCCTTGCTGTGTGGGTAGCTTTTACGCGAGCTCTGCCGTTTCCCCATCGTGCCCATCTACCCTGCCGCCTGCCTTGCTTGCCTTGCCCCCTCACTGCTTCGTGAGCCCCATGTTCAAGGTATCGTGGTTATGTATGTACCGTAACTACCACACGCCAAAAAAGACCCATGCAGTCCACTTTACGCGTCAGCTGGAATTTTCCACCTGTAAGATTCTCGCTCCTCTGGATTATCGACGGATAGAACCGTCCTGGGCAAGCAAGGTGAATGATGATCGAGCGGGTGAAGGGGCGCTACGATTAAGGCGTCATTAAACGGTTTACATACCAACTTGGTGGCGTATTTCGCACCGGCAATTGACGGCTACATACCTTACCTTATCTTTTACTACTGCCATGTATGACTTTCTAAGGGTCCGAGAAATATGGAGTTCTATGCCTTGCCTTATAAGTTATAGCGTTATTCGGCGTAATGGAAGATATAACTGGGAGCTTCGAGGTACTTTGTCATGGCGTCTGCCTCGCCCGGGACTTACGTTAGAGGATTATGACAAAACATTGAAAGAGTTAAGGTCGATATCTAGCGTCTTGTAAGATAGGACGGTTGGTGTCATTTTGTGTGCTTCTCCATGAGTATCGCGAGCAGCAAATCTCAATAATAATCTACTTTTGGATGAATCAATTTATGAACAGAGCTAGTCTGGATATGTACAATACGAAAACTCTGAACGTGGATGATTGAATAGCGAGCAGCAACTAAGAAACGCGGACTGTTAACAGTTGGGATTTTTGGCCAGTAGTAGAGACTAAGCCTCCCTAAACGAGGCGCTTTCTCTTGAATTCTATCTACCAGATACTCCTAAGATGACACAAAGCTCACCATAGATCGAGCAGGTATTGTCGCCTTGAACGTGCTGTCGCGAGATAGCTGAACCGCATCCAGCCTCGTCAGATTGTTGTTGTTGTCCGTGATATATGGCACCAGGGTGGTGCCGCGAATCTTGCAGCCTTGGATGGCGAGAGTGATATCGTATGCAACCGTATCGTTGTTGATAACTTGGGTAGCAGTTCGCCCATCGGTATTGAAGAAGGAACTGACGTGGAGAGACGACGCCGACGACGTTGCCTCGATGCGACGAGCTCCCGGGCGGGCAAATTTGCTAAACTGAGCCATGGCCCAGAATCGCTTCGAAGGCACTACTTCGTCCCCGAGCATGTTGATCAAGGCACTGTTGGTCGTGGAGTTCTCCGCGCCGATCCAGTACAGAAAGCCACTGACGTTGGCGTCCACGAGAGCTGTCTGGACGTTCCTGGCCCAGCGCAGCCCCTCGCCCGGGCCATCGTTCTCGTAGAAGGTGTACGGTGTGAAGTCGCCGTCCAGATCCGCCCACTCGCTCAACCAGGTCTTCTTGGTGGTGGAGAGCGGATACGTAGGGGCAGAGTCATAGCCGTGTCCCGTGACCACATCCAGATACGCCTCGGCGGGATCCGGTCCAGCTTGCAGACCGGCCATCATAGCCTCCTGATCGTCCCAGCCTATCCCGTCGCAGCAAGTTATGCTCAGATCCAGCCCTTCCTTCTTGATGGTTTTGGCAAGCACGCGGATGAAATCGGCGGCTTGCGTGCCATTCGATAGCATACCCGCATACGTAGCTGCACAAGGTGGGAATTAGCTTAGTTTCGCATGCAAGGGAGAGAAAAAAAGATCAAAATTCAGCAAGGAGAAAACTCGTACCAGCAAACTGTGGCTCGTTGAGAAAGCCCACATGCGAGACAGCCACGCCGTTCTCGCGGTAGAAGCGAGCCCACTGCACCAGATAATCGGCGTATGCTTGTTTCCAGTCACCCGACGCACACGTCTCGCCAGACACGCCGCAGAGATAACCCCCGTTGTTCTCGTCGTCGTTTGTCTTCATGTAGCCCGGCGCCGACCACGCATTGCCGTAGAGATTCGTCATGCCACGAGCCTGTGCCAGGCGTGCGACTGGAAACTGGCCGCTGTCGTATCCGTCCCACGTGTAGTTGGGAGTGCCAGTGGGAGACCCGGGGCTCAACGGCTCGATAGAGTTCATGAAATTGCTCGCAGATGAGTTGCTGGATCCGATTCCGTTCCGCAGAATCGAAAAACCTGCGCCTTTCTCTAAGCTATATAGAAGATCGAGCACATAGGCTTGGTTGGCTGCGGATAGGCCATATCTGCCCAAGATATCTTCAGCTCGTTGGAAAGCTTGCGATGCACCGAATCCATCGATCTCTTGGAATTTCGTGGCCGCGTTCACTGTGATGGTCGCCGTTGATGCCACGGCAAGTGCCGAGCACCTGGTGGCAGCGTGGGCGATAAGACATAATTTCCAGAGAACAGAAATAGATGTAGACATCGTAACGAGTTATCTGGGCTACCCGTAAACAAAGAAGCGAATGACGAAGGACGGACGTTGAATCACGCTTTACAAGCGTAAACTAACTCTTATATTTTCCATCTCGACCTGATCTCCTCAACAGATGCGACCCTATTTCTCGGCCCCATCTATTGCTCGTAGAAACAACTGCGATGTTACTCAGAACCGTGCGAGTCCACTCTTTGCCTCCCTTCTAATTTGGAGACTCTCCGCCGGAGAGATTGTATTCCGACGATTACACCCGTCAACTTCTCGCCCGCTACTGTGGTGTGATGAGCAGCAACCCAGTTTGCCTGGATCGATGCTCAATTGCCAGGCACCCAGGCAAGCCAGGGTAACTCTGGTACCGCGCAGGACCATTAGCGCACAGTTCCTTTCTGTTGATCTGGATATGATTTCAGCATCTATCCGTACAACGGATATTTACCCGTCGTTCCAGCTCGATGCGACACCGAAATCCAGGTCATGGAACCAACGCACTCGTAGTAGTCGGAGAAATAAAACCGGGCAAAGCCTACTGCCGGCTAAATAGAGAAACCCAAACCTGGATGTAATACTGCTGATCCGCGCCACTCGGTTGTTACCCCAAAATCCGGGGAAGTACAGTACCTCCACAGCTGTAGTGGGCTGGTAGGCTAATGCAGTGAGGTTTTTATTTCGTTCTGTCGCTGCCATGACCCACTGATGCAGGGCTCGCTAGTTGCCGTCTGAAGTAGTGGTCTTGGATGAGGTGCGCGAGGCGGTGCTGGGATGAGAGATATACAGCGAGCTATAGTAAGCGATGACTGCAGCCATGCGGCGAAGATGTGTACTCACGGCACTCTACAGATCAAATTTCTTGCAAAATAAAGCACAGATACATGCAACTGTCTCCACGGATACTGCTTGGATATGGAACCATGTCTCGTCACATTGTTTTAATCAACGCATGAGAATATTGTCCGTGAATGATATAGGATAGTACATATATGACAAGATTGGGTTTCATTCTCATCGAGCAGCTGCAACCACAAAGTTCTCTAGCTAGAGTCTTCTCACGGTATCGAATTTGAGGCACTGATGGTACAATGTAAAGGGAGCAAGGTCGCGTGTCCCTAGACCCGGGGCCACACTAGTTAAACTTCATTCGGTAAATACTTCGTACAGTACATGCCCCTGCCAAGGCTATTGCCGAACCCCTGTCACCTACCCTTTGCAGAGGTTGGATACCACCCCTTTGTCAATGACATGTCCCTCGACGGGTGTAGAGCCGCGCAGCCTCCAACCGTTTCCCCTCATCTCGCGAAGTTGCATCCTCCATGACTGGTCGTGGAGTTGCGGAGAGCAGGGGGAGATCTTGGGGGAGGAGTCCTGGGGCAATAGTCTTAGACTCGTGTGTGGATGAGGTAACATGGTACAGACTCATCTTGTATAGATATTCATAGATCTTTGTGCGCTCCGAGAAACTCAAATTTGTGGCCAAGCATTTTATCTCCCCATTCTTTCTTTGCTGCCTTGCTCGGCCAAAATATCTACGAAAGACCTTACCAAGATTTGTTTCCCCCTTTGCCCCAGAACAACTTCGCAAAGTCTCGACATGGCGGACAAGACGGAGCCTGCGGGTCCGTCGCCTGCTCTCGATCATGAAACCAGTCGCCGCTGGGTCACAGGCACCGCCGAGGCGCGCAGTGCCGCGGAGCAGGAGCACCGCCTGACCATCCGCGAGGCCCTTAGGCAGTACCCGCAAGCGTGCTTCTGGTCCTGCGTGGTCTCGCTGGTCATCATCATGGACGGCTACGACACCGCCTTGATCGGATCCCTCTTTGCCTTCCCCAACTTCCAGAAACGATTCGGCGTGGAAGTCGGCACCACCGGCACGTACCAAATCCAAGCAAAGTGGCAGACGGCGCTGGGCTTGTCTAGTCCGCTCGGAAATGTCGTCGGAATCTTTCTAAACGGCATCCTGACGGAGAAATACGGCCACAAGAAGACGCTTCTCGGCTCAATCGTTTGGTTGACCGGCTGCATCTTCATCTCCTTCTTTGCGCCCAATGTCGCGGTTCTCTTCGTCGGCGAGCTGCTCTGCGGCTTGGCATGGGGCGTGTTCACCACCATGGGGCCGGCCTACGCTTCCGAGGTCACGCCTGTGGTGCTGCGAGGGTTCCTCGAGACCTTTGTGGTTCTCTGCTGGGGCATCGGCCAGCTTATTTCCTACGGAGTGCTGGACGGACTGACGGGCAATACGACGGAATGGGGGTGGCGGATCCCCTTTGCCGTGCAGTGGGTGTGGCCCGTCATGATCATCCCTCTGATGCTGTTCGCACCGGAATCCCCTTGGTGGCTGGTGCGGAAGGGCCGCATCCAAGAGGCAGAACACGCCCTGGCGCGTCTGTCGTCGACCAGCATCGATCCCGCGCAGATTCACAACGCCGTGGCCTTGATGGTTGAAACCACCGAGCTGGAGCGCAGCATGACGGAAGGCGCCAGCTACCTAGACTGCTTCCGCGGCGACAACCTGTGGCGCACCGAAATCGGTGCCGTGGCTTGGCTCGCGCAGGTGCTGGTGGGTTTCGGCATCACCTCGTACACGACCTACTTCTTCGAACAAGCGGGCCTGTCGACGTCCAACGCATACAAGTTGACCGTGGGACAGGGTGGCCTGCACTTTGTCTGCGTCCTGCTCTCCGTCTTCATAACGGCGCGTCATGGCCGTCGCCCCGTCTTCATCTACGGCGCCTTGTTCCTGTCGCTGTGCATGTTGATCATCGGATTCGTGGCCATCGCGCCGACCACGGCAGCGACTGGCTATGGCTCTGCCACCGTCTACATGTTCTGGTACGCTTGCTACGAGCTGACGATCGGTCCCATCTCGTACATCATCGTCGGCGAGGTGTCCTCCACTCGCCTCCGTTCCAAGTCGATCGGACTGGCGCGTAACGCCTACAATCTCGTCAATATCGCCGCCACCTGCGTGGTTCCGTACGTCATGAACCCGACCGAAGCCAACTGGAAGGGCAAGGCGGGCTTTCTGGCGGCGGGCTTTGCGCTGCTTTGCGCGCTTTGGGGCTACTACCGGCTTCCGGAGACGAAGGACCGTACTTACGAAGAGCTCGACATCCTGTTCTCCAAGAACCTTCATGCCAAGGATTTCTCCGGCTACGAGTTTCATCGCGAGATTGAGCTCGATGCAAAGATTGCGGCCGTTGAACACCATGAATAAGATACGGCCGGGAGGACTTTGTGAAAGCTCCCCAATGCAAGGAGCTGTGGTATGGAATTGGTGCTCATAGTCACGTTGTAGCTACCCGTTTCAAAAATCACATTGTAGCTACCATTTTCAGATAACTTCAGTCCGTAAGCTGTCCGTCCTGGGTAACCATCTGGACCCCCTTAGTTCTAAATTGGACCATATACAACATTCTGTACACGCTGCCGAGACTGCACACGGAAGTCCCGAATGCCAGATTCACATACGATAATCTTGCTGCTGCCCGATGGCTGCTCCATGTTATTCGGCTCCGAGAAGCCCGTGCAAGCTTGGGGCTCGTGCTAATCTACTAGAGAAAAGCTTAGCCTACCGGTACAAATGAACCCCTAATGGATTAAGCCTTATGGAGACTTGGCATGCATCGTCTGGGTCGTACTTAGCGTAGCAGACGGGGGTAGAAATGCTGTCAGCTGGGTGAGAAATACCGGGTGGATTGATACGGAGTCTACAGTAGGCTATAGGTGGGAGGTGGGGTGTCATGTTTCCCACCCCTCCTAGGTGGTCAAATGGCCCATCGCGATGCACGGTACCTGAACGTACTGTAGAAGACACTAAGGTACACACACGCAGAGCCACTCTTGGGCCCGAATTGGCCACTATTGTCTCCAATTCCACATGTAAATTTCTACTGCATAGAGCTATTATAGGTATGTGGAGGCGAGAGATTACCCGGCGGCCGTCCCACGCAGCTCTTTAACCGGCAGGAGATCCGCTGCAACGGTTTCCTCCAGGGTGTGGTACAGGGATGCGAAAGGGAAATAAAACATGCAGGACAAGTGGGTGAAACAGAAAGTCGGTTATCAACCAGACCTTCTGACAATTTTTTTTTTGGTGGTTGGACTCGCTCAAGGTTGTTTTGGTCGGTAGAAAGCATCCACCAATCCTTGCCGTTGGACTTGTTGTCGTTGGATTCCTCATCGCTGGGATCCTTCTCGCGGACTCTTTGCCGCTGGACTCCTTGTCGTCGGACTAGATGGCGTCCCAATGGACCGGCCTCGAGGGCTGGCTGCGATACGCCGCCCTGCCAACGCATCTCCAGGCTACTCAGAAGAAATTCTCTGGTATTTTTCTGCTGGGGAACTCGGGGACAAGCCCCATCGCCGTTGCAGGACAAGAGCTCCAAGATGGCTTGTACACGATGTTTGGCCAGCGCACGAGCGTTAAACCTCTCCCGAAGGAAACGACTTCCTCTGCCTTGATCGTCGGGACAGTGGAGGCGTTTGCTGCTGCTGGTCGGGATACCGCGGAGATACCAAATCTGAAAGAGGATGGATATTGGTTCAGCTCGACGGGCGACAACGTCCTGATTCTTGGTCAAAACGACCGAGGAGCCCTCTACGGCACATATGACTACCTGGCCAGGCTAGCCCAGGGCAATTTCTCCCCCGCCGCCTTCGCCTCCAACCCAAGCGCGCCGATTCGATATACCAACCAGTGGGACAATCTCGATGGCAGCATCGAGCGCGGCTATGGTGGCCCGTCTATCTTTTTCCGCGATGGAAAAGTCATCAGCGACCTCAAGCGTGTCCGTCAGTACGCTCGGCTTCTCGCATCCGTCCATCTGAACGGGTGCATCGTGAACAACGTGAACTCGAGTCACAATCTGCTCAGCGAGGAGAATCTCCAGGGCCTGGGACGCATTGCGGATGCGATGCGGCCCTACGGAGTTCGCATGGGCATCTCGCTCTTCTTCGATACGCCGCACACCCTTGGCGGCCTCCCTACCTCGGATCCCCTCGATCCTGCCGTCATCGCGTGGTGGGGGGATATCACCTCCAAGATCTACCAACACGTCCCGGACATGCTGGGATATACGATCAAGGCGAATTCCGAAGGCCAACCCGGTCCTCTTACGTACGGCCGCACCCTGGCGGATGGTGCCAACTTGTTCGCCCGCGCCCTCAAACCGCACGGAGACGGCGTCGTCATGTACCGCGCGTTTGTCTACAACCACCACCTCGACGAGTCGGACCTCAAGAACGACCGTGCGAACGCCGCGGTGGAATATTTCGCCGACTTGGACGCGGAATTCGACGACAATGTCATTATACAGATCAAATTTGGCCCCATCGACTTCCAGATCCGGGAGCCGCCCTCGCCGCTGCTGGCCAGACTTCGGAAGACTCCTATTATGATCGAGTTCATGGTGGCCCAGGAATACCTCGGTCAGCAATCCCACTACGTCTACATGGCTCCGGAGTGGAAGACGATCCTCGATTTCGATCTCAGGATCGGGGACGAGAGCTCTCTCGTTCGCAACGTGGTATCCGGCGAGCATCACGGCTGGAAGCGAGCCGGCTATGCCGCCGTGGTCAATACCGGTAGCGACCCTACGTGGCTGGGCAATCATCTATCCATGTCCAATCTCTATGCCTACGGCCGACTCTGCTGGAATCCCAGCGAGGACTCAGAGCGCCTGCTGCAGGACTGGACACGGCTCACCTTTGGGCTGAACGAGCAGGTTGTGGACACCATCACCAAGATTGGCATGGAAACCTGGCCCACCTACGAGAATTACACGGGCAATCTCGGCATCCAAACCCTGTGCGATATCCTCTACACGCACTACGGACCCAGCCCAGCCTCCCAGGATGGCAACGGATGGGGCCAGTGGACGCGCGCCGACGGCAAGGCGATTGGCATGGATCGCACCGTCGCCACCGGAACGGGGAATGCAGGGCAGTATCCGCCCCAAGTCGCCGCCCGGTTCGAGCACATCGAGTCGACGCCCGACGACCTCCTGCTCTGGTTCCATCACGTTCCCTACACGCATCGCCTCAAGTCCGGCAAAACGGTGATACAGCACTTCTACGATGCCCACTACGAAGGCGCCGCCAATGCGCAGACGTTCCCGGAGAGATGGGCCACGCTAAAGGGACTGGTTGACGACGGTCGCTTCGAGCACGTTGCCTTTCGCCTGAATTACCAAGCGGGCCACTCCATCGTCTGGCGCGACTCGGTGAATAACTTCTATCGCACCAAGAGCGGAATCGAGGACGAAGCCGACCGCGTAGGCAATCACCCCTGGCGCATCGAAGCTGAATCTATGGAGCTAAGCGGATACGATGTCGTTCCGGTGGTCCCCGCAGAAGCAGCATCAGGCGGGCACGCCATCGTGGCTGCATCGGCCGACGCTCCTGGCACGGCTGTAGCGACTTTGAACTTCCCCGATGGTGTGTACAGGGTAGCAGTGAACTACTTTGATCTGATGGGAGGCCGATCGGAGTACGAGATCTATGTGAATGACACGCTGGTCGGCAAGTGGAAGGGTGACCTCGAAGACCACCTTGGGCACGATTTCTCCGAGTTCATCGACGGGCATTCCGCAACGCGGATTTCTTTCTGCGATGTGCAAATCCACAGCGGGGACACGCTTAAGATTGTCGGCCGGCCTGATGGGAATGAATTAGCTCCTATTGACTACGTGTCGGTGCTTCCAGCCGGCGTAGTGGACTAGTTGATCATTCATGTCAGATTAATGTCAGATGGGTAGAAAAACATTGCGGAAGGATACAACATCCAGGCTTGGCTGGAAAGTGGCGGGGTGGCTAAATGGCCTATTTGATGTACTGTACCTGAACTTAGAGGACAAATACACACATGCAGTGCCACCTAATTAAATCACTGCTACCTCCAGTTCCACAACGACACCTCCATACCCCTCTGTGTTAAATCACACGAGCCGTCCTAGAAGCCTGCGCCCAGCACATGCAACGAAGTAGGACAGGCGTTTCGACAAGAGTTATACTGCTATGCCGAAGCAGCGTACAGTACAGGTCGTTGGCACCTGGTTCACCACTACGCTGTCCGGGTTGCAATAAAAGGTAGAACAAGCTTAATTAACTGGTACTGCGGTACATACACAGAGAGGCTTGTCCACCACTGTATACTGCCCAGACTCTTGTTAATACCTATATAATATGGGGACGGATAATCTTGGCGAGGTTTATTTTGCGTCCTCTTACTCGGAGCTATATGGAAACCGATGACTAAATTAGTACGTCCAAAGTTCCGTTATATGTCGTTCTTATACCACTCGATATGTTGCTGTAGTAACCCTCGCCAGATTCCCAATTCTGCCAAAATATAGCTTTGCTTGATCCGGCCTGCCAGTAAATATAAGTGCCCTTGGGATCCTCTAGCCGGGATCACATAACAGCATGGCTGTAGATTCGCTCTCTAACCCCCGGCCGTTATACCTTTTTTAATCAATTCGACCACAATACGGTTCCTCTCCGCGATGCTGGTTCACTCAGGTTTTGCGCAGCGCCGAGTACGGTCTCTGAGTCCGATGCTATTGTGAGAGAGTGCTCTTGATGCTGGATTTCCATGGCTGCTGCATCTCGGAAAGCTCCAGAATATAGAAAGTGTGCAAGTTACGATCCAGAGGCGATTCTATATCGCAGGTAACGGGCGTTCCCTGTTTTGGAAAGGGCAGATACTAGCTACGGAACCGACACCTTTCGCGGCAAAGCTCTACCACTCCTGAATATACTCACATTAGAAGAACCAGCGGGTGTCACAAGCAATATTGGGGCTTTACTCTATTGCAACACGCTGTTTAATTTATACGGGTCGAAAATGACAATGGTATATGGGATACGGGGTGGCATTCCGCTGGTACGGGCATCTCGCGTATGTGTTACGTTACGTATAGTACAAGAGTTAGGCTACCTTACTCTGCATTCCTTTCCCGCTCTTTAAAAACTCTCGATAATCCCGAACGAGTACCCTGAAGCTTTAGGGTCAATGTCTCCTAGACCGTTATCATCGTAGAACGCGAGGAGGCTGCCCACGCGCCGGCCTACTGGCTGGTATGCATGCGCGTGCAAAAGTATTGAGGTCGGAATGGTCATCGATGAACGCGTTCATCTGCAGAGACGGCTAAGCAGCAGTGGTGATGGCGGGAGCCGCTGCGGTCCGCTTGACAGCACCGGCTGTCTCGAGGCCGACGCATACGTAGTAGCTCGGCCATAGGTCCGTGCAGCTGCTGACGGCGGGATTCCAGTTGTAGAAGTCTGTAAGAGCAATGCCGTAGCTCGCGGCGATGTTATAGCACCCGTCGCCCGACTCAACATCGTAGAACTTGGCGCAGTCGGTAACCATGCCGCCTTGGGTGGGTGTGGGCGTTACGATACCGGTTTGCGTGGGGGTTCCGGCGCTGGTGGTCTTTCCAGCAGTGGTGGCGGCGGCGGCGGCGGTGCCGACGCAGACGTAATAACTCGGGAATAGGTCTGTACAGCTGCTGATGGCCGGATTCCAGTCGTAGAAGTCCGTGAGGGCAATGCCGTAGCTCGCGGCGATATTATAGCATCCGTCGCCAGATTCGACATCGTAGAACTTGTCACAGTCGGAAACCATGCCGCTTTGGATTGGCGCGGGTGTTACGATACCGGTGTTCGTGGCGGTGGAGCTCTTTCCTGCAGTGGTGGTGGTGGCGACGGCCGTGGTGCCGACGCAGACGTAATAGCTCGGGAATAGGTCTGTACAGCTGCTGACGGCGGGATTCCAGTCGTAGAAATCCGTGAGCGCAATGCCGTAGCTCGAGGCGATATTCGCGCACCCGTCGCCCGATTCGACGTCGTAGAACTTGTCACAGTTGGATGCCAGGCCCGTCTGTACAGAGCTGCATGTCAATATAGAGATCCATCTCAGAGGATTCCGCGCCAGGGAAACTTTTGCCAGTCAGAGAGCTGGGTGAATCGGGATACGTACCTGGACAGGAGAAGGCGTGGAGATGCCGTTGCCAGCGGAAGTCGAGGTTGCGGTGACAATGGCGGTACCGGTGTATTCGTAGCCCCAATCGTCCGGGTTGATGCCGTCTGGAAACCACGAGACACAGTAATACGTGCCCACGTCCAGCCCGCGGCAGTCTGATCCTACCGAGGGGTTCATGGCGTACAGCTCGGCAATGGTCAGGTCGTACAAGGCCAGGAGGCTGTCGCAGTCGGTGAAGTTGTACACGTAGCCCCATGACGTGCAGTTTGCCGCCTCACCCAATGCGCGCGGGTTCGGAGCGGTTGCATTGACCAACGGGGCTACATTCACAACGTGCGCGTCAGCCCGATAGAATTCCCAGGTGCTACAAGATGGGAGTAGAACGTACCTGCTGTGGGGGACGACAAGAGGATGCAGTAAGACACGCCCGAGGACAAGGTGCAAGGGTACGTGTAATCGCTGCTCGCGGTGGCCGTCACTAGAGCCGTGGAGGCGGTGCTGTAGTTCTGATCGAGAGACGGATTCCAGAGCACGAAGTCCTTTGGGACTCACGGTTAGTGGCACCCCTGTCCGAGCACTGGCAAGCGATGGAGTACGTACTGCGGGAGAAACATCCCAAGACATGGCCGAACCCCAGCAATTCTTGGCAGTATTCTGTTCGTAGTTGGTAGATCCTAGAACAAGGTATCTACATAGGTTCAAGCATTATCAGCAGCAGATCATTATCACCAGCAAATTGTCTCGAGGTTTTGGTGCAGGGAAGGTACGAGAGGGCCATACTGATAGCAGTCCTTGCGGGTGCCGGCGGCCAGCGGGATGACAGGGTTGGACGTCGTGTAGTTGGCAGTGAGGTTCCTCCACGGCAGCGAGGTACAGCTGGTGGCGACGAATGGCTGCGTCGCCGTGGCGGTGGCTCCGTAGCCCGGGTACGTCGAAATCGAGCCCACGGCTTCTACGCAATAGTAGACATTGGCTTCGAGATTCGTGCAGTTCTCCAACACCTCGCTGTTGAGAAAGAGGCTGCGAGGAAGCAGTGACGCCTAGTTAGCCAAGAGTTCACGTCACGGGCGGAGCTTGGGTCCGGGAAAACATACAAGTCGTCCAACGAAATATCAAATTCTGTCTCAATCGTCCCGCAGTCCTGCCCTGATTCCACCTTGTACCATTGGCCGCAGTCGGTGTTGGAACCAGACAGGATTGGGCTTGGGATGGCTCTAGACACAAGTCATCAGCGAGCGTCCAACGAGTTTCGTCAGCTGGGCCGTGACGAATGCCACCTACGCTGTCGTGGTTGCGCCCGTCACCGCCGTGTAGGTTGAGCTGGGAGCCAGAGTGTAGTTGCCGCCGCGGGGGTTGCTTATGCAGATGGTATCCGCCGCCAGGCTTGCCAGATTTCTTGACCAAGCAAGTGTTAGCAGGGTACAGGCAGGTACAGGCAGCCAAAGGGCGCCGTGGCCAGTCGCAGCCATGCGTGGAAGACTTCTTACGAGCACTGGGCGTTGATGTTCGAGTTCCAGGTGACGAGCTGGGCGTACGAGACGTTGTTGGCCCAGGCGATGGACAGGCACGTATCGCCGGACTGGACGGTATACAGAGTGCAATTAGAGGCCAAGTTGGCTTCGTTGGACATTGTAGTGTTGGAAAACCTAGTGGCACTGGAAGCAGACGAGGCCACGGCCAGGCCTAGTAAGGCGAGACACGGAGCGACGAGAGAGAACATGGTGCCCGAGTACATGGTGCCCGCGTAAGAGGCGTGCGCAAACACACGATGCCATCCGAGGATGCGGGCGCATGGAGGGCAAGTTCTATTAAGTCAATCAAGCGACATCGCGCTCGCGTGTGGGGACAGCGCAGGCGTGATGCGCGGGCTGGCCACGACAGGGATGTCGGAGCAGGAATGGTGCTCTCGCGGGCATCTTTATCTCGCAACCAGGCTAGGGAGGGGAGGGCCCTGTGCATCTGGCCCGTTCCCTCACCACGATGAGCCAATCGGTCCGTCGATGCGTCTCCGTTTCCCCTTTCTGCCCGCATCGTGCGTGTGGAGATGATGCAGGTAATCAAGTCCCATAGAGTCCCCCGACGAGCCTTTGTCTACAGGTTGCCAAGTTACGGAGTAGCCGGATAAGACGGCCCTGGATAGGGGGCTGTTGGTTAAGACCCGACTTGACTCAAGACCGAGAGCGAAATTACAGCGGTATTTTTTTCATAGATCATGCAGTCTACACAGCCAGCGGCGCGAGGTCAAGCGCACGTGACGCATCCCGCGGTGGAGATTACTGCCTATCATGGTGAGATATTTGTACCAACAGCTGGGATGTGGCCTGGATGCTGCCAAGGCGGGAATTAAATCGTACCAACAGCCACTACCGGTGCTATAGAACCCCTGATTTCGCTAGTCCGTATGCAGTATATGATCGACAAACAGGCAGTTTAGGATCTACCAACAGGTAGTATTTTTCAACCAACAGTCGTATTTTACAACCAACAGGTAGTATTTGATCAACCAACAGCTCGACGGACTCGATTTTAGATGCTCCAGGTTACATAGCGTAGCCGTAGCTTGGCGGATCCAAGATTTAGTCAGGGGCAATATCGCGGGAATCCCCGTAGCCTGGCTCGTGGAAATGCTAGAATCCAACAAGCATGCTCAGCATGGTACACCGTACGGAGTAACTTTGAGTGGCCTCCCTACGGAG
>FTLB01843381.1_pt1 | contig 18381 bp, 14 predicted proteins | sample 1658291 | NCBI WGS metagenome assembly FTLB01 (sample SAMEA3914812, study PRJEB12502) | metagenome | biome: forest; material: soil | place: Canada | collected 2011-07-07 | depth 0.1 m
ACCTTATACAGAGTGTCCAACCAAAGTGGTTTTTGCGTATCATCGAATGCGAGCAAACTCTGCAGCTGCTCAGAATAGACCCATCTGGCTTGTGATGCCCACTTGATGAGCATTGCCATAGTGTTGGGACCCCAGGTCTGAGGAGATGCGGCCGCGAAAGGGCAACTCTCCAGCCATATTCTGAGCTCAGGCTTTGCGCGTGTCTCCGGCGTAACCTGACCAGTAAGAAGCCTAGATCTCGCGTCTCTTAGAGAGTTTCTAATTCCGCGCTTCTCAATGTTCTCGGCCTTGGACAAGATCCGACCTCTGTCCAGCTCGACAACTAAGTGGAACATCTCGAGCTCGGCTTGCGTCGACGACTTTTCTACATCGCAAGCTGCGTCAGCAACCTAAGAGGATATTAGATAAATTAGAGTACATTACTACATACCCTTTCTGGCAACTACTCGAAGTATTTGTAACACCTTCTCAAGGCCAGTCAAGACCTCTGGTGTCAAGCCGCGGTTACGGGCCACGCGCAGAAGGGCGGGTCCAGCCGGGGCATGCTCTTCCAAGCAGACAGCGGAGGCTGTTTCCGCGCCGGACTTTGACGTTGAACATATGAGAGCGAATGAGTCGAGGAACTTTTTCTTGAGCTGCTGGCCGCCTGAAATGTCGACATCGGGGTTCTCGTCGAGTGGGGTCCTCGTCGGTTCCCCTCGAACCGGGTCGATCAAGCTTAGCAATGCTGAGTGCACCACGAAGCGTTTGCGATCCGGTCGGCCAACCTCAGTCAGTCCTGCCTTCTTTGCTGGTGCGACCATCTTGGGATGATCGAGAGAGTCAATTCTGCCGACGTGTCCACCTAGTGTGACCTGGAGAATTCCTGTCATAGGAAGTGTGGACGCTGAGGGGGGAAGGCCGTGATTCTGGATTGGCATCTTGCGTAGGGCGGCCGTACACATCTGATTGGGCCACGTCGTGGGCAAAGGCGCATGCTTCCGCCACGTATCTCATGCACCATGCGGCAAAAAGTGCATTATTGGGCTCCAACATCGATTATCTCTCACTAAGGTAGCTAGCCCTCCCTCCCTGACGCTTCCTTACGAAGTGTTTGAGGCCGGTTCCTGCCTGCTGGTCCTTCATTTAGTGGGAATGAAAAGGGACGACGGCCGCAGAGAGACTAGAGTCTCAGCCTCACCAAAACCCTAACTGTTAATCGCCGCCCGGGTTGAATGTGACCGTGTAATAGACCTGCAGGGGCAATGCGTACTCACCAGCGCTATGATGCAGTACCAGGGTTTATACTCAACATATAAACGCGAGGATGTACTAATCCATTACTACTTTATGTTGCATGCCAAGCCACCCAGTTCTCAGCCACGTCAGGAAGCCCCAACCTCTCTAGCTCTCGGGAGACACGCCGCCTCCAATCCGTACGTGGAATATCGTGACCAGCTCTATCTGGCAAGTCCATCCCACTTGAGCAGCGAAACTTGGTACGAATCCACTCCTTCGGAACATAGCCAGCAGTTTCCCAATCAATAATACCAATAGAGCCGTCGCTTTCGTCGAAGAGAATATTCCCTGGACCCAAATCGCAATGGTAGAAAAGGAGAGACGAGCAATCCATCCCCATATCACTGCAGTTCTTGAGAAGACGGTTGGAATCGAAGTTCACCTCGGCGGCGGGCTTGAGTAGGTACTGATCTGTCAGCTGCTTACCATCGATGCCACCGATAGTTTCGCTCTCCCATGTTGCCAATTCTATGCAGATCTTCGCGATGCGGCAGACACATTCTTGTCTTCGTGTTTCCCCCATTTCATACCATATATCACTTAAGGTATAGCCAGCTACTCTACCAAGAACGACCAAGTACCGGTTGCCAATGTCTGTGTGGTAATAAAGATCGGGGATATTGAAGTCAAGGGGCTGTTTGCTTCGTAGGAATTGTAGCGTAGTATGCTCTCTCGTTGCATTTGGGGTAATTGTCTGCTTCAACTTGACGAAAGCTTCGCCAGCACGCCAAACCGCGGAAACACCTCCTGCATCGTACACTTTCTGTATGTCGTTTTCATCAGAAAGGGGTCGTGTTTCTGGAAGAGGCGCATGAGCACGAGCAAGGAAAAAGGAACCGCCATTCCCGTCACTCCACGAGGTAAGATCAGAGGAAGGGACCTCAGACGAAAGGCCCTGCTTGCGACAGAGTAATAGGCTCTCTTCGATCAGCCAAGAGTTTTCATCAATCTGGCGAATTGATCGGTTGATAGGAGGCATGTTGGACTATTGGATTCTTGACCTTGAATGTGGGAGATGCAAAGGGAAAAGAAATCGGTGCAAGTCACCTTGCTGCGTTTGGTCAACACACGAAGCGGTGTAGCATCACGTGAGGTACTGTACAAAAGCCCCGCTGGATGAACAGTGTAATTTGCATTGACGCCGTTACAGTATTATCATAAATAACAATAATAGATAGAAGTGCATAAAGATGGGGTGAACATATGAGGCTTCGAGCAAGAAGCTTATTAGCTTCATCCTGGGAAAAGAGATTAGTGGGCTATCCCAGGATAATTATATACAGTCATAGAATGTGCACTATAACCTTGCTCGCAGGGTCAGTTTAAAAGATATTTCTAGAGGAGCTAAGGTCGTCTTATATACACTTTCATAATGATGGGCAAAGTCATTCATTGATAGTAATGTCAACAAGTGAGACTATAATTAATTCTAAATTTAATAAATTTCATAGAATAGCTACGCTCCAAGAAGCTCTTGTCTCTATCGACCGAGTCCCGGGTAGTTCCTACCCTCCAACTCCTAATAGATGCCGGCTGTTTACTTTCGTATGTCGATTCATGGTTACTGTACCTGGAGTTCTAATATGTCTGTAAGCTTCACAGCATAATCTAGGAAGAACATAAACGTTGGTCCTCAACCCTAAGTAGGTAGGTCTAGTCTTTCAGAAAATCTTGGGACGGAGTACATTTCTTGGATTCTGAGCCACGGGCAACAACACGCTTGCGGTTTGCCCTAACTAATAGCTTCATATCAGCGTACTCCCTATTGGATCTCTTGCACATCTTTTTACTCGGCGATTGGGCGAATCAGATAGATCGGTGGTGGCCATGAGATGTTGACGTTCAGGTACGAGTAAATCTAAGATATTCCAGAGGAATGTAGATGCAGTCGACATAGGTAGAAACACCTATGGTTAGATGCTCTGCTTCCGACGACGCTCTTCTCCGCTTAACAAACTTAGCAAACTCAAACTCTGGCTCTTGTTGTCTGTGAAAAGGACAAATACACGCACTGTTTACTTGATTAGAAATTTAGAATATAATCAAGTCCCTTTCACTGTATAACTAGTCAGTCATAAATAAGTAAGTACATATAGTGACGTCCCCCCGACGTCCACGCCGGATCGCGGCCCTAAGTCAACACTGGGTCCAAAAGTTTCCGTGGGTAGATCGAGACCAGGGTCCCCAAGTCCAGTTGATATTTCGCTGCCTAGCGGAGTGGCTCTTTGGTGGAGGAGTTTCCCATGGTATTGGGACCCGTGTGAGCGGGAGTAGAACAAACGAGACCGCGCCGGTATAGAACTGTAGAACCATACCAGTTCTCCTCTCGTGATGCTCAGTGCGTCTCCGGAGCACACAGTGTCATCTCCTGGTTACAGGTAGTTTCTCTTCCAGTAGTTTACCGTGACTAAAGTAGTAGTCCCGACGGAATAAGAGCTTCAGCTTGGGCATATCAAGTAAGACCCGTTTCACATCAGGGTGCCGTTTGTACTCTGCCATGAGGACGGAAGCCATCTCCAATGTCGAGCTGTCGGGATCCTGGTGGTCGGCCTCAGGGACATCGGAAATACGATCAAGATTACATGCTATCCATTCAATCTTTAATCTGTTCTGCGGCTCCCCGGTCCTGGGGGGAGCCAGCGCCTCTTCAAACACTTGCCCGGCAAGCGTGGGCTGGATTTCGCAACGGCCGAGTCGCTGCAGGCGGCAGGAGACGAAGACATTATCGGCCAAGCGTCCCTCGTAGGAGGACCAGTAGAGGTTGAAAAGCTTTGTGTAGGTCTCCTGCTTGACAATTTTGCCGTCTGGGGTAGGTATGTAAGGGTCGGCCGCGTCGACCAGGAGCCAGGGCTCGGCCCCTTGTTTTCCAAACAGCCCGGACCGGCGGGCTTCCTTCTGCCCAATGCGCAGGCGATGAGGCTGAACCAGAACCATTTCGATGTTCCCGCTGACCAAGGTGTCCTTTTGCTTGAATATCTGCAAGGTGGGAACAAAGAAGGTGTTGACCAGGACCGTGAGGGTCTTTTGTCTGAACAGGGGCTTGTCCACATGGAGGTACCCAAAGTCGAGCTCCTTTGGCTTGAGCGGGTTTTCCCATGCCGGATTGACCACCCGGCAGAGGTAGAGAGTATCTACAGTCGGGTCCACCCATATTCGCTTCGCCTCGTAATAGCTATCCGCCTCTGGACGATACTTGGGGATGTGCGTCCGGCAGAGGGTGAGAAACGCGCCATATTTCGCCACATCATAAGACTCCCGACAGACAAAGAGAATGGACGGGGGTCTCCTGCGCTCTTCTTCAAATTCTTCTAATGTTTGCCCGCCGAGATATTCACTGAGATCGACCGGGACCAAACTGGGGGAGTGCAGGCACATGGACCATACATTGAGGCGAATCTCGGTGGCGAGCCGAGAGAACAACGGAAATCCAGCCATAAAGGCGAGAGATAAAGGAGACATAGAACAGAGATTACGGCTGGACAGTAAGAAGTGGTATAGAGATAAGAAAAGAAGAGCGAGAGGATGCGAGTCGGACGAGAGGGGTAAGAAGAGGCATCGCGAGGCTGGGCGCGTGCTGTGCAATTTTGGGCCTGATACTCAGCTGCTCCCCCGCCCTTCTTGCGTGGTAGCTGAACCCAACGTAGGCCGCAGCCCTTGCAGCGCTCAAGTGACACCCAGCCAACGACCAAACGAAAGAGGAAACATGTATGCAGCCAAACACAGCAAACGTAGAGCGCCAAATTCCCAACAGACAGCAAAAATTAGTCGTGAAAATTACAATGTTAGTTTCATTGCGGTTTCATCGGCATTAAACTAAATCTCAGTCTTATGTGATCGTGCCATTTGCCTGCCGACTAATTTACCACTCTAGAACACGGCGCCGAAGCGCTGCCCTTGGTCGCTTTTGCTAAGAAAATCACTCGCTATCTGGTTTTATCTGCTCGATTGGGATGCTATCATATATCTGTTCTACCATTGCTAAATGAGCTCGGCTTCAGGTCGGCATTCCATCGATATGACTTTCGTCGCTTGGCTGCCTCTGACACTAGGGTTTCAGCTTAAATGTCGGTATCTGTCTTTATGGGCTACCTCTACATAAGGTATTTATAGCTAAAGATAGTCATTTGGGTCTTCTTGGCTTTTTACTCATAGTCTCACTCCTCTTTCGTTGGTAGTCACCATGTGCATTCGCTCCCCATGGAAGCTTGGGTGAGATGACTTCACGAGTACTCTTCATAAATTTCATGTATATTATCAGTTCGTATGGTACCGTTTACAAAGTCTCACTGCCGACGTTGTATGACGGCACACCGCCTCATCGAGTGGTCAGGATGTATAGTACTTTAAGTCCTCCAGGATAGGCTGGTCTTAGCTCGAAATACGCTGTCAGGTACGATGTAGGGTTCCCGGCTCTACAATCAAAAGATTCGATAAACTAGCAGGATGCGGCTCTGTAAGTTGTATTTCTCAGCCCAATTCAAGGCTTTGCTTTAATGCTATTCGTACGCTATTTATTAACACTTCCTTGCGCAGTATATCCGTCTGCGGTACGTTAGGTACCTACGACTTATGGATTACACACGCATTTAGACCGAATCGAGGAAATTCAATGCAGTGGACACTAAAAAGTGATGAAACTGCAGCCTGTTGATACGTATGAGACAAGCCACGAGTTGGTTTCAGCGGTGCACACATGATCAACGCAAGCACTGTCTTGGTTGATACGGACTATGCTCCGCCTGATTAGTGCGTGAACTTCGCAGTACACGTTGCTTATGAACGTGGAGCAGTGAAACTGGTTCAGATGTAAGACTGCTGTGTGAAATCTTGGCGAAGCCGGCCGCCCCGATGCCGAGAAACGACAAGGAGAAGACGAGGTAAATGTGCTGCCCAATAGTCTAGGCTTCCGCAGTGAAAGTCTGTACAAATTACCCAACTAGAGATACCTAGCTTCAATAAGGCGGGAAACGGGTTCGCTTGGGCAATCTGTAATGATGGTCATCGTCTCTCGTACTTGGCCGTTGAAATAGAGCCTGATTAAGACCACAATCGCTGCGGTAGGTTGGGGATCGAATCCCCAGAAGTACAACGCCATGCTTGGAGAAGCACGCAATCTATCTCACCGAGCAGAGTAAGAGCGTAATCAAATCTTCGGCCTTGGCTATTCGTCAGAGCACTGGCTGCCTGCAGCCAACTCTGTGGTTCCCTCCTAACGCTGTGTACAGACCAGCTATTGGATTGTACAAGATACGCTACTAATCGATGCCCGAAGCAGCAAAAGATATCAGATCCACCATTTAGGCCTTCTCGGGATGCCATTCCCCACCATTATCGGCGACAGCTAGCTAGGGCCGTAGTCATGCTGTAAACTGCACTTTGGGTGAACACGAAAGCTGCGTGTCCAGCCATGGGATATTTTTAAACTCAAAGGAGATAAAGGCATGAGCGCGAACCATGGGCGAGAAACACGCTTTTGCAGACCTATCGTACACGTTAAGGCACCCTACCAAAGAAGTATCAGGCCGCGCAGCTGATGCAGGTGGATGGCGGCACATGACAGATCGGCCCGGTGTGATTGGGCGGACTGGGCTGTCGTGTGCCAATCAACGCTTTTATGTCAAACAAGACGCGTCCGCGTGTGGCGGGAATCCAGCAAAGGGTCAAATCCGAATCCATTTGTTGTCGGTTATAATCTCACGCAGTAGTAGTGAGCCTTCGGGTGAAACCCAAGAATCTGGCATTGATTGGGGGCTGGGCTGGTCGTCATACAAGGCAGCTCGCTTCTTATCAAATTTGTTGCCCTATTAGAGTGCCACGAAATTTTCAACCTGACCAAACTGCATATTGCAGACGTGTTGTGCTATTTTGAAATCTAAGTTCCTAAAATATCACTTGCACATCGTTTCTGGCTGGATCAGGCTGCCAGCTGGGCAGCATTTCTCTCATGATCCAACAACAAAGTTATTTCTGCTATGATTGCTTGTGCCATGTGAATCGTTGCTCTCAGGAATGCTTCGCAGCGTCTTCTCTCGCAGGAGCATCCAGAGCTACCTCATACTTTTTGCCTTTGTAGCTACCTAATCAAGCCTACTATTGCGATACCAGGTATCTCTTGAAGAGTGTAGGAAGAGATATTAAGGTTAGACGTAATTGAGGGATAGTAAGATGCTAAGTCAAGCCTGATGAGATCAAGATAATCTTGCTTCACTCAGGCGCGATAAGCCACTCGTCAAAAACCATATCCTGCGATGTGAGCCAGCTAAGGTCAAGTGAGTCTGGGTCCGCCCAAGCTGTAAAGTCTTGTGAAAACAGTGTGTCGGTGGATATCTCCTCCACCGCAGTGGCAGAGCCGAAGGAGGTGGGTTCGGTAGCTGGTGTGCTCTCATCCAGTCTCCCGGTGAGCGCTTCTGCATTATCGCGTTCCTCGCCGGTAATAAGTTTTCGAAACTGCCACAAAGCTTCCAATCCCTTCTCAGCGGATGGAAGGTGTCTGTTGTGGAAACGGAAGAGTTTGATCGCGCGGTTCCAGGACTCTCGCGCAGGATCGTGGTCCAAGTCAACCTCGAGCTGCGGGCAGAGACTCGCCGCAACAAGGATGGAAGCTGCCGCAAAAGTAACTATTGAAAGGTGGGTTAGACTGTCAACTTCATCTTATATTTTCCAGGGGGGTTTTCCGTGTTCTTTGCACCTACAAAAAAGAGCATGCCAAGGCGATGTCCGTTGTATGTGAGAGAGAGCCTGATGGAGTTCTCTCAGTACCTCATGCGCGGTATCTACGCATTGCTTGCATATCTCGTCTCTAAGTTTGCGCTCGAGGCTCGTAGTAGCTGTACTGTCGTTTTCATTCCCCGATACTTCGCCAGCAGCACGATAGGTCTTGACCTCGGCTAACAGAAAAGGGCGTAGCAGCCACAAGCGCATGTACATCACTCTTGCTCTCAATGTGTTAGATTGCAGCTCAAACACCGGCTCGACTTTGCTTTTTCCTGCTTTGAGGTGGGGAGGCAAATCTCTGGTGAAAATATCGAGATCGCCACTGGCGCTCACAACGGCTCCGAGAGCGATACTAGAGTTTTCCTTGTATCCTTGCAGAGCACGCTCCTCTTGGAGAAGCTGCGCCTTATAACCGATACTGGAAACCTGCAGAGACAAATTAAATGCTTCAAGAAAAGATGGCTTGTCCGAGGGCTGCTTCCCATCTTCTTGTGTCGCCGAAAGATGCTCGTCGTCAATATTGGAAGGGAAGGGGACAATGTTTGTTTGTGGGAGAAACAGGGATCGTCCAAATGTATTCGCAGTCACTCTACGTCGCAGTACGTCAGTATCCTCCGCTACTGATTACGTCTGTGTGAATCATAATTTACCTGTCCAGCATTACGCAGGTATACCACACCCTACGTCTCATTTCTCTTGTAAGTTGAGGCACCGGGGTCGAATGGAGCCTCGGTGTATCCAAGCCGATCGCCTGAGCGGCTCGAGCAGCAGCTCCGACCATGGTCCAGCTGCGATCCGCATAGGGACTATAGAGAAGGTAGAGGCCTCTGAGCAAGAGCAGCTGGACAACCGGGAGCGAGTAGTGATCGATAGTCTCGAGTGGGACGAGCGTCCTGGATCGATGGTAGAATTCTTCACCGAGGCTCTGCCGCTCATCAACCCCGTAGCCTTCATTGCGTTGACACCCTAGGGCTAACGCCATGTTCAGCGTCGCATATAGCACTGCATTATCAAATGCGGTATGTCGATATCCTGGTACAGGCGGCTCCCAAAGCGACTGATACTGGGCTATAAAGGATGGTTTGTGCAGCACGGGCGAGAGAGGGTGAATGAAACCCCAGTACCACTCGAGCAACTCATCTGCCAGTTCACGTGGCGGTAGAACTAGGTCTCTCAAATCATGGCCGGGAACCGCAGATCGTGGCACATGCGAGGCAAAAATTCCTGCTACCAAGGCAGCTGGCGAATCACTTGCTGAGTTGTCCAAGCCAGAGCGCTCAGGTCGGCCCGCATGAGTGGTTACAGCGGTGACTTCGCGAACGAATCTCTCGTTGGACGATATGCCTTGAACCGCGTCGCCATACTCGCCGTGCAATGACTGTGGGCGATTTGGGCCTGGGCGAGGATGCTCCGTTGGCAGGTTTCCGTAAAGTTGGGCGGCGTCCGACGCCGTGGGGGTCACAACCGACTGCGACGAAGACAGCTTAGACAATTGCCCATCTTCCAGCCTCTGAAGACGCTGTTCGATATCCAAAAGAGTGCTATTAATGACACAATCAGAGTCAATCCCTATCCAATGAATCCCTCTCTAGTGAATTATCACTTCGAGGAAGAGCTCATCCTAGGAAGGAATTCCAACTTCCTCCCAGCAAGGCTCAAGCGGACGTACATGGCGGGAGATTGAACGGGTTTATCCTGGTAGCTACATCTAGCCTGCCAGCCCCTGGCAACGCAAGAAGTACAGTGCGGTCGTTCAGCAGTGCATGCAGTCTTTCGCGCCCGACAGACGGTACAAGCAAGCTGCGTCTTGCGTCGCTTAGACGGTGGAGTCGACTCGTCTTCGAAGGCAGAGGACATACTGAGAAAATTATTAATGATTCCGTCTAAGAGACCACGTCACCACGTGTCGTGTTGTAATAGACGCAAGTTTGTTCTCCCCAAGACGTTGTTCCCTGTCATGGGTTGACCCCATTCGGTCTTATCGGAATTAGTCAGCTCTGGTTCCGAACTCCCCGATCTGGTCTCTACCTCAGTCTTCTAATGCCCTCCGGACACTCTACGATTGCTCACGACGCCAACTGTCTCAAATCCAAAAATTTCTTTCCTTCATACCTGAAAAGGAGATGACTGGAATAAAGCGCTGCTAAAGTCGAGAGTTCGAAGCAATCCGAGTCGTTCCGTTGATTGGCGCGTCATGCAAAAAGGAACTCAAGGGTTAATATATAGGACGACAGCTAAGTAGGCAAGTTATCTACGTAGGGTTTAGACCACAATGGCTCATTTTCATATTTGGCAATACTCATGTAGTAACGCTGGTGTTTCTTGACATTTGGAGTAAAATTGCAGGTGCCTGGCTCATATGAATGATGCTTTCTTTGAGCCAGCTTTTTGTACAGTGACTTAAATTTATTTGAAGGTTAGTTTGTTGCTTCTAATTGGACTGAAAATGTAGTAACTGTATATCTAGGTTTACTAATTTATAACTCGCTTGCCATGGTTCGCAATGGTTCTCCAGACTCATGAGCGCGCAGTCCTGGCACAGACACGCACAGAATATATACTCCAGAAGACTAACCTAGATCAAATATTCTGGGACTGGCCGTACATATCCAAATATTCCAACTTCTCGAACACTGAACCTCCCCCATGCACACAATCTCCCTTCTGATATTGATTCTTTCAGCGGCTGAGAACTGGGAAACCTGTGGTGCCATGTTCACCAACACTTCTGTCATCTTTCCAGTCCAACTTCAAGCCCATCAGTGGCAGATAAAGCTGTGACCCATGCACGTCGTTCTCCATGTAGCCTCCAGAAGGAACAGGCTTGCCATTCCGCATGCGGGGAATGGTCGCCTTGAAGGCTAGTGCCTGGTCAAAGAAGCCGCAGAAGACGATGTCGCTGACGTCCAGGCTAAACAACTGCGCGATGACCTCGGGAGATAGACGGCCAGACGCCTTGACCCGGTTGTACACGCTTGCGTTTTCGAAGATGACGTCAAACGTGATCTCGTAGGGACCTGCGTTCTTGGAACGCACGTATCTAGCGGCCGCGCCGAGCGTGTCGGGGAACTCCGGAATCGAAGCCGCCGAGCTAGGTGGCAAAGTGGCAAGCGCAGGCTGCTTCAAGGTGGGAAGAGCTTCCACTCCCCTCTCGAGCTTTGGGGGCTGCAGCCGCGCGCCTCGGCCGATCATGTTTGCATCCCATTGCAATAGGCTCTTCTTCTTGTTTTCGGTACGAGCTTGACTCTTCTCGCCAACTTCCGAAGCCTCTTCGTCGCCGCCATCTAGATCCATCAGGTGGTAGATGGAGAACTCAGCGCAGGGGCCGCACTCGATCTCGGACTTGCCGCCAAATCCGAAACCAAAATTACCGCTGGTCGCCTTCTGGCCCTTGTAGGGACCGTGGACGCAGGCGACGCGGGCGGTCGAGGCGACGCTGGTGGCCGTGGCCTGTGTCTCGGCACACGACTCTGCAATGACCAGAACGCTGCCGGCGCCAGCCCGCTTGGCAACTTCGTCGTATCCGTAGATGTGGAACCCGAGCTTCCATGTCTCGGAGACACCCACGTGCTGCTCCGCCACGTACGCCTTGACCCGTTGGAGAAGAGAAGGGAGTTGCGACAGCAGGATGGGATCCGCGAAGGAGCCCATGAACATGGAACGATAGCCCGTCAGCTTTGCGCCCTCAAGTTTGAGGGTGTAGTTGGTTCCCTGGGCCCTGAACGATTGGAAGGTGGCTCCTCTCACGCGGACCGAGGTGCCATCGGGGAGCGCCTCATACCGCGCTGCTGACAGGTCCATGTATCCCCCGGGACCGTGCAGGATATCTGGCCTGGTCTTCTCGTACATGGTGTGTGCGGCTACGCTGGTGGGGGTGCATATGGTGCCCGGCTGCAAGGGTCTGATGTCGAATGTGCCGTTCCGGTACATGGTTGCCTCGGCAGAATGGCTCTTGGGTGCGGCGCATAGGCCGCCGCACTCCATGATCTTGCCCATATGAACGAAGCCGCCGAGTTGTTCGGCGTTGATCGATACGACAGGGTGGTGGCTGCGGCCAAAGGCATGAAAGGCGCAGAACGCCACATAGGGAGCCGGGTCGTACGCTCTCCCTCCCACGATAATATCAAAGTCGGGATGCGCCGCCATTGCCCCGACGTAGGGCTCTGGTCCCATCTGGCCGACGATGGTCTTGGTCGCTTTGATATCATCTGCCGTCAGCGGCGGCACACAAGGGCCACACCCGGAGATTTTGCCTGCTTCCAGTTTCTCCAGGACCACGGCATGTTCAATCTCGCTGTAAATGGCGATGACTTTGAGTTGAACGTTCCTGAATCAAGAGCTACCATTAGCAAAGCCACCGTACGTAACGCACTTCAAGAGCATTTACGGCTGGGACGGAGAGGACGGATGAGGACACGCAGGCAGAGGCCAAGGAATCGTACTCATTTTCAGGCTCCTCGAGCACCTCCTTGATGATATCCAGGAACTCCTTCACGTGAGCATTGCTGCCGTCGCCTCCCGCCGATCCGATGAGCACCGGAACTCGATATTTGCGCACTGCCCTGATTAGCTTGCGCCAGTCTCGCACGTAGGACGAACGAGGGCATGTTGAAGTGCCGAGAGCTAACTTGACGGGACCCGAGTCGGTCGAGCCCGAGTCCAAGATGAGAGCTGTAGGAACACCACTTTGTACGGAGAGCTCGAGGCCCTCGGTGATCTCTTCTTCGTCGAAGCCATAGCCTAGCATTCCTATGGGAGTAATGATACGGCACAGAGGCTCGAGATCCAAAGATGACCCGCTGCTACCTGTGGAGCCCATCTTTGCCGGTTAGGTTGGATGGTTCAAAGAATCGGACGTAGGAGGGAATCGGACAAAGTAAGGGAACCAATCGAGACTTGAAGGGATGAGGCACACTCGATTCTTCTCAGGCTTGAAAATAGAGTCGAACAATCTTAGACGGCTTTATGAAGGAAGACGCGGCGTCGTTGAAAAAGCCGCGGCGTTCTTAGCCCTCCGCTGTTGACTTACACGTGCAGCCCGATAAGCGGCTCTCGGCTCCGCAAGCGAATATCGGCTTAGCAAGCGATAATCCGGCTGAGCCAAAGCACCTGCATTAAACTTTCTGGCCCACGTCAGGACTCAATTACACACAGCAAGAAAGAAAGATGCCCCCTTAGGCAGCTCCCTGGCCTTTATTGCATGTCTTACATTGAGATCCCAGGAGCCGCGCATGCTCTGCCCCGTACTTCCCCGCTCGTTCCACAGCCGCTTGTTAGAGTGCCAGGATGGCACCGGATGCCCCCAATGAGCCGAATGGGTCGAATGTGCTCCCCAAGAAGCGATCGTCTATGGCATGCACGACCTGTCGCCAGGTCAAGGTAAGCAGCTACACGAGCTTGACTTAATCACGGGTCCTATACCCCAACACATCGGCTAACCGTACCCGTGGCTGGGCTGCAGCTGCGATGTGATGCCCAAAAGCGCTTCCCAGCGCCTTGTTCGCGGTGTGAGGCGCAGCATAGAGTATGCGTCTTCGATGCAGGCTTCAAACGCAGGGTCGTTCGTGGGTGAGAAGCCATAAACTGCGCCCAATTGCTATCCTCGTGGGCCCCATCGTACCCAGTGCTGACAACACGCTTGTTGCCCCTCATTCCAGTGCTCTCGAGAAGGCCATTGAGGAGAAAGAGCAACTTAGAAGGCGTCTTCTGGCTCGCTCTTCAGCGACACCAGAGAGCACTGCCCAGACACAGGCGGATTCGTCCATCACTGTCCATAGCCCCCGCCCGGATCCAACGCCATATCCCGTAGTCCAAGAGTCTGGCGGCCCCTTTGGCACCGAAGCACCCACATCTGAAGCCTTATACGATCTCCATGGCGTCTACATCGGCTCCGATGTTGTTGTCGAACTATTCGAGCAGTAGGTCTACGATTGATTTATCCCCGGCTTGTCTCAGAGATATCGGAGTTCAGGAGGTTGACCCCTGAGAAGCTTCAGATCCCATTTTCTTAGGCATCTCCCGATTCTCGATGTCCGAAAGTCTCCTGAGGTCGTCCACCGCTGCAGCAGCCTGCTCTTCTGGTCCGTGGTACTGACGGCAGCTCGCCGCCATCCGACGCATTTCACTAGAGCCGCGAGCCTCCAGACAGCTTTCAAGAAGCTGCTCGCCGAAAATCTTGTGTGCTCCATCCGAAGCGAACATACCATACAAGCACTCTTGTTGCTTTGCGTATGGCCCTTCGCGCTCAGGTACCAAGTCAACGACCCGAGCTGGAACTACTGCTGCCTCGCTGCTTCAGCCGCGATGCAGATGCGCCTGCACGATAGTCGGCCGAATGTAGCTATCTCGCCGGAGAAACTGGCGCTGCGCCTCAAGACGTGGCTGGGCTGCTTTGTTATCAGCACGAGGTAGGTGAGCTTGGCCGCACGGCTGACTGCTCCTCAACCCAACGCTATGGAAGCTCCTGGCTGACTCTGCCAACTATTTTCTTCCTATCTCAGGCTTGCCGCCGACCACAGTCTCCCGCCCCCGATGAGTTCGATGGCCAAAGTGGCACATCTCGTGCAGCAGAGGATACAGGACAATGTGCCCAGCGAGTTTTGGTCCATATGTGCCCTACAACGATGCGCAATACGAGCCGCCGCTGTTCTGAACAATGCGCCCGGAGACCAGCTGCAGTCCTCTCTACTCGACGTTTTGGAAAACGACCTAGAAGACGCGGCATTAACTCTGCTCCATCCACTATCACTGCCAGTTCACATAGACTTTCTGGCTTCGAAACTGCGCCTACATGCCATTCCGCTGCTCTCGCGAACAGCACGCTGTTCCGATGAGGATGCAAAGGTCATAGCCAGAGCGACATGGTACAAGGGCTTTCAAGTTGCCGTACAGCTTATAAGCCTCTTTATGAGCTCTCAGGGATTGCCGGCTAGCCACGCAGAGGCGAGCGAGCCACAAATCCAGCGCGACCAAGAACCAGAGACGGTTACCAATACTTACCCCAAGCACTACTTTCGCGTCCTCGTCGTTACTGGCATGTTCTTGGCCAAACTTCTCGCCGTGGATCACAGCATCTCGGCCCAGGACAGAATTTTGGCTCGCAACCACATCAAGAGCGTCTACGAGGTGCTCCGAGCAATATCGACAGAAGAGATGGACGAATTTTACCGCGCAGCACACTTCATCGGATTGCTCTCCCAGCATGCCGAGGACAGCGCTTCATCTGCTTTCTTCCAGGAACCTGCATCAGGACCCAGCCCAACTATCATCGACGACAGCGTGAGGATCGCCCAGAAGATTCGCCGAAAAAACCCTGATGAAGCCCCTTCTGAGCCCTCTTATGTACCCCAAGGCAGCCTGTCCGAAGTTGGACCTGCCCCGGCAGCCGTGTCGTCGTCGTTTGAGACACAGGATCTGGTATTAGGATGGGACAACTGGTTCTTCGGTGCGCAAGCTGACTACTTAGATTTCTGGGGTTCCCAAACGGGATCATTTGCCACCAATGAGCCCTGGACTTCCGACGGATAATGGCAATATAAATACACTCCTTTTCCTCAAGGGTCATGATGAAGCGGCAGCATAGACTCGCAGTAACACTAATCACAGGATCAAGACCTCGCAGAAAGCGGGATTCGAGACTGTCTCATCAAGGACTCCATGAACTGAAGCACATGACCTTGCACTTTGGCACTCTCGTGCGCCGCACCAGGCACAATATCCAGCTGGGCTTCGATCCCGTCCTCTTTCCATCGCGTTTGCAGCTGCCGGATCGTGCCGAGCCGATTGCGAACTGCAGCAGCCTTGCCCCCATCCCGTACACCTTTCTGCGTTCTCCCCGGGATCAGACCCGACTGGATGAGCCACTCCCAGAATTCCTCGCTCCCGTGGATATCTACGTCGGCTCCCCCCACGACGAGGTGGATGGCTACGCGGCGGACCAGCTCCTTGTCGACGCTGCGGCCGAAGAGATCCTCGACGTCGGCGATACCCGCCGGCCATTTCTGCGCCGGATCCAGCAGCGTCGTGCTGCCCGGGGCGCCGACGCTGACAGCCACCAGGCGCTCCGGGTACAGGTACAGGAAGCGATGGGCGAACTGGCCTCCGCCGGAGAAACCCATAAGGTAGACCCGGCTGGTATCGATGCCGGGCCAGCGATGGCCCACTTCGTCGAGCATCCCCAGCAGCGCGAGATCCGAACGTAGCGTGCGCGATCGGAGGCCCTTGTACGAGTCTAGGTCCAAGGGATGGTCGAGAGCGGCGGGAAACAGGGGCGCTAGCACTGCACACGGTGTTGCCTCGGCAAAGGGTACCAGCTCCTTGTGTATCGGTGCTATATCGCGTCTTGTACCGTGAATGACGACAAGCAGAGGAAGGAGGGGAAGGCCGCCTTCCCCAGGTTGGTTGGCCTTTGGGTTGGGATTGTAGTGCGTAGGGGGTACGTAAAGCGCGTACGAAAGCCGTGGGTCGGACTTCAGGGCTGTCTGGGGAATCTGGCCTACCAGCATGGCGGCAGCCAGGAACTGAGGCGGTACGTCCGCTGTGGTAAGCGTCTTGTTCATGGTGACTAGGTGCAAGATTTTACTGTTCGACTTGGCCTCGATGTATCTCCTGTAACAGCCATTCTCAAGCTCGGAAATGGGAGGTTCTTGCTTTCTTTGTACCTAGGATCTTCGCCGCTTGGTCAGCTGCATGTGGCAGGCGAATCGCCTTATTTGGCTTGACCTTATGGCTGACTTCGGCGTGGAAGCGAATCTCGCATAATAGTGGAGTCGACAATCCAGTACCAAGGGCTCATCCTGTGTACTGTGAACACACGTCTGCTCCTGTTCTCATACCCTGGGCCCTAACTGTGCGCCCTTCGCTAGCTAATTAACTTGGATGGACAATCTTGCCAACCTGGCAAGCAAACCACGCTATCGTCTGAGGCTGCTATTGTGACAGTTTCGTATCTCCACCCCTAACGGGCTTCGACCTCGGCAGGTCAGATCTTGCATCTTTCCACGGACTAGGCAATTCCATATTCCCAGTCTTCACTATTATAAGCGGTCTTGGTGGGTTGGCTACACCTTAACCGGGTGTGAAAGTGGCGTGGTTGAGGAGGTCTCTTGGCAGACTTGGTTAGGCGTCTGAGTTCTCCCCTGTACGTAACCTTCCCGCAAATCGCTTCGCTCCGCTTGAGATGCCGATTATCGCTACCGTTAGTGGCGCTTCAGAGCCATCACCAAGTGAAGCAGAATCACAACATAAGCATGCGGTGCAGAAACGCGGTAGAGCATGGAAACCTACAAATCCTTGACCTAAACTTCCAAATGTTTTCCCCAGACTTTCCCCAGATTTCCCCAGACTAACTCCATCTCTTCCACTTCTCCTGACCTTCGTTAATATACAACTTTTCGACGATGTCTTCTCAAAACTTAGATACCACAGATCAGGAAGAGCAGAGGAAACAGGCAGAGCACGCAGAGCAGGCCGAGCTCAAGGACATGTCTGTTTCCAAGGTCTCTCACGTAGAGTCGACTGGCTCACGGGTTACTCGAGCGGTAGAACGCAAGCTCAAGTGGAAGCTTGACCTGTTCATCCTTCCCATGGTGGCCAGCGTATACTTTCTCGCGTCAATGGTATGGACAACAACGCGCAGCCGCCTCTCCTCTTCCCGCGCATGCCACACAAGTAGCTGATCGATCGCAGGACCGCTCTGATCTATCCAACGCCGTCATCTCCGGACTTGCGGGTGATTTGCACCTATCATCACAGGACTATTCAAACGCCGCCAACATGTTTCTGGTCGGCTATGTCGTATTTCAGCTGCCAGGTACGCTCTTGATTAAGAAGATCCGCGCGCCTGTGCAGTTCTGGGCCGCAATGATATTGGTATGGGACACCTGACCCGACCCAATCCTTGAACGCGATACTAACTTGGATCTTGCTGTGCTTCTTCAGTGGGGCTTGTTCACTACCCTTACTGTCCTGGTCAAGACCCCAGGGCAGTTGGCTGCCATGCGATTTTTGGTCGGAGCAGCAGAAGCTTTCGTACAAGGCGGTGCATTCTGTACGTGCCTGGTTGACTTCTTTCGATCACAAGAGGCCCGTTTAATTGGGTCAATGACAGAAGAGTTTGCTAATCATGATCTCTCGTGTTTTTTCATATCTACAGACCTCTCTTTCTGGTACGAATACCACGAGCTCGCCACCCGCAGCGCCATCTTCTTCTCCACGTCGACCCTGGCTGGCGCCTTCAACGGGGTGCTCGCCTATGGTATCACCAAGAACCTGAACGGCGTCAACAACTGGTCTGCTTGGAAGTGGATCTTCCTAATCGAGGGCGTGATACCCATGGCATTCTCCTTCGTCGTGCTGCTTCTGCTACCAGCCGAGCCGGCCGACGTGCGC
>FTLB01044725.1_pt1 | contig 18340 bp, 14 predicted proteins | sample 1658291 | NCBI WGS metagenome assembly FTLB01 (sample SAMEA3914812, study PRJEB12502) | metagenome | biome: forest; material: soil | place: Canada | collected 2011-07-07 | depth 0.1 m
GCCTCGGCCGGCTCGCTCCATGCGAGTCGGCTGGCACGGCGGCCCGGATCGATGTTATCCTTCACAGCCATGCTTAGGTAGGTCCGTGGGCCGGGAAGGGGTGTGGTTGCTCGCGAAGCGTCTAGAGGTGGGGGTGGAGGCTAATGCTCCTGGGTCGAAGAAAGGTTGAGCTCAGGTAGATATCGCCTCTGTCAAAAGCTTCTCGCACACATGTTAGCCCAAGCCATGCTGACGTGCCATGTAGGTACAGAGCCATGCATACATATGTATACGCACGCATGCACGCACGAACGCATGAACGCATACAAATGGGTCAGGCTCTTTGCGACTTACAGAAAACGATGGCTCATTGACGCCATAGCACGGCGAAAAGGACGGCTTGACCAAAGCTGGCAATGAAGCCTCACGACCACGACCAACAGAGCTCGTTCCTAATTCCCAGAGCAGGCGGCGATGGACTTTTGGCTCGTCCCAACCAAAGTTGCCAGGGGCAGGAGAAAGGAGCGAACGACAGTCAGGGATTTCGTGTCGGCACAAGGGCAAATAAGCAAATGTATTGTCCAATGTATTGGCGATACAGGAAGGAAGGAGCGATGAGCAAACAAACGAGGTCTCCAGCAAGGAAGGCAGCTTGGATAAATATATATATCACTCGAGCTCCTCCGTACCTTCCCTCCTACCTTGGTATGGGTCTCGATCGGGTACTCGCAGCTTCTTAGCGCATCGCGAACTTGTGGCCCACCACTCACTAGTCAGGAGTTACCAGAGCAAGCGTGGGAGCGTGGGAGCGTGGCAAGGTGGTCCAGTGCCCAAACGTGGTCGTGCTACAGCTATGGAGCCATTCGCAAAACAGCTAGCTAGAGCAGCTTTGACGTCTTAGTTTTTGTGTTTTGAGTACGTAGTAGGACCGACGCCGTTCGATTCGGGGCACCTGGCCAACTCGGGAGCAGGGAACCCCCGAGTTGCGCAATGAGGGACATAGCAGAGAGCACATGGAGTCATGGACAAGGGGGGTAAGGGAAGGGGAAAGGGGAAGATGGAGGGGGGGAGAAAAGCTTCAGGGTGTGACTACGGAAGCAAACAAGAAAGTATGTTTGCGTATGTGGGTTCTGTCTGTGTGAGTGTGTCAGTGTGTGTATGTGTTGGGTTAGTAGTGTACTGTGCTCGTACTCCTTACGGATGGAGGAAAAAAAAGAGAGATCACCAACTGGGGAGACAGCAGAAGGAGAACAAGGACCAACAGAGCGGCGATAAGCAGTGCCACCTTGTCTCCCCTCGATTTTAGTTCAATACAACACTGCGCGATGTTGCTTTCTTCGCACTTGTAGCAGCCCCTAAACCGATGCTGATTAACTGCCCCGCGTGCCAACGCCTCGTACCAGTCCAGACCCTGGCTCGATGTCGGGTATCTAGCCGTTGTCGTCAACGTCGAGGTTCCCTGCGTGATGCATCGAAAAGGATAAGAAAATGAGCTGCTCGACGATGGGGCTGAGGATAGTTTCGCTGGCAAGCTGGGCATCTTTCCGTTGCGTCCGTCTTACGTAGTTTATTGTTATCTGCCCATAACCCGAGGCGACAGGAAACCTTAAACAAATTATCCAAGAACAAATTCCACCCAAACTCCGACTCCCAAATTAAACAAGGCAAGCAAACGCACGCACTCAAAGTCTTCACACACAAATGTCAAACACAGCACCGAGAAACGGGTTGGCCCACATGGTCCAAAATTCTGTTCCTGACTTGCGCGCGACAATCGAAGAACGTAAAAATATGGAACTTTCGACCCTGATGGATGGTGCCCCGTAGCTTTCTTTTTTTTAAGGTTTTCATTTTTTTCTTCTTCTTTCTACGCGTTTTGTCGCGTCGCTTCATCTTCACGGACGCAGTTGGCGTTGCTTGATTGGCCCGTTATATTGACTTGATTGCGAACATGCATGACTGATTCGTTGCCTCACGCACGACTCGAAACGCATCGCCTCGGTGACGATTGCTTTTTTCTTCTCCGTCCAGGCGTGCAGCAGGGCGAATGAGCTCCAGTCCATCTTGGCAACCCAGAGTGTCTGCTCAGTAGCTGTGCTCCGTACGCCAGTTGAGTGGCTCGTGTGATCCGATGCTGCCTGCAACTAGGACGCATTACACCTGAGCAACCACTCACTCGGTACCTTTTTGGTTCAACCAGGCAGGTCGAGCAAAAGGATGATGGGATTAATTACTTGCGGATACGTCCTAGGACGAGGTGAATTTAGCCCAAAGGAAACGATGCCATTTGATCTCGGTTCTGAAAGATCGGTCCATAAATCTCAGGGGACGGAAAGCTGGAGAAGAACCCTCTAGTCCGCCCGTGGCCGGTTTCCCACCGGCGCTAGAAGCCCCCCCGGCAGGAGTCGGATGATGGAAGATCCTTGTAAACCTAGGTACAGTATGTAGCTTAGGCCGGCCCAAGCACGCCAGGGTTCCATTCCGATAAGAAGGAGGGGAGGGGACTGGTTTCTTTCGGGTAAGTTGACAGGGCACGGAGGGAGAAGCCGGTGTGTCTGCCCGCCTCGAAACAGGGCTGATACGCTTCCTCACATCGGGTGCTTGAAAAAAAAGAAAATAAGCTATGGCGATAGTCAGCATATGCAGCTCGGCAACCAGCGAGTAGACACACACCGCCAGAAACGCAGGGTCATGCGTGTCCCTTCGTGCATCAGATCGAGCAAATATTGGCTCCGAAGGTTTGCGCTTGCAAACTATGAGGCGCGCGTCAGCATCACAATTCACGCGCGAGCCTCGCGTTTCGCTCACAAATACGCTCGCCAGGGTCCCAGATGATATGCCGAGAATGAAATGAAATGGGCAAAAAACACATGGTCGTTGCGAGTGCTTACGTCGTGATACTCTCTCCCTGGGAATGGTGACTCCGAAGGCTGACCCCATGCAAAACCTTCTGCGCGGTCGGTAATTCCTTCTGGATTAGGTATCACCTGCAACGAGGGACATGCTAGGCAAGAACGTAATACCGAGCAGGAAAACCTGTTTCTTCTGTTGGTGCCACAAGATCGTATGACTGGTGATCAAGCCAGTTGCGGTCACCCGAGTAACGAGCCAAGGTCTGCCATGTTTCGAGCTGTCCCTTGAGCCACGACGTATAAGGTATTTCGTAGATAACGATAGACACCTATCTATGAATGCAGCTACGGGGGTGAGGTGCAGTCCCTGCTATTCAGCATTGTGCTTGATATACGTGTAAGTCTACGTGAGCCGAGTAAAGATACTATTCACCCACTAGCTGATACAACAACCCGCGGGAGAGGAGACAACTTCAAGCGACGTCGGTGATGGGGTCACACCGAGAAAGGTCACTGAAAACAGACACATGACGTGGTTGGTCCGACAACTTAGGGCTGTCCTCGCCGATTTCTATCGCGAATCCGTGACTCGTCAGAAAGCAACCGCGCCTCGCCGCACGGCTGAACCGTGCATTTGGGAGCCGCCTTTCGTCGCTCGCCCCCGTTCCCTCGAGGGCCAGAATGTGAGGCGACATAGACAGCCGGTGGTGGCCCAGGAAATTAGCACACCAGCAAGATCTTCTGGCGTCGAAGCACTCGCCAGCAAAATCGTGAGTTTCTAACCAAGGGAACCTGCAGCTCAGCAGACCAGCCAGGTACCATATTTTATGCCGTTGTCGAAGTGGCCCCGGGGTTAAGGGGTTCGTGTAAACATGAACGCCCGGCGACGATCACTATCAAGAACATTTCGGAGCCGTCAGGATAGGTCTCCCGCCATGAAGTCGATTTGAATATTACCCAGTATTTACGAATGCAACTTTATGGCGAAAGAGGCGGCTTCTGGTTTGAATCTATGATCTAATAAGACCTTCCGGTCCCTACTGCGAGCAGTATCGTAAACCGAAATCAAATCTAGTGTGGCTTCAAGTGCTCTCTTCCCGTGCTTCTAATCTTTCAGTTTTCAACTTGGCATGCAGTGGAATACAGTTGAAATCAGACATCAGAGAAAATTGCGTGCATAAGGTAATCAGGTAGACACCGACACAGCATTTCGTGAACGAGGAATGGTCCAATGCGAAAACAAATGGTGGTCAATATAGCTAATGCATCCCCAGAGGTCATGTCTATGATTTTCAGGATGATGAATTTTACCATGTCCGTGATACCGTAGAGTAAGGTAGTTAGGAGAACCGAAAAGAAAACAAAGTGGGAAAAAAAATCAAAGTCTCTCTACCTAGGCTCGACTCCATGCTCATGGTCCCTCCCCTTCTCCCTTTTTCTTCAATGAGTTGAACGGGCTCACCAAGTCCCGTTTAGCAGATCTTCGCACCAAAATCCAATGTAAAGAAAAAAATATCAGCATCATCTTCTCCTTTCTTTATGCTTTTCTTTCCATCTCTCCTCCATGCGAAGCCCCCGGATCAGTCATCCAAGTCGGAGACCTTCTCAAAATCGCTGTCGTCCGAGGAACTGTCGTTACCGGCGACGAAGGGAAGCGCCCCCTTGGGTCGAAGGCCGCCCGGGACCGGACGGGTGGCATGGAGAGGAGGCATTTGGGCCACCCGCGGAAGCTCGGCTCGGAGGGGGAAGCCGAGCTGCAGGGCGGCGTTGACGGCGAGCTCCATGTCGAACCTCCGTCCGGAGACGGGGAAGCCGTTGAAGCGGCCGCTGATGTAGCCGAGGATGGCGAAGCACTCGGCCAGCGACTCGTCGGCGGAGTACTTTCGTAAATGCATCGCGCCGGGGTTCGGGATCGCCCGGGCGAAGATGCTGGTGCAGGACTGCCGGAACTCTTGCTCGTTCTCGATCGAGAGGTGGTGGTGGATGGGGGTCTCGACCAGGTTTCGTCTCTTGGCCAGCTCCCGGATGCGGATGACCAGGCTCGCCGGGTCGCGGCTGAAGGCTAGCTTCCCGAGGGGGTAGGATTCAACGGCGGAGAGGAAGGTGTGGGTGAGAGTGAGCACATCCTCGGCCCCGGAGCACTTGGTCTCGTCCGAGAGGGCAGCCCGGAACGCAGTGAAGCTCGCGAGATACTGCTGTCCGGACACCACACCAGCCCAGAAAGCATACTGGTTCTCCATAGTATAGATTGGGCCCGCAGGGTTAGGTCGAGAAGCAAGAGAGAGCAGAGGGGGAAGTGGTATGAGATGAGAGTATCACCGGCAACAGCGGGAGGGGGAGGGGAAGGGATGAGCAAGGCAGCAAGCCAACGGCTTTATATGCAAAGCTCCAGCAGAACATGGATGAAGACCAATCACTCCCCAACCTCACCTGCATGGCAAAAGCAGAGCCGGCCACTCAGCTATCAAGCTGATAGCAGAGCTGTTCATGTCTCCACCGGGAAGCCTTACTTCTGTGTGACGGTGTCCGAACCCGAACAGAGCGGCGATGATTGTACCCAATCCCTGAAGGGGTTGGGCAACATTCCTATGCATGAAAGTTGTATTCTGCTCGGCAGTTCTCTCACCCGTTTGATCTCGACCATACCCTTCTCTCTCATCTTTGATCCTCCCCTGACGCTCGAGACGAGGAACGGTGTGAGCCGCGCTAAGTCATGCATAAATTAGTGGAAAGGGGTTTATGCTTTGCCAACCATTCATCAGTCTTTCTCAGGCGGGGGACTTTCGACGAGCTCTTCAACAGCTTCACATTTGCTACTGCTGGACCTCCTGCAAAGTTGATGGTCTCCTCGCCTGGACTGGTTCGATGGGGGGTGATGGGCGGCTGCAACGCTCCCTCAGCATCACTTTGGGGGGACCATCCTATCACTGGCGTCCACGCCGCCTATGTAAGACAGGAGAGGTAACCACGTTGAGACCATACTGCCCGTGAACCATGTCGTAGACGTGCCCCTTCCCGGTCGTGTTTTTCTCCAGTAGGCTTGCGGCACACCAGTCGCTCGCCTCGTCTTAACCACCCGACTATCGCCGACCTGCCCACACCCTCCCGTTGCCTATTGTGCAGAACTGGGCTTAAATGCAGCTAAGCTTCATCGGCCCTTTCGAAGCACGCATATCTCGTTCGCTTCTCAATCAGACCTTTGGTCGTGTGCCGTTTGCGTTGGGCAGCCTGCAGAGAAAAAGAAACGTGGTGCCGCGATTTCGGGGCGGCTTCCCATCCGCTGTCCATTTCGAGCAAGTAACCGCGGTGCGATGGGAGGGGAGCGGGGGCGTGGGTTTGGCTCATCGATCACCGATCACCGGTCTCACCGAGCGGGAGCCAACATCTGAGCAGCTTTCTTATCGATCTGGAGGACCTTGGTGAGGGGAAAGCTCATGCAGCCTAGCAGGGTAATACATGGTCTCATACAAAAGGATGTTGAATGACCGCTGCGAAAACTCGCCAGATGCGTGAATGTCTCTCTCTCTCTCTCTCTCTCTCTCTCTCTCTCTCTCTCTCTCTCTCTTTCACACACACACACATACATAGACCGCACCATCGTGACAAATAGAACATGGCGACGATCTTGGAATGGGAGCTCTCAGAGACAATGCACCAAAAATAGCCAGCATCCATATAGATAAGCCGCTTGGCTGCACACCGACTTTCCGAACCGTAGGCACCTGAAATCCTGTGCGACATTGTGGCGCCGCCAGCACGCAAGAAAAAGCAACGGTAGTCCGCAGAGGAAGGACGTTCAGAGCCTCCTACGTCACGAGGAGTCAATCATATCGAGACAGTCTCGGGAACAAAACAGCTTGGTCGATAATTCCGGCTTGGGTGACCGAAATCCAGTCCAGCCCAGACCGGTGGGCCATCGGCAGAACCTGAATTCGAAAGCCAGACCTTGTTGTCGGCCCTCTCTCTCGATTACCGGTCAGGTGACGAAGATCTGCCTGGAGCAGGTCTTGGCCATCGGGAGGCCGCTACGATCACTGCTGGACATGTAGAAGTCCGTCCCGATCGCCCCGTGGCTCGATGCTCTGGCGGAGATACTCACACGTAGCCACCCACCTACGGCGATTGACGCGACCAACCGTTTTACTTCCTGGTGCCTGGGCCTTTCTGTATCGTAGGCCCCATCTCAGGTCCTCCCCATCTCCATTCCAGGGGTGAGTACTAGCAGGAGCTAGCTACGTGGTGAGTACAAGGTAGGTCTGGCACGAATACATCAAAACAGGTTCCCTCCATCTTCGCCGCAATGCACCAGAGTGTTTCCGTCCGTCCGTCCGTCCGCCGTCTAGTGTCCATGAACCATGGGCACGAGAATGCACCGACTCCAATTTTGTACAGTCCGAAACAATGCTTGCCCACCCATGCATCTACTCCCCTGCTGCATCCCATAGACATGGGAAGCGTTACTCTCGTTGTGTCGTGTAGAACAATGCTCTCGTTCGAAGCCCCACGAAAATGTTAATGTTCCTGTTCCGTTGCGGGACCAGAAAAGCCAAGTTGAAGGAAAAGAGAATGCTAAGAGGAATGAGAGTGTCCTAAACGCCGTGACCGATGCTGATGCTGATGCACAAAAGAGTGATGGCCACCCTATACATTTCCCTATTGGCTAGGCCGCGGGATCTGAGCGACCTAGCGATCTAGATGCATGGTAGTACTGCCTCCCGTCTCCGAGACTAGCCTGCCTTTCGTCTACCTAGGCGGCGGCTTCCTTATAAAAGGATCGCCGGTTTTCTTCTTAGGACGTGGGGGCCGGGAGCCCTGCGGGGTGGATCAGCCCTTGGCCGTGGTGGTATTAAGCCAAACAAAGAATCTACTCACCTGGGGTGCGCCAGAAGAGCTCGAGCCCTGCGCTCGATTTGGAAGCGACTGCGGAGGTACAGGGTTGCCTCGAGGCGACGGCATGGGGGCCGCGGGAGGGCGAGTTGGTGGGACGAGCCCTAGAACTTCCATGGCTGAAGGATCAGTCGCTGGCTTCGGGGGCTTGTGGGCTTTGGGAGCCCGAGGCGCTCGCATTAGTAACTGCGGCTCTTTGATCTGATAGACGTTTTGTTAGTGGTGTGATGCGATACGCTAGGCCGTGGTTTTATAATAGGGCAGGGGCCCCAGAGCAGAGAGATTCGAATGCGGAAACGGCACGGCGATGTATGAAGGGAGGCGCATGGGGAGATAAAGACATACGAGGAAGACTTACTTTCTTGGTGGGAGGCTTTGTCTCATCCCCAGACGATGGCCGCCTTTTCAACCCGGCCTGATCACGAGGTGGTGAGAACGTAGCCCGGATCACAGGAGCTGCCGTTCCTCGTGGCTCGGCCGGAATAGCTTCGCCCCTTTCATTCAAAGTACCAATACTTGGACCACGATAAGCAGCTGCCGGTGCTGGTAGTGGTGGAGCCGGAGCTCGTACGCCGTCTGAGCTGGTTCGCCAAGATTGAGGATGCGAAATTTGATGCACCGGCACCGAAGAGGCGGACGAAGCGAGACTCTTAACACTGGGCATCGGTGGAGCATCGACCATCTCGGTGTCGACGGAATCAGGCTGCTCGAGCGGCGGCGGAAGTAGAGGGGCTGGATTCCGCACACCTGGCTTGCTCAGCATCGAGAGGATGTTGCCGGTCGTATAGCGATCACGATGGCGCGCGTCTTGGATCAGTTTCGCCCAGAATTCGCCTTGGACGAGGGCTCGCGAGTCTCCGAGAATCCACAGCGATGATTTGGCACGAGTCAAACCGACGTTCATTCGACGAATGTCTGTCATGAAACCGATGCCTCCGGTCGGACTGGCCCGCACGCAGGAGAATATGATAATTTCGCATTCACGACCCTGGAAAGCGTCGGTCGTGTTGAACTCGATGATCTCGTCGATGTCCTTGCCATAGCGATCGGAGAACCGCCCGCGAAGCCGGAACAGCTGTGCCTTGTAGGGAGTGATGATACCAAACTTGCCCTTGACGTCGATCTTGCCGTAGTCGGCGCGGAATCGCTCGAAGAGCTGCATGGCCACCTTGACTTCCTCCTCGTTGACCAGAGATTGATTTTTGGGACCGCGCTCCTGAGATCCCTTGACGTCGAAGAAGCGGTATGGGCCCATGAGGGCACTGCTGTGCCAGGGTTGATGGCGAAGCTTCGCCATGTCGTCGCCGTCGCGGAGGAGACCTTCGTAGAACTCAGCGCTGGGGAACTGGCTGATCTCCGGGTGCATACGGTACTGCATGTCGAGGAGATGGATGTCCTTGGCATGGTTCTTCTGCATGCGGACGAACAGACTCTGGTCGTATCCGTAACGAGCCGCGGACTGGGAGAGAACGGTCGGCGGCAGCTGCTTGGGATCTCCGACCAGGATGCACTTGGAGCAGCCGTACTTGAGCGGGATGAGAGCACTCAGTTCCACGCACTGCGCCGCCTCGTCAATGATGACCGTCTCAAACTCGACATTAAGATTCTTGAACATCTCGTGGCCGCTACCGCTGAGCGTCGCGCAAAGGACCTGAGCTCGGTCCAGAATCTCTTGCTGAACTTGGCGCCGCTTGATCTCGACCTCTCGGGCGAAGGTGTTGCCGCTGCTCTTGTCGGCGTCAATCTGCGCCCCGATGTGGGCTTGGCGTTTCTTGAGCTCGTCGAACTCCCGCTGCAGCCGGTTTACGAGATTGCGGTCTTCTCCCTCCCTCGCTGCTTCGAGCTGTGGGCGCAGCTCGGTTATCTTGGTCTTGATCTCCCCGGCTTCCTTATGCATCTGCTCGCGGGCGCTGCCGCTGTTGTTTTGGTTTGTGCTGGCCTCCAGCTTGGCCTTGACAAGCTCATCCAGTGTGACATCCCGGACTGCAGCGTTGATGGCGTCGCTGCGGCCGAGACGTACCACGTTGATCTTGTGGAACGTGCCGTTCATCGTTTTGATACCGGCTTTGAGACGGAGAACCAGCTCATCCACGGCAGCGTTGCTAGGAGCACAGACTAGAAGCTTTTTGGGCATTGCCTGGGCGTGCGCGCCACCACTCTGGCCTGGCACGGTCATCGACACGGCTCCCTTGGAGCCGGGTTTGAGAACTCCGGTAAGAAGAGAGCCGACCATAGCAACAATCGTCTTGGTTTTACCAGTTCCAGGCGGGCCTTGGATGAGCGTAAAGCCGTCGTTCTCCTTGGCGTTGAGGATCGCTTTGGCCTGGCCAGTGTTCAGTGAGTAGTTGTTCATGACGTTGTCGACCGCTTCCTTGCCGAACTCTAGGATGGGTGAGGGCTCGGCTTTCAGGACCTCATCCATGAGATCGTAGTATTGTAGACTCTCGAGCGCGGCATACTCGCGCTCGATCGTGGTCATGTTCGTGATTTTGGTCCCGTAGAACTCTGCGCCGGGTACTAACACGGGCATGATCTGGTTGCCCTTGCTGTTGAGTCGATAGACGACCTCGAGAGAGTCTCTCTTGTACGTCATCTTAGAGATGCGAGCCAAACAATGAAGCTTTCCAGACTGGTTCAAGGGGTCGTCGCCCTGGGAGAGTAGGACAATGTCGCCGTCCGAGAGCATCCGGTCCTTGTTGGCAGTAGCGGGCATCGACGTCGTGACCTCGAGAAATTTGTCGACCGACATGCGATTCAGAACCTTGATGCCATACGGCCGGGTTGTCGCCTCATTCTTGGCCGTCACAAAGGACCGCCAGGCTTCGTTGACGAGGAGCGGGAAGAAGGTCCTCTTGTAGTCCGAGGGGCTGGGATAGCCATCCGCGACGGCCAAGCAGCGGTAGCCGTTCGGCGGGTCGTTCCCCTCGTGGAATATATCCCACTCCAGGATGGCCTGGTGAAGGACGTCCATGGGTGGGATGATCCTGGCTCGCATGTCCTTGGCCGACCTCTGAATCTTGACCTTCTTCACGGGACCCCGCTGCTTCAGGGCGAGGGCACGCAGGCGTCGCCTCTCGGCCTCGCTCAGCGTCTTCTTTCCCGCTCCTTTCTGGATGAGAATGTCATCGTCGCTTTCATCGTCCTCGTCCTCGGAAGAACTGCCGACCATGATCTCGTCTTTCTGTAGGACGGCGGCCGGGGCGTGGTCCTTGCCTTGAACCCCAGCGATGCCCATGAGACCGGATCCCTCTCCGGGCATCGTCCTCAGGGCCCGGGCTCTAGCGATGGTCTCGGCGTTTCTCTTCGCTCTCTCTTCCTTCTCCTTCTGCCGAGCTTCTTTGAGCGACATCTGCTTCGCGAGCACGGCCTTTGGATCGATTCTGGGGGCCGGCTTGGGGAGGGCTGGTAGGCTGGACTTGAGCCCGCTCTTGTTGTACAGATCGAGGCCTTTAGTCTCAAGCATGCCATCCTTCGCGGACAGCGTCGGGGTAGTGGACCTAGAGAAGTCTAGCTTCGTCTGCTGCTTTGTGCGAGCCTTTTCCAGCTGCCTATCCCGGAGTTTCTCACTCGCGTAGGCATCTTCGATTTGAGCATCCCGTCCGAGGTCTTTGAGAAGATCTACGCGCTGGGTGGGGGACAGATTTGTCTTGATGACATAGTCTGCTCGACCGTCTGCCATGGTCTTCTTCTCCAGCATATTTTCCAGCTTAGCGAGGACCCGGCCGGGTAGGTTCATGTCGTTCTCCCGCGCACGCCGAAGCAGCTTCTGCAGCACACCTACTACGCCACTGACCAAGTACGTGTCTCGAAGCTGGAGCATCTCAGCCAACCCCAACGAGTTGGCAAGTACAGGTTTCAAAACCTCCTCCATGGCTTTCGCAGAAGCGTCCGAGTCACTCTGCGTCGCGCCCGGGAGGCTGGACAGGGTTTGACTGAGGGCGGATGCTAGAAGACCATCTTGTGCGAGGAACTTTTCGGCGAGTTCCATGACATCGCGGCAAAAGTCCTCCATGGGCTGCTTGCTCACGAACTGGTGCCAGTGCTTCAACTGACCGAAGGAATGGTCGATGGTTTGCCACTCAGTCCTCCACCATCGCTCAACGACGGCGTGCTCGCCGAGAGATAGTGTCTTGGTCCTGAGGAGGCCTACAGACGGGTCGCTCAGACCCGTCAAGATCAATTCACTACATTTCAAGATGGGCAGCATGGGAGTCCAAGGCTTGTTGGAGTCCTTGTCGACGGTAACTTTGTTTACGGCTTGCGAGAACGAGTCCAGGAACGACTCGAAGTAGCTCTCCAGCATTTTATTCACAGCATCCGCTGGCTGTGTCTCACCGGTCATGGCTTTGATGACCTCGAAGCCCGCCTCCCGAATGGTAGCTTCGCTGTGTATCAGCGAGGCAACGATAGGATGGATCGTCTGGCTGTCGGGGCCCGAGCAGAATCGGTCTAGATCGGCGGGGTTAAAGTCCGAGAGTCGACCCAGGATCTTCCCGATAGCCGCAGTCTGCTGCTGGTACCGCGCGTTGAACCGTCTCTCCGGTTCGGAGAGCTTCTGGTTTCGCGGCGGTATGAACTGCTCGATGCCTCTCAAGGGTATCGTTGCCATGAGCATGGTCTTGGCAAGATCAACGCGTCCACCCCAGAGCATCTCGAGGAAGGACTCCCAAAGGGCTCCGGATTTCCTCTCAGACGTGCTCTGAACCGGAAGACTGTCGTGAATCGCATTCCATTCGGTGCACATTGCTTTCGAGTCCAGTGAGAGCGCCGCATGAATAACCGCCATCGCGGTTTCCGACAGGCCGACGTTGAACTTGTCGGTCGGCTTCAGCTCCGCGGCGCTGACTATCACGTCTTTGTACTGAACGACTCGGTCGAGCAGCTGGTTCACCATGATGAGTGACGTCTGACAATCGGAGAGCGCGGATGGTTGGAGGAATCCTTCCAACGACTCGCGCAAGGCAAAAAGGCCGGTAAGGGTGCAGGTGGCCTTGCCTTCTGGCGGACAGAGCGGGTCTGTTCTGAAGCTATCAAACAATTCGAGAAGGAGGGTGCCACAGAGGTCAGGTCTCTGCCGGGGTGGGAGCGAGCGAAACAACATCTTCATCCATACCGCAAACGCCGGGATGCTGCGACCTTCGTGCTCGGCCATCATGGCGGGAACAAAAGAATGCGCCAGAAACGACCGAAAGGCCGGGCTGGCCGTGATCTGGGCTACCAGGTAGCTCGGTGTGGTCTGGTCGAAGGCAGCCCAGAACGCTTTGGGAGACTTCTCCATCAAAGCACGCAGCCCGTCCATGACAAGGGCCAGCGCTTGGTCCGAGTCGGTGAGGAGGTGCTCCATGGCCAGATAGTAGACGCTCGGAGAGACCTCCATGGCACGAAGCGAATTGAGGACCAGCTCTTCGCTCATGGAAGCCAGAATGAGAAGAAACCCTTTCCAGAACCTAGATATCGTGTCGGCGGTTGGCATGCCCCGAAAGGTCGACGCTCGGATGATGGCCTCTGCAAGATGGGCGTTGACAGCCCAGTCCCAGGTCTCCTGTGTTAGTGATCCCACTGGCATCTTCTCCCATGCCGCCGTGGCAAACCTATTGCGGTACGGATCTGCGTCGAAGAGGAAGTATGTCATGGTCGGAATGATGCCTCCTTGCATCCGTAAGGGCTTCTTGGTTTGGGTGTTTTCGAAAACAAAGTTGAAGTCAACTCGGTTGCCGGGGAGAGCGAGGTAGGGCATGCAACACAACGCCTCGAACAGGGCCAGCACCGGCGCGGTCTCGAAGTTAGCGAGCTTCGCCGTGCTCATGGGACCATTAGCTTCCAGGATCTCCTTGGCCCTGGCCAGGCCTCTGTCGATTCGGATCTTATCGAATTCGTTTAGTTTCTCCTCCATGATATCGGCCGTCTCTTTCCGTAGATGCCTAGAAGCAATGTAAGTTAGCAAGGGCACGGTGACCCGAGACAGGTGAAAAATACACACTCGCGCAGCATTCTGATGAAGGGTGCCCGGTTCTTATGCCATGTCCTGACGCAGGCATCGCATTTGGAGAGAACCCCTTCGGTTCGTTCGGACCATTCTTGAAGCCATGAACCAACATGTTCCACGCTGATGCCCATGAGAAGAGACAGGTAGTATGCAGCTATCTGTCTGCTGTCGAAGGCTTTCATGCGGCTCTTTTTCTCCTCGGAAGTGACGCCATCCTCATCTGCGACATCTAGCTCCTCGTAATTGGTCAAATCGTCGTCATCGACCTTGGGGCAGAACAAATGGGTCTCGCTCGGGATGCTGTCGAGTTCGAGGTGGTAGGTCATCAAGGCATCGTAGATCTTCTCCGAGCTCATCTCCTCATGTTCCTCCGTGCCATCCATGATAGCTTTTTATGGTGGCATACGCCAAGGTAGAATTTGTCGACCCAGTTATTGCAGACTCTGGTCCTGGTCTTCAGACGCTTCGAAGGTCGTAGGCCGGGGTGGAGAATATCGGCGGCTTGCGAAGTGGTTGGAGGGTACGGGCTCGCGTGCTCGGGATGAAAGGCAGGGCGCCGCGCGCTTGGGAGATGCTGACTTGGCGACAGTTTCGGTGCTCCGGTTCAAATTGCATTAGGTTAACGGCGCGCCCGGTTGGAATCAGAAGGCCGGGGAGTGTCTCGAGCCGCCGGTATCGTTCTGAAGAAGGAAGGTTTGGGATCCGACGGCGTCGTACGAGCCATTCGGGGGGAGAGTTATGCTGGAATTTTCTCAGGCCAAATAAAGGAGTGGACAAGGATTGGATGAGCAAAGGTGAAAGAGTCACCAGGCTCTTCTTGTCTCTATTGCGAGAAGGATTAGGTACATGTAGGAAAGAAGAAGAAAAAAACTTGAAGGCAAAGTCAGAGCTCCTCGATGAGTACAAAAAGTTAAGGTAAGTGGCCTGTGGACCTAGGCAAGGTACGTGGTACTTACCAAATCGCCAAAACCGCGAACTTTACGGGTCCAACCGCGTCAGATTTGGCGCCTCTTAACATCCCTGTTCAGCTGCGATCTCGACCCACCAAATAAGCCCGGCGCCGCTTATTGGGTACAACGGTTTACATAGAGCAACTTTTGAGTTGGTGATTGAAGCACGCACACGGTATCTGTGACTCGCATTCATGCTGTTCCAGTCTCGCGAAAGGAGGTACAAAGGACAGAGTTACACTGGGATAACTTGGCCATATTTTATTCAGAACCTCTCAGAGATGCATAGATGTAGAATTTGCGTTTTGATCTGTGTCTGTTCGTATCTCAGAAGCTCTATCTCAGTATCTCGAAGTAGCTTCCTCCAAAAACCAGCATGCATGCTCGTAGGAAGCATCGATGTGTTGAAGCTGAGCTGAGCACATATCATTCACTAGCTTCATCTGCCGAATCTGTTTCTTCCGGTGTAACATCGTTACTCCGCTTGGGCCTCTCCTTCTTCACTACGGGAACCTTGCCACGGTTGAGTAAGTGCTCAAGTGGGCAGTCCGGTGCCTCGCTCCACTCTTGCGTGCCTGGCCTAGTTGCCTTCCTACATTTATAGCACCGCTGTCCGTGGCGTATGAACAGCTGGTGCAAGGCGTACTTGAGACTATCCGGCACCTTGAACTCGCCATGGTTGTAACTGTCGAGCTCGGTGGCATTGGCAGGCACCCAGCCAAGCCACTGGCAGAATTTGTGGACGTGCGTATCGACCGCAAAGCAGGGAATTCGAAGACAGAATAGTACCACGCAGGCAGCTGTCTTGACGCCGATACCCGGATACCGAAGGAATGTGGCCATGGCCTCGTCTCTTGCCAGCCCGTGCATGTAATCGAGCGACAGAGGGGTCGAGCTGCTGGTCTGTGGCTTTATGGCTATATCTTCCTGCTCTTTCCCATGCAGTCCTGCATTGCTTTCTAGTTTCTGGGTAAGCGCTGCGGCCGATGCTGCCTGGGCATGTGCCTGGTTCTCCTCGTGGACCATGTCCAGTATCGCTTTGATATGCGCGCCTTTGACTGCGGCACAGCCGGCTACCTTGATCGTCTCGGTCAATTCTTCTAGCGAGGAGATGCGGACTGCCTCCCAATTAATACTGCCAGCGCCGGTGCCATGTTTTGCTATTCCATACTTTTCCACCAGACGCTTTATCGCTTCGTCTGCCCTCGCCATTAATGTGTTCCCGCTGATGAGTGTTCGGAGCAGAGCGTCGAGAACCGAGGGTACCTCACCGCATCCCGCAACCTCAAGGGATGCCACAGGAGCCTTATCCGGTTGGGTCACTTCGCCATGCAAATCGGTCAAGATTCGATGGACGGTCTCACAGTCTTCTGCTGTAGGAACACTGCGATGAGGATAGGGAGAAGAACCAATTGTGAGTCCATAGATGTTTAAAGATCCGCGCTTGACGCGGGGCTTGAAATCGGGGTCGAAGATCTGGATTTTACTTGCAGCAACCGGACGTTCTGTTTTGACGACAATGTTGTCCTCTATGAAGGCGCCTCGGATAACTACCAAGTTTTGAATACCGTTTCTCGTTCTTGTCGATTTGACTGCAGGTGTCGTTGAATGAGCTGAGACTGTATCTAGGTTTTTATGGGGTAGACGCAGAGGCCTTAGTTTGGCATCGTCAGTGCCTCTCGTACTATTCGATGCTTCAGGCAAACTTGGTCGACGATCTCCTCCAATGCTTTCCATCGGCGGGGTGGGAGACGCGGTGGTAACAAACATCGCTGTGGGAGGCTGCACCGTTCCCTTCTTCGGAGCCACTGCATTATCTTGACAAATGGCAACCGAAGATCTACGGGTGTTGTAACGATGCTTGGGTGTTTCTTGATCGAGAGCTTTCCCTTCCTTATTCGGGATATTAGAACGTCCCATGCCATGAGGCAGAACATCCCAACCGCCCTTCAACGGCTGATTCAGGTGGTCATCGGTGCGTTTTCTCTTGGCTCTTGGCTGGGCCTGTGCGCCAGACTCTGGGGTAGCAGGCATTTCAATTGATGGGACGTCCTGTAGCGACTGCTTCGTGGCTATAATACCGTTGGCTGTGTTGGACTTGGCTCCGGCTACAGCACCATCAAGTGCTTGTTGAATTGCTGAGCGAGTCCTCATCTTTGGAACCGGAAATCGAGTCTTCCAGTCTGTAGTTATGGTGTTCTTCAAGAGGTGGTGGTTGGATTTTGGAATGTTTCGAAGTTGACGTGGAAAATTGATCCTTCCTGCTTTGTATGTTCAAAGCCCGACTAGGGCAGGGGTCGACTTGAAGTCAACGATATGTGAAAGGGGCGAGAAGCTGAAAAAAGAATGTAGTTTCTGCTCTCTGGCAAGGCTGAAGGGCAGTTTTCGGATGCTTTGACAAGAAATGGAGGAAAAAGCCTGCCAGGGAGCGGCTCCAAAGAAATCTTTTTGGAAAGACGCAAGCTGGTCGACATATAGTTGCAGCCTCGAAAATGGAAGGAGCAACCCTCAGGAGCACGCAGGTAGAGGTTATGGAAGCTAAGAGGACCAATCAGCGAGGCCCATACCTTACTCTTAGCAGATCTCAAATATTTTCATCCGATCTTTTCCTCGAACAGGCACCTGCTCTTTCTATTACGTTGAGTGGCATATTTGTTCCATGCGCTGTCAGTGATTTGCGTAGGATGTTTGACTCTCCAAACTGCCGAGCTAGCGCGTCGATTGCATCATGACTGCTAGAGGAGCTGGAAGGCTCAGCTGCATTCGGAACAAACCTCTGATTTCCGGAATTACAATTGAAGCAAGACAATAAATATGGAATTCTAGCTATTTAATTCAACGCAGCTCCAAACACCTTCAAAATTTGACAGCGAAGCGTTGACATCGTGGGGATTACATGGTACGAAGGCTCGATCTAACTAAATTTCAATTCCAGGGCCAGGTACGGTCCATAGGTACCAGGTACTAGCTACGAGGAGCATCTTCATGCTTGGAGCATGGCTCAGAGAAATAGTATGAGGATTAGTGTCATATTTATATTACAGCATAAAAATGATGTAAAGGAGCTGGTATTAGCGGATCACTCAGTATTTGGGTTTGAAACATCATATACTCCGGCGACAGCAAATATCAGGTCGACCTCTGCGGTTGTAAGGGACAGAATTGGCCACCTGTACGCTATTCGGCGAGAACACAACAATGACAATGAACTTAAATCTGGAAACACGGTTAGTCGCAGGTCATGTAGACTTTGAAGACGCCGTGAAATCCCAAGTTGTATCCTCCTATCAGCAAGTGTCCATTGTCTCGTCACCATGGCGAAGCCATGTCTAAGCAGTCGAGGTTATGCAATAAGAAATCATCACGAGAAGGTAAAAATGGGAATGAGTATGAGAGAGGGATGCATGTCTTACCTAGGTAAATGGAGGATCGGCACTTGACAGGGACCTTCCCAGCGTCGAACTCATGGCAGAGAAGCTGCCTGGCTTCCTGGCTCAACCGACCAAAACGTAGCACTGACTGACGAGAATGCGAAAGGAGAAGAGACAGCGGCCAATTATCCTTGCTGTCGAAGTTGCCTTTAGGTATAAATACCTATCATTTGAAGCAACGTAAAGCCGCAGCGCAGCTGGTTCTACTGTGCGCGAGATGAAGAGGAAATGGTGAGCCCAAAAAAAAAAAAAAAA
>FTLB01843220.1_pt1 | contig 18270 bp, 19 predicted proteins | sample 1658291 | NCBI WGS metagenome assembly FTLB01 (sample SAMEA3914812, study PRJEB12502) | metagenome | biome: forest; material: soil | place: Canada | collected 2011-07-07 | depth 0.1 m
TCCCGGTTCAGCTCCTCGGATGCCACAGGTCGGGATGCGCTGTTCGTGCCGCGCATATCCGCCGAGCCTCTGATCCCTCCCTCTTTGGATACTCCCAACGCAGGCGAGCAACGAGCACTCACCCAAGATCTGCCGCCGAGACTCGGATCGCCTTTCTCGGTCTCCAACACCACCAGCTTTAGCTTCCCGCATCGATTGCACAGAATGCAGCCTGGAAGCGTCGACCTGGGCATGCTGAGCCGGCCGTTCGCGACAATCCAGCAAGCACCCGAACCCGCCGCCCCTTCGGCGCCTCGCATCAACCTGGCAGGACGACTGGCCTATCTTGACCAACGTTTGAAAGAGCTCCGTACCCGCGGTGCTGCGCGGCGCTCTGAATCGCCACTGTAACACCATATTTTTATTGCTTTCTACCGCATCAATTTTTTTTATCATCTCACTGTATACCAATTTTTTTATTCCCCATGTTTTACGACTTCCACGACCTAAATTCACCAAACCCTCGGAGAATGCGATCAACAGATGACAAGTTGAATTTATGACGAAGACGGAAATGCCTGATCTGCGTTGAAAGGCAAATGCAGTCCCTGAAAGCTGTTAATACTCTCGATACTATTCTATCCCCTGACAGGAAGCAACGAAACTCCTTCAAGGAACTGGATGGGCACTGCATTTAACGGCCGCCTTTTTGACGAGGAAAGATAACGACGAAACGAACCCACGACATTCATTTCTTCTACCAGCATTATTTATTTTTTTCATTCTTTTTGTAGCAGCTATTTTTACCCTCCCTCAGCTTAGCATTATTAGGACTGCATACTATCTGCTCATCTGCCTTGCTGGGGGCAGACAGATATTTACGTGGACTAGCCCATTGGGCCAGTAGGGATAGATTTTGGAGTTTGATCAAGAGGACAGAAAAGTCTTTACTATCACGAGAGCCATGATACCACTCGCCCAAAGTATGCGGTGGCATGGTCACGAGTACATAGATACATTGAATAGAATGGATCGAGGGATTGACTGTCTTGGATCTCACGCCTCCAATTTCGCCCTGGGTTCCTCTGCGTGCAAACTATGCGCCACAACGTCTCTCTGAAGGTACCAAATAGTATTGCATCTATTTGTACTCCCACCGAGGCCAAGTAAGTACTTTGCCGTGCGGCGTGCTGTACATCCCGAATCTGAAGGATCGGAGGCAATCCGCCCACTGTGCCTCCCTTAGGTATGTAGCAAGGAATATTCGACCCAAGGCTTGACCTGAGTGGCCGTCTCCAAAACCGAGGCAAATTGGCTCTCCCTTGGTCGGGGTAGTCATTGACTTGCCTTGCCATGCTCGCAGTTACTGTAAGTGCGTGGATAGCTCTGTTATACGTATTTACCCACCTATACTATGCTGTAAATAAGGTAGCTTGTTCTGAGTGAGTACAATGCCGAAGCCAAGCCGATTTGGACCACCTACTTCGTATAGTTGCACGGCCCGCTCGGCGGTTATTGTTTAGTGGGGGTGGGAAACCTACCCCATACCGCACCAGGTTCCAGCAAGCTAGAGCTGTGCGCGACGTCTTTTTGGTACGGCACGCGTATTTTGGCGGCTGCTCCCCTTTTCCTTCCACGTTGAACATCTCCCCCCTTCTTGCCAGCTACCGGAGCTATGGTAGCGCTCAACAGGATACGATGGCCCTCACCAGCCTACCTGGCTATCAATCTGGTGCTGGTATTCGGCCTTTTCGGTGGAATTGCTCGCGCGTCCGTCGGGGACAGGCTCCCCGAATTTCGGGAGTGTGTCGAGGTTCGTAGAAACCATGGCTTTGCGCCTCGATCAAGCTGTGAGGCGACAGGCCCGAAGCCAGGTTAGGAGGGCTAACTGTAGTTGATCGTACCGCAGATATGCAAGCGTGAGAATTGCGGTCCCCGCGGGGCCACGCACATACGTACGTCGAGCGACCGGCCGCCTGTCCCACGAGCTCGTGCGGTCTGCGTTCGACCGCCGAGCTCTCCTCGTGGCTCTCGTGGATCTCCTCGCTGACCCAAAGTCCTCCACGACGTCTTAGCCATCCTCCACCGCCTCCTGCTCTGGAACTGCCCGTCCGAGTGCGATTACACCTGCCAGCACATCATCACCAACCTGCGCGTGGCGTCCGACCCCCCGCTGCCCGTCGTCCAGTTCCACGGCAAGTGGCCGTTCTACCGAGTCCTCGGCATGCAGGAGCCCTTCAGCGTGCTCTTCTCGCTCGGAAACCTCGCGGCCCACTACGACGGCCTGCACACCAAGGTGCTCCCGCACATCCCGGCGTCGTACTCCCTCCGGCCCTTCTACGTCGTGCTGGCCTACATCGGCATCGTCACGTGGACCTTCAGCGCCATCTTCCACACGCGCGACTTCGCCGCCACCGAGCAGCTCGACTACTTCGCCGCCGGCGCCAGCGTGCTCTACGGCCTGTACTACACCATCGTGCGCATCTTCCGGCTGGACCTCCCGACCCCGCGGCGGCGGAGCCTGCTCCGCGCCTGGACGGGCACCTGCGTCGTACTCTACCTCTGCCACGTCGCCTACCTCAAGCTCTGGCGCTGGGACTACACCTACAACATGGCGGCCAACGTCGCGTGCGGCATCGTGCAGAACATCCTCTGGAGCTGGTTCAGCTACGACCGGTACAAGAAGAGCCGGCGCATCTGGGCCATGTGGCCCGGCGTGGTCGTCGCCTGGGTCCTGGTCGCCATGAGCCTGGAGCTGATGGACTTCCCGCCGCTGTGGGGGGCCATCGACGCGCACAGCTTGTGGCATCTGGGAACGATTGCCCCCACCGTGCTGTGGTATAAGTAAGCTGGCTGCGGTCTAGTCCATGTTCCTTTTTTATGTCCTGTTGCTGACGAAATGGCTGTACAGCTTCTTGGTCAAGGACGCCCAGGATGATATGGCTGGGGAGAGGCTGAAAGCTTGATACAGGCCGATGCACCATGCACCACAGGGCGCTCAATCCAGAACTGAACTGGTGAAAAAGGGTTCTGGCCCTCGAGCACGCCATCTGTGTATATCATTAGGATGGAGAGATTAGCCTCGCTCGCTCTCCTAGCGCAGCCAGGACATGAACGAAGGAAGCACTAGAGGTCTGAACAGGAGGTTATTCGGGGGAGATATCCCGCCTTCTTCAACTGGCGAAGAGAGGCTTTGAAGGGGCCCGACGGGCACCGCGAGTCATATGTGGACCGGTTCCGGTCAGATTATTTCTATGAGAAAACAAATATATCCATATACAGTGTGTGTTCGTGCTTGGGTTGTGTTGATGATGCTACTGCTGTTGCTGCTGCTGCTTCTACTCCACCGCCTGGCCCAAGCATTCCTCTCTCAGGATGCCTAGGACCCGCACATCGAGTGCCTTGCCATGCTTAAACACCGCTTTCCGTCTCGTGCCCTCTAATGTGTACCCGGCCTTGGACAAGACGCGCACGCTCGCGTCGTTGCCTTCATATACCCCGGCCTCCAGCCGCAGCAGCTCGGGGATGTTCTCGAAGGCCCACCGCGTGAAGCCCGCGGCCACCTCGGACGCGAAGCCCTGGCCCCAGTGGCTCTCTCCGATCCAGTAGCCCACCTCCATCGTCCGGTACTCCACGTCCGTCCGGGGCTTGAGGCCCACGCCGCCCATGTAGGTCCCGTCGGCCTTGACGATGGCAAAGTTGCGGAGGGGCTCCCTCTCCGTCGCGATGCGGATCCAGCTGTGCGCGTCCTCGAGCGTGTACGGCGAGGGGAACAGGTTGGTCATGTAGTGCGCGACCTTGGTGTTGTCGGCCTGCTTGTGCACGGCCTCGGCGTCCGAGGGCTGGTACGGACGCAGATAGCACCGCTCCAGCACGACAATGGCGGTATCCATGGCGAGGGGCCTTTCTGGATACGAGCGATGAAAGGATTTTCTCCCCCTCTTGTCCTGGAAGTGAAGCTGCAAGGCCGTGTAAATCCTCCTTTTGAACTCGACAAAGCTGACAAGGTGCCAATGGTTGGTAGTTTGATCTTTTTCCACAATTGAAGATTGGTAAGGCCCACAGCGGGCGTGTTCTAGCCTACTTATATCTCTGTTGCAAGTGACTCACGCCGAACTCCCTTCAATGTGTCAATATACCTTACCTATGCGCATATGTATGCATCTATACTCGCGGGAAAAGATGACCCGAACGAAGAGCATCAGCGCTCAGCCTCCCTGATGGTTCATCTAACCATCGCGTGTGTAACCCCAACAAGGCAGGAGGTTATGGCGCCAAGCCCCGATCGCCGAGCACCGATTCGAGGGCTCGTTTACCTCTGAATGTAGAATTGAAGATACAAGCCCTTGAAGGCACTCTTCAGTTCTTGATAGTAGCTTCGAAACACGGCGCAACTCCTACCAAAGAAGGCCATTAACTGTAGATTCGAACTGGAACAAGCAGTACGGTTCAGGATGAGCGTTTCGCCCTACGGAGCTACCAAGGCATGAAAAGTGTGAAGTCATTTTCTGTGGTGGGGCACGCTGGGAGTCACAGAGATGGGAATGGACCTTAGCACCGCCTACGCAGCTACACTGACAGAAGCCAAGGAAGAAGAAGAAAGTCAGAATGTACTAACATCTTGGCCGTCTAGTTGGCAAGAGACGCTTTACTTGGCTGCTGGGATAGTATGTCGACCCCCCTGGCCACGATAGTTCTGGCGTGAACCTGGCTCTTTCTATACTTTCGACGTATCAGGTAACGATCGTATAGATGGGGAGTGAAAAAGAGCCTTGGCGATCCCGTATATATTGAGATACCTAGGGAGTCCTTATAGCAAGCAATTGAAGCTTGAAGCGCCTCCCGTGGGCTGCCCAGGCAACTTGGTGTGCAGTGCCTACCTGCTTCCCTAGGTCGGTACTCTCTCTGTTTTCTGGGGGAATCCAAATACTACAAGTTCTCTAGGAATATATCTCTCGCTTCCCTGATACGCCTAGCATATGCATGTATATGTTGAGAGGCACCACGTTCTTTCTGACGTACCTAGCCTTTGCGGCCGTGTACTTCGATAATTGCGGTGGCCTTGTCCTGAACCTCGACTCTGGGTATGAAACATGTACCACAACATACAGGCAAGGTACCGCAGCCGATTGCTCCAAATTGTTTATCTTATCGGGATTTAGGTGGGTCTGGACCCTGCATTTTGGGGCCGTCTGGTTGTACAGAGCGGCCAGAAAGATTCAAGGCAAGGTGAGTTGACTTCTACTTAGTCAACCGCTTAGAAGAGAGAGCAGAGAATTCCAGAGAAACCAGAAATTAAAAACCAAGTGGGAAATCGAATGGAACTAGACTCGCACTTCCAAATCGTGCACACGATGGAAGAGGTCACTACGTTTGGCGGATTATTTTGTTGCGACCATCTTCCAAGCAGCTTGGAAGTTGGTCCGTGCTCCATCTCAATTGAATGCGTGGCCTTAAGCTTACATATTATTTTCTGTCTATGCTGCCCGCATATCGGTTCAGCCCAGAGCAGGCCACCCTTTCCCTCCCGACTTGACGTCTCTTTGTTGGCGAGGCTTCAATTCCATGGTCCAATTGATATCGCCACCTACCTGGTATCTGGATTCTATCCTCTTTTCGAGCTTGCTGCTGCCTTGCCTCCCCCAGCGCCTCCCCAGCTTTGTCGCGGCGCGTAGAGGGGCTGGTTGTCAAGAACAAGGGCCGAGACGGAAGATTCACCCCAACCGCCGTGGACTGTGGCTAGGCGTACATAGCACAAGATGCCGGCGAAGTCTAGGTTCACAAGGCTTGATGCCTTCACCAAGACGGTCGAAGATGCTCGTATTAGGACCACATCCGGTGGTGTTGTTACCATCGTGTCCCTGATCGTCGTCTTCTTCCTGGCATGGGGAGAATGGGCCGACTACCGCAGGATAGTCATACATCCTGAGTTGATTGTCGACAAAGGCCGAGGTAAGTCCAATCCTCGCTTCTCTATTGTGCATGAACTTCCCCGGTTCACGAAGAAAGCAGCCACCCGCTGACCCATGTTACCGAATTCAGGCGAGCGCATGGAGATCCATCTGAACATCACCTTCCCCCGGATCCCTTGCGAACTGCTTACCCTCGATGTGATGGACGTTTCCGGCGAGCAGCAGCATGGCATCATGCACGGAGTGTCCAAGGTCAGGCTGCGGCCGGCCAGCGAAGGTGGTGCCGTGATTGATTCCATGGCCCTGTCCCTGTAAGCTGCACGACTTCCGCCTTGGGGCGATAGGACCCATGTACTGATTCTCTGGAAGGCATTCGAGCGAAGAGTCGGCTAGCCACCTCGACCCCGACTACTGCGGACCCTGCTACGGAGCGAACCCCCCAAGCAACGCCGTGAAGCCCGGTTGCTGCAATACCTGCGACGAAGTCCGCGAAGCATACGCACAATCCTCCTGGGCCTTCGGTAGAGGCGAGGGCGTGGAGCAGTGCCTGCGCGAACACTATGCCGAGAAGCTAGATGAGCAACGCGCCGAAGGCTGCCGCATCCAGGGTGGCCTCCGCGTCAACAAGGTCGTTGGCAACTTCCACCTCGCGCCCGGCCGCAGCTTTAGCAACGGCAACATGCACGTACACGACCTGAAGAACTACTGGGATTCGCCCCTGGGACACTCGTTCACGCATACCATCCATTCCCTGCGTTTCGGTCCTCAGCTCCCCGATGACGTGGGAAAGAAGCTCGGGAGCAAGACCATGCCCTGGACGAACCATCACTCCAACCCCCTCGACGGCACGAAGCAGGAGACAGATGACCCGAATTTCAACTACATGTACTTCTTGAAGATTGTTCCTACTTCCTACCTCCCTCTCGGCTGGGAGAAGGGATTCAATGGCTTCCGCGACGACCATAGTGCTGAAATCGGCGCTTTCGGACAGGGCAGCGATGGTAGCGTTGAGACGCACCAGTACTCGGTCACCAGCCACAGGCGCAGCCTGGCCGGTGGTACCGATGCTGCCGAGGGCCACGAGGAGCGCTTGCACGCCAAGGGAGGTATCCCTGGTGTGTTTTTCTCATACGTGAGTTTTCTCTGCCCCCTTCTCCGCTCTCTCAGAAACAAAGGCCACCCTGCTTCTCGGAACGAAAAGCTAATACTCTCCCTGCAGGACATCTCTCCCATGAAGGTCGTCAACCGGGAGGAGCGACCCAAGACCTTCTTGGGTTTTGTTGCCGGCCTATGTGCGATCATTGGTGGCACTCTGACCGTGGCCGCTGCTGTAGATCGCGGGCTGTTTGAAGGTGCGACGAGACTGAAGAAGCTCCGGGCTAAGGACATGTAGTTGGGGACAGGGCGCTGCTGTACGTTGGCGTCGTTGATACCGTCTTTGTAGCCTTTCAGCCCCTGGGGTGTCGTATTTCCATATCACGTAGATGCATAGGGAGAGGAGTTCGGGACAGCTTACAGGAAAAATATGAATTTTGGTTTGCCTCTTCTATACATATATACACGTATATATACATACAGTTTAAGGTTCTTGATTGCTAGTAAGGATCACCGGGTATTGGGGCCGCTCTGGATGCTGCATCAATCCTCAGGGGTTGGCAGCTCTCCGCGATGTGCCGATCCACAGAAATCACAAGGATGGAAAAGGGGCAGACGATCTCAGTATACTCTGTACTACACGAAGTAATGGCAGCCAGGCTTGCCAGGCAGGCGTGAATGCGAAATTTTGATCGCGAATTTGGGTTCCCAACAAATCTTTCGTGAGTTTGTCCAGTCTATCTGTAGCTCTATGGATCCCCGTTTACATGAGTCAATTTTTATTTTATTTTTAAAAGAAAATCATTCACCTGCGGGGAGATTTTTTGACTAGGGAAATTGAACTGGCTTTGCTGTCCGCCGATCTGATGGAGACTCGAGGCCAGATCTCCGATAGTATGTGTGTATCTACTATTCCTTACGGAGCACAGCAGCCAGCATTGAATACTGAGCTCGTACGGAGATATTCAACGGGCTCGGGGCCCAAAGTCCTGTTAGGATGGCACTGTCAACGCCTACTTCGTACGTAGTACGACGCCTCCCCCAGAAAGGTGATACGCTAACTTGGCTAACTTCCGAAATCCATTTTGTCTCCGATAGCCTGGCGTGCCTGGCCAGGGGGCAGTGATAATGTTGCAGTGTCCCTGGCCTACATAAACAGACGGTGTTAACTCTGATTTAGTGGACCACCGATAGCGCTGCTGCAAGGGGGTTTAGTGTCTCTAATCTCGTTTCTGGACCCGTATGGAGAAACCCTGCTGACGGACGGGGAGGAGCCATCCGTTTGGGCGCCGAAGCTCAAACGGCACCGATCCGTTAGACAGGAGGAAAAGCAGATCCACCGCGGAGCTGGGTCTGGACAATCAACGCCAAGCTGTAATTGACACTTGTAACCTGCAGGTCACCAGCTCGAATCTGGTCGAGGGGAGATTTTTCTTGGTCTTGTTTACTTGGTCAATATTCCTTAATGTTCATGTTGTCATTTATAGCTGCCTTGCTTTGTGAGTTTGTCTCCTGAGGCAATTTTTTCTTTCTTTCTTTTCTACCAGGATAGCGCGAAGTAGAGCCATTTGACAAAGCAAAAGTAACCTTTTCTCGTCCTTCCGCCCCCTAAAGGTGGTTTTTTTTTTGTTCGTGGTATATTTTCGCTCCCTTCCTGCGCCTCGGCCGCTGACCACAAAAGCAAAACTCGGCCTCAGTGGATCAGAATCCTATACGGCCATCCAGTTACGGTCTGATTCTACAGTCATCGTCCTTGGGTAGGCTGAGCTTGCGAAGCAATGACTGTACAGAGTAATTACTCTGTACTCCATACAGCTCGTCAACATGTCAAGATCAGCTGAAACACCAAACTCTCCGCAAAAGCCTCCGCAGAACGCCTCCAGGCGTCGGGCGATTTCAATTGGGCAGCTTCAAACTGGTTTCATCAGCTGCAACGGATAGGAATTTTGTTCCTTCAGCCAATCCTCGGCCACCGCGCCGACTGAGACGACCAGCCAAAATGATCGGTGACGACATTCGTAATTACTACCTTATATGACCCCTATTGTAGTCTCCTTCATCCAGTTCTTCGAGAAGGCATTCGAGCAGGCGATTCGACGGATGGCGAACTTTCGGCATTGCTTGTGGCGACATGTGGCTGCTCTGAAATCCATAACCTCCCTCCCCCCCCCCCCTTTTCTCAAAGACTGAGTAGGTATCCAGGTATCCTCTTTCCAATGGGGAGGGACGCACCTGTGATGGGCTGCTCCTTCTTTTGGCGTTTGCGCAAGACGGCCAACAGCTCCATAGTGCACAGAGCCTTTTGTTGGTGTTGGTGTTGCTCAGAATTTACTCCGTAGAAGCACTCGTGCCCTCTACAGGGAGCATGCGCCACGCCCAACGCCCAACGGTCAAGTTTGCATGCGACCAGGTTCTCACGGGCTACGGATGGATACAGCCGATCGGGGGAGTCGCGGCCAGGCCATACTCCGTAGACCTAGACCCCCCAGGATAACAATCCAGGAGCCAAGCCTGCCAGGCACCTAGCCACCGTAATTGCTACGTAGCCCCCGTGGCAACAAACTCATCCCTCTACCGTTATTTACGGTCCCCATTCGTTTAATGAAGTTCATGCACCATCATCGACACGATCGACGGGGGCGGGAGACGGGCCTTCTAGAATACCACTGTTTGTTTTCCATATCTGAGCGGTCCGACAGCAATAACAAAGCTTCGAGGATAGCAGCAGAACAAACAAAGTGAGAAAGCAATTTTGCACCACGAAAGAAAAAAAAAGGCTAAGGTTACAGTATCTCGAGTTTAGAAGACTCAAGAGACTCCGTTTAGGTTCGGCGGGGAGCGCAGATACGGAGCGAAAACTGATTTAAACCCCTGTCTCCTGGTCTAAATAGGCCCTAAGCAGTGGAACCTTCCTATATTTGGTCTCCAGACCAAGACGTTTGTTGCTTGGCCCGTTCTGGCTCAGTCCCCCCATCCTGGCCACGCTCGTTTGGAACTCAAAGTCTCCTCGTCCTCGGCCACCTGAGACTTTCCTTGCTCTAGGCTTGTTTGCTCTGTGTTTTTTTTTCCCTTGAGGAGGAGGTTTTCTGCATTTCGCCAAGTCCTTTTCACACTCTTTGTACCGCCAGGACACCATCATTTCGTACTTTTCGCGAGTTTCCCTTTCTCCAACGAAATATCCGCTCGTTTCGCTCGCTTTCTCGTCCTGCCGCCCCCAAGAGTCTCTACGAAGTACAGGAGGAACAAGTTGATCCTGGTCGAATCCCATCTTCCCTCCACCCCCCCGAAATACTGGCCTTTCGATCGACATAATCCTGATCGACTACCCCCTCCAAGTTCTGCTTCGAGGCCGTCGAGTTTTACGAATACACCTCCCACGGATATCAAGATACGCAGAATCTTGTGCAATTTACCCGTGCCCTCGCTTTTCGTCTTCTGACAGCTTCGACCCATCATTTACTCGCCCCTCTGCCTCGTCGAACGATCCGCCGCAACCACAGAACAGATCCCGCATTGTCCTCGCCGCACTCACTCTGCCAATCTGTCTCCCCTCCTCATGGTTTGAGTCCTGACCTCATACTTTATGCGATTCCCGCGAACCTTGGCTTCGTCTGCCTTTCTATCGATTTGGTTCGGTGGCATCTCTCGTTGCGCCCAGAGATCGCTGGGTTGTGACGTATCTTTGGGCTGTGGCCATTCCGTTCACTGATCTCGCTACGACGCGCATTCCATTGAAGAATTGACTACCGGCGCAACGCCCCTCCTCCCACCCATTATTTACTTTCACGACCTCGCAGTCAATTGCATTGCATGGGGATCTAGCAAGACGCACCATCGGAACCCATTCGAATCATCATGTCAGGACCGCGGCCCAATTTCCTCGACCTTCGGTCGCAGTCACAAGCCTCGATCTCGAGACCTTTGAAATCACCGCGTCTCCATGTAGCTGGCGAGGCGCCCCCAGAGTTTTCGCCGCTGGATGCTTTCGCCATGCAGAGTCGCTTGCTGGCAAAGCAGCTCGAAGACAGCGCGAAACAGGGCCGCCGAATGAGTCGGCTGCCCCCTCTGACGACAGAGAGCCCAGTGATTATCCAGGGGCGATCGGAGTACTTTCGATCTCTGTCGCAAGATTCTGGCTCAGAGCACGATGAGTCGCCCTCTGGACTGCCCACCTTTGGACTCGGATTAAGTCCGGCCGTGGAGGAGGAAGATATCTCCAATCGACCCATGTCTATGCACCCACGAATGAGTCGGATCCCCCCGACTCCAGACGACTCCGTCCCCTTGCCGAATATGCCGCTGTCGGACGCGGCTAGAGGCCGACTTCTACATGACATCGAGGAGGACGACAGCTACTTCGGCATCGGTGCGCGCAGGGAGGAATCACCAACTCCGATGGAAAGTCTCTCTCAGGTGGATAGTCATACAACCACGAAGTCCGCACACAGCGACAACCTGCCAGTCCCTGGACCAGTGCCGAACGCGCCTTGGGCTGGTTCTCCAGAAAGGGGCCCCATCAAGAAGAACTCGTTCGACTCTGCAAGCCTTCTCCCACCGAGACAGCTCTTCCCCAAGCGCTCTTCAAGCATTATGTCATCTACACAGGAACCAACAGGCGAGGATGGCGTTTCGGCGTTAGGAAGTTCTTACCACTCGCAGGGGTCGAGCGGCCAGCGCAAGCTTTCCACGAGCAGCGGGGTGGCTTCACCGGGCTTCGGCTCGTTCCAACGATCTTCTTCTATCAGCTCCGAAGCCTCGGGCTTGCCTCGTCCTTCTTTCAACTTCTCCAGACCGATGAGCAGGGCAGGCACACCAACTCTAGATCCTCCAGCTCGCCAAGCATCTTCCGACAGCCAGACGTCGTTCATCCTGCATGATGACTCCGCTTGCACTCCGATCAGCATGAATGGCGAGGGATTTCCCGATACGCTTCCACCTGAGGATCCGAACGGTGTCAGTGGAGCGACCCAGACGTACTCAAAGTTCTCCTTACCGCGTGGCAAAGCTCTTCAGCGGACATCGGTCCTCTTCGATACTCAACCTTCACCACAGTTCCCCCCAGATCACCTTACCTTTGCGCCGCCTGACGCTCATCCCTTTTCTATGGGTGGTCAGGCCCCTCCATCGCCCCCAACGCGACCCGCCAGCTCGGCAGGCTCACGAATTTTTGAAGAACCCATTCCCCGGCCCTCGTTGGAGCGCAGCAAGCTGAGCACCGAGGTCCTCCGTCCGGCACAGCAGCCCTCTCCGGATCCCAGCCGCCCCTCTACGGAGGGAAGCAGACTCTCGGAAGATGCCCCTCGTGGACGGACCATGGGGTCGCCTGCCCCGGATGTGGTGAGGTCGAGGCCGGCACCGTCCATCGCCACGACGGACTCTGCAAGCACAATCAAGGCCTCACGATCACAGTACTCCACTACCCATACGACGAGCGATATGACCGCGGAGGAGCATGTGGCCAAGGCGATTGCTTTGCACGAGAAGGGCCCGCTGAACGAGTCCACTTACCATCTGCGGCACGCAGCTCGACAAGGCCATCCCACGGGCATGCTCTTGTACGCTCTTGCTTGCCGCCATGGGTGGGGCATGCGGGCTAATCAGAGGGAAGGCGTTGAGTGGTTACGCAAGGCTGTCGAATCCGCTAGTATCGAGATCGCAGATGACGAGGAACACGTAAAGGAAGGAAAGAGCGTGGACGTTACGGAACGCAAGACCCGGAAGGCGCAGCTAGCTCTGAGCGTCTACGAGCTTGGTGTCAGCCACATGAATGGCTGGGGGATCGTGCAAGACAGGGCCTTGGCCTTGCGCTGCTTCGAGATTGCCGGATGTGAGTGACGGAACTTGACCCAAGAAGCGATGAGCTTCACCAGCACTGGTAACTGACTATTTGCAGCTTGGGGCGACCTTGACGCACTCGCCGAAGCCGGCTTCTGCTACGCTCAGGGAGTAGGGTGCAAGAAAGACCTCAAAAAGAGTGCCAAGTTTTATCGCCAGGCGGAAGCCAAAGGCATGAGCATGGTTGGAAACAGCTGGTATGACTTATTCTCTTCTCCTACCTGGTGAGGGTGTTTGCTGACAGGCCATAGGATCCACAAGTCCAAGTATAACGACGACGGCTCAGGTTCGCCCAAGTCGGACAAGAAAGCACGTTCCAAATCACGATCAAGGAAAACCCTCTGGGGCAGGAAGACTACGTCCTGATGACGGCTCTACTCTGTTCACCGGCGACGATGCCAGCCGTCTCACCTTGGCATATAACAAATTATTCTGACGATAAACGACAATGAACGTACATACCCTCAATCATTTACAGGAGTTCTTACGGCCCAAAAAACTAAAACAACCTGCTTGCATCTGGCTCTCGTCCAATGGAGCCCTAAGGGGCGTGAAAAAGTCGGCAGTTGGGATTTTTGGGGATTTACTATTAGGAGCTTTGACTTTCATTTCTCTTCTTGCTTCAAGCGGCGGCATCTATGTAGAGCAAGTACAACGAAACTAGTGCTCGAGTCTTTCATACTCAAAGGTTGCCGTGGGGTAGGAATCATGATCGCGATCATTGGCCATATTCCTGCACCGGTACCAAGACATGGCCGTGCATGAAACCCCGAGGTGGTATTGTATATAATGAAATATGCCCTTACATTTACGAGTAAGGATCTGATGCCTGTCGGCTGACCCTCAGTTACGATGCTGTCGTGAAGGTTTGCGACGGATCGAGGAGGTGCAATGCCGCTCGTTATACTTAATTTACAAACAATGAATAAGCCTTATGGCCTAACCGTTGGAACGAACCACGACTCGGGAGTGACACGCATAAAATACCTGGGGTCAGATTCAGGACTACAGAGGCGTGGAAGCCAAGAGTGCATTTCAAAGCTGGGGGAGATAGATCAGGGCCTTTTAAAGGGAGAACCCGACGGGCCAGAGAGCATAACACAGCATGATCATTTAGAATACCAAAGCCGTCAGGACGAGGACGCCTCTCTAAGAAATTGAGGCGTTGTCAACGATTCGTTTGTGATTTCGCCATATTGATACAATACAAGCGGTCGTGTCCACCGCATCCGAGACCACCTCAAATCGACGCAGTCCCAATCCATCATCCTACCCAGATCGCGTCTCCTATGAATCGACTTCCATCTTGTCTCCGGCTTCGGCTGCCGGTACCTCCTGTACGCTAAAGTAGTTGCCCAAGTCCTCCTTCCTGATGATCTTCTCGTTCAGCACCGCTGTCGTTCCCTTCTTGAACACGTAGCTCTTGAGCTTCTGGGACCGCTCGTTGGGTCGGATGTAGTTGCGCTTCAACACCGTCTTCTCGCCCGTGATGACGGCAACATCCACGTTGCTTCCCGATCCCAGATCGTTGAAGATACCCGACTCGATCGCCTGGCTACACAATGCGATGGCCTCGGCCTCGGTGAGCTCCGGCTTCCACTGCGTCTCGAACACGGACATGGCCGCCAAGGAACCCGAACCCATCGTGACGTAGGGCAGCTTGTCGGTCGAACCGTGGGCGTGCACGGTGAACAGGTGGGTGCCGGTGGGATCGACACCGGCGACGACGAGATAGGCTCCGATGTATCCCTGGTACCGGAACAGGTGCTGCTTGAGCATGGTCATGCAGGTGACGACACGGGGCTTGCGGCCGGTCGACAGCGAGTGCAGCTCCAGCTGGGAGCTGATCAGGGCGGTCGTGAACTCGGTGTCGGCGGCGGTACCGGCACCCGCGCACCAGATGTTGGGCGAGATGTAGTGCAGCTTCTCGCAGTTCTTGTCCGCGACGATGGGGCCCGACGTGGCTCGTGTGTCGGCAGCGATCTAAAACGACGGTTTGTTGTAAGCAAACTCCTGGATCCAGGACATCGGCGCGACTCGTTTAAACTCGTCCATTCGGTACGGGAATACTCACCACGACACCGCCATCAAAGATGCATCCTACGATCGTCGTTCCGGTGCTCGTGGCTTTGGGAAGAGGCACGCCTCGAGCGTGCAGCGCCGAGTTGCGGTTGTAATTGGAGAAGTCGAAGCCCGGCATCTTCGCTATTGGTAGTACGTAAATAAATCGGTGTCAATCGAGCTCGAGATGGGTCTATTGTGGCGGGGAGGCTCGGTGGTGATGGGATTTCGATGTCGGGGTTACTTCTCGTCGCTTTGGGTTTCGCACGGTTTGTATGGGAATTGCAAGCTGCTGACGAGGCGAGAAGCTGCCTTGAGGTCGCTGCACCAAAAAGCTCCCGCAGGTTTACGCGCTAGGAGCAACGAGGCTGCCAAAATGTGGCCCAAGCTTCCCTGTCGCCAAAATGGAACCAGGAGAAGCCTAGACGGAAATACTAAGGGCAGGCAAAAGTTCGCGTCAAAGTTGGTCCATCCAACTGCTTTTTTTTCTTGTTTGTTGCTCTCCTAACAGTACACCCTCTCCCATCCTTCCGATACGACACCGGCGTTCTTTATTGAATTTCGGTCTCGGTTCGGGGCTACCCCGTTTTTTGTGGCTTGTTGGAAGCTCTTGTTTGGGTACCCAACCGCATGTTCAGACATCGCCATATTTTTCTTTTTTTCTAAGTCGAAGAGCCAAGCACACCCACAAGGTTCTGCCAAACACCGGCCCATCCGAAGGAGACAGGAAACATCCTATGCAAAGAGTGGGCTTATGAATCTCTGGTCCTCTCAGGAAGGACGGCTACGCAGCTACGGTCATGGCGTTCAGCATCGCTAGCATCAACAACGCCATGGGCAGTAGCAACGACGGCGGGGCGGGAAACTATGGCAGCGATCTTGAGGTCATCCAGACCGAGGTTGGTTCACCCTCTGGTGCTCTTCCCTATCTCCCAATTCATTACTGATATGCGACCCTCTAGGGCCTGGGATTCCTCTCCCTTAACGGCGAAGCAAAAGTCCAACTGACCACACGATGGTCTCCGCTGCCGACTCCCACCGCGTCGCTCATTAGCATCGCCTCTCGCCGAGGCTTGGTTGCCGCAGCTGGGCCCGACAGTATCTCCATCGCTACTACCGAGTCCGTCAGGAAAGCATTCGAGGCAAAACAGGCCGACGACAGCGGCAGCGAGGTCCGACCCTTCCAGCCGCAGGTCACAGTCCCCCTTCAGCTTCGGGTCTCGCAACTAGCTTTTACAGCCGATGAGCAATTTCTTATCGTTTGCGCCGAGGCTGGGGGCGGTCTCGCCGTCTACAACGTCGACTCTCTCAACCAGGGCGTTACGCAGCCTGCGTACGAAATCAACACGAATGGCGAAGCAGTCCGCGCCTTGGTCCCGAATCCAGCCCCGGAGCTGGCCGGGTTCTGTGCTATTGTCACGGACAAGGGGAATCTTTTGATGGCCAACTTGAATGACAAGCAGCTGGTTTCGGCCGCGAACGGCCCAGTTTTGCGGCCGCAAGTTAGTTGCGCCGCTTGGAGCACCAAGGGCAAGCAGCTCGTTGCGGGTATGGCCGATGGCACTCTGCATCAGATGACCCCGGATGGCACCGACAAGGGCAAGATCCCCAAGCCTTCCGGCCTGGGTGATTTCTATGTGTCGACCGCGACATGGCTGGAAAATAACGTTTTCCTCGTGATTCATGCCGCGACGAACGGCCAGGATCCCTCGGCATATCACCTGATCACACGAGAGCAGACGCCAGGCGCCGCGCCCAACTTTGTTTTCCAGAAGATGACGGATCCTGTTGAGCCATTCGGATCAGAGAAAGTCCCGCACCATACCGTATTGCGAATGAGAGACTTTGCACCGAGCCTCCAGGATCTTCTCATCGTATCGTCGACCTCTACAGAGTCCATTGGCCTACTCACCCGGTCCAAGACACCATTGGCAACCGACAAACCAGCTGAAGCAATCACCAATGTTTTCACGACAACTGAACTTGCTGACGATTCAAAGAGGGCGCAGTTACCGATGAGCGAGGAGATGATAGAGACATTCGCTATAGGAACGGTTCTAGACCTGTCAAGCAAGGACAAAGTATTCAAGCCTATACCTTCGGATGAAACAGAGTTTTCTCCTGGGCCTCTACCGGGCCTTTGGGTTCTGAACAACGAAGGCGTCCTGTCATCTTGGTGGATAGTCTACAATGATTCTATTCGCTCCGGTACTACATACAGTGGCCTCGCCGTTCTCAGCGGCGAAGCCTCCGCCTCTCCCGCGCGCCCTGCGCCAACAGGCGTAGCAGCTGCTCCAGCATTTGGTACCCCGGCCGGTACGGCCTCCGCGTTTGGATCCACTGCGACTACCTCTCAGAGTATTGCTCCGGCCTTTGGTGGTACTTCTGCCCTGGGAGCTAAGCCCTCCCCGTGGTCAACCACCTCTGGCGCGGCCCCGGCCCCATCCTTTGGGACGTCTTCCTTCGGAAATGCCCCGGCTGCGGCCGCTAGCCCGTCCTTCGCATCCTCGGCTTTCGGGTCACCCTCCCCATTTGGAGGCAAGCCAGCAGCACCGGCTTTTGGCCAAGCGTCGACCATGGGAATAGGCATTAGAGCATCTCCTTGGGCCACGGCTTCCTCGCCTACGGCAGCACCTGCGTTTGGACAGTCAGGATTTGGAAGTGCGGCACAGACCCAAGGCACACCAGCTAACACAGGGAAGGTCTTTGGCAGCGGCTCCGGATCAGGTGGCTTTGCTGGTTTCGCCAGCAAAGGAGGTTTCGGGTCGGTTGGGGCCACCTCTGAAACCCCGAACATCTTCGCATCTAAGTCCAGCGGTGGATTTGGGTCTGTTTCAGCCAGTGTTCCTAAGGATAGCGACACTTCATTCCCCTCTCTGGCTAAGAAGAATTTGGACCAACCTGGCCTTGGCTCATCTCCGTTCGTGCTGGGTACTACGTTCAAGGCCGATTCCTTGCCTGCGGACGAGAACCAACCACCAAAAGAAAGTACCGGAGGCGGTTCCATGTTCGGCAGTGGTTTCGGTCTTTCCCTCTCGGATGCCTCCAGCCAGCCCGCTGCCCCTGAGTCTAAGGACGAGGATATGGACGCCGCAACACCGGTGGAACCAACCCCAAAGACAACCCTTGGTCTCCCATCTACGACACCCACTTCGACACCGGCTACCCAAAAGTTCGGGATCCCCGCGATATCAGGTCCAGCCGCCCCGACCAACCTCTTCGCTGCTAAACCAGCTCCATCCTCGACTGGCGCCTCCAACCCCTTCGGTTCCAACACTTCGGGCTCCGGAGGGTCTCCCAACATCTTCGCCGCCAAACCAGGCCCTGTCTCTACCGACTCATCCAGTATCTTTGGTCCCAGGCCCCCCCCTCCCGCGCCGGGTACTAC
>FTLB01843467.1_pt1 | contig 18236 bp, 20 predicted proteins | sample 1658291 | NCBI WGS metagenome assembly FTLB01 (sample SAMEA3914812, study PRJEB12502) | metagenome | biome: forest; material: soil | place: Canada | collected 2011-07-07 | depth 0.1 m
CACACCCTCGCCGTCCTCCCCCCTCGGTCGACCCGAATCCCCGGAATGGCGTCCCGCATCCCGCCCCTCCTCGACGCCTACCTCGCCCTCCCGCCCGAGACTTCCCAGATCGTCCTGTCCGGCGTGCTCGGCGCGAGCCCCAATTGGCTCGTCCAGCGGTACCTGTACGCCTTCCTGGGCCGCCCGACTCCCGGTCCCGACGACGGCAACGACAACGACAATGCACACGTCCTCCTCGTCAGCTTCCTGCGGGACTTTGCCTTCTGGAAGGAGGGCGCCGCGCGGCTGGGCATCGATCTCGAGGCCCTCGGTCGCGCGGGCCGGTTTGCCTTCGTAGACGGGCTGAGCGGACTGTTTGGCGCGGGGACGACGGGAGGAGACACCGGCGGCGGCGGCGGCGGCGGAGGAGCGGGTGGTAGGGGCCCTGCGCTGCAGCCTGGTCGGCAGCCCGTCGTGATGCCGGGGCGACGGGGCCCGGTCCCCGTGGGAGGAGGAGACGGTGCGTCCGGCCGCGGGGGAGCGGACTGGCAGCGCACGCTGAGGAGCACGCGGGTAGCAGACGTGCGGACCGAGATCGAGACGGCGCTGCGGAGCATACAAGGCGGTAGTAGTAGTACTGGTGGTGGTAGGAGGGACGGCGAGGCGGGAGAGGCAGCGGCGGCCGCGACAAAGGAGAAGAAGGTAGTGCTGGTGATCGACCAGCTCGATTTCCTGCTCGCTGCGACGGGGGCCGAGGGTGGAGGCTCGGCGCTGGCGTTGCAGACGATGCTGCTGGACCTGCGGGAGGTAAATTTTTTTTCTCAGATTTGCTTTGCTTCCCATTGCCCTGCCTGTCGTGTTTGAGCTACGCTGCATATACTTCTACGATGCATTGGACGACCTGCTTGGTAACGTTGCTGCTTTTTTTTCGGGTCATTTATTAACGTCGTTTCACACAGAGAGTTCACGCTACGATCCTCACGCTGGCCGCGGACGAACCTCTGGTTGTTTCACAGACTACGACGCTCGAGAGAGAACATGCGGGTTTCGTACTATCGTTGGCGCACGAAGCTGAGCTGCTGCTTAGCCTACGGCTCCTGGACACGGGTACAGCCAAGGACGTGAGCGGCGTGGTACGCATTAGCCGCGGTGGAGGCGAGGATTTGGGTCGCGAGATCGAGGAGAGGGAATTTTTATACCATGTCGGCGGGGACGGTGGCGTCAGAGTATTCGAGCGAGGTCAGTAGCGAGGGCGAGGCGAGCTCGACCACGCCTAATAGAAGCATCCTGGCAGTCGCTGTATCCTTGGTCACTGCACATGGATCAATATGTTTCTTGCAGTATTCGCCAGCAGCAAAGTGGAACCAAACACCGATTGTTGGTATGTAGACGTTATGCCATTTTTGATGACCTTTGCTCTGATGTAGACCGTGGCCCCTTAGTCCCCGAAATCATGCATTTAAGTGGCAGAAAAAGCGAGTAGGTCCTTCCAAAGTCAACCCGATACACCGTCCACGGAAAATGATCCTTGCTTCCATCCTAGAGCGTCGTCCGTCAAACCCTCCTCCAGCCGTTCGATTACTTTACGCCTTGGCGGGGTCGCGCGCGCCCTTGGGGAGACCTGTCTGGAAGCCGTTCTTGAACTTTCGGGCGACGGTGCTGAGGTATCGGACGCGGCCGGTACCGGTGACCTTCCTGCGCTTGGCCTTCTCGGACCAGTTGTCTGTTTCCTCATGTCAGAATTTTTCTTCTCCCGTCTGGGCTGTTTGGCACGCCCGTCTCCTCTCGACGCGACATGGTATTGAGCACGCGAGAAAACATTTTCGACTCGTGGGACAACGTACACTTGCGAATCTTAGCAGCAGGGTATCCGCACGAAGCGCAGGTGTGCTTCTGGTTGTGCATGGAGCGGCGTCTAAATGTTTGTCGAGATCGAATCAGCCCTCTTGTTCCTCTTCTCGCCGTGCTGTGTTGAAATTTCTCCTCCCCAATCTCGATCGACCCAGCCCGCGTTCGTCGTTTCTGAGGGATCAAACTTACCCGCATCGTCGGCAGATGCCGTGCGTCTTGGTGTGGCTGCAGAGGAATATTAGCATTGGCGGGACAGTTCGAATTCCAAGCAACCTTTAACATACCGCTTGCCAAAGCTGGAGGTACCCTTAGCTACACGAGGACGTTAGCAATTCGATCACATCTTGCAGTATTCGAGCACGGCAGAGGAATGCCACAGCAGAGAAGCAGGGCTTCGGTGCCAGAGGAATCGGAGGACGGTGCTCGAAGTCGGGCTCGGTGGGAGGCACGATTTTTCGGAAATCGAAGCAGCGTTGCTCGTCGAATCCAGCGATCGAGGACGGGGGAAAGAATGGACATACTCATTTTGGCGATTTATCTAAGTGAAATACAGTCAGTATGTCGTCTATGTTTCGCGGGCGAAGGTATCGTGGGACGACAAACCTTTTGTCGACACTAGGGGATCGAGTTCGAGGTTGGAATTTTCTCAATTCTGCGGAGCGCGCAAAAATTCGTGACTTTGGTGGATTGGATGTGCGAGTTCGTGGCAGTGGGGCTGGCTTAGGGTTGTGGCGCTTTGTGTGGATAAGCCACATTTGCGCCTTCTGACGAAATTACAGTCAGCCACAATTTGGTCAGCCACAAAGACATCACCCTCACCAGCACCACCAGAACTAGTTCTGGCACGTGCAGAGATCATTACATAAGAATTTGCTCAAAGTGATCCGACCGCCGGAAATCCTGCCAGTTCTCTTCGCTGAGTCAGAATTCTCATGACTGAGCACGGAACGCGGTCCCACACTTTGTTGAAACAGGCAAAAAGGCACCGAAAAGGGGCCAAAAAGGGGCGCGAGCCATGTTGTAAACAAAAGGGCGTTGAGTCCATGAAGATTTTGGCTTGACTATCTGAGGCTCTCAATGAATGACGGCATGGCAATTTTTTTACTCCTCTGCCAATCCAGCGATTGCACCTCGGAGACTGTATTGTACCTGTACATTCCGAACCGTCGACCCTGGGCTGGCATCTCACTCTGGATGCCGCACTTCCGGCCTCTATGGATTTACACATTTGGCGACGGCATACAGTCGGGGCTCTCTATGTGCAGAAATTCTCGCTCGTATTGTCTTGCCACTTAATTTCTTGTTAACTTGGCTCTTTGATTAGAGGGGCATCTTGACGCCCGGCGGTCCATGAGCTGAGGGATGGAGGAGGGTAGACAAGGCCCAGACATACCCCCTTGCCATGCCTGAAGTATCTCTGTATGTTATATTACATCCGTCGTATGTATTCTGTCAAGGTACTCTTTGGCATGCGGATGGTGTATCAAAGACCCGACTACCTGATGTTAAGCACCTCTGGCTGCGTTGGAACCAGAAAAGCCACGAAGCCGTGGGTGATGAGATCGCTGTCTCCCTGCATAATACAGGCGCCGGAGGCTGGGCTAACGTTTGGAATTCTGTCGGCGCGGTAGCTGGCAAGCCTTGGCTGTTGGCTCGAGTGCATGCAGGACAATGCTTTTGTCGACGCCGGCGGACGGCAGTCCTTTTGCTCTGCCGCCTCGGCATCACCTAGCCGGCTCCCCGGCGCAGAGGGCGCGGCACTCATTATACGATCTGCCATTCTTTGTCCGATTCCGGTACGAAAACCGCGGGCTTGGGCGGCCCTAGAAGAATCTTGCTATTTCCATGGAGCGGGTGAGAAACTAACTCTGGAAGTGTGGTTGGGTTCTGAATGTCGGGATTTGACTATTTTGCTTCTTTTCCCTACTACTCCTCGGGATAGAAGTGATCAGCGTTGCTAGCTAGATGCAACGTGATCCTTCGTGTCGAGATGGCGACACCTCATGCAGGATCGACAGTCTACTTGGGACGGGAGAGGACCAACTTTGGGCAAAATTCCTTTCTCCCGGATTTGCTCCAGTTTCTTCCACGCCATGTACCTGGTATGTCGTGCCTCGAGACTCGTGGCCTGAAGCTCATGGCACACGGGAGCTTCGTTCTCCAGAAAAGGTTCCCAGAAAGATATCTTAGGCAGAAAACGTCACATGGTCATGTAGATCCCACAATCGAAGCCTGCTGCGGCTCGTAGGAGTAAACGGTCTCAAGTAGCTGGTGGCATAACCCTCTTGGGACCTGGGGACTCCCGGGGGCAATCTAGACCGGTCGACATCAGCCATCCTAATGACCGGTGAGAGCTCGACCAAAATAACTCTCTACAGAGTACTAAGCACCGCAGCGTCGCAGCCCGTACTTCGCTGAGCGATTTTCCCTCTCTGAGCCTGTTTCATCACCTGCATCGATCCCGAGAAAAGTGAGAGCATAAGAGCTTGTGGCGGTCCCCACCGGCCGGACTTTTGGCTTTGAGGAACATCGCCGGACGCGCAGGAAAGAGGGCGCTTCGGCCAACCAGGGACAGTGAACACGGCATGCTTAGCTTTGGGAGCCTATGCGAGGAGTGGCAAAGAAAAAGGGGGGGAGAAAGAAAAGAAAAGAAAAGAAAACGTGAATGGTGAGTAAATGAGGAGAAGGATGTACGCCACTTCGCGGTATGACTGGACAGTTCGCGAGGAGGGAGGCCAGGTGACGCCAGTTCCGCAGTGTTTGGCGGTGCCCATTGGTAGCAGCATATTCTTTTCTGAGACCAACAGACGGTCGAGGCTCTAGGCTCTAGGGCTCAGCATCAATGCCACACACACAAACAACGAGGTGAGGAATATGATTCACTCCGTGTTGCTTCTATCCAAGACAGCAAGTTGAAGCCAGACCCAGAGTGGGAGAAGAGGAAGCACGTGCGATACAAGAGCGAGACAGTCGAGCGGGGCGAGGCGTGCAACGAAGAGCTGGGTTGGAGGAAACTCAGATGGGACAGTCCTCCGGCCTCGGGCTGAGTGGCAGGGAGAAGAAGAAAAGATATTGAGCTGAAGAGAGCCGACCCCGCCAGCCGGGGAAGGGTCTCACATTGCTTTTTTGAGGGGGTGTTGGTCACACAATACCCGCGCACTCGGGCTGAACGAGAGGCACTCGATCCATCTAGACGCTCTGTGGCACCTGGCACCTGCGCGTGCGCCCTCCTTCCCTGCTCCTCCTGGTCCTTTCTCTAGTTCGAGGACTTCTCGTTGGCTGTGATGAAGGTTTATCCAGAAACTTACGAGGTTGGTACCGTCAACCTCGAGGCGAGTAGCAGACAGGAGAAGTGACAGACCGGGCTCAGGCGGGACGGGATACTACAATGCCGATCGCCTGAGCAGGGGTTATTATCTGAGCAGTGCTTATGTCGTTCAATATTGCAGAGGGATAAAAAAAGAATCAGAAGAAACTCGTGACTGCAGAGGAAGAAAGCCAGCCTCAGAGAGAGACAAATGACGAGTGACATGGGGGCTTCCCCTCTTCCTTCCCCCTTCTTTTCTCTTCTCTTCACTTCCCGTGCAATGTTTTCTGCGACGAGGGAAATTAGAAGGAAAAAAAGGAATGATAGTTGGGGAAAAAATATGACGCAAGATAAGAAAAGAACCAAAGCGAAATATCATGTTTGTGACACGGTCACAAATGCGGCGAACCTGGTCAAGAAGCCGGTGAATTCTCTGTCAGACTGGCCAAGACGATGGAGAAGACGCACGACATGGGTTTTCCCCACCACCACCACCACCACCACCACTACCACCACCCCAAATTCCAACTTGAATTTTGCCCACCCGAGTCGAGGTACCTATCACAGCATACAATGTACATCGTCTATTTTCATCAGCGGTTCGCTTGGCTGTGGAAACGGATGTCTTGGTATCCGACGCTCCTGTGACTCTTTTGTTAAGAAGATGTTCCCTCCATGAATTGGAACTGGATGTTAGTTTTGTTACGAAATGATACCACAGCAAGAAGTCAACGCAACATAGATATCCTAGGCAAAGAGCAGGGGGGGAGGGAGACGAAAAAAAGAGAAAAGCTTCCACGGTATAGGTAAATGATGATGAGCAGTGTCAGAGTCCATCGGACGATGCATGCTGCATCGTCGATCAGGAAAGCCCCGAGAAAAATTGGGTGCATGGGGTTCTGTACAAAGTACATGCGCATCCCTCCCAGCTGGGATTCGGGACTCAATTGCCGCTCGCTACCGTTGATGCGGTGCGCTCTTTGTGTGGCCCAAGCGTTTTCGACTCAACCACCAGCGCTGGGATTCCCAGGCGTCTTCGCTCGTCCGTCCTCGGTTGAGGTCCATCTTGAATCTTGTGAGCGCTTTGGAAAACAGTTATGCCCAAGGAAGAAAGCAAATACAAAGCAGGCCGGCGTGAGAAAATAGACTCAACTGCTTTGGGAAGAGAGGCAGTTTCAAACACACAACGGCCCGCCCGATCTAACCGCCGCTACGCTTCGGCCGGCGGAGAGAAGGCGTTGAGGGCGACTAGTGGCTAGTACGAAGTAGAGCATCGCGGGATGATTAGCGGTCCAGGTCAAGGGGGTCACCGCCAGCGTTTACTGCATCATTCTGCCCTACCATTGGGCCTCGGCGTCGACCAATATATCCGAAAGCACCACCCGCGGTAGCCTTCATCACGAATCCGAATCGAGGCGCTCTAGGGAGGAGGCGCTCTAGGGAGCTTTACCTTGTTGAGCTACCGCACCTTCACCCTCAACCCACTTGCTTCCGTTCGAGTCGCCTGGATGGCCGAGCGACGGAGACAAATACGCCTCCAAGGTAAGACAGTGCCAGCATGAAGCCAAGATACGGGGCAGGAAAATAACTAACAAGAAGAGTTGTGCATTTCTTGCAACAACTACAAGATGGCGGGAGAAAAGAACTACGCGCTACGCGGAGACAAACCACTCAACATGGGAACGGGTCGAGGAGGAGAGAGAATGAGAGACTGCCAGCCTCCACCCGCGCCTTTCTGCCCCTTGTACAGAAGTGGAAGGACGATGCTATCGGAGGCTAAGATGGTTGAGAAGCTACTGTCAGGCGCCTCCCTTGCTCCGATGGCTGACCAGCAACACAGCAACCGCTCCGTATTGTACATGCATGGGCTTCAAGGGAGATCTAGAGCTATGATTTCCGAGTTGCCGACGCGGACACAACACGAATGGGGATAAGTCGCGAATCCGGGGAAGCACCTCGTACTTGGAGGGCCTAGCTGGCCGGGAAGGGGGAGAGGCTAGAGCAGGGGTCGTTTGCGATGCGCAGAAATGTTTCTCGCAGCTGGGATCGACGAGCACCAGTGGTGCGAGGAAGTTCCGACAATTCGGCTACGTGAGCAAAAAGCAATATCTCTTCCCCGGAAGAACAATCAGAGGGTGGACCGGTCAGCTTGAGGGAGCAGAAATGTGAACTGAGAACTGCTCCCTTCGCAATCGAGGAAACCTGGCGACCTGAAAGGTGCAGTACGCCCATGCCCTGTGTGGCGTCTTTCCGTCTAAGGTCAGAGAGGGCTAGGCCGCCCAAGCCATTAAGTGATCTGTTGCGTGCCGCCAGCGAACCAGCAGTCCGCTCTCCGAAGGAGCTCAAGCTCCGTCCGGGTTGTGGGAGGAATTGAATCTATCGGACTATCATAAACGTACAGGCTTTTCCGCAGTCTACCTATTTGCAGTTACAACTGGCTTGCAGGGACGAGGGAGACTTCACTTCAAAAGTTGACATGTCAGAATCCTCGAATAGGCCACACTATCGCAGAGCGACATGAAAGGTCACGGTGAAAAGGTGGCGTTTGGGGGCTGTCCCCCATGACAAATCTTGCTTTCCCTTTCTTAGTTAGCGGCAAGTTTTGCTCAGACACCCGGCCAAGCCCGCCTACGAGGGCTGGCTTCTTCTTTCGCTGAGGACTGAAAATCCTGCAGTTGGCTCGTTTGGTGGCTTCTTGCTGTGAGAACACACCACAGACCGAGACGAAGGACGAGGTTTGACTTTCTTTTTCTCGGAGGAGGGGAGGGAACACCAATGCAGCCTTGAGGGTGACCACACAGTCGGCCGGGAACGAAGAATTTTCCAGACAGATTGCTTGCCCTCGATTGAACCTGATATTAAGTGGTATTTCCAGGTTACCAGGAAGAAAAAGAGAGAGGTATCCAACCATACAGTCATCCCCAGGGGAATCGATCTTGGAACGATCTCGACAATCTGAGGATCCCTGCGGAGGATCAACATATCGTGAGCGTCAGATCATTGCTTGCCTCTCTCTCTCGCTAGACGGCCCGGTTGGTGGCAGCACTGGGCCATTGCGCGCAGCTAGGGTGTCGAGGGTGCGTATGGGTGTGTGGTAACCAGCTTGACCAGGAGATTTTGGCCAGGATGACGGGGGTTGCTGGGCAAGATGGGGTAGTAGATCAGCGGCAAGCGGCAAGGGGAGCACTGTGACTTGAGATTTGGGAGGGCGGGAAGAGCGGGTTCGGCCTGGCATGCCCTGGCAAGTCCACTAAAAAACGAAAAAAAGCTTGCTCTCGTTGGCTCGTTGGCTGGCGTGCTAGGCTCACTAGGTACTGGGGTTCTGGGTCGCCTCGCCTAGGGGTGGCAGCGCAAAGACGGGAGTGAAGAGGGGAAGAGGCAGAAAATTGGGCCGGGTCTTACCCCATAGAGTCGTCCAGTCTAGCCTAACTTCGCTAACTCGCTTGCACTAGAGGCGCTGTGATTTGTACTCCGTACTCAAGTACTCAAGGTACTCTACCAATGTTGTATTCAGCTACGGAGGGAACCACAGGGAGGAGCATCACGTCCTGCTGTACTTGGTACGCCCGCAGGATCAGCGTGCATGATCGGGCTTGTACGCCTTCGACGGAAATAGCAAAGTTAAAGATCCGGCAAGCTTGGACACGTCGTGGCTGATTTATTGCCTCTCGACCTGGCCGAAACATCGAGAGAGCTCCTTGTCTATTGCCGTACCCCGTTATTTCCACAGCTTGAAGACGACGTTTGAAGGGAGATTATGAACACCATGACGGATGCAAGGGCCCAGGAGAGAGACACTTGAGGAGAAGAAGTGTTTCGTTCTTAGACTCGAGCCCTTATCAGAAGCTACTGTACCAGAAAGGGACCGCTCTTCCACGAGGCCGTGCCTCGGCATCACTATATGATTCGTCATATAACGTGCCCTCCACGTTGCCTCCAGTATCCCTGGGTAACTTCTCTATTTGGGAAAGATTCCCAGCCGTCGAGGGGGAAAACAGAAGCTATCCTAAAATAAAGCCCAACGTGTCCGGCCTTGGAAATCCGATATCAAATATCATATAACTATCGAATCCCAGCTATCAAGCTTTGGATTCACTCGTGGACGCTGTCGTGGCCCCGAGCGAAGGCCCGTCGAAAAACGAGAGACACTAGCTGACGGGCAAGACGGAATAGCATAGGTAACGTAAGGTAGAGGTAGGTACCTACCTACCTACCCTCGCCGTCCTAGACATATGCATACGCACGTACGTACGTACGTATGCACATGAGAGACAAGTACGGAGACGCCAATATAAGGTGGGCGAAGAGATCCAGATGTCATGTATAGATACAGGTACCAACCTGGGGAGATGAGACACACAGACATCAACATATGTCTCCAGAGAAGCTGAGTGGAGCTTGCAAAAACAACGACTCGCTGTTGGTCGTTGACTTTTCGTTTCGTTTCTTTCTTTTCTTTCTCCTCGGCCGAGTGTCTTCTTTTCTTTAAACCCGTCGGATGGGTCTCGAACACGAAAGGCGCAGGTGCTTTTGCAGGCCCTGGCGGCGTCCACACTGGCTGAAACAACCTAGTCGACAGCCCTCCTATCTCTGTCTCAACCCTAGCAGACCCTTCCCACCAACCAGGACGTCATGTTCCCAGGGTCGGCTGCATCGAGGCTTTTGGCTATTGGGCGGCTACTGCAGCTTCCATCACGGGGCGACGCTTGCCAGTCCTCTAGGGCCGATACCTTAGCTCTACTTCCTCCCGGTGCAGCGAAGACCACAGTGGATATACGATTAGACCTGATGAATATCTCCGTCCGTCGCTTAGATCGACCTTCCCGCCCCTCGGGGGGTTTTGACCCAGGGTATCTCGAAGGGGGAAAAAAAAGCAAAGCACCTGAGCAGCGCGCCTCGAGGTCCTAGGTATAGCCCAAGTTTCCTCGCGGTTGTCAAGGCATGTTGGGGGTTTTGTTTCTTTCTCCAAGGAGCTAGTTAGTCTAATGTGAGCTGTGGCTTTCTATTCCGTCTCATATCCCACATTCTCGAGTCCCCTTGTCATATGATGGCGGGATGCTACCAAGCTCAACTTCCACGTACGGAGTAAGGTGACTTAGCTATAAAGGAAGTGATCCCAAGCCATCTCCTAGACTATACGACTTTTCTTTCCCTCGGTCCCTCCTGCTCCTCTCTCGTTTGAATGCCAGGTAGTCTCCCCGCGAAGTCATCTCTGCTTCCATCTCAGACATATATAGATACCTAGGCATATCACGCTGCATACCTCAGGTAGCTTTACCTTGCTCACTGTCAAACCAACCATGGTCCGTGTCAATGATCAATGCTTCGGCAGCAGCTACGGCGACGGCAACAACCACATGAACTACAACAATGACAACATGAACTATAACAACGGAAACATGAACGACAATTATTGTCACTCCAGCACCCCGGCCTTCACTCCCACCACCACTCCCGGTACCACTGGATCCTCATCTTTCGCCGGGGAAGACGTCTATCACAAATGCCAGAAGTGTAATACCCTCTACGAAACCCCGGAGCAGTTGGCCAATCATCTGGATATCTATGAAGTGAGACTTGTCTTCCTGGTTCCTCTCAGCATTCTGACTTCGTGATCCCCTTGCATCAGAGTTCAGCTTTTCTACTGCTCTTCTACTTCACTCTGCTAACAGTGATTTCTCCTTTCTCCCCCGTCTCAGTACGAGATGGAAAACCTTCTCATCGAACTAGGCAAATTGGTTACCCATTTCCCCCGGACTCATCGGTTTGTGTGCCCGCGTCGATGCACTACGAAACAGTTCTATCGTCTCCAGGATTTCCAGTATCACTATAACAAGCGTGAGTGATTTCGATTCTTCTCTTAATGGCTCACAGAGTGGGCCCTCCTTCCGTTTTCTGCCCAGAGAGATAGGTGCCTTCCTTGGTGCCTCCCTCTTTCTCTACCTCTCTCTGCCTAAGCAAGCGTCCCCATCTGTCGTGGTCATGGGACACCGCCAATGCCATCTAGATAATAGGGCTGATGAAAGGTTGGACGCTTCAGATCTCGAGTGCAAGCATGACTGCCCGGGCAAACCGGCCGGTTGCACTGTCAAGTTCAACAGATTCAGCGAGCTTACGACCCACGTGTGCACTCAAACCAAGTTCAACGACGAGTACGGCGAGAAGCTTCGGGCCCTCAAAGACTGGGCCACCGAGCGTAGCCGCTATGAAGTCAAGATCGTGCTCGAAGAGCATCGCGCCCAGATGCTCGCCAAAGCAAAGGATTACCTGTCCAACACGGAGGTTCTGAGACTGATCGTCAAGCTTCTCTACCCAACCGCTCCTTTTGACCTGACCACCAAAATCCGCAATATGCTTCCTGGTATGTTAACGCCTCCTCGCCCTACCCCCTTCCTTGAATCTAAGCTGACGTGGGTATCGTGTAAAAGAGTACATCCCCGCCTCCGAGAGCGCCCAAGCCATCGAACAAGTTGAGAAAATCTTTGAAGGTACGTACCTACCTACGCCTGAGACACTCTAGGAGGCGCTCCTCGTGGGTGTTCTCTTCCATGTATGCTGACAGACATATCGCCAATAGCGATCCCGGAAGATGAGAAAGTCGGGGTGGAACGCACCATGGCGATTGATCTGGATCATCGTCGGGGCACGGTCGTGCCTGAAGTTTCCGAAGAGAGCCTCGACATGATCACCGAGGCCGGCAATTACATGTTCGAGAAGAGGCTTGAGGCTTCCGCTTCTCGCTCTTCGCCTCGGCAGATCCTCCCCCGAGGTGGTGCCAAGGGCAAGTCCAAGGGCAGCGCAGCTCGAGGCACCCAGGCCGCCTCCGGCTCGACTGTAGCCCTTCAGGTCGAGCCTCACCCCAAGGCGCAGGGAAAGCCTGCCCGGGCGCGTCAGACCAAAGGCAAGGCCAAAGCGAAAGCGGATGCCAGCATCAACTCGAACTACCGTGTCAAAAAACCAAAGGGAGGTGCCAAGTCATCTGCCGTGACGACTGCAGAGCGACTTGGACCTCTTCTGTCTCCCTCGAGCAAGTCTGCTGGCGTAAGCGAGAACGATAGCTTCAGCACCATGGATACAGACTCGTTTTCTGAGTCATCCGAAGACGTGTCGATCAAGCGAGAGAACAGCATGAGCACGTCGCCCTATGAGCCCTCGCTATTCCATGTGTTCGACAGTGCGTCCAAGTCGGAGACGATCTCTCTCGGTTCCAATGGTATGGATCGCAACGTGCAAGTACACAAGGTCGAATTCCCCGACGATGACACCGAGTGGGCTGAAGATTCCGAGGATGGCTCTTCTACTCTTCCCTCCCCCGTTCTGGCTGTCCGTCAGCATCCACCCCAGCCGGTGCGGCAGCAACCAGTTCCCCAGCAACAGGCTCAGCAGCAACAAGTTCAGCAGCAGCAAGTCCAGCAGCAGCAGGTTCAGCAGCAACAAGTCCAGCAGCAGCATGTGCCCGTCACCAACCAGGCTCTCCACCATGCCGAAAATACAGGTCCCGCTCCCATGTCCCAGGATGGGTGGCAACTGACAGGTCCCACCACGGTACAAGGCCAACCACTTTCTCAGGAGGCTGCTCAAGCCGCTTACGACGATATCGCGGTCACCCAGCGGCGTCTGATCCGCAACCCTAGCTACGGGGGTCAAGTCCCATCTGCCTACATCCCCTTGTCGCCTTCCGCGGCCATGTCTGCTCTTGAAGTCAGGGAGCAGCAATTGCCGGGGGGGATGCCTTACGTTGTGGGCACTACCGCTCCCTCACCACCGCCGGCGCCGCTTGCACCGCGACGTATGTGTATCCCCTCGCCCTTCTGCGTCATGTTCTCACATTCTGACGTTTTGCATGACACAGAACACCACCAGATAATTGAACATGGTCACATGGCCATGGGTCCCCTCCTCTCCGGTGAAATGGTCTATGTCCACACCGCCCCTCCCAGGCTGCACCCGGAGGAGCACCTTATCTACGACGGCGTTGTCTATAGCCCTGTGGAACCGCACTCCCCGAACGGGCAGCCGCAGATGGGGCCACAGCTGGACATGGCCATGTATCCCGATTCTCATCTGGCTTTCGATCCCCACGGAGCTGCCGCGACGGCGGCAACAATCCATCCATCCTCGCCTATCCACGAGGGAGGGGTTGCTCCTTTCTCCTATACCCCGACCGTGGTGGGAGGAGCACCGCAGGCTATGCACCAGATGGGGCATCCCATGGGAGGTCACCATGCCGCTGACTTCAACGGAGCTCATGTCCCGGGTGGCGTCGCCCCGTGGCATACAGCCCATACGACCACAGAAGAAGGCTATGTTCTCTTGTCTAACGACCGTGGCCAGGAGCCACACGTTTGATCTTGTTTCCTTTTACCGATCAGTTTGGGGCGCTTTTCTTGTTCTCTGTTCTCTTTCCTTCCTCTATATTTCCCTCGTGATGATGGTTCGTTGATGATTCTCTGATGATTTACTGGTATGAGTTACGATGCGTCGGCTTGCTTGCCAGTTCTCCCTCCACCAAAAAACAAGATGGATATGAATTTATGGTTTAGGACCCGGGATTAAACAGTACCGGACATTGGGATGATTGGTAGGCCTTGTTCGGTGGATATTGTTTCTTCGGAGGATAGTCTGGGGAATTTTTTCCCATGCGTTTCACTTGGATGTCTGTTTGTCTCGTTACTCACGCGACGCCATCTTGCCTTCGTCTCTATTCCCACCCCTTGGGATTCATGTCTTCCTCCTCCTTCTTCTGTCTCTCTCTCTCTCTCTCTCTCTCTCTCTCTCTCTCTCTCCACCCCTCCCATCAAAATGTCCCTGTCCAAAACAGTATTGTTAGCGTCTCCCTTGACTTCAGCTTCGCTTTGCCTGAAGCTGGTCATAATCTACTCTTGATACTTTCTCACACCGTTTTCTTTTTCCTTTGTATGTCCACAATATGCTCACCCCTCAGGGCCGTCATGTACTCTCTCGTTGCTCGTTCTGTTTTATCGTAAACGATATACGAATGCCTTGGATGAGTCTTCCAGTTTCTCTAGTTAGATGGGAGTTAATCGCAAAAAAAACATGTTTCTCGGCTGGTCCCTCTATTTTTCCCTGCCCCCTTTCTTACTCTGTGGTGTATTTCCTACCTAAGCTAAGGTAGTTCTCACCCGGTGAGAGTGAAGAGCTGCAGCTCCCAGCCACAGCAGCGGGAAGATAAGTCCGGGGAGCGAAAGGGTGGGTGGTGCAAGGGCCAGACACCGACAGCCCGTGAATCCGAGAGCACGACAGGCAGGTCCGAGGGAGGCAACCGACTCCCACGGAGTACAAAAGAAACAAGGCAACCGCGCCCAGACCAACAACGGCAATCGCCAAAGGGGAGAAAAAGTGGGCGATTCTCTCAAATAAATAGCTTATATGCAGGTTCCCGAAGCGCTCTTTCTCTTCCCCTCTCCTCTCACCCTCCTCTGTTCCCACACTTTTTCACTACCTAGAGGTATCTATCTAACCAACAAGCACGAGAAACCCCTCTCTCATTCGCTCATCATGCCTACCACTTATGCGGCTCGCCGCTTGCATGCACCTGGCCTCCGCAACCGAGAAGTTCAGCTTGCTTGAGGAGGTTGAGATACACAATGAGATGCGCACGACCCTTTCCGAACACACGACGGCTTGCTGCTGCATCGCGCCGGGCTCACTCCTTGGCTCGGTCACAGCGAAGCCATTGCTGGACAGCACACTTTCCGGAGAAATCAGGCCATTGTTTCTGGTCGACGATAGACTTGTGCGGTCGAGAAGACGCTGGTATCCGGCCTGGATAAGGGGATGAGGTTGCACAGTCGACAGGAGTTTCTCACCACGGCTGACTTGTGATGATCATGAACAACAACCCTGAACCATGAAGAAGAGCTGTTCTCTTCTTTTCCCTTGAACACCTACTACTTTGAGGGGTTTTTTTTCGGCCTGGGGGAAGCTAAGAACTTCCGGTTGCTCTCTCTTGCTTGGCGTCGGCTGGATGACAGCGTCCATGGTTCGCTTGCTGGTGCGGTTTGTGCTACCATCCAAGGACCATGGGCAGCATGTGGCTGCCTTTGCTCTTCGTCATTCTCGCATCATATCTTCTTTAGATTCTCATGTCCTTGAAAGTCTGAAGGATCGGGCCTGTCCTTGATCGAAATCAGGCAATATCAAGAGGACAGCCCCAAGAAAGACAGGGTTATCTGATGCATCTATCCGTCGATTCGTCACGAGGAGGGCAAACCTTTAGCTCTGTCTCTCTCTTTCTCAACGCCTCAATCTGTCGCCTGCTGTCGTCCCCAGACGATACGTTTGGTTTCCTCGATAACAATGGCCAACTTTCACAAGTTGACTGGCTAAGCGGAGTACAATTCCTCAATAGTCCTCATGGCTGAGTCTGACCTGCTGCACTCTGTCTGCCCTTCTTGCCGTCTCGTCTGACCGAGACGTCCCAACATGCCGTGACTTCTAGCAAGATCTCGGTACCGAGAGGGAGTTCAACCGACCCAGCCTTTTCCTAAAGGAATACAACTTTGGGGCCAAGACGTACCAATGTCAAAAATTGACTTGACTGGGTGTGAGTGGGTTGTTGGGTATTTTCCACATAAAAGTGCGCCATCGGACGATGGGAAACGTTGCACGAAAGCGCCACCATTTGCCTGACGGAAAAGGTTGGTTATCTTATTCCAACGTGCGTTTGATCTACTCGACGACTTCAGAGGATGGGATCTCGGAGCAAGTACTTAGTGTTATTTGGAGGATATAAACCCTTCCATCTCTCTTCCTTCTCTAAGCCTAGAGTCCCCCACAAGATACAACGTCTCATATTTCTCGATCCCATCTCACACACTTCCCACTCTTTTTGACCCGATATTTATTTTTTCAAGAATCCCAATCGGTAAGCCTGGCATGTCTACAGGCCTGTTTACATTCAAGGCTCGGCCATGTGTCTGTCTCTCTCTGCGGCTCCAAGCCGTATGTGCCTCAGCCATATCACGTCTGGAGACTCTCAGGGGAATTACACTTCCGCTCCCTGGCCAACTATGGTTCAGTAACATCTCACGGGAATGCATCCGTCTTGATGCAGAACTAAAAGACTTAGAGCAAGCTCTATGGCTTCGCTTCCCGAATCTCGCCACCGCGCCGAATGCCAAGTGCCAGTACGATATTCAAAACGCAACCACAGCCATGCTCGGCAGCTGTGCACTGACTCTCATGGTATTGGTACGTATATCCTAAGAGAAGTTTGTGATCGGCTTGGCTCATCATTTGCTCTCTCCCCGTGTGAAGGAAAGACGCCGATTCTGACTTCTCTCACGCCTTTCATTCCAAACTTCTTGTCACACCATCGGCCTACATCTCTCTGCTACTCGTACCCAATAGTGTGTCGTTTACTGACAGTTCGTCCTGGGACCTCAGTGCAAACATGTAGAAGACGCAAGGAACTATGGGCTAGTCACCCGGGCCACCCGCAATATACCTGAGCTATTGCGCGGAGGCACCATCATTCAGGTCTCCGTGGACCGACTCGTCGCTCTTACCAAGGCAGTTGAGCTCCTTACCACGCTATTTGAAGAGTGAGTGAACGCTTTCTCCCCCCTTTCTCCTCCCTAAACAAGCCCATACTGGCGGGGTCAACTCTCCCACCCCTACTTCACTAAGAGCCGCTGAACTGATTTTGATACAGGAACCATAGCGACTATTTCGTGATTAACACGGTGGAGACCGCCGCACATAGCCTCTTCTCCAACGCGGCGCACGAGTGGGTGCGGCATCGAATAGGTTTCCAACCGCCACAGAACATGAATCAGATCATTGCTGTTCTAGACAAGGACCCCAACACCTCCTATTCGGACAACCTGGATTCTTTGGATCAGGGGACCGCTCTCCGTACTTTCATTTCCACCTTGGAGGCTGGTAGCAATAATGAAGCTGTCGAGAGCATGGTGTCCAAACATACCGACGAGAGCTCCGAGTGCCACGTTGCAGACTGTGACTGCCTGTACAGCGCCATCTGGCATGGTAAACTGGACATTGTCGAGCACCTCATCACCATCGGCGGGGAGGACGTCAACCAGGTCGATGCTCAAGGCTTCACCCCCCTGCACTGGTGCTGCGATACGAATCACGCCGCTATCGGCCTTATCATTTCTACGTTGGTCAACTATGGCGCAAACTTGGACTTTTGTGCCCCCTCGGCTCCTGGGCAGGCTATGAACCCGCTTCGCTGGGCGCTGAAGAAGGGTAACCTGACGGTCATTCGTATTCTTGTCATTTGCGGTGCCAATGTTGCCATCAAGGACTCCATGGACCGCAGCCTTCTACAGGAAGCCGTTCAATACAACTATGTCAGTGTCGTCGACTGTCTGCTCGACATGGGCAGTAACCCGGGCCAGGAGGCCACCTTGTGTCTCCTTGACTTGACCGGCAACAGGGTCACTTATGAAGGCTGCACTCTCATGCACTTTGCCATGGCCCCGAAGACAAGCTCCGCGATGAAAGGCATGATCGAGTTGCTGGCTCGCCGGGGCTTGGACATCGATCTCCAGTCCGCCCAAGGATTAACTCCTGTGTCGCTCGCGTTCCGGATGGGCCGAGATCAAACTCTCGCGTACCTTTGCAACTACTTCAGGGGAAAGATCGTCACGGAGATCCTGAAGTGGACCGATCAGATGTTTACCGGATTCTGGCCCGGAGCTGGCTATGTGGATTTAGATGCCGAGGACCGGGCAACCCACCGTCGAGCTGCACCGATTGCGGCAGAAACCAGGGACTACGCCAAGCTAGGGAGCCTCGTCCAACACGGCGCGTCTTTCTTCCTGGAAGACGGCAGTGAGCGATCTTGCCTCGGATGGGCGGCATACCTTGGGGACACCCGTCTGCTAGCCGTCGTCGAGCGAGCCCATTGCAGGATCCCTGCGGCCCACATCTTCCGAACTCTTCAGTGGCACCTCGCATCGGCTGCCATGTCGTTTGATTTCCTAGCTGACTTGATGCTCCACGCCGCAGACGTGCCCGACGCGTGGCAGATGATGCTGCTCTCGAATGCTGAGCACACCAAGCGAATTTGGATCTTGAACAATCTAGTGCCTCAGGAGCAGCGCAGCCC
>FTLB01750142.1_pt1 | contig 18180 bp, 19 predicted proteins | sample 1658291 | NCBI WGS metagenome assembly FTLB01 (sample SAMEA3914812, study PRJEB12502) | metagenome | biome: forest; material: soil | place: Canada | collected 2011-07-07 | depth 0.1 m
AATTAGAGGTTAATTAAATTTCCTGCAGTATGATTCGTCTTTTTTTAAGTTGTCTATTACTTAGTTTGGGTGTATACTCCTACGGACAAACGGATTCTAATAATAACTTTGAACAAACAGATAAAGGCTCTCACTTAGCCGGAGGAACTATTAGCCTTAGCAATCAATTCTCTAATTCGGCTGGCCCTAATGCATTTAGCGCAAATTTAAACCCGAACTACGGATACTTTTTTGCAAATAACCTGGCAATAGGAGGAGTGCTGTCTTTATCCTATAGCAAGCAACAAGGAGGGCCGAGCTCCCAAACCGCTATTCTATCTCCATTTGTAAGGTATTATATTGGGCCTCCAAGAACTTTTATGATGTTTGGCTATGCTTCTGCCGGAAGTGGTATAAATGTTAACAACACCAAGAACATAGGTTTGTTTGATTATAAGGTAGGGCTAGGCGCTGATTATTTTGTAAATAAGCACGTTGCTTTTGAAGCATTGTTAACCTACGATGGAAATAAGAAATTAAATACCGAGGGAGCTCAGTATACAAGTGTAATTGGATTGCTAATAGGTTTACAAGTATTCTTTTGATCCTTTATTAAAATGAAAAAATTAACTGGGTATATAAAAAGATACTTTTTTATAGTAGTTGTAGCGCTTTTGCTAGGGTGTAGAGGAGGGAATGGCGGTTACGTGCAACCCCTGTACAGTTACAATACTTATTACGGCGGCACTGGAACAGATTACTATACTGGCGCATTATACTTTGTAATTAGTCCGCTTGGCGGCGGTTATGGAGAGTCGTATCAGATTATAGTTTCGGGAGTAGGAACTTATAACTTACCCTATGGAGCTAATCAGTTACAACTTAACTTTCTGTATCCGGGCACTTACCAATTTACCTTAAATGTATTACCTAGCGGGCAGTATATTTATGGTACTATCAACGTATATTCATCTACTACCACCCAGGTAAATATATACCCTAATTAGTAGTAATTAAAAATATCCCTTAAACCGGTTGGGTATTGGAAGTAGAGATAAAACAGAAGGCTTAAAGTAAAAGCCGCTTGCCTTTCTTTTAAAACTCAACATCAATGTTTGCGAGGCAACTTCTATGCGCCTTATCTGTAATAAATCTTCTTGCATGCTAAAAGGGCCGCTAAAAGTAGCTACAGCATAAGTATAACCGGCTTCAGCCACTATTGCTTTTAACTTGTCATTCAACTCCCCAAAAGGATAGCCAAAACTTAGCGTCGGTTTACCTAATAAACTTTCCAGATCTTTTTTGCATTCCATAATTTCCAGCCTTGCTTCTTCTTCGCGAAGTTCTGGAAGGAGTGGATGAGAACAAGTATGCGCGCCAAACTCTATACCATAACTGTCCATTTCTTTTATTTGCAATGTATCGAGCAGCGGTATAGCAGGTTCGCCTTCTTTTATACCCCACGTATTTTGTTTCTCTCGGCTTACTAAAAAAACTACTGCCGTAAAACCATATTCCTTTAAAAGAGGAAATAGTAGGGTATAATTATCGGCATAGCCATCGTCAAAACTAAGAATTACTTTCTTTTCACTAGTATTAGTAACCACTTGCTCGTTAAGATCTCTAAAGGTCAGGGTTTTAAAATTGTTTTTTTTTAGGTAGTCAAACTGCTGCCTTAGCTTCTTTTCAAGTATAAATATGTTATGCATACCCGCTTCATTCCTTTTTCTTATTACCCTGTGGTACATTAAAACGGGAAGTTGGTAATTGTATCTGGCAGTCATTCTTAATTTACGATACTAATTAATGCAATTAACTTTTTGGTAATGCAAGCTTAATAATTACTTAATATACGCCTTCAATTTAAAAAGTAATTTTGCAAAGTATAATTTACTATAATATCTATGAAAATAAAAATTGCCGCTTTATTATTTTTACTAGTAGTAGCTACTGGCTATATACAGGCGCAAACGCTGGATTATTGTTTTGTTGTAGTAGGCTGCAACAGAGTTAGTAAGTCCGATGTTACAGACGCGAGCACAGCCAATGTATACCACCTAAATCGTACTTTCTTAGAAGTTTCTCAAATGAATCCGCTTCCAAAATATTTGTTCCTTTCAGGAGATATTATTTTGGGCTATACCAATGGAGATACCGTAACCCTTGCCAGTGAATATGCTGCTTGGACACAGTTGTATTTGAATTCTCCTTTAGCAGCCACTAGCGTAAAGTTGGTGGTTATGCCCGGAAATCATGAAGTGGAAAACAACTCAAGCGCTACACAAGCCTTGGTAGCCGCGGAAAGAACCTTTGTCAGGGAAATGCAGCCCTACATTATTGGCAACAACGGCCCTGTGGCTACAGGCTTAATTCCTGGAACAGATAGCCTTACTACCGACCAAAGCCAGTTGAGCTATTCATTTAATTATAAAAATTTGAGCGATAAGAATGATCATTTTGTGATAGTAGATACTGACCCTGTGGGCCGAGATTGGCGTGCTCCGTACCGATGGGTCAATACCGATGTAACTGCCGCAAGGCAGGCAGAAGCAAGGCATATTTTTGCCATAGGCCATAAACCTGCTTATCCGAGTGGTCTTTCCCCTACAGATGGATTGGTAATGTATCCTTACCAGAGAGATATGTTTTGGGATGCCCTGCAAAGCAATCGTTCAGAAGTAATGTTCGCGGCCCATAACCATACTTGGGACACGGTACATTATAATTATGCGCAGCCTGCGCTTTCTACTTGGCAGGTAGTGGCGGGTAATGCAGGAAGCTCCCCTACAGGCGGATGGGCTGCTCCTTATTTCGGATACACTGTGGTAAATATATATACCAGCGGGCAGGTAATAGCGCAAAGTATGGGCCGAGATATAAATGCAGCCACCTATACGGCAAGTATTCCTACAGTGCCTACTACCCTTAAAGCAACCGTTAATCTTACCTGGCCTACAACCATTACCCATACGCCAATTCCTAACTATCAGAACAACGGCCCTTTTTCTTCATCGGCTACTATTGTAGATAACGATACCGTAAACTCTGCCTACTTGGTTTATTCTATTAATGGCAGCGTTCAGGATACTATTACTCTTACCGATTCAGCCAATGTTTATAAATTTACTATTCCGGCTCAGCCCGATACAGTTATTGGAAATGTTACCTACAGAATTGTAGCCAACGGAAGCACAGTGGCCCACTATCCTTCCGCCTCAACCTATTCCACATTTGCGTTCAACAGCGTTCTTGCAGTAATACCTGGGCTACCTGCGGCAGACGATATAAAGGTTTATCCTAATCCAACTATAGGAACTCTTACCATAGACTTGTCTTCCCACAAAGGTATTACGGCCGTTACCATACAGGATATAAACGGGGTAAGCCTAAAGAACATAAATAATGTAAACAGCAGCATTGTTATAACAGATATCAGCGCATTCGCTCCGGGAACCTACTTTATGTTGTTTAAAGATGCAGTAGGGCAGCAGTTTGTAAAGAAAATTATTAAAAATTAGGTTTAGGAACAATGTAAAGCCCGGCAACTTACCGTCGGGCTTTTTTTAATACATTCACTACATCGCCCCATCCTTATATCCTTTTCTAAGCGGTCAGCATAATTAAAATCAACATCGTATATAAAACTCCTTAAATACAGCAGGTTAATATACTTAAGGGAATGATTTTTAAAAAAATAAAAAAATCGTATCTTTGCAGCCTTTAAAAGAGGTTTAAAAGTTTTAAGCGCTAAGAAATCATAGAAGAACAGAGTACAGAGGATATGTCCTACGTTAAATTATTTTCAGGAACCAACTCGCTATATTTAGCGGAAAAAATTGCCGCTCAGTATGGTAAAAAGCTGGGATCCATTAGTATACAAAGGTTCAGCGACGGGGAGATTTCTGTAAGCTACGATGAATCTATACGCGGATACGACGTTTTCTTAATTCAGTCTACCTTCCCCAATGCTGATAACCTGATGGAGCTGCTGCTTATGATGGATGCAGCCAGAAGGGCCTCGGCAGCTTATGTAACAGTGGTTTTGCCCTATTTTGGCTATGCAAGGCAAGACAGAAAAGATAAACCACGGGTGGCAATTGCGGCCAAGCTGGTGGCTAATATACTTTCTGCCGCAGGAGCAGACAGGCTTATGACTTGCGACTTGCACGCAGGGCAAATACAAGGATTTTTCGATATTCCGGTAGACCACCTGGATGGAGCGGCCATATTTGTGCCTTACATAAAATCGTTACAGTTAGATAACCTTATATTCGCTTCGCCGGATGTAGGAGGGGTAACCCGCACACGCGCATTTGCCAAGTACTTTGCCGTAGACCTAGTAGTTTGCGATAAGCATAGGAAAAGAGCCAATGAAATAGCTTCAATGCAATTGATAGGAGATGTAGAGGGAGCCAATGTAATACTGGTAGATGATTTGATAGATACCGGTGGAACTATTAGCCGCGCCGCCGAAATTATTATGGAAAAGGGAGCAAAAAGCGTACGCGCCATTACTACCCATCCTATTCTTTCGGGCAAGGCATACGATAACATAGAGAACTCCGTTTTGCAAGAACTAGTGGTAACAGATACTATTCCGTTAAAACGTACTTCTCCTAAAATAAAAGTGCTTACTGTGGCAGACTTATTTGCAAAGGCAATAAGGAAAATTCAGGACAACGATTCAATTAGTTCATTATTCATATAAAACAAAGTTAAAACAAATGAAAACAATAGAGATTATAGGGTTTAAAAGAGCAAATCTCGGTAAAAAAGAAGCCAGAGCGCTTCGCGCAGAGACTAACGTGCCATGCATATTATATGGCGGCAAAGAGCAGGTAGCTTTTCATACGCCTGCGTTCCTTCTTAGAGATTTAGTGTACACTCCAAACGTTCATAAAGTAGAACTTACTATTGAAGGTAAAAAGGTAGACTGCATTATGCAAGATATCCAGTTTCATCCCGTGAACGAGATGATTCTTCATGTGGATTTTTTACAGTTAGAGGCTGACAAGGCTGCTAAAATTGAGATTCCCGTTAAGTTTATGGGCGCTTCTCCTGGCGTATTGCAAGGTGGAAGGCTTGCGCAAAAACTTTTTAAAATAACAGTAAAAGCGCTTCCTAAAGATTTGCCAGACTATATTGAGGTTGATATTTCTGACCTTCAGCTTGGAAAATCGGTGCGTGTAAGCGATATAAAAACAAAAAATGTAGCCATTCTTAATAACCCTGCATTGCCAATTGCTACTGTAGAGGTTACAAGGGCTCTTAAAGCTGAACCAGGCGCAGACGCTAAAGGCGCTCCTGCAAAAGGCGCGGCTCCTGCTAAAGCAGAGGCTAAAGCGGCCCCTGCTGCTAAACCTGCAGCCAAGAAGTAATTTTAAAATAAATTTAACTAGTATTACCAAAATCCTACTTGCTAAGAGTAGGATTTTCTTTTTATATTCAGTGTATGAACTACCTGGTTTGCGGCCTCGGAAACATTGGGCCGGAGTATGAGCTTACCCGACATAACATAGGCTTTCTGGTGCTGGACCGCCTGGCGGATGAGTACAAAGTAAGCTTTTCGCTGGCGCGCCATGCCTTTGTAGGAGAGCTTCGTTACAAGGGCCGCACCATTACGCTGGTAAAGCCTACTACCTTTATGAACCTGAGCGGCAAAGCCGTAAACTACTGGATGAAGGAAGCTAAAGTACCATTAGAAAACCTGCTAATAGTAATGGACGATATTGCCTTGCCTTTTGGAAGAATGAGGATGCGTGGCAAAGGTTCGGACGGGGGCCACAACGGGCTTAAGAGCATACGGGAAACGCTGGAAACAGACGCCTATGCCAGGCTTAGGTTTGGGGTGGGAGGGGATTTCTCTAAAGGACATCAGGTAGATTATGTATTAGGAAATTTTCCTAAAGCAGAACTGGAACAGCTGGCGCCGCTTATGGACAAAGCCTGCAACGGCATTCTCTCCTTTTGCACTATAGGCCTGGAACGGGCTATGAATACGGTGAATACGGCTAGCCAGTAAATGCAATACAAACATTCTCTTTACATTTCAGTTTTAATCGAAAAATAAGTCTATCATGAGCGACGAAAATTCAGCCAACAAAGAACAAAACAAACCAGATTTATACCTGCAAATTTGCCTTGCCATAGCTCCGGCATTAGTAGCCGAGGTATATAAAGACTATGGCGTGGGTTCTATAGACCTTTCGGAAATGCTTGCCAATTCCGTAGACCACCACGCCAAAGCCATCCTTAAAAAAATTACAGAAGAGAAGGGCAAACAGCAGTAATTGTATATAGTTAGTGATTACTTTTAAAATTAATTTACAAACCGCCAGATAAAAGTAAAACAATTTTAGTTGCAAACTGTGGAAAAAAAGAAAGCAATTGTATTCTGGAGCGGCGGTAAAGATTCTGCCCTGGCTTTATACAAAGTAGTACAAGAAGGAAAGCTACAAGTAGTTGCTTTGGTTACTACGGTTAGCGCAGATTTCAAAAGAGTATCTATGCACGGCGTTAGGGAAGAGCTGGCAGAAGAGCAGGCAAAGCATATTGTGTTTGAAAAAGGTGTTGTAGGCTTACCGTTAGAGAAAATGTACATTAACTCAAAAGCGACTAACGAGGAGTACGAAAAACAGTGGGAAAAAGTACTACTAAAATACAAAGCGTTGGGAGTAGAACTAGTAGTATTTGGAGATATTTTTTTGGAAGACCTTAAAATTTATCGCGAAAACTTTCTTAGCCGTTTTGGTCTACAGGGCTATTTCCCTTTATGGAAACGCGATACAAGGGAACTGGTAACAGAGTTTATCGATCTTGGCTTTAAAAGTATTATTTGCTGCACTAATGCTTCTTTGTTAAATGAACAACTAATAGGAGAGGTACTTACTACCGAACTGGTAAATTCTTTCCCTACTAACATAGACCCTTGTGGAGAGAATGGCGAGTTCCATACCTTTGCCTTCGACGGCCCCATTTTTGATAAGCCACTACAGATAGAGAAAGGGGAGATGGTGTTAAAAGTTTACGAAAACAATGCCCATGCAGAAAAAGAAATGGGTTTCTGGTTTGTGGATTTGAAGTTGAAAGAGTAAAAGATTCTATCTTTATATTTAATCGCCTTACCCTGTAAATTTTTTTTTAATTCTGTGCTACTTTTTTCTCATACTATAATCAGCATAAACTGCTTACTATAGTATCTAAAATCTTTAGACTGTATATCCTTTCCACTTTAACCTCTGTTAGGCCAACTGGCACAGCTAAAATCTTCAAAAAAGATACAAATAATACATGTCAAAAAAAATATCAAGAGAAAAAACAAGCAATAACAACAAAATTAACAAGCGATAACAAGCGAAATAACAAGTGCAATGTTATGCCATGTAAGATTTGCCTTCAACTAGTAGCAGCGTAAACTAGCACAAACTACCCTTACTTTACAGCCGGGTTAATATATTGCAAAATATAGTTTAAAGAGTTATCAGATGCCAGTTTACACACAAGAAAAGCCTAGTAGTTGCGTAGCGAAACAAGTGGTAGTAAATCGGTTTAAATTTTATCTCTATCTCCGTCAGCATCGCTGGGGCGGCGTATTCCTATTAGTAGTACTATGTAAACAACAAAGCTTAATGTAACTATAACACCAATGAGGACAAATAACCAGGAGGGAAGATTTTCCCTTAAAAAGAATAGCCCTCCATAAAATATGAATGTACCCAGAATAAGAAAAAAAACTCTTATAAAATCCTTCATAGTTTTAGAAGCTATTGTAATTCAACACTAAAAAGAGAGAAATGTTTACAGAGTCTAAAGATTATACAACGATATTTTTATTGTTTCTGCTTTTTGGCTAGGTTGCGTAGATTAAAAAATCAATCATAATAATAAATAAATAAAATCATGAAAAATACCTTAGTAATTATTTTTGCGGCAGTACTAGTTTTAACATCATGCGGTAGCAAAAAACTTGAAGGAAAATACAAGGCGGCTTACAAAGTAAACCCAGCAAATGGCGTAGACAGTACAACGGCAAACTTCACTAATGCTTTACTTTCTAATGCTGAAATTAATATGAATTTTAAGACAGACGGCAGCGTAGAGTATGGCGTTAAGATGGGCGAACTAAACAACCTGCAAAATTACAAATATGAAATTGTTGGCGATTCTTTAATTATGTCGAAAGACAATACCAGGGAAGGGTATTTTATTGAACACAAAAACGACACGGTACATCTTTCTACCAAAGACATTACTTTGTTGCTTACCAAGACGGAGTAAAGCATTACGGTTTGTTTTTATACAATGTTTTTACTGTTTGGCTTAAGCTTGTAATGGGCATGCTGCAATAGGAAGACGTACAGAAAAACAACACATTGGAATCGAACGAAGAGAACATATCCTTTTTATCTGCTGGAACTTGGTCTTGCGAGAAGTAAGTGTTATTCAGAAAATAGAAATCGGGGTAAGCAATAGTTTCACGCAATGAGCTTTCAGCGTCTTCGTTCTTTTTGTAAATCAGGAATGTAGCGGTTAAAGGTTCTTTTGATAGTTCATCGTAGGCAGTAAGTATACCAGGCTCTGTAGATAATTTGTCCACAATAGCCGGAGTAGTAAGAAAAGAAAATATCTTCTCAGCCTTGGTTTTGTAAGTCTTATAACCACTTACATGTGAATATAAATTAAAGAAACGGCATAGGTTAATGTTTTCGCTTATCACTGGTTCGGCTGCTAAACCAGTGTTGCCATAGTAGCTAAGGTAGGCCCCATACTTGGTGGAATAATGTTCATCTATAAACGTTGCAAGTTTGGTCAGTTTCTTCAGGTAGTTCTTATCGGCTGTGGCGCGGTACAGCGTGTTCAGGGCCATGGCCATATATAAATTGTCAGATAAGGAAACAATACCGTTATAGTCTTTTTCAGTATGGCGAAATCCTCCTTCTGGTAACCCGGCATGTTGCTCCAGGTAGTTAATAGTAGCACTGGCTGTAGTCAGATATTCCTGCTTGCCAGAACTTGCCCATAGTACTACCAATGCATCCGATAGCTGAGCGTTAACATTGGTAAATATATTTTTGTCTATGGCAGGCATCCCAACTTTTAACCGCTGCTCGTTAGTAAGTTTAAAATATTCTCCTGAGTGTTTTCCCTGTACTACATCGGCATCCTGGGCATTGTAAAACCCGCCAGATTCTGCTTTTAGAAAACGGTTACAGTACTCCGCAATCTTCTCAGCTTTCTGCAAAGCCCATTGCTGATGATAGGTTTTATAGTACCAGCAATACATTTTTATATAGCGGCTTTGTACAGATAATAATTTCTCAAAATGCTCATGATGCCAGTCGCTATTGGTAGAATATTGGTATACGCCTCCCCAAACCTCGTCAAATATACCATTAGCAGAGTTTGTAATAGAAGCCTGTACCCAGTGGTTGAGAGCGCTATCCTGTTTGGCGTGATGAAGGCCATACTCGTAGGTGTCGTAATCCACGTACTTTTGGTAAAAGTCGAAACCGCCCAATTTATAATCAAGCGATTCATTAAACTTCTTTAGTAGCTCAGTATAGCCATGCTGCGCAAAGCTACTACTGTCTGGTTGGAGGGCGGCATAGTTAAAACTTTCTTCTTCCGGAGAAGGGTCTGCTACTACTGCCTTTAGCAACCTCAGGAAATTCTTAGGCGATAAATAACCGGAACGCTTTACTATTTCATTGCCATTGGCGTCAAAAATAATAGTAGCGGGCCAGCCGTAATCGCGGTATTTGTTGGCAAGGTCAGGACGCTTGTCCTGGTCAGCTTCAGCGGATATATAATGTTCGTTCAGGTAGTCAATTACCTCCTTATTGCTGTAGGTAGAGTCGTCCATAACATGGCACCAGTGGCACCAGTTGGCTTTCAGGTCTAACAATACCAGCTTTTTCTGTGCTTTGGCGTTAGCGAAGATATCTTTATCAAAGGAAACCCATGCTATTCCTTCTTTAGCAAAACAGGGAATTTGTAAAAAAACAACAAGATAAAGGAAAACTATTTTCAGTTTCATAGCTTAATATACGGGCTAAAGCAGCAAAACAGATTGAAAAGAGGCTCTTCTATGTAACAGCTTCAGAATCAACTCAGTTTTTCTTTTGTAATTAACCCAAATTTTTAAAACCCAAACTCACTGTTAATGAAAACACAACTAATTAGAACGCTTACTTATTCGCTTATGCTTGTTATTGCAGTAGCCCTATTCAACTGTAAAGGTAAACAAGGAGATCCAGGTCCTGACGGCCCGGCTTTATCCGGCTCTATAAACGGGGTACTTTCACTTACTACATCTACCGGAACACTTCCTACAGACCTGAGCGGAGTAACTGTAAAAACAAACAAAGGAGACTCTGCCGTAACAAACACAGCAGGGGTATGGACTCTTAACGAAACTACTGGTATTTATACCCTTACTTTTACTAAATCTGGTTATGGCCCAACTATAGTTAATGGCTACAGTTATGTTGGCGGTAGCGCTGCTTACCTTAATACGGTCGCTCTTAGCCAGACTCCAAATTTTACCGTAGGCTTTGCCACGCCTGCATTAGATACTATAGGCGCCAATTCTACCGCAACTAAAGATTTGCATATAAATGTTAATCTTACCATCGGAGGAACTGTGCCAGAGCAAGATTTAGAGGTTTTTGTTTATTACAGTACCAACAGTGGAGTAAGTTCTACTAACTATATGGGTATGTCAGTTATTACTGTTCCTGCCGGACAGGCTACTTACAAGGGTTCTATTACAGGCGCTAATCTTCTGGCGGCCCAAATCGAGACTGGAGATATAGTTTATATGATCGCTTATCCATCGTCTGCCCCAACTGCCTTAAGTTCCAAATATGTGAATGAGAGCACCGGCAAAACAGTTTATACTGCTTTAGGCGCAGCTTCTGTTGTTGAGAATATAAAGGTTCCTCAATAAACTAATAGTTAAACTTATAAAGATGAAAAGCCTCTGCAAAGAGGCTTTTTTTTATGCCTAGCTCTTTACCGTATGGGGCAATATTTTTGCATTTACATAAAACGTGCCGAAGGGAATAAAACAGGCTATTGCTGCTATCAGCGTCTTGTTCCAGGGCCAGCCCAGTTCCATCTTCACTTGTATAAGGAAAATGATGTAAAGGATGAAGAATACGCCATGTATGGGGCCTATAATCTCTGATCCCATTGGCATTCCAGCCATGTGCTTCAGGGGTACGCATATACCTATAAGGATAAGCAGCGATGCTCCTTCCAGTATGCCCATCAGCCGCAGGCGGCCTATACTTGTTTTTAAACTATCTATCATAATATTTTGTATTAACGCTAATTTAAAGATAATGTATTTTTGCAGTATTTGCCAGTATTAGGTAAGCTTTGCAAATGTGCCCTAGCGAGTATTTTACTTATCATTTCTTTTGCTTTATTTTGAAATAAAATATTAGTTAAAAAAATGAAAATGCAATATTGGTTCAACTATTTTTTTATAAGTCTATTTTTTTTGATACTACTTTTTGCCTGTGAAACTAAGCCGAGAAATGAAGAGTTACTAGTTGGTAAATGGAAACGCGACTATTATGCGGAATACTTAGGTAAATATGGCTTAAGGCGGCATCCTGAAAATGCTTTATTGGAATTTTATAAAGATAGCACCTTGGACTTTACAGTTAATTCCAGTAAAACCTATGGTACATATAAACTAGTTGATGAGGGGAAATATATTGACTATGCAATGTATAACGTAAAAGTTAAGGCTAACCAAGCCCCAATGGAAGAACTAATACGCAGAGAAATAAGAGAAATTGTTACTCTTACTACTGACAGCCTGATATTGAGAGATGAGAGAGGTAATGAAATTGCCTATAGTCGTTTAAAGTAACCTAATTACTATTTTTACTGCAATGAATAAAGAAGAATTTAACAATATATCTTGATTTGATCCGTTAAAGATTTTTAGATTTTACGATGAGACCATTTTTTGTACTACTTGTTTTTTTCACTTCATCTGCATTTGGACAGATAGATACTTATTTAGGAAAAGGCAAAGATTTTTTCTTTAAAAACTTTCCTAATTGCACTTTTGAATCCGGTAGTGTTATCCCCACAGACGCTTCGAAAAGAAGCGATTTAACTGATAGTAGTTATCAATGTATAACTTCTAAGAATTACAATTTACATACCGCTTGTTTTAATAAAGAGGATTTATGTATTGTGTATGGGTTTAAAGCAAATCAAGAGGATATAGATAACTTAGAAAAGAAACTACCCAGAGAGAAAAAAAACTACTTGACTTCAAGGCCCTGGTTCAGGCAATTTAAAGACGCTACTCCAAACCACATGTATACACTTTATCATTATATGAATAATGATATTTGTGTACGCGCTTACAAAACTCATCCTAAGAATCCTTCCTATTTTATAATAATATCAAACAGTAATGAAGGCCCCGGACTAATTAAAATATCAACTTACTAACTCACCGAACTACCATTAGTTACTACCGCACTAGGGGCCACAAAGCTTAGTTTGCCGTCTTTGTCCTCCGCCATCAGTATCATGCCCTGAGACGCTATGCCCTTTATGTCTCTGGGTGCAAGGTTGGCCAGCAGGCATACCTGCTTTCCTATTATCTGTTCTGGCTCGTAATGCTCTGCTATGCCACTTACCACGGTGCGCACGTCCAGCCCCGTATCCAGCTTTAGCTTTAACAGTTTCTTTGTTTTGGCTACTTTTTCCGCTTCCAGTATGGTGGCTATGCGTATGTCCATCTTTCCAAAGTCTTCGAAGCTTACTTCCGGTTTGGCAGGGGCTGCTTTAAAGTTTGCCAGCTCGTTGGCTAGTTTGGCGTCTTGTAGTTTTTTTACCTGCGCTTCTATGGCCTCGTCTTCTATCTTTTCAAATAGTAACTCAGCAGGTTTTAACTGCTGCCCTTCTTTTAGCAGGTCAACCCTTCCGGCGTCTTCCCAGGTAAAGTCGCCCATGTTAAGTAAATCTACCAGCTTGGCAGAGGTAAAAGGCATAAAGGGCGCGGTAAGTATGGCCAGGTTGGCGGCCACTTGCAGGCTTAGGTTTAGTATCGTTTTCACACGTCCCTCGTCCGTCTTTATCAACTTCCAGGGTTCGGTATCGGCCAGGTATTTGTTTCCTGCGCGTGCAAGTTCCATCATAGTAGTTAGCGCCTCTCGGAAGCGGTAACTTTCTATAGAGGCAGCCGTGCGTACTGGTATCTCTTTCAGCTTTTCCAGCAGTTCCAGTTCTTCTTTGCCAGATGTACCAGCAACAGGAACTTTGCCCTCGTAGTACTTATGCGTTAGTACTGCCGCGCGGTTTATAAAGTTGCCCAGTATTGCTACCAGCTCGTTATTATTTCGGGACTGAAAATCTTTCCAGGTAAAGTCGTTGTCCTTTGTTTCCGGGGCGTTGGCGGCAAGCGTGTAGCGTAGCACGTCCTGTTTGTTTTTGAAATCCTCCAGGTACTCGTGCAGCCATACCGCCCAGTTGCGCGAGGTAGATATTTTATTGCCTTCCAGGTTCAGGAACTCGTTGGCAGGTACGTTCTCTGGTAGTATGTATTCCCCATGCGCTTTCAGCATTACCGGGAATATAATGCAATGGAACACAATGTTGTCTTTGCCGATAAAATGCACCAGTTTGGTATCGTCCTTCTTCCAGTATTCCTCCCAGTTCTTATTGGCGTGGGCAGTATGCGGGGTATTTTGAAAGTAATCTTTAGTAGCGGAAATGTAGCCGATAGGCGCGTCGAACCATACGTACAAAACCTTGCCCTGCGTATCCGGCAGCGGAACAGGCACGCCCCAATCTAAATCTCTGGTTACCGCCCTGGGCTGTAGACCCTGCTCAATCCACGATTTGCACTGTCCGTACACGTTTGTTTTCCATTCCTTATGGCCTTCCAGTATCCACTCCTTTAGCCAGCCTTCATACTTATCTAATGGTAAATACCAGTGTTTGGTAGATTTTAATATTGGTTTCTCACCGCTTAGCATAGAGTGCGGGTTTATCAATTCCGAAGGGCTAAGCGTAGAGCCGCAGTTTTCGCACTGGTCGCCGTAGGCGTTTTCGTTGCCGCAGCGGGGGCAGGTGCCTACAATATAGCGGTCTGCCAAAAACTGATTGGCTTTTACGTCAAAATACTGTTCGCTTACTTTCTCCTCAAAATCGCCCTTTTTGTATAAGTTGGTAAAGAACTCCGACGAGGTTTCGTAATGCACAGGTAGGGAAGTGCGGGAATAGATATTAAAAGAAACTCCAAAGTCTTTAAAAGAGTCTCCTATTATTTTATGGTACTTATCTACGATCTGTTGGGGGGTAACACCCTCTTTCTTTGCCCGCATGGTAATGGGAACTCCATGCTCGTCCGATCCACAAACAAACAGCACATCCTGGCCTTTCAGCCTTAAATAACGCACATATATATCCGCCGGAATGTATACGCCAGCCAAATGTCCAATATGAACCGGGCCGTTTGCGTAGGGCAGGGCACAGGTAACGGTATATCTCTTAAACTCTTTCGCCATCTTAAACAATATTAAAAATCAAAGATAAAAATTAATACTTTGAATGTATAGATATGTTTATGTATACAATTTAACATTCCCTTAATCATAAATTGGAACTATTTTCGTACCTTTGCACCTGATTTAATAAAATCCCAATAATGCAAAGTATAAGAAACATCGCTATTATAGCGCACGTTGACCACGGTAAAACTACGCTGGTGGACAAAATCATTCACGCTTCAAAGATTTTTAGAGAGAACCAGGAGTTTACAGACCTTATCCTGGATAACAATGACTTGGAACGAGAACGAGGCATCACCATCGTTGCTAAAAACGTTTCGGTTAGGTATAAAGACGTTAAAATCAATATTATAGATACTCCGGGCCACGCCGACTTTGGCGGTGAAGTGGAGCGTGTTCTTAAAATGGCAGACGGCGTTCTGCTGTTGGTAGATGCCTTTGAAGGCCCTATGCCCCAAACCAGGTTTGTGCTTGGTAAGGCAATCGCTTTGGGTTTAAAACCTATTGTGGTGGTAAATAAGGTAGATAAAGAAAACTGCCGCCCAGACGAGGTGCAGGAATCTGTATTTGACCTTATGTTTAACTTAGGCGCTTCTGAAGATCAGCTGAACTTCGTTACCCTGTTTGGGTCTTCTAAACACGGCTGGATGAGCGACGACTGGAAAAAACCTACAGACAACATAGTTCCGTTATTAGACGCCATCGTTAAGGAAATTCCACCTGCTCCAAGCTATCAGGGAACTCCTCAGTTACAAATCACTTCTCTTGATTATTCTTCTTTCGTAGGTAGAATTGCCATAGGAAGGGTGTTCAGAGGGGTATTGAAAGAGGGAATGAATATTTCTTTGTGTAAGGCAGACGGTAGCTTTAAAAAAGGTAAAATAAAAGAACTACAGGTATTTGAAGGCTTGGGCAGAGTAAAAGTGGCCGAAGTAAGTTCAGGAGATATTTGCGCCATTACAGGTATAGAGGATTTTGAAATTGGCGACACCATTGCCGATGCCGAAAACCCCGAAGCGCTACAACGTATATCTATCGACGAGCCTACCATGAATATGCTCTTTACCATTAATAACTCACCGTTTTATGGTAAAGAAGGTAAGCTGGTAACATCTCGCCACATAAGAGACAGGCTGTTTAAAGAAACAGAAAAGAACCTTGCCCTTAAAGTGAAGACAACAGATAACGAAGATAAATTCCTTGTGTTTGGAAGAGGTATTCTTCACTTGTCTGTACTAATTGAGACAATGAGAAGAGAGGGTTATGAATTACAGGTAGGGCAGCCACAGGTAATATTTAAAGAAATAGACGGCGAAAAATGCGAGCCAATGGAAACCCTAGTGGTGGACGTGCCGGAAGAAAGCGCTGGTAAAGTAATAGAACTGGTTTCTGGCCGTAAAGGAGAGTTGTTGATTATGGAGCCTAAAGGCGACGTACAACACTTAGAGTTTAACATACCTTCCAGAGGTTTAATAGGATTAAGAAATAACGTGCTTACTGCTACAGCAGGAGAGGCGGTTATGAACCATAGGTTCCGCGCTTATGAGCCTTTTAAAGGTAATATTCCGGGACGTAACAGCGGGTCGCTTATATCTATGGAAACAGGCCCTTCTACAGCTTATGCTATTGATAAATTACAAGATAGAGGCAAGTTCTTTATCGATCCAGGCGAAGAGATTTACATGGGCATGGTAATAGGCGAGCACACCCGCGGAAACGACCTTGTAGTAAACGTGCTAAAAGGAAAAAAACTGACCAACATGCGCGCTTCTGGTACTGACGATAACGTGAAGATTGTGCCTAAGGTGCAGTTCTCTCTGGAAGAAGCAATGGAATACATACAAAAAGACGAATACCTGGAAGTAACTCCTAAATCCATACGTATGAGAAAGATTATACTGGAAGAAGGCGAGCGAAACAGAATGAGCAAAAAAGATTCTTAATGAGTTATTCATCAGTTGCAGAACTGATAGGTTGTATGGCTGCGGTACTCACTACCGCAGCCTTTATTCCCCAGGCGTGGATGGTTTACAAAATCAGAGATACGCGTTCCATTTCCCTTCCCATGTACATTGTGTTTAACCTTGGCGTTCTTTGCTGGGCAGCCTATGGCTTTATGATACAATCAACCCCCGTTATAGCTGCTAACCTTGTTACTTTTATTTTTGCCTTTTATATATTGGTAATGAAGATAAAGGAAGAATAAGCTATAAATCTTATCAACTTTAAGAAGATCAATATCTTATAAAATTACGTTAAAATTATTTTTAAAAGCCCCATTTTTTTTCTTACTTGGCTTAGTAAGATGATTCTTATCCATTTATCTATTCTTATTTTTCCTATTTTAACTAAACATCATGCCTATGAAAAAGACATTACTCCCAGTAATCTGTTTATTTGCATTTTCACTAACTATTCAGGCCCAGGGTTGGCAGCCTCTTATCAATGGCAGCGACGCATTATATGCAGGATATACCACTGTGCTTGCTACAGATCCTTCAGGTAACTTATATGCTACTGGTAGCATTAGTCCATACTCGTGCGTAGTAAAATGGGATGGATCCAGCTGGAGCCAGTTGGTGGGAACTACAGGCATAGGCGATTCATTACACGCTGCTGGCAACATTTTTGCAATTACTTCCGATAGCAAAGGTAATATATATGCCGCAGGTAATTTCCAGGACGATAGCGGTTATTATTACGTTACTAAATGGGATGGAACAAAATGGAGCGAATTGGGCGCTGGCATAGATTCCATAAAAGCTAATGCTCCTATTCATGCGCTTGCTGTAGATATATATGGAAATATTTATGCCGGTGGTGAATTTACTAATACAGACTACAACTCTAATGCTAATGGGAATTATTATGTAGCAAAATGGGACGGGACAAAATGGACTGCATTAAATACTACTGTATACGGCACCACAACTACTACTTCTTGTTCATACACTTACATAACCGCTATTGCAACTGATAATAAAGGAAATCTATATGCGACTTATGAATCTGAAGTGGAGGAGTGGGATGCCACCAATTCTACCTGGAACTTATTAGCCGGACTTGACCTGAACGGTCAGATTAATACTCTTGCAGCTGATAGTTCTGGCAATCTTTATGCCGGAGGATGTTTCAATTATACGATTGGTTCATCCCTGGCTTACCCTGTTATGAAATGGAATGGTACAACGTGGAGCAAACTAGACAGCACCGGAAGCTCAGCAATTGGCTATAGCATTAACGGCCCGGTAAATGCCTTAATAGCAGATAAATCTGGTAATGTGTATGCGGCAGGCAGTTACGGCATAACTAATCTTAGTTCGTTTTCGGGTTATTTTTACGTGGCTCAGTGGACAGGCAGCGGTTGGAATGCTCTTGCAGAGGCTCCTACAGGCGATACATTAAATTACTCTGCTACAGCCCTTGCTATTGACAAATCAGGAAATTTGTACGTCTCTGGCTATTTCAGTACTAATAGTGGAGGCGACTATGTGCGCGAATGGACGACTACAAGTATAACAACAGCGGTTACAAACGCTGCAAGCAGTAGCTTAGCTGTTAACGTTTTTCCTAACCCTACCAATGGTAGCTTTACAATAAATGCGCCGGAAGGCGGTCAGGTAGCGGTATACAGCGCTTTAGGTCAAACAGTGGC
>FTLB01006726.1_pt1 | contig 18166 bp, 20 predicted proteins | sample 1658291 | NCBI WGS metagenome assembly FTLB01 (sample SAMEA3914812, study PRJEB12502) | metagenome | biome: forest; material: soil | place: Canada | collected 2011-07-07 | depth 0.1 m
CCCCCCCCCCCCCCCCCGGGTTCAGATGTTATGTGCTGTCACGGCTTGGAGATTGCTTGTCCTCCCGTCGGCCCAGATCGGAGTCATGGATCGCTGATGCTTCTGGTCTTAAGGTGTTTTCTCTCAGGCCGAGGATGATTGCCTCAGCGTCGCTACCGCGAACCAGGGCGGTACCACCGGGGTCGCCGAGCCGACTGATGGCACTGCGGTCGTCACAGCTCCGGGCGGTGCCAAAAAGAGTACCTTCACTGCGGTAGCTTCGCCAACTTCGGGTGCAGAGCCGACTGGTAGCTCCTCGGGCTCGGGAGGCAGTGGAAGTGGCAGCGGAAGTGGCAATGGAAGTGGAAACGGAGGAAGCAGCGGGAGCAACAACAACAGCGGCAGCAGCAGCGACAACAGCGGTAGCGGCTCCGGTCTCTCCAAGGGCGCCATCATCGGCATAGCGGTCGGCGCAGCCGGAGGTGCCGTCGTGGTGTGCGTCCTGCTCTTCGTCCTCTACAAGTGCTGCCACAAGCGAGACAAGGGCGAAGCACCCGCCACCGCCGCTGCCGCGGCCGAGGTGACCCCGTCGCCGGCGCCGCCCACCGCGGGCACCCCGCAGCCTCCGTCCCAGCAGTCCCCGCACGTCGTACCCGGCACTATGCACAAATCGGAACTGGCCGGCGAGCCTAAGGTGTATGCTGTAGTGCCCTCGGGCACGCCGACCCCGCAGAACGGCACCGATGTGTCGCGGCAGCCGAGTGTTCTCTCCTCCGCGCCAAGCGGCGCTCCAGGCACCATGGGCGGCACGGTCTCGCCCGATTCGAACTCGATAGCCATGTCGTACAATCCCGCGCAGCCGCAGTATCCGGTCTACGCTACGGCGCCCCAGATGCAGGGCGTACCGCCGCAGCAGTATCCGAATCAGTACCCGCTGATCTACAATCCGCACCAGCAGTATCCCGGATACGCCCCGGGACCGGGGCAGCCCCCTGCAGGATACACAGAAGTGTCGGCCGCGCCACCAGAGTTCCGAGGACACACCCCAACACCGCAAGAGCTGCACGGACAGGCGTTCAACGGAGGAGTTTACGAGATGGGGGGAGGAGCGGCTCCTCCGCCGAGCTAGAGGACATGTATGATTGGTCAAGGAAGGGGCCGGGAGGAGGACATCGATTCTCATGCTAATCTGAGCCAGCGTGCATTGGATATCTGTAATTATGTGCTTGTACATAGGAATACCAAACCAAGTCAATATTCTCTACTTCTCATGCCCAGTTCCAGGATTCCCTGTCTGCATCTGTGCCTTTTCCCCTCGTTGAGGTTTTGTGATGACTGACACTACTCGAGAGATAGAGAATCACTAGTATCATCCTCTCGCATCCTTTCCGATTCGCTCTCCAGCACCTCGATGCCTCCAGTCTCCTCGAGCGTTGCAGCGTCCCAGAAGACATAACCCCACTTCCGTATTGAATCCGGTACACGCCATTCCGGTAAGTTGTCGACGTCTCCCCATATCATCGTCCAAGCTAACGAGGGTGCTTTTGGATCGGTATCCCCGTGGAAAGACAATGGAATACCTTGCCCTCCAAACTGGTGTAAATCGTCGTGCAAGATTAGCTGGCTGTTGGTCACTAAGTCGTAAAGCCTGTCAATAAGCCTCTCTGATTCGCCGTCCCTGGGCTGGCCACCGACAGGGACAGGCTGGATTATTTTCTGGGGCAAGAGCTCGCAGAGTAACTGAGCACCAAACAACATTGGTTCTTCCGGTGTCATTGCACGACCTAGATTCGGACGTCAGATAAATACACGGCACGCTAATATGGGTTACCAGTTTGAACGTACCAAGACTCCTAGCTTGGTTGCTCAGAGCGTTGTCCGAATAGATGATATCGACCATACTGTGGTACATAACCCATACAAACCGGTCGAACGAAACCAGTTCCTCGGCTTCCCAAAGCTCGAGGCAACAGAAGTAGTCCATGAATATATCTTTTCTCAGGAATGCCTCTTCTTCGTCTTCTTCTGAGACTTCCATGTAGGCAAAACCAATTGCCTGATGGTATAGCTGATATCGATATATTGCCCGCGTTAGACGAACCACCTCCATATCACTACACGAAACGTTTTTCCCATTACCGCGGGGTCGCTGCTTAAACGACTGCTTATTGAGGCACTGCAGCATCTGGATAGCCGAGTATTGCACAAGAGGTTCAACGATTTGCCGATGTCGCATTAGCATCCCCAGAGCTTCGTCTTCCGTCAACTTTGTGGTAGAGGGCAGGCAGCGCTTTGGAGTTAGCGTGAAGTATAAGGGGAGGACCACGTGGATGTCATGGTCTGTAATGTCGTCGGTTTGGACTGAGTAGAGATATGCAAAATAAGCGTCAACAATGGCAGTACCCAGCGTCAACTCGACTTGTTTCTGTAGGAAGAACCTGCGGGAGTGGAGATACTGGCTGTGAAAAATCGGAGAAGCGTGGACAAGTGACTTCAGCTGCGGGACATCTAGAACAGATAGAAGGTGATGTCGGATCTCGGCCGGAAGCTTCTCAAGCCTGCTGAGGCGCCTGCTCATGTTGACCTTTGCTCCTGCACCTGCGGCCTGGGTACTCACGTTGAGTTTGATGGGACTAGACATGTTGAAGTGACTTGACTGCAGCGCTGAGTTTCTTGGTTTTGTCTTTCTTGGTGATGTTTGGTGAGGTTGGGGAAAAAATACCTTCCTCTGTTGGGTACAAAGAGCGGAAAGAGTGAGGAGCAGGAAGGAACGAGATGTTTTCGAGGGTTGGAAAGTTCGAAATTGAAGCTACCTAGGTACCTGCCTTGCCTTACGGAAGGCAAGAGCGACTGAACGGAGCCGCAAATTTCTCCGAAATCACATTCATCTTCTCCCAGAAGCACATAGGTTCTAGCGTTGACCAGACTAGGTATGTACCTTCCTCGTGCCACCTTAGCTACCTGAAAATTCTTATAAGAAAAAGAAAAGAAATAAAAAGACATGCCTGATATTTATCAAGTTGAAGCCATGATCCAACCAAAACATACCGAACAGGAAAACTTAGAGGCTGTATCGATGCCTCGTCTAGGACTCACGCGTCGCTCACGAGCCACCAGGCCCATCTCCTCAGCATCAGAGACAGCTACGAGTCTGTCAGGGTAGGACGCATATGTGTTCGACATGAGCGAGATAGCAAATCTAACGGCCGATAGACTGTACGTGTCTAATGGTCTTGCACGCCAGTCGTTTGCTTGACGTGCTATGGCCCTTCAAGGCAGGGCAGCAAAGAAGACTGACTGATGGCTGCGCCAATATGAATAAGATGCATCAAATGCTATTTGGAGATCTTTTTTGAATATGTCTCTATTAGATATTTTAGTAGCTATGGGCATGTCCTTTCTTCACAAACACGAATGCTTTCTGTCTCCTCTACGTCTGTTGGATAAGCATACCCGCGGAGAGTACGGTCAGCAATCAAAAAGTGCAGCGCATCTTGGAAAGGACATAACTTTGTATAACAGCTAAACTAAGACATGGCATTCACTTGATCTCCAAAATGACCAGTAGAAGATCATAGGGTGAGCTTGGTTTTCTTACTGGTCAGAGTAGCTGCAGTATAATAATAAAATAAAAGTATCATGTCAGGTATTTGCGATCGATAATCCGTTCTATTGATACTCAATTTAAGCAATGAAGAAGAGAAATTCGTATCTTGCATTTCGTGTAAAAGACACGATGCGTGACAGAAGCAAAAATGAGGTTTTAGACCGGTGTAGTGAGACAACGGAGCAGCCGACGAATGTTCTACTCCAAAGGCGCCGAGCCGGTTGGACGTCCAGGCCAGATTGCTCGGTGTGGATTTCGGGAACCTCATAAAGAGCATGACCCAATTGAGCACGACCGCCCGAACCGGTCTTCGGAGCGACACGATTTGTGTTTCATTTTGCTGCACTGCTGCGCTGATGAATGCTGGTGACATCAGGGTTGGACTGGCATGTGAATTCGGAAACATCGAAACGGGGGAGACTTGCGTACCTGCCGAAATGGGCCAGGGATCTACGATAAACCCTTCGAGATTTCATGCACCCGTAGCATCTACCGGCATCCACCCGCGCGAGCCGTTTTGGTAATTTGACGGGTGGAAGGTACAAGGTAAATACCCGGATCTCGACCATCATCATCGCCTCTCTCTGTTCGCCATCCTCTCTTCCTCCCTCGTCGCGTGGATCCTGCCCTCTTCCCCGCCATCCCTTCGACTGTTTCTCGCTCGGTACAGTCTACACAGGGCGTGCAAAAATGAAGGGCAATACTGGGCTGTCCATTCTCCTCCTCTGGGTTACTCCAGGCCTTGGCGCGCCTTCACCGCTATCTGCGCGAGCTGATTATGCCATCAAGGAAACCCACAATCCGCCAGCGGCGTGGAGGAGGCTCGACGATGAGGTCCCGCACGACCAGATCTTGGAGATGCGATTCGGCCTGAGGCAATCCAACTTTGCCAAGTTGGAGGAACATCTCTCCAAATCCTCTAATCCATCCCATGCTCAATATGGAAACCACTTATCAATGAAGGAAGTTCAAGCGTTGGTGGCACCAGACTCCGACACGGTAGATGCGGTCAACTCCTGGTTCGCAGACCACGGGGTGGCAGCCGAGAGCCTGGGATACTCGGCAGCTGGAGATTGGGTCACGGTTCGATTGCCAGTGAGCCAAGTCGAGGAGATGCTGAACACGAAGTATCACGTGTTCGAGCATAGCGAGGACGGGGACAGGCTGATTCGAGCTCCTACCTGGAGTCTCCCCAAGTCCCTACACGAGCACATCGACGTCGTACAGCCAACGAACAGTTTCTTTCGGCTGAAGAGGCAAGGGAGCCTCGTGAGGCCCGTCGATTCGGCGACCCTCAGCTCGGCGTTTCAACTGGATGTCGTCCGCCTGGGGGGTAGCTCAGTCGCATCTGTCTGCAACGAAACTTTTGTTACGCCGACCTGCCTTCGCACTTTCTATGGAACAATTAACTACACGGTCCAGGCGGCTGACAAGAACGGCATGGGACTTAACAATTTCCTGGGCGAGGTGAACAACCGCAGCGACACCTCCTTGTTCCTCACGCAGTTTCGTCCCGAGGCAGCCGCAGCTGCCTCCTCGTTTAAGACGCAAGTGATCAACGGCGGCAACAACTATCAGGGTCACGAGAACGCCACGCGTCTGAGAGCGGGAGCGGACGTAGAAGGAGATCTTGATTCCGAGACCATGCTCGGCATCGCGTGGCCGACCAATCTCACCACCTTCAACACCGGGGGCCAACCGCCGTTCACCCCTGACGCGACCGAACCGACGAATGGAAACGAGCCGTACCTTGACTGGCTCAATGCTCTAACGGACCAGGAGGACCTGCCGTACGTGATAAGCTCGAGCTATGCCGATGACGAACAGACGGTGCCGCAGAGCTATGCCCAGAAAGTCTGCCAGGGCTTTGCGCAACTCGGGGCCCGAGGCATCTCTTTGTTCTTCGGATCTGGTGACTCTGGCGTCGGCGCACAGGGTACATGCGTTTCAAATAACGGAAGCAGCAGCTCTACGTTCTTAGCCATGTTTCCCGCATCCTGCCCGTATGTTACCACCGTGGGAGGCACTCGAAATTTCAACCCCGAAATTGTGGCCAGTGACACCAATGGTTATGTGTCTGGAGGAGGCTTCAGCCGCTACTTTGCGCGCCCATCCTATCAAGACAATGTCGTGCCAGCGTACGTAAAGACGCTAAAATCGTCGTTCAAGGGCCTCTACAACCCCGATGGCCGCGGCTATCCCGATGTTGCCGCACAAGGATATCGATATGCTATCGTCTGGAACGGCGCAGTGCAGACTGTCGACGGCACCAGCGCCGCGACACCCGCCTTCGCAGCTATCGTGGCACTGATCAACGATGCTTTGCTTGCCGCCGGAAAGCCAACCCTCGGGTTTTTGAACCCTTTCTTGTACTCTACCGGATTCAATGGCCTTCGGGATGTTACCAAAGGCTCAGCTACAGGTTGTGGCACGACGGGCTTCCCCGCGAGCCAAGGCTGGGATGCGGTGACGGGCTTCGGCACCCCTGATTTTCAGAAATTGGTGTCCCTTGCCCTGAATCAATCGACATCCACTAAGAGTGCATAAATCAAGAAGGCACTGTAGTTAATTATACGAAATGTGTGTCTTGGAAGAGATCAACTGTTTAATTTCCACTTGTCGAGACTTGGTCAAGTAATGAGTCATACCTAGGACCTGAGAAGGGCGAGACAGACAGAGATCTTCTAATAGAAATTTGATGCGCAACCAGCCTCAGATAAATAGCCAATGTGATGAATGCGAGGCAGTCAACTGATGGACTGATAAACATGTGGTTACTCGGGGCTCAGCTTAGAGTCTACATCAACAGCACCGTAGTGCTTGAGGAATCTGCCCCATATCGCCTGCCCTTCGATCTCTCCGATAGCAACCGGCCAGAGAAGTCTTCCCGCTCCATCTTCCCAATCAATTGGTCTCTCCCCTCCATGCAGAGTATCCATCTCAGGCGCAGCTGACATGTAGCCGGGGTCTACCGAGTTCATGGCCACTCGGCGTTCCATCCACGCCGCACCAGCTTCTGTATGCGTCATCATGTTGAGTGCCGCCTTGGTCATGTTGGTGTGCACATGTTTACCTCGTTTTGCCGAATGGTCCGGCTTCGCCTCGAATATCCCCTCTCTAGAAGACACGTTGATGACATACCCCAGGGGTCTCTTGCTGTCATGCTTCGCCGCTTCGGCCGATGCCATGCCCATAATCTGCAGCAGCTCCCGGCAGAGAATCAGTGGCACAAAGGTATTGACTGCATGGGCCGAGATGAGGTCCTCGTACGGGAATTCAGATAGACTCTGGACCCATGATGACTTGAAGTATGGTTCGATTTCTGTGCGGCCATCATCCTTCACCCCATCCGGTAGCATGATAGTGTTTTCCGGCGGCGGTCCAGCAGCGTTGAGAAATTTGGTCTCTGTCGATCCGAACAGCGATAAAGGCGCTATACCGCCTCGCAAGCGTGGTCGATAATCATCCACGCCGGGGAGCTGGCACACGAAACCGGTAGTACGCGCCGCAGTCTCATGCTGCTGCTCGCGATATACCGCCCGCTCCTCCTTCGTGACGCTGTCGGTCAGAGTCTGGGCGGCATTATTGATTAGGATATCGAGGCGTTCCTCGCCCCAGTCCTTGAGCGCCGTCCTGGTTGCCTCCACCAGGGCGAAGACGTCTCGGGCGGCGCGAAAGTCGGCCCCGATGATCTTGAGGCGGTGCTCCCACTCGCCCGAGTCCGGCTCCGAGGCATACCGCAGCGCGGCATCGTTGGGGTACCGGGTCGACGCGACCACGCGTGCGCCGCAGCGGAGGAGCCGCAGCACGGTATGGTATCCCAGATTTACCCGGGCGCCCGTCACCATGGCGGTCTTCCCGGCGAGCTGCAGACGGGCGGGCTGGGACAGGGCCGAGCCAGCGAGATTGAAGTCGCCGCAGGGTCGGCACATGGACTTGTACAGCGCATGAGAGGCTTTCAGGCCGAGCTTGCATATGTAGCAGTATCGTTGCTTTTGATTTGGTCGTTGCTTGTGATACGCCTCGACATGTCGTGCCCAGCCTACGGGCTCGTCGGGTTGGGACGTCTCTTCTCCCGCCTCGCGAACGTCCGTGATCAGATCTTGCGCTCGAACTGGAGGTCTTTCTGGCCGAAAACGGGCTTTGATGAGTTGGATGACGCTCCCGGTGGCACTGGCGTGGTCCGGCACCGTGGCCTGGAGAAAGCCGACCACTCTTAGCGCAATCTTGAGTTCGTCGTCTGTTGGTTGTTCAACGCTATCCTGAGCTAGGATTGCTTCGTCCTGCGGAGGATACTGATCGGCTGCCAGCTGGTATCCATCTTGGGGCAGATCTACCCGCCTTTCCTGTAATTCTTGGATGCCCGAGATGAGCTGACCCCGGACGTTTTCATACAAGACCCTGTTTATGCCTGTAATCACTCATTAAACTCGAAACATAAAAGAGGCGCCCAGTGGATGGCTTACTCGGATGAAGATTCGGTGCCGGTGCGAGAAAAGCGCCTATATCCGCAGCTTGGCAGGAAGAAGTCCGAGGAAGATGCAGTGCAAGCAAACTGGGCATCCCGCCCGATTGTAATTTCTCTCGATCATGCTGAAGCTGTTTGGCAATCTCCTCTGGCCCCCGCGATGCGAGAAAGCTATCCCAGTATGAAGCATACAAGGCCATTCTGCAATCTGGAGCGGTTTCCGGAGCGCCACAATCCGGTCAAGTGGTTGATAGTTGAAACCGCTAAGTGTGACCGTTTCCTTACTCCTGCATAGCAGAGGCTTCGTCACACGAAATTGATTGGAACCGCACAATCCTTTTTCCCAGCTGGAGTTGATACTTCTCAAGTAGCTAGGTAGGTATGCAAGCCCCGCTATGCTTCACGCAGTCCATCGCTTGTGCGAATAGTGAGTCATTTCGGCGGCACAGCCACCACAGCTTTCCTGCATAACCCCAGCTGCCCAGCTAAATATTGGTTACAAAATTGGTACTCTCTGAATTCCTGGTTACCAGTGTCTTTTTTGAACTCTCCACCATACTGCTAGGGCAGCCGGAAATGCTGTCCGTCGTTTCTTCGTCGTATCTACCTCAAGAGCAAGAGACGTCACTCGCTACCTGACAATGGCGAGCACCAAAGAGTTTGGCGAACACCTCGCGACGCTGCCACTCGAGCTCCAGGAGAACATCATTGCCTTCCTTTCCCTGCAGGAGATCATTATCTTGTCCAAGTATGGCAGCCCCGCGACCAAAGCCGCCATCTACAGCAGCCCGACCTGGAGTCCGCTGTTCCCCTCGGAACCTGCGGAAGTCGAGGCGCTACAGACCCTGTACTTTGACGTCGTGAGAAGGAACAACGCGCTGCTGAGTTACTTTAAGGCCAAGCTGGGCCTGAGCCTGACAGCGCCAGCTCAATGGGCCATCGGTACGCGGAAAAATCAGCGCCCGCTCGGATTTACGGTATCGCAGCTGCAAGCGATGGGTCCAGACCGATTGGGGTTTGTTGTCTACAGCATCGGATGGAGAGTGCTCTCGATCATCCGGAACAGCATCTCGCAACAGGCTCTTGGGCAGCCCATCTACCCGCCAGACTTCAGCCTACAGAGAAGATGGGAGAATTTTCAGTTTGATGTGGGCATGTATGGCGCAGGAACCATGCGCATGGACAGGCTGGCGGAGAAAGTTGATGTGATGAATCGGATGATGCAGTGTAGGTGCTGTCAAAAATCCTCGCGGCACATAGTGGTCGATGGAAGAGCGGTAAAGATACTAAACCAAGGTGTCTAGGCTACCGAAGCGCCCACTTCACGCTCCATCGAGCCAAGTCAGACCAGGCCATGACTCTTTCGTCTCTCTACGAGGAGCACTCTTCTCGACTCAAAGAGCCGTTTGCCCCTCAATCTCGCAGACCCAATACCCGGCACGTCGCTGCTCAGCTCAGGCGTCGAGGGGAGATTATGCAAGCGTGCGCCGACGCTGGCTATCCCGCCAGCAGATACTGGTTATGCCGCAGCTTGTTCCAGTTCTCTCACTGCGCACTGGTTCCGTATGACTGGTGCCTGGATCTCTGGCTCCGGGCCACAGACCTATGTCCGGACCTGCTGGACAAGGACAGCTTCGACGCGGCGTTTGCGAGCCTGTCGCTGCTCGGGCCGCCGCGGCCGCCAGAGGAGATTCGCAGGAGCATGGCGATTGCCAAGATGGGCTTACGCTGGTGCTATCGGGAATGTCCTGTGGAAGACTGCAGCACTCTTGACGCAACGCCGGGTTCACTGGCCCGATTTGATCAATGTGTTCATTACGAAGGGGAGCTGCCTGCGATCAAGAGGATCAAGGTTTACACCAGCGGAGCCAAGTTCTTCGTCGAGAAGAAGCGGCGGATGAACATATCGGCAGTCGACCAGAGAGAGATGGAGTGGCTCGCATCCTTCATGAGCGCCGTTGCTTGGATGGAAGACGCATTTCCGGATGTTGCCAAGTTGGTGATGGAGAGCCACCTGGGCGCCGTCGAGGCTATCGAAGATGCCGAGGCAGCAGTCCGACGAGACCGGAAAGCCAGCCATAGCGGGCATCATAAATCATGAGAGATTTGATTATCGTTTGGGTTTTGGAAAAAGAAAATTGATCGAGGACGGCTTCGTTTATTTTACTCTTGGAAGTTGTTTACTTGGGCGTTTGATTTAACGACAAAGGAAAAAGGTTTATTTCAGATATTACCAGCTTCTAAGATGTCTCTTTGATATGGCACAGCGTGGATGCTAGGATGGCATAGGTATGCCAACCTTGTATCTCAAAGCGAAGCAACGTCATTATAACAACCGCCATCTTCACCCTTGGAGCTCCACGACTCTCATAGAATTTCTGCTCAGAGTTCCACGGCCCTCTTGTTCCTAACCATGGTAACCCATTTCGAGACTCTCCTATGCAGATAATGGCCCTCAAGTAACTGCGCTTAGAACGCCTTGTACTTCCCGCCCACAAAAGTGGCAAAATACGGCAGATCATTCTTTCCCTCTGCGAGAGTGAGGTAAAAATCGGCGTGAGATTGTCCGTCTGGCCCATCTGTCATGGGACTGCCATCTGCCTTGCGCTCGTCCGCGAAGAAGAATCTGTTCCAAACAGTCAGCATGCGGTATAGACCCAGAAGGAAAAACCATAAAATGATGTGCTCTGGATGATAAGAGCCACCAACTTACCTCCAATCCTTGGCCTTGTACAGCGCATCCGCAGTGCCGACCCAGTACGCTCCGCCGGATTTGCCGACACCCAGCGTCGTGAAGTTCGCCACGGGGATCAGAGTCCTCGGCAACAGATTCCCCGTCATGATGAAGCGTCCAGCGTCGCCGCTCGCGCCCCATCCCTTGACGGCCTCGCCCGCCGCGGCGAAGGGGCTCGTCACCATGAGGCCGAGGTCCGACTCCAGCGCGGCGTTCGGGATGCTAAAGATGTTGTCGGGGTCGGTGGGCGGTGTGAGGCCGGCCACGTTCCATATGACGACCCGGGGCGCGGCGTTCCACGTCTTCTTGATCGTCTCGAACACCTGGGGGATCTGCGTCGGCTGGGAGAGATCGGCCTGGATGTCCAGCGAGTTGCCGTCCTGAGACGGGGTCGCCGGCTCCGGGGCGCTTCGCCTCACTGTGGCTACGCGGTATCCCGCTCCGAGGAACTTCTTGGTGATGGCAGCTCCGACATTGGCACCGGAGCCGAAAATGACGGTGATGGGCTTCGACGACATGGTTGATTTATACGAGATGATACTAAGTTGATTTCTTAGGGTTGGGGTTGGTTGAATAGTAATCTGGGTGGGTTAGACGGGCACTAGATATAGATAAGGTATGCGGCGTTTAATCTCAGATGCAACTTCATTTTCTCGGGACACACAGGCCACCAACAAGCTACTTATATACACACATACGCATATATGACTCTGTGCTCATTTGATTCTTGGCAGATCTGAGCTGAAACATCGACATCTTTCGAATTCATGACAATTCATGATCTAGAACCAGAGATCTGCAGCGCAATTATTCAGCTACACTTCCATTTGTCTGAACGCGGAGACCGGTCGGGCGAGTTTTGAGCCTTGCTGACCAATTCACGCTCTCGTCGCATGCTACTTCGGTTCGGAGCCACGCCATATCTTGCGCAACAACACAATTAACTCCAGAGGGGTATTGATGCTGATCAATAGGCGAATTATACCAAATCTCTTGGGTGGTCATCATTTACAAACGAGCCCTGACAAATTAGGTAGAGTACATCAATCAATCATCAATCAATCATTATGATCGTATAGGCTTTAATGGACGCGGTTGTAATTTGTTTCCACCTCCGTACCTTATGCATGGATGTTTCCATATTCAAAGAATCATATGCATGGATGTTTCCACACCCACATGCGTGGATGTAACCATCACAGATACGCCCCTACAGCTTGGTCAAATGCAGCAGCAGCAGCGGCAAGAGTCTTCGTACTCATTCATAAGCCAGTCTTCACTGGTTATCATGGCTCATCTCATCTCCAGTGCTGCCGCTGCAATCACAAAAAGGCCATTACAAGTCGTCGATGCGTCCCAGGAGCCACTGCAGATGCCGGAAGCTCGCCCGCGGCTGGCTCTCCGGCTGCACGTGCGTGCCCAGGTATGTCTGCGTCCACATCAGCCCGCGCTCGTAGTGCTTCAGCCCGACGACGCCCTGCGGCCCGTCTCGTCCCTTCTGCGGTCCCGCGTCGAAGGCCGCCCGGTACACGAGGTCCGGGATGTCCACCTCCATCAGCTGGCTCGGCGCCTGCTGGAACCCCAGGTGCCCGTTCCAGGTCATGTTCTGGATGGCCAGCAGGGTCCCGTTGGTGATGATGATCATGTCCAGGTCGCCGTTCGAGACGAGGACCCGGTTCGTCGCCTCGATCACCTGCGGCAGCACCTTCTGGATGGGGTCGGCGGACACGTCGCCGGCTAGCTCGGGCCCACCGGATCCGCCCCCGGCCACGAACACGGGCTTGTGCTGGTCCAGGAACCAGTTCACGTCCGGAGCGTGCATGGCTGCCTTGACGTCGCTGCGGTTAGGGTAGACGAGCGCGCCCGCGTCGATGTAGTCGAATTGGGTGCGGTGGCCGAGAACGTCCCAGAGCAGAGGGCATCCGTCGTTGATAGCGTAGACGTTAAAGCAAGGGTTGATGGAGAAGGCAGCGTGGTCGAAGAGCTCCCACAGGCCGCAGGATTTGTTTTCGGGGCTGCCAGAGTTGAAGAAGACGGGGGGCTGCGGCCCCGGCGGCGGGAAGGTGAGATACGTGTCGATGAAGCCGGCGTACCCGCACGTCTCGTGTCTCGACTCCATCTCGGCCATGAAGCTCGCGTTGAATCCCATGACGTTGTTGTTTGCGCGCACAAAAGGCACGACCGGGACTTCCTGCTGGGTGAAGTCCCAGTCCCCGATGCAGGGATCGTACATCAGCGCGCCTTTGACGTCGTAGTGCTCGGTGTCTTTCTCGTCCAGCATGGCCGCCGCGATGTACGGCACGTATCGGCCGGCGTACGACTCACCCGTCACGTAGATGCTGAAGTTGGTGATGCAGAAAATTTCCAAGAAGTTCTTGAAGAACTTGATAAAGTCCTGCGCGGCCTCCTCTTCGCTCGTGTCGACAGGCGTGCCGATTGAGTAGCCCGTACCAACTGGCTGGTCGACCCTAGCTGCCTGTCAGCAATGGCAACGCCTGATTATAAGGAGCGCCGAGTGACAAAAGATTGAAGAGAGGAATTCCCTTACCAGAGCATGTTGGTCTCGTTGACCCATGAATACGGGTTCCGGACCGGCTGGAACGTGCCCGGTGCCCAAGTGAACAGGCCGGTTTCCTGGAAGAAGCTCTCAAACGAACTCCACCCCGGACCGCCGTTCAGGAAGATGGTCACTTCATCCCGTGGCTCTCCAATGGTAGGCTGGAAGATGAAAAAGAGCTCGTTGGACTTGTTGGTAGTATCGATCGGGATCAGACCGGAATAGAGTTCCCCCACGTCGAAGGGGACATCCGGTAGTGACTTGACCCTGTAAGCTAGACCTCAGAAGTCCGGATTAGTGCTCAATTTTATACCACAGACTATTGTATCTGCGTTAACGGTAGTTAATTGGAAACATACGCTTCGTTTTGTCTGAGAGAAACCGAAATTTGGACTCATTACGAGGCTGGCTATGGGTTGGTGCGCTCCGGATAACGCCTGGCGAGCCCCCACGAACAGCCTGGTAGAACGCTTCTCGGCTTCCGAGACAGCAGTCCAAGTAAGGCAGTATTGCCAACCAGCCCGGAAACCTCACCATGATTTCTCGGTGTAATGAGTTCCAGCTAAAGGGGCTGAGAAACGAGATCGACCGAGAAGCTCACGCTATAGCGAGGAGAGGACACTGGGTGAATGGTATCTGAAAATACAGCCACACGAACGGCAGCCGGCCAAGACACTCGAGAGATAGGGCACTAGATGGGCTTTAACTAGTAGATTGGCCAGGCCGTTTGGTAGAATCATAGAGATGAGTATCTGCTCTGTAAATAGCAACTCTCCAAGTAAAGTTCACTAGCCGCATGCAACTGGATCCGGGCAACAGCCCTATATTTTGGCCTCCTCGTGTTCGCGAAAAGGATGGTCCGGTCAAGTTTTGCCCTGTCAAGCCTTGTCGAAATTGTCTTAGACACCGTGACACGACAGGTTGAGCAGGGCCACCCTTCGGCGCGCCATTGGTGGGCTGCCACCGAGACATAGTCGGTGTCGGTGAACACGAGCGTCCCTACCCGACAGCAATGTTTACACGGCGGGAGGGGGGAGACAATTGCCGTATCAGGTAACTAGGAGCTCTGGTATGACGCGAGGGCAAAGAATCTTAGCAACTATTGCTCACCGCTGCCCCTGGATCTACCCGTCCTGCCGTCTTCTCAGCCTATAGAAGCTCAGGCGGAGCAATACCTACTGGATGTAGAACGTTGGTCAGACTGAAAACAGAGACCTGAAAATACCTGAGAGACCTGAGGTAGCTCGAGCGCCAGTTGTCATTTGAATAAATTCTTGTTTTGGGGTCGATCCTATTGCATCTCCACCCTGTGTATCCGTACACAACTCGCTGCACAGACACGACAGAGTAGATGGAGAGGGTTGACGTGTTCCACATACCACCGGAATTCCTTCCCTTCATTTCATCGCGTAACACGCCAAGCCATGCACGGTACGAAATATTGATTCCTTCCAGCTACCTAGCTCTGCGGTATACGGACGGGTTCCGAAAACCAAGCTACATTGCTCCAATTGAGTCTGCAGACATCTAGGTCCATTTGTACTGATTCGGCTATTCAAGGCAGGTTCAGCTACATTAGAATATGCAAGTAACTGGATACTAAGTTTTTCTCGGATCTCCTTGACAATCTAGTCCTCCCACTTTCTTGCTTTTAGAAGGCAGCCAACCCAGTGTCTAGAAACACCTGACACTTGGCCCTTACACCAGAAAAGAACCACTTCGCTCACCACGGCAAAAAGATCAGGTCATAATCGCCAGGGCTCACGATTATGTCGGCGCTCCAACTAGCTTATATGATCGCAATCCACACCATGTGGTATTGCCCATCATCTCCCCCCCTTTCCCTTGAGGCTCGATCCCCGCGGCCGCCTTTTCTGCCGCTGTGGGCACAACACCAAGGCGGACCCTTTCCACGGGCCACCGATCCAACCTCTCTTATAAGGAGGGCCTGTAATACGGTGGATCTTCCCACACTGTACCAGGGATAAGCGGCAGTTGTTTCTGACCCCAGGTACGCAAGCTACGCTATCACTCGGATAGCGCACAAGCTTCTCGCGTGCTGAACTTCTTCGCGGGGTTGCTGCCCCACTCGCACGGAGTCCTGTAAGCGGAACTTGACGAGCCCGATTCTCTCCCCGCCTTGCGCCAAGTCACAGCTAGCTAGGGCCCCTGCTCTGGGGGCTACTACTTGCGTGTTCCGCCTTGGGTTCGAACTCGTGAACCACCTGCGACCTCGATTATGAACGCCTGCGACCTCGATTAAGTGGTCGCGCCAATGAGACCACTACGCCATTTCAGCAAAAGCTCCAGGCCATAATCGCCGTGATTGCAATTGGGCGGGCGCTCCAGCTAACTTATATAAGACTGAGTACTCAGCGCAGGCTGTCCTACTCGGCCGTGCAGCTACCAGAGAGGAGCGAGACCAGTCAAACGGAAATGCGAGCATGCACCGGGTGAGTACTGTAGCAAAATATGGCAATGGATGGCAATGCTTTACATGAAATTGAATTGAGATGGAAGCCTATTGTATACTAACTATCCAATCCTGAGCCGCAATGTAAAATGTCAATCCGGAAGCTGCTATGTCTACGCTGCGATTCTGATACACTCTCTTTAACGGTCTAAAATCGACAGTTCTCTTCAGTCTTTGGCTGCTCTCCCTGAACCCAGCTTCGTCTTCGTGTGCGTAAAACGTCAGGTCAGGGATGAAATAAGGGGGGAGGCGCCAGCTCTCTAAGCTCTCTGTAAAAGTTCGTGAATAACACAAAACGCTCGCTCGGTCTTGATGCGATCTAAGAAAACAGCGCACTCTAACCATCATCCTCGCTGAAAGCATGTCGTGAAACGTATTGGCTAAAGTTGATGGTCGTATCTTGGACGTGTGTGTGCGTGTGCGTGATGAGAGGAATTCTTGCGTGGTAAGTCGTTCGTTGGTATCATGGTGCATGGTCTGTCATCTGTCCGAGCTCGACCAAAGAGTGGAGTGTCCGTCTTCTACTCCTTCTCATCCTTGGTCTCGACCGCGCTCTCGTACTCGCTCTCTCCTTCGCCCTTCTGCACAATCGTCGGATACGTGGCCATGCCGTCGTCTTCCTTCTCGGTGTCGTCTCCGCTCTGCTTGCCCTCTCGCTTCCTCCTCCTCCTCCTCTCCACCTCGCTGTCGCCTTCGTAGGCGGTATCTTCGATCCTAGACTTTCGGCGAGCACCGCCGGCGTTGGCTTGAGCGTTGTCGAGATCGACGCCACCCTTCTCGCCCATGCCACCTTCCTCGAGCTCGCCGCCCTCCATGACGACGCGGAGTTCGAGGTCCTCGTCCTTGGAGTAGACTCGGATGCCGACCACGCAGATGGCGTTCCACGGATCGGGGCCGTTCTCGTCTTCCGTCTCGTCGGCGTACTTGCTGACGACGGCCGTAGCGGCGGCCGGAGGGCCGCCCATGCGGGGCTTGCGTGTCATGTCATCGCTGCTGTACAGTTCTTCCCAGTCCTCGATGGGCGACGCCGAGGACTCGCCTTCGGACGTGGCATAGTAGACTGGCGGCTTCTTCGCCGGCTTGCTCAGCGAGATGGAGGAGGCAGTGGGGGTGGTGCTAGCACTCGTGCTCGCAGCCGCCTTGGGCGAAGCAACGGTTGCCTTCTTAGACTTCTTGGATTTCTTGGGCTCCTCACTTCCCGACGTGGAAGAGGGCGGGGGAGGAGGGCCACCGGAAACAGACGAGGCATCGACAGGTGGGACAGGCACCTTCTCATCCTTAGAATCCGCGGGGGTGGAATCTTCGCTCTTGGGGGTGTCCTTCGGGCTGCCGGTGGTGTCAGAGCTGGCGGAAGATGCGATCTCAACAGCCGGATCGTCTGCCTTCTTGTCGTCCGCCTTCTCGTCACCTTTATCGCCTGTGTCGGACTTGCCCGCGTGAGCTTCTTCCTCCGTTTTTTCGAGGCGGGGAGTCTCAGCGGGGGTCGGAACCGGAGTTGACTCGGCCGATTCGTCGTCGTCCTTGGCATCTGAGTCCTTCTTGTCGGCGGCTTCGGCCTCCTCGGCGGCCTTCTCTTGGTCGGTGGTCTTGCTGTCCGAAGACTTGTCGGTGTCGGCGGACTTGGACTCATCGCCATCCTCGTTGGCGTCGGATTCGGTTTGGATGGCTTTGTCCTTGGGCTTGTTCTCTTCCTCCTGGCGTTTCTTCTCCGCCGCCTCCTCCTCCTGCTGCTTGAGCAGCTTCAGCTTTGCCTCGACTTTGACATTGTTCTTGCGGGCTTGCTGCTTGGTCACCTCGCGATTCAGACGGCGCTTCTCCCAGAGGCGGTGGCGCTCGGCCTGTCGAGCCTCGCTCGACTTCTTCTGATCGCAGGTCTTGCGCACCTTCCGGACCGCTTCTAGATGAGCCGCGGCCTTGCTGTGCGCAAGGTCGTAAGCCGAGCCGACCTGAGCCAGCTTCTCATTCTCGGTGCGCTTCTTGGTCTCACGCTTGACGACCTCTTCAATGCTGGGGTATCCCGTGTGGCGGATGCCGGTCACGTTGATCCAGACGCTGTAGTTGCCGGGGGGCATAGCCGGCAGATCAATCGAGACCGAGCGCTCCATCAGGTAGTTGCCGTGGCTACGAACGACATAGTCCTCCGCTTCGGGTCGGTCCTGGTCATGCAGGCGGAAGTGCAGGCGGAAGGAGTACTGGCCGTCCAAGCCCTTGAAGTAGCGGTCATCGAGCTGTGAGAGGACCAGGACGAGCGGGCTCTCCTTGGTGAGCTTGATGTGGAACTTCTCATGATAGTTTGACTTCCATGGGACCTCGACGGCAATCCATCGCTGGCAGCACCGCCAGTCTGG
>FTLB01008610.1_pt1 | contig 18129 bp, 16 predicted proteins | sample 1658291 | NCBI WGS metagenome assembly FTLB01 (sample SAMEA3914812, study PRJEB12502) | metagenome | biome: forest; material: soil | place: Canada | collected 2011-07-07 | depth 0.1 m
CTGGACAGCAGCCCACCGCCAGCCGCGGTTGCCTCGTCCAAGCCACGATACTCAGTGGATCCGGGTCAGAAATATGTGGAATGGATGGGATTCAGCTTCTATATTGGCTTCAGCCGAGATACGGGGTTCGCCTTATTTGATATTCGATATAATGGCGAGAGAGTGCTCTACGAACTTGGTCTTCAAGAAGCAGTTGCTCATTACGCAGGTATGGCTACCGTCAGCCGAAATGGCTTTTCCTCGTCGATCGTTCCGAGTCTTGTGTGTAATTGCTAACAAGTCCCTAGGAAGCGATCCGGTTATGTCAAGTGTAGCCTATCTCGACTCGTTCTACGGATTCGGCACATTTTCTTTTGAGCTTGTACCAGGTTACGACTGTCCCCAATACGCCACGTTCTTAAACACGTCTTTCTACTCCAGGCAGACGACCCATACTCACCCGAATAGCATCTGCCTCTTTGAGTTTGACACGGATCACGCCATGCAGCGACATAGCACAGGTGATTTTGTAAGCATTAGCAAAAACACGCAGTTCACCGTACGTAGCGTAGCCACGGTTGGAAACTACGATTACACATTCAGCTATACGTTCAGTCTCGACGGGACAATCTCGGTTGACGTTCGTGCGTCGGGCTACATCGAGGCCGCTCATGCTTCTCACAACGAGGAATACGGCTTCAACATCCACGACTCGCTCAACGGAGCGATGCACGATCACGTGCTCAACTTCAAGGCCGACTTCGATGTCCTCGGCCGCGACAACTCGATTCAGCTTGTCTCGAACGTGCCTGTATCCAAAACCTACCCGTGGTCAAACGGCAAGGTCCGCAACACGATGGCTCTGAAGCGACGGTTTCTCGACAATGAGACCAGCGGGACTCTGGACTGGGACGCCAACTCGGCTACGCAGATCCTGGTGGTGAACAAGGATGCCAAGAACCGCCTGGGTGAGTATCGAGCCTGGCGTGTGCAGCCATCGACACCGCCGGTACACCTGACAGTCCTCAACTCGTCGAGCCTGGGCAGCAGTGCGCGTTGGGCTGAGCACGATGTGCACATCACACGCCAGAAGGACACGGAGCCACGTAGTGCGGATCCATACAACAATCAGGACGTCCATGACCCGCCGGTCGACTTCTCACGCTTCCTCGACGGTGAAAGCCTCGATCAGAAGGACCTTGTGCTTTGGCTAAATCTGGGCATGCACCACGTCCCGACCACGGCGGACCTGCCTAATACGGTCATGACGACTGCACACGCAGGAGTCAAGTTTGTCCCAGCAAACTACTTTGACGGCGATCAGAGCAGGCGGTCCATGAGCCAGGTGCGCATCAGTTATGCGGATGGCAAGGTCCTCGACGTGGACACGGCTGGTCGTCCGGAGCAGCTATGTCTATCGGATTTGTGGTCTTACCAAGGTGATGTGCTGGTGCGAAAATTTCCGTACGCGCCGGATGCCCCATACTATGAACGATCTGGTCCCCCGTATAGCTAGGGCAGCATCGTTTATCGCAGTTCTGGACCGTCATTCCGTACCTTGGCCAGCCCATTACTTGGCTATTTATCTCGAGCATAGCAACGCGAATGGGTAGAGAGAGGTCTTTAGGAAGATGGAGAGGAATGGTGGGAGTCATTAATGTTCACTCATATGTCCGCGATAATGCAACTATGGAGAAATTCGATGTCGTAACAGTTGTAGATATACAATCTTGTATCATGTGTCTCATTACCAAAGGAACCGACCGAAAACGCAAGAACAATTTGACGGTAGTTAATGTTGCGGAGAAAAGGGGCATTATTTTTGAATGTCGTCTCCGCTGCTGAGAGAAGAGCTGTCCCCTCCACGATCGCAAGGAGGGCAACGAGGGCCTTGATAACAACCACAGCCTCCGCCTCCCTGGCAGTGGTCGCTCGGTGGACATCGGGGAGCTCTGTCGCATCTGCACCGCCCAGGATGTCGTCCTCCCGGACACGCATACCCCGGAGGGCCGCGAGGTCCAGGACAGCCTTGCGGCCCGGGACAGCCTTTGTGGCCTCTGTGTCCTCGATGACCTCTTTCTCCTCGTTGACCCTCTGGGCCTTCGTCGCCACGAGGACCTCTCTCTCCCTGAGCTCCGGGGATACCCGCGGCGCCATCTCGTCCTGGCCGTCCATCCCGTCCGTCTATTCCGTCTCGTCCGGGTCGCCCATCCTGGCCGGGCTGGCCATTTCTACCAGGCTGACCAGCTGGACCCACTGGACCGATTGGTCCTGCTTGACCATTCTGACCATTCAGGCCGTTCTGACCGTTGTGGCCATTCTGGCCATTGGGGCCTTGGGGACCCCGGGGCCCGACCATCCCTTGCTCTCCTCGATCGCCTCTTTCTCCCTGAATTCCACGCTCTCCCTGACGTCCTTGAGCTCCAGGTTGTCCCTGACGTCCTTCCGGTCCCTGCATTCCCGGTTGCCCTGGAAGTCCCGGCTCTCCCTGGCGCCCGGGCCGACCACGCTTAGGCACAATTTTGGTACGTTTAAAACATATGCACCAAGTCAACGCAACAGATAGGAGGGCAAGTATAACACCAAGAATAATCGCTACAGTCTGAAGGGTGCCATCTCCGCCAGAAGCCCCCCCGCCGCTGGCAACAGCAACGGGAACGACCGGAGTCGAGGATGGCTGCTCCACGAGTGTGGCAGGCTGCTGCGGCACATAGTTCGTTTTCGTGCCTAGCAAAATCGTCGTGTACTCGGTGTATGACGACCGGGGAATGGTCAACGTGACATAGTACGGCACGTCTTGGCGTACATAGACAACTGGTGCCATGGACGGCCCGGGGTTCGCCGTCAAGGTAGGGCCGAATTGGATTTCGGTTGGCGGGAGAAACATTTTATAAGATCTCGCAAGAGACTGTAAAGCCAGGCGATTTTTCAAAGGGAATTGCAACCCGCCTTAGCACATAGATCGTTCCTAGGCGGCTGTACCAACAATTCCTACCCCGAGCGATCGGGTCTGCCGCGACAACACAGAGGTGGCACGAGGAGGGGGGAGGGTGCCGACTGCCTGCTCTCGCCCTTCTCTTTATCACTGCTCCATTACATTTCCCTATCTCCTCGCGCAGTTCGAGCCGCATGTCAAATCCTGGACTACGAAGCCACATATCAACCTGTCGAATAAGAGGAGGATAAGTACATGCAGTTGGCTGTGAGGCCTACCATGGTGGGTGTGGCATGGTGGTAGAGGTGTGCTCCTGATTGGATGGAGTGCAATAGAAAACGCACAATTGAATGCACGAGCAGTGTCATACATCTATTCCAGAGTCGTAGCCTTGGTTGCGCAGCAGAAATGTGTAATTTTGACGAATCGTAATTCCCCCCTCTACGCGAGACCACATCACGAAAGCGGAGCCACTTCCCCTTTTGTGCTGTGATCGTGATATGCCTGCATGAAGAAGAAAAGAAAGGAGCGTCGTGCATACAATACATTATAGTCGACTCGGTCAGGGCGACCCAAGACTTGACCGCTTCATAACAGTCAGCTAGTTTAAGGGTTTAATTATCAATCAACAGGTAACAAAACCGATCAATCCTAGCAACATCGGACCGTTTACATCGCTCCGAAGCTGCTTAAATTAGACTTTCTAGATACCTACTTCACTGGAAAGTAGCATAGTTGAGTTGCTATCAACTTATGTAACTGGGTAACGTGCTCAGTTATATTTAGTCCTTCTTTGCGCCGTCCCCATCCTTTACTTACAGCCTCTAGAGCGACCTGATGGAATTCTAGGTATCTGGTCAAATGTTAAAGCATACGGCAGTGTAACACTTTAGACGAAACTAAGCAAGCGAGTCATATTCATATAACGCAGCTATTCGTCAAGGGTGACAAGTACTTACTGGTTTATTCCATGAACAGTAGTACAGTACATACATTTAGTTAACCCATTTTTCGACCCCGCGATTTATGGACTTACAGCACTTTCAGCCGCAGCGACGGAAAATGGTGCGCGACCTTTCACGGGAGGCAGCCGCCGCCTTAAATGCGATCACCAATCTCTGTTACTGCCGTTTTGTATGTTAACAAGAGCCGGAACTAGCTTATGAACATCAACACCGCAACGTGACCCGAAGAAAGCCAAATACGTGATTAATTGGTAGTCATCGATAGTTCACGCGTCTCTAGAACTTCTCCCCAGCAAAAGCAGACAAGATGGTCGTGAGCCGACCAACATACCACATTGTGGGAAAGGTGCCACTCGGCCATATTCAGCTTGGGACGCTCATAGACGATCTTCATGATATCGTCCCCCTCAACCCAAATGAGGAACTAAGCCTGAGTCAAGACCGGCTATATTGCGAGCACGAAACGGCGTTTACGGCGTCCAGGGAGGACGTGCTGAAAGGCAACTGCGGCGTCGGCCTCAAGATTCTCGCCATGCAGGCTGCCGAGGCATCTGCGGGAGGCGAGCGCGGGGATCATGATACGTACAAATTCGGCTCTCTCGACACATTGTTTTTCTATCCCACCAAGGCAGATTACGAAGAAGCCGTCAAGTCCAAAGGCCTCACGGAGTACCTGGAGGGCTCCGGTTACGGCCCTGTCTATCTCATCACCGGCATAAAGACCGGACGGCGCCCGGCCGTGGATTTGCAGAGGGTGAGGAAAGTGAACGCTACGCTCGACGTCAGCATCGATACTGGGACGGGGATCTCGGTTGGACCAAAGCTGGATGCGTCCAAGAGCGCCGTTCTCAAGCAGGGATCGAAGGAATCTACGGACTATATATGGGCTGTCAGGGTACAAAAGCTTTCGTACCGAAGAAAATGGAGTCTTTTTGGCGAGAGAAGATGGACCAACCAGTCTTACTTGGACCGCGCCGAGCTAGTCGGTCTCGACGATACAGAGACGGATTCGGGAGTGGAAGAATCGTATGAAGTGGAAGAGATGGCGTTGGAAGACGAGCTAAAGGGCTATGCCGAGATGACAGAGTTGAATCAAGAAGGCGAGGTCGTGACTTGGATCGTTCCTAACACAGGTGTGGCCGAGAGGGGCGGCTGAGAGAATTGCACAAAAAGAAGCCGGTTTGCTGAAACAGCCACCCGACACCCGATCTGCTTCGCTATTCACCACAAAATTATTGACGAGAGATGAGATGATATGAAAGGTCAATGAACACGTTCGTCATCAGTTTGCATGGGTCGGCGCTGTACTCCCGGCGGGGAGCTTTGGGCCTGGCTCTGTGAGCCGACTACTCGCTCTGTATCGACAATTATCTCAAGATACCCTAGCTATTTCCTTGGCCCTGGCCAGTCGAATCCAACTGCATCTTCTTAGAGGCTTTCTTAGCCTTTTGGGCTTCTTCCCAACGGGCTTTGTCTTCTGCAAGCGCCCACTCCCGCCACTGAGACGTGTATTCAGGACGACGGGAAAGATCTCTTGTCTCTCTTGCGTAGTCTCGAACCGCCCGTAGAATCCTTCTGCTATCTTCCAACTCGCAAAACTCTAGCATTAGATCTAATGTCGGGAGTTGATTCTCCCATGGCCATCCAAAGCAAATCTCACTGGGGACAATGAACATGGTGGTGCTGAGGGGAATTCCTTGGAAGCTGAAGGTTTTTAAATGACTTGGGTTGTGGTCCAGAAGTAAATAAATGATGTTGTTGACGTAGTGAGCCGTGTCTGCCCTTGAGGAGAGGAGGGTTGCTATGACTCGATGCTCGACGGGGGCCCCAGCTTTAATCAATAGGCGATAAATCCGAAATTGGCATATAGCTCTCCGCAAGTTCCATTGGGACTTGGGACTCCAACACTGCCAAAGAAACGCAAACTCGAGCAATGACGTTGAAAACTTAACCATGTGTTTCGGGGCTGGGGTTTTGCAGCTGACTCCATGAGCAAGAAGCCAGTTTACTGCCTTGAGATTTGAGAACATGATGGCATACTCGAGGGGTGTAAGCGCTACTTCTCTGTTGTGATAATCGAATGTTTTGTACCTCAGATCCAAGGGAGAACCAGCCTCTAGGCAGCGTTGAAGAGTGCGGATGCGGTACTTTTTTACCCCGTCCATTAAAGGATGCCAATCGAGCTCCTTACCAGCCTGTTTGTATACATCCTTGACGAAAAGATTATAAAAGCGATGCGAGACACTCATGAAGCGTACTTTGTCCTCAAAACTGAATAATGTCTGGACCAAGTGAAGTAGGATCTCGACCGGCAGGTCCTCAAGACAGACAGCCCTGCTAATAGTTTCTCCATGGAAGGACGCCATCTCTTTTTCTGTATTAGTGCGAGAAACCTGAAATTGCCTTTCCATTGCGAAATTGGGCACGACGTGATTCGAGCGTGCTGTAATAAGACGATCAAATGGACGGAGTCCACAGCGTATATATATATATTTGCATTTGGCCCGAATATACATTTCCACATTTTTCCCACCACCTCTATTTATTCCCTGTTGAATAAAGAGTTATTCGTGCGACCACTGTCTTTGTCATGCATCCAAAGTAGATTGGTACCAACGATGCCATAGCACTCTCGGAGATCAAACGGAGTCCAGAAACAATGGCAAAACAATGAATGTTGGCGAGAATGAAAGGTTTCACAATCCGATCTAGGGGCGCGTCTCCGAGCTTTTTATGAGTAAATCACCAACAGAGGGTCTACCTGCCTTATTCACGCAATGGAAAGGAGTGTCCCCCCCTTGGTGAGGAATGTCGACGATTCGACAAAGCAGAGCCATAGCTACTTCCCTGCCAAAGCTCTTTAAACCTTAACCTGGAACTAGTTTGAAAGAAGGGCATTATTCGCTTTGAGTTGAATAATGAGAACGAGGCGGCGAGCGACCATATGAAAGATCCCTCGAAGACCAGGATGCCTAACATGTTGTCCATGGCTTCCAACCGTGGCAATCCATGCCATTTCCTCAACTCAAGGGCCGATAAACTCAGTGATGGCCTATTTTGGTTATTGAAAGTGTGCTAGATATCTCTTGTCTCTTCCTCCGCAATATCTAGATATTGCGGAGTCCTGAGGAGTGAGGTTCATGTTACAGGTATCGTGTACAACAAATGCTATTTATGTACCTGATCAAGCAGCTTAATGCCTTGCATTACTCCAACATGCTGATTTTTATAGCACGATTCCGCAGACCCGAGAGTCAGCACCCCTCAATAATTTTCTTCAACGCCATAGCAATATCATGCTTCAGGCGTCCTGGCCACCAGAATGTCCAAGGTTGGACATACCTATATCCCCCTCCGCTATCGCTTGACATTGTGTGAAATATTTTCGCCATACAAACACTCGAGTATAGACGTTCCTTCTGGCTATACGTCAGTGGGAGCTCGTTCCGTGCGAATTCGAGAACATTCGCGGCAATGCCAGCCGCTATGGGTGTCGCAAACGAGGTACCAGAAACGTAAACGTGACGGTCCTCTTCTTTATTGGCACTGGGTTTGTGGCATATCTTGATGTCCTGGCCCAGCGTCGAGAAATTGTGCCCAATCTCCGGATGGGGGTTGAAACTCGCCGCTGACCCCAGCCCGGACGAAGCGTGGACGGCAATCACATTGTCCCTGTTGGCCAGCCAGCCTCGAGGCATGTTCCCTCCGGTGTTTCCCGCCGCCGCGAAGACTATCTTGCGAGTCGACTCCCGGGAGGAGGGCTCTATGGCTTGCTCCAGCTCTCTTTCCACATCGGCATTCATCTCGGGTAGGACGAGCGACAGGTTGATGATGTCAACCTTCCACTTCTGAACAGCCCAGCCGATAGCCTGAGCCAATCCGATGTGTCAGCTTCATATGAACCTCCAGCTTGGAAACAAGTAGCACACCAACCTCGGCAATGCAGTACACTTTGCTCTTGCTGATGCTCTGGCTATCAGCAACCTTGGCCACGTATATCTCGGCCTCGGGGGCAACCTGCAGCAACAAGAGAGCCACCCAGGTTCCATGCCCAAAGTCGTCATCGTAGTCTTCGTGGTCAAAGCTAAGAAAGTTACGGCAAACTTTAATTCTTCCGGATTTAATTGCACCTCTGATGCGAGGGTGGGCAGTATCGACTCCGCTGTCGATGATGGCAATTCTAATTTTCTTGTTCCGATAGTCGGGGAGCTCAGCGCGCCTTTGCTCTTTCAGAGGCTCGATATGGGTTTTGGTAAAGCCATCCATGTAAGACAGGAAAGTTACGGCGCGAGTAGCATCCCTAGGTGGTCAGGAGTCAGACTAGAGAAATCAAGGTTGCGAAAGGGAGACTTACGCCTCATTTTCGGGCTTTCGATAAGACGTGGAAACATCATAGAGAGACAATTCTGCGTTGGCCGATGGGAGAGCGGCCGCCCGCAAGGGGTCGTGAACGACCGAGTCTGGTGTTTGCGGGAGAGGTTCAGCAAATCCCATACGATACGCCTCAAGATTGAGGACGACCTTGCGGAAAATAAACTCCCGCAGACGCTCAGGCTGAGCGGCCGCATCCTTGCCCGCGGTGCTGATGCAGGCCCTGATCGCTTCTCTCAGCTTATCCTGGTAGCTGACCAGGAGTCGTTTAGTGTAGCTCGCTACCTTCTTTCTAAGGATATATGGAGATTCGAGAGCCTCGTCAGGTAGAGATTTTCCAACGTGAATCTCCAAAAGAAGTCGCGCGAAATCGAGAAGTTGGGGGTCGCAGAGCGTCCTGTCTCTGTCCAGGGTACCGCTTTCTTTAGAGACCTTTCTCACTCGCCACGAGAGGTACGGCTTGGTTTTCTCCTGTAGCATGCCAGAGCTGGGATCCCGGAGGAAGAAGATCGTCTCGCTGCTCCATTCAACCTGTCGCCAGTCTTGATCTGATAGTTGAAGGAGAGAAAGAGCCAGGTTTAAAGACAGCTCCGCTTTGTCGGCATTCAAGAAGTATCTGTTGTCATCGCTACTATAACTATCATTGAAACATTGCTGATCAAGCAGGTCTTTAATGGAGACGATGGGGCTCGCGATGGAAACCTTACGCGGCGATGGCCGACGCTGAAAGCCACCGGCTTGCTGCTCGTCAACCAACAAGTCTAGAGTTTGGTTTTGATGCTCAGAATAAGTTATTATTTCACACATCGGCACCGTCTCAGGGGATGTCAATCTATCTCCCATTGTTAGCGAGTGCTCACAGACCAAGGTAGGATGGAACAGTGGTGCTGCCGGTGGGCGGAACGTGGTGTTGCCGGTGTGGTGTCGTCGGTGGTTGGAAACGTGGTACCGCCGGTTTGTTCAGTCTTCTCACTCTCGACCGAACAGTAACACGTACCGATCAATAGTGCATTTACTTTTGAGCCAACGACAAGGATCCCCCTCGTAGCGCGACGATAAAAATAGGTCAAAAAAGGGTCGAGAGTTGACATCGATCTGGTTGAGGAACCCTGTCAACTGCAGCCTCGCCCAGTGGGGAGCGCCGCCGCAGCACAGCCTGAACTGGTTGACCAAAGCTTCGAGCAAAACACATAGGGAATTGCCGATCTGCTGGTTTAAGACCTCCTTAGAGTCGATCACTGATCCTGAGAAGTCTACATCTGGCGCTGGTACTGGGCCGCCCGCAGGTCCCTCAAGACTCGTGGTCAAACTCTCCAATTTGGTCGAAATATCGCTAACTGGCTCGGACGATATCGCCAAGCCGGCGGTAAGGGCCCTTATCCCATCGTGCGCATCTTGTAAAACCTTTGTTGTAACGCTGATGTCTCCTGTCGCCCACGCATTTCTCACCAGGAACCAGTCGGCTTCGGCGAAAGCATCTGCATTTTCGGCGGCGACAGCTTGCGCATTCGAAGAACTGACTGTTTCACGAAGGGTCTTTCTGAAATCAGATAACGCTTGTGTCACCGGGTTGTCGGTGAACCAATCCATGGGAAATTCAGACTGTTTGATCTGGGGATTATTCAGAAATTGGAGCGTAGGCTGGCTTCCAGGTCAGGCGGTTGAGGCCAGCTGAGGCCGCGGACCCGATTCCGTTAATACGATATGTATATATCGCGATATTGTGCTGCAGCTTGCGCCGAGGACAGGAAAGGCTGGGTTACGGCGGATCACAGCGCAACGTGTCGCAACTCTCAAAAGGGCTTAGCAGATCACCAGATTTTATACACATACGCGGCATCTACAATTTTCACACCCTCAAATCTGCCAGCTCAAAGCCAGCCTTGAAACCCCAGACTTCTCAACTCAAAACCACCACTAAATCTATCACAAAAGCTTCACACAACCACCACTATATCTACTACCAAATCCCTAGCTAAACCAGTACTAAGATCGATATAAAATCACATTAAAATCATCAACTTAGTAGTGGTTTTCGTGGTGATTATGAGGATGGTTTCAGGTTGGAAGTTTTCTAACGGTGATCTAAGGGTGTATACTTCTAAGTTCCTGACGTATATATAGAAGAAAGTACAAGACCCGCTCTTAGTTTGCGATACGGAGTACTGTGAACCGCCGTACTCGTAGTGTCCTCGCATCTTGCCCACCAATCAATGCACAGCCCGGGTCGCAATCCCCGCAGCTGGGCTTCGCTCTGCACTTCGTGCTGACCTGGTAGGGGAACTAGCCGGCTGGAACTGGCAAGTTTCATTCCCAGGGCCGCCCACCCAATTCCACTGAAACACATACGAGCTCATTACTCAACTGTGGTTCTTAGGGTTCCGATTCTTGAGCTTCTATCATGGTGCTCAGCGGGGCGGAATCGGGCGAGGACATATTTGACGCCGCACGAGTATGTCTTGATCTCTTCAAATCCTACCTGGCTGAGCGCCGACCGGCGGCTCTCAAGATAGAGGCAGAGCAGCAGCGTTTCTGGGCATGGTCGAACGGTCTGAAAGTGTTTGCAAGGCCACATATACGGCTGGATGCCCAGCTTCACAACGCAAAGTATGCGGAAATAAAGAGGATGGTACTTCTCCTCCTCAACGTGCTGGGGAAGAATCTATCCCTAGGTATGGCACCATGCGAACGGGCGTTCCTAATACCTTCTTGAACCTGCTGAATCAAGTGCATCAGTGCTGACCTTACCTCGCTTTTCCTAGCCCTAGATTCGTCTTTGGCCAAAGGTCGCGATGATAGCAAGTGGATCACGGATGAACACACCGGACAAGTGAAACAAGATGGCAGCGATCCATTTGCAGTCGCGCTATTCGGAATCGATGGGTCTCTGAAGAGGCTGCAGAGGATATCCGACGTGATCCTTCAGGCCACGCAGGATAGCCTTACGCGGAGGATTTCTGCTTATGCTGAGAAATACCGTGACAAGGACTTCGAGCATCACGTTGATAGGACCATCCAGTGGCGATTCCCACACATACCGAAGTCTTTGCACCGAGTACTGGTTGAGACTGCCTTACACAGGCACTATCGGATACTGTATGATCGTGACCACCGAGACCAGGGCGCCCCGACATTGCAACTTGGACCAAAGCCTGCTGCCACCCAGCCATCTCGAACCAAGGTTGATGCTAAGGCCCAGGATGCAGGGAAGGAGAAGCAGAATCGGGACACACCAGAAGCGACATCAAGGCCACTAGATACCCTTACCGTATCTGAGCCTCAATCCGGACCACTGACGATCGACGAGGACATGGTCAAAGCGAAGATCGAAGAGCAGTCATCAGCACCGACTGAGAGTAGGGTTCGCCCCCCGGTTTCGGAAACTGGCGCCGCATTCTATCCCCCAGCTCCTGCTGTCGCAGAGGGCCAGAAAACTGCGAAATGCAACCTGTGTCTTAAGGAATTCCCCGCAGAAGAATTCGAGCGGCGCCAATGGGAGTAAGTGATTACTATGCCAGATATATTGGGCTAAACATTCACAGCCCGTTAGAGCCATCAAACTAACAGCGTTCAGAATTCATGTGGATCGAGACCTGCAACCGTACGTTTGCATTTCAGAAGACTGCAGCAAAAATTACCGGTTTTTCGACAATATGCATTCGTGGATTGCTCATATGAAGAAGACGCATACACCTCTGTGGATACGATATCTGCACAACGAAATATCCTGCCCTTTATGCGTAGCAGAAGCATCGGTAGACTACGAGGACGAGAGAGATTTTGCCGCCCACATGTCAACCGCCCACGATGCAGTTGACGTAAGTCTTGCTGCTAATAGCGGTATTCCGAGACTCCGGCCTGTTAATCTCTGTCCGGTCTGTGGCGATCAACATCTGCGGCGCTCTCTACGGGTCGATGAAGAAGCCGTAGAGATCAAGGATGAGACACCGCTGCATAAAGAGAACCTGGTTTCCAAGGCCAGTGGCAGGCCCGAGGTTCGTTTCTCCCTCCCTGGGGACGATGCGGAAGATGCCAAAGTGCCAGGGCAAGCTCGGCCGAGAGCCTCAGTCGAAGCTTCAAAAGAAGAAAAGGACCATGAGAGGATAGAGAAGAATATTGGAAAACATCTCCAAGCCCTGGCATTCTATTTCTCAAAATGGCTCGTCGATGAAAATGACACCGAACAAGCTTCGGTAGAACGAAGCCACGAAGTCTCGTCTGCAGATTGGGAAGGGCTCCCTAAGTTAGAATACGACGACTCCTCACCACCGACAGGAAACTTGGGCAGTATTGACGCTGCCACAGTCGTCCAAATAGCCAGAGAAGAGCTTGATTTGATGTTTCCCGATTCGTACTATCGGACAGATCACGGTCCGTGGCGTGGAATGGGCTCAACAGATGCCTTGACGCTCACTGCGATCATCTTTCTCGGTCTCGAGCTTTACAGTCGATTCCTAGAGTTGGATGCCGTACCGATCGGACCACCAGCAGCGCAATTCAATAAATTCAGAAAAGAGATCCTTGAGCTACTAAGACCATTTCTGCTCTTTACTGGTTCAGATTCCGATCGAAGTGACTACATAGCGGTAAGTTGTCACCATTAAAGATGTCTACCTTATGTTCCCAGATCGATCCCCTGGGACCATACAACGCAGGAGCTTGCAGAGAACAAGGTACCCAACAGAGCTGACTTATTCCACGGATTTAGGCCATCATCGCTCATGGCGACCAGAGTCGCCGACTTCTTGAAGCCTGGGAAGCTCTTGACTTCAAACCAGGGCGGCTTCCTTCTAGCATGGCGGGCGAGCTATCACGGATCAATCGGATTCGTCAAACGTTACGGTTTAAATTTGGACTAGCCCTCCTGAGCTCGAACGTAGAAGCAGTGACTATACCTGATGAGCTCCTCGTCAAACATTATAAGGGCCCCCTGCGAACCATCATGGTCGAGATGAAGCAGGCGCCGGGACCTCTTCTCGACATAGTCCGGGAAGAAGCAAATGGGATTTGGAATGATTCGATTGCCAAAATCCAGCCTACTGATCTTGTGGGATCCGAGTCTGAATCGAGCGACGATGAGACAACGTCTCTCAAGGAGAACATCCTCGATGCGACTTGGGCGAACAACCAGCATCAGATATTTCTCCCAGCCGACATGATTGATAAATTAAGCACACCCGCAATCGTCCAGTCTGAACTTGAGGACGAAGATGTCCCTATCAGGCCCGAGCTGATACAATTCGCATCGGGTCCAGGCAAGCGTGTATTCCTCACCCTGGTGTTCGTCGAAAACATAGCAGCTCTTCCGTCTCTATATTCAGCAGGGTTCTCTGATGCTGATCTCCCCATCGGCTGGGATGGGAGATTCCCGAATACCAAAACCGGATTTGTTTCCGTCAGCACCTTGGATCCTCGTACCAACGCGCCAAATTCTCTTAAAGTTACGCCTTTCTCCGTACAAGATTGGAAACCACTGAGTCTCCTGAGATTTGCCAAGGACCAGTGGATATTTCTGGCACCTATTTTCACCGAAGAGAAGTTCAGATACACCTTTTATCCAAAACAACCGCTGCCATTTGTCCCGTTCTTGCGGGGCGAGGACAATGACAAGGATGGCTTCTTCAGTCGGATTTCTCAGATTCGGGTCCATAGCGCACATCGAGAGGTAAGTAGCACATTGGAGTGCATTCGGCTCATTCTCCACGCTAATGGGGTGACCAGGACCTAAAAGCTCCGGCTTTCTTAGCGTTGAAGCAGATACCATCAGATAAATCCCAGTTTTTCGAGAGAGAAGCGGGTGTGATGGGAGTCATCCGCAGTTTCGACCATGAGCACATCAGTAAACCGATTGCAATCTACGAACAAGGTGACTGTGTCAACTATCTTTCGCCCTGGGCAGCCGATGGGAACCTTCGCGATACCTGGGCTCGGATCGACAGTAACGCCGGGGCTCGACCTGGCCGTGGCCCAGTCCAGGTTGCCTGGGCCTTGCAGGAGATGCAGGGCATAGCGGACGGTATTGAGGCTCTCCACAAGAGAAACTGTTATCACGGCGATCTGAAGCCCGAGAATCTCTTGACTTTTTACGATGGGAGTAGCCTCGGACGCTTAAAGATCGCGGACATTGGGGTAGCGAAGGAGTACTTCTCTTCTGTGTCCAGCCGCGCCACGAGAACCCTAGCCATGACGGGGACCTTCCGATACGAGCCGCCGGAATACGACCAGCGTGGAGGCGCCTTTTTCCCTTCCTACGATATATGGTCCTTGGGCTGCATCTTCCTTGAGTTTCTCATATGGCTCCTGGAAGGGAAGGTGGAACTCGACAAATTCAACTTCCAGCGAGAGTTTCGCTATTTTTGGGAGATGCCTGGTCTGGGCAAGTATAGGATTCACAGCCTCGTACGGAGTAAAATCTACGATATGGAAATACGTCTCCGACCCGGCAGTACGAGGCGAGACACGGCGCTGAGTGATGTTCTGGCTGTTGTTGCGAACGAGATGTTAAATGTGAACGCAAGAAAAGACTCAGACACCACCAGCGGCTGCCGCATAACGGCGACCGAGTTGGTCCGACACCTCGATAGGATTTGTGAGCGAGCTCTGAGCGATCCGGATTATCTCTTCGATGCGAGTGTTTGGGAACGAAGAGTGGCGCTCACTGCTCCGGAACCCTCGGCGCTGCTTCAGGTGCCCGCACGGCATGATGAACCTCGTCGACCACTTCACTTTCCAGGACAAAAGGCAGCGGCGGTAGATGTACAGGATTTCGGCGGCCGCATCACCGTAACCGGCCCGACCCGCCTGGACCAGGCGGCCTCGGCGTCTCCGAACATAACCATTAAAGTCGACAGCTATCCGGATTAGCTGTGAGCAGACAAGGAGTGCCGTGAAAACGTCGCACACGTGCCATAGAGAAGGTGGATATTAGACAGCATACGCTGCCTTAGCTCATATTTTAATTTATAGAACTATGGACATGGACCCTCCGTCACCGTAGGTTCGAGTTAGAGCTCACAAGCCCAATGCGAAGGGGATAAATAGAATCTCGCTATGTATCTAGGGTCTTCAGTCTCCTATTTCAACTGTCCACCCTGTAGATGTCATGTCATCCTCTACAGCTGATCCAGCAGTTTCTCAGCAGCATAGTCGATATTGGTACCCCACTTGCTGGCAAGTGTCTAGAGGACGAGAAGAGAAAAGAAATTAGCAATGGATCCAGGCCAGACTTGTGTGAGCGGGAAAGGGGGAATGGAAAACTTGCCTGGATATAGAGGACGCCGCCCTCGATCACGACCTCGCCGTACGAGCCATACTTCAAGGTGTCGACGATGCGGAAGGTGATCTCTCCCTTGTCGACGGCCTCGGTGAAGCCCTCGCGGAGCATGTCATCGTCCTCGAACTTCTGGCTCTTCATCTGCCACGCGAGGCCCTCGAAGTACTTGAGGGCGAACTCGCCCAGGTTCTCCTGCCAGTCGTCGCGGACGTCGTTGCCCTTGACCTTGGACGCGGCCTGGAGCTTGGCGAAGGTGTCCTCGAAGTTGGGCACGAGCTTGATGTCAGGCTTTTCCAGAAGCGCGCCGATCTTGGTCTGAGTGGCGGCGATCTTGGGGTCGTAGTTGGACCGGATGAAGGTCCGGGCGATGAAGTTCATGGGCTTGTCGTCGCCCGGTGCCGCAGCGTTGAGCGCGGGGAACAGCTTGTCCTGCTGGCACGCATGGTCGATGTTGGTGCCCAGGGCGTCCGGCCGGAACAGGATGCGCAGCTTGCCCTCGCTGACGTCGCAGCTGCAGTAGGAGAAGCGCTTGGGCTCCGCGTCGTCCACGTCCATGGTCAAGACGTGGGCGTGGGCGATCGTGTTGATCTCCTTGGCCACCTCGGGACCGAACTTGTCCTCGCCCACGAGATACTTGATCTGGTAGATGGCACCATCGACATAGCTAAGGTAGGGAGAAGTTATGTCAGCACGAGATCTTCCGCGTCGGTCTGTGCTCAAGAACTCACCTGCGAAGGCAGTCACCGAGCGAGGTCTCAGCGTAGCCTCCGTTGTGGTAGGGCCAGATGGCCTTGGGGTCGAAGTCAATAGTCCATGTCTCGCCAAGTATGGTGGACAACTGCTTCTCGAGGCCTTCCTTCTTGTTCTCCCACTCGTCCCGAACTATATAGGGAGGTAGTTAGTTACCATACGTGATACACGCCATGTCCACAGACAAAAGAGAGCTGACAAGTCGACAACTAACCATTCTTTCGGAGAGCAAGAGAAAGCTTCTCTGCAGGAGGCAAGCGAACCATGATTGCAAAAGCTTAGAGAGAAACTGGTTATGTAATAGGAGATATGTGAAGGCCAAGACCTGGTTGAGAAGAAGACGATGGAAGCAATGTTGATGAGCTGGATGGTCCTTTGAAAAAAAACCAGAGGGGGGGAGTTCGTGATTCTTATAGCCAAGACTGAAGCACCCAGTTAGGTACGTGCTCTAGAAGCATCTCTCGAGCGGCCCGAGTCACTCAACAGAAGCCAAGAAAATATGTCGTAGACTCTGCTCCGGTGAATCCCTAACAAAACTCGCGCACGGGAAAAGCCTCTGCATCCCAACCCCGCGGTGGACGGTGTAGCGACCCCTGAAGTCGACAGAAATATGACCTCGAAGTATCTTAGTTCGCAGGTTTAAGCTGCCCAGCAAGCCGGCAGCTAACTAATTACGAACCGAAACCGATGTGGAAATTTTATTTGGGGCCCTAAACTGAATCTTGGGCCTCACGATCCACCGCGGGGGGGCTTTTTGGAGGGGACTTTGCTGCAGAAAAATCCGCCCAGCGAGGTCTGCCAAGAAGGGCTGAACGCCCTAGTTCTTCAGCTCCCGGGTACCTCCATCACTAGCGCGCGGGTTCCCCCAGCACTGGGTAGCGCTTGAAACCGCAAGGTTGACAGTGGGCTGTGTTTGCGCGGGGTCGAACAGGCAACAGATGCCTTTCCTATGCATCGCGACCGGTCACTGCCTCCTATATGCTGCATTCGCTCGGTTGCATTGCGTATTGACTCGACAGGTGTGACTGCTCCTACCGACAGCCATCTTCTAGCTGCTTCTCGCCCTCTCGCTGTCTGGCTCGGTTCTGCATATTAAATGAGTTCCTCGTCCTTCACGTAGCATTTCTATCCTTTAGCCTACTTCTCTCGAGCATACACGAACCCCCGCGCCGCTCTAGTTACCTGTTTGTACATAATTATCACGAGCTTGACCTCTCTCAGCATGCCACTGTAAGGTCCTTTGCTCCCATGCTCCCATCGTTGAGTCACTCACCGGGTGCGTAGCTGACATCTCCCCCTTGTTACCAGCCCCCTGAAAGTCCAAGTAGGCATCCGCGACCACTGGTCCAAGGAGGATGGGCCGCTGCAGAAATGCCTCAAGAATCTGCACGAGACTCTGGGCCACCGGGTAGCTATCGAGCCCGAGTGGCAGCTTCTGCTGGCCGAGCTGGGCGACTTCTACCCCGACAAGGGATCGTTCGTGAGCACGCTCTCGGGATGCGTCCAGGCCTGGGTCAAGAGCATGTCGGAGCTCTTGGACGATTCCTCGCAGGAGGTTTGGGCCGAGGAGCTCCTGGAAAAGACGGCGCGGCGTTCGCAGCTGAACCTGTTCCTAGAGGTAAGCATGGCGGCCTGAGGATGAACGCTTCCCCTCCCTTCTCTTCTCTTCTGCTGTCACCCAGGCTCATCTCGTCCAACTGCAAGGCGGCGGCGGGGGATAAAGCGACCACCACGTGGTCCGAGCAGCGCAACGGCTTCGTCATCGCCCTGCCTAAGAAGCAGATCTACCAGCCTGCCGAGCTGGTCCCCCTCTTCCGCGGGGATCTCCTCGCCAGCTTTGACGAGAAGAAGCCATC
>FTLB01842704.1_pt1 | contig 18083 bp, 8 predicted proteins | sample 1658291 | NCBI WGS metagenome assembly FTLB01 (sample SAMEA3914812, study PRJEB12502) | metagenome | biome: forest; material: soil | place: Canada | collected 2011-07-07 | depth 0.1 m
TCATTCCCTCCCGGCGGCGCACCACCGCCTGGATTCAATCCTCCTCCTCGACGATGAGGGCCGGATTCGTTTCACTGATACCCGACAACCGACATGTTTGTCTGAAGCAAGAAAGGCAAAAATCGTTCGAGTGTCATTTTGAAGGTTAGAACGGAGTCTATGCATGCAGAAATGGATACGGACTTTGTGGCGTTGGGGGTTCACGATATCGTCATGGGGTGGCAAAAGAGTCTGAAGACCGCGTCTGTAATCTAGTTCGCTGGGAAGATTTGGGTTTACGAGTGGTGATCCAAGAAGACAGAAAAAAAGACGATCCGCCGAGGAGCTCAAAAATCGAGACTCTTCCCAATCATTCCCTTCCTTAGTGCTGTGAACGTTGCCAAGTCTCACCTCGCGACTTGTCGGACTCTTGATCGGGCTTAACATGACCGTGGTGGAAAAAGTGGGTCTGTCCCGATGAGTATGACCCCAAATTTCTTTCCGCCAATGCTCCGATATTGGAACCTACATTTTGCTACTGATCATCACGACCAATTGACCCGTGTCAACACCGTCAAGATGGCTGCCTTCGTTAAAGCTATCAACGCCAAGATCAGGTCAAACCCTGTCCTGGACTATGTCTGCTCAACGCGTAAGTTTTCACTGCTTTCCCGGTTCGCGGCAGGGCAGCGCCATTACAATCGGACAATCAACCGATATATCCGGACGTGGTGACTCAATCTCGCGATGAGGTCCCTCTGGCTATCTTGTGTCTCCCTCGTAGCTTGGCGACTCTGTGTCGAACGTCCGCTATGGCTGCGATCCAAGAATATCTCCCCGAGATGCGCCAGGAGCTTCATGACTGGTTGCCCACCGGGGTGGCGCCGGAGTCGCAGGCTGCACGGGAGCAATCAGATTGCCGTACGTCGCTAACTTGTATACCTTCTTAGACTTCTGGGGACCTGTCTCCAACTTCGGCATCCCGATCGCGGCGGTGATGGACACGCAGAAGAGCCCTGATCTGTATGTTTCCCCCTTCCTCCCCCTCCCGCGCCGGGCTGGCCGCCGTGGAGGACGAACGCCCAATGCGCTCCGAGCAGATTCACAGGAATAACACCCGGGAGACTATTTGAATCGTGTTATCGATACTAACTCTGTTTCTCAGCATCTCCGGGAACATGACCTTCGCCCTCTGCGTCTACTCGCTGACCTTTATGCGGTACTCGCTTGCCGTTACCCCGAAGAACTACCTCCTGTTCCTGTGCCACTTCGTGAACGAGGGTGCGCAGCTCACCCAGGGATACCGATATCTGGAATACCACAACTGGGGTGGCAAGGAAAAGCTCGGAGTGAAGGATGCGGTTGAGGCTGCCAAGCAGAACGCCAAGGCCGCGGAAGCCAAGGTCAAGGATGCCGTGAGCAAATAAAGCAAAAACGAGCGTCTCCTCCTTGACCCTGCGTGGTCGATATTAGAACTTGGAATGGAAAAACCACGGAGCGAAGCTGGAACTACCAAATGGTGGAGTGGCATGCCGAGAAAGAGCTAACGGGTGTTGCTCGCGGGAGAGCAACAGTCCCTTGTACTAGTTACCAAAGATCCGGGGAGACTTTTGGGAGTCTAGGAGCAAGCCATAGATTTTTCAGTTGTCAGGGTTCTGTAACATCAATCCTGCGGATGTATCAAGTTGGCGATGGTCCCGTGATATGTGCTGTACTACCTCTTGAGCTACAATGATCCTTGATCGCTGTGCGTGGGATGGCCATGATACTTGCCAATATATCTCTTGACAGAGGAAAGGGGTCTAAGGAGGTACAGGCAGGTGACTCTTATGACTCCCCGTCGGCAGAATACATGCGTGTTTTCTTTTAATTTTGCTGATTGTTGGACATCGGCAAGGCGGGTGAGACTCAACTTGGATGCCCAGGCATGCCAAAGACCCCGTGACCTCTGCCTATGTGCCACGAAATCGTGACACTCGTTCTGTCCTCCTCGCCAAGAGTCATATGAGTCTCCTGGTGCTGCCTGTCCTTACGCCGTCAAGAGAGGGATCGACGCCTTGGCCATTTGTATCCGTGAAACACGCCGGCTTGGCTGGTCTGGCAGAGGGAGAGAGGGGGGCCAGGGGGTGACAACAAGAAGCACAGCCAAGCCCCCGGCATTCTCGACAGCGCGACGAGCACGGCTACTTCACGGACTGAGAGCAAGCCCGGCCGGGGTTACTGTCTCTAAGATTCGAGCTGGTCCGCGAACAAGTCCGAAACGGGATACGTGTATGCCCCTCGGCGGGTGGAACTAAATCTAGCGACCCGGAGCCTGCCTCAGTTTGAGCGAACAAACGGCGGTGTACATGGTCTAGCTGAGCATGCTGGGGATGCAGGCAGTCACCTAGCGATGACGAGCGACTTTAGTGTCCAGTGGCAACTCGGACAATGTGGTCCAAATTTGGCCAATTTCCTATTTTTCTTGTAAAGCGTTACGGATCGTAGATTTGGTTGGTCTTTGTTTTTAGATCACTTTAGATCGCTATCCCCTTCAGACCCTCTACTCCCACTTAGCTCAGTCATGGATACGTGCGGCTCTAGGGCGGGTATCCCGTCGTGGAAGCTCAGTGGCCGAGGTCGGAGTCTGCTAGAGATTTTTTTTTTTTTTTCATCCTTGATGATGCTCGCAACCTACCTTATTTTAGCTTACCTACGAGGCATTTCGGAGGTTGGGGGTCCTCGTAGAGCATGTTGGTCGGTCCAACCGAACAATCTAGACATTTATTGGCACGGGACCCAATGCATGGGAAGCCTTGTCTGGACAGGCGGGCTTTCAAAAATGTAACATGGAAATAAATGGCGCAGACGAAGGTGGCTTGCCGGTTTCCTGTTCCTGTACCCTCCAATACTTCGGAGCTGCACACCGCCAAGATATTCAGAGAGCCGCGGGAAGGGGCAGAAAAAAAATACATTCTGATAGCTACGATTACAGAAATACATCTTATTGATCACATGACATAACAGAAATTCAGCGAATGGTAAATGGTACACAGGGGCTGAGTTGGAGCAAGTCTTAGGTTTTTACTGCCGCCCTAACCTGGCGCCGATCTACCTTGCAGGGGCGGGAGGGCTCGTGAAAAATAATACCACGTAAATAATTGGAAGCAAAGATTCGACTAGCCAGCGCGGCCAGTAAGCTTGTCTTCGTAGGGAGCTTCAGAAAGCGTGGATGCGTGGGATGAGAAGAGAAGGGGGAGAAAAAAAAGATGGAGCCTGTGATCAATGACGCACCCCCCAGCCGCCGCCAATGAGTTGGCGGGGCATCCTCACCAGGCGTCCCAAGGATCTCAACATGTTCAGAACTCACCGAGAGATCCGCCCCGCACTCTCTCTCTCGGGGTCAGTGGCTAGATCAATGGGGGATGTAGGGGCGAAATAGCCAGGAACCGGAACGCAGAGGACTGGGGAAATGCTTGAGAGCTCGTCTCCGTCTCTCGTTTTCCCGAGATGTGACAGAGCTCGGGAGGGATTGGGCAAGCTTATCCTCGGCTTTGGCGTGAGGGTATGTCCCCTCGGCGATGCGAGATAAGCCATTCGATCCCAGCCTGCCCGCCTAACCAATGTCCCGCAGGGCGGCCGGCTTAAGCATGCGTAGAGAGGAAGCAAAGAGCCTCTAGGAGCAGCCGAGACACTGAAGTGACTGGGAGTCCTTATCCTGTAGTCCGCTTGGCCGGTTTTCGGGAGTCAACAGCTTATATCAAGCTCCCGTGGTTGGTGGATGGGCTTGCGTCCTTGATTAAGCTCCCACGGCGGCCCACGGGGCGAAAGAGGTGAAATCCGGTACTGATGCAGTCAGGAATGTCAATCATCGAGAACTGGCTGCACTAATCGAGGTACGTGGGAAGCTTCCGGGCCTCCCTCCCAGTTCAGCAACGGAGAGCTACATCCTCTCTCTAACTGTATCTAAATACATACGTAGCGTCCGCATACTAAGCAAGGGAAGGTAAGGTGAGGTAGCTTCTAATCTTTAGAGTGAGGCACCGTAACCTCTCCCCCGGCCCTCTCTAGCCAGCTAGGGAGACGAGGACGGTGAACCAAGCACATGTGGGCAGTTTCCGTACTGCTCGCTGGCTGCTCTCTACCAGGAGGTGATGGCCGCATGCATGCCACCTGTTTCAAAGCGGAGATTGTGTGACACAGCTACATCCGCCATCGAGGTCTGGAGGAATTGGCAGCACGTCCTTGTTTGTACGAGCTTACCTTACTGTAGGTAAATAGGTACAAGGCTTCATTGTTCTTCTTACTACATAGTACTTATTCCTTCTCAGCTTATCGCTGGTAGCTCAGCCTATACAGAAGGTTGGTTCTGTTGGGGTGGCGTACTTCCTCAACTCCCTCCGATATACGCACCTGGTTGACAGGTTTTTTTTTTTCTCGCCCTCTCCCTCATCGGCTCTCCTGCAAGAAATCGCGTGCCTGGAAAGATTTTGGCTGATCATTCCTCACCTAAAGCCTACCCTCCATCTCGGACCGTAGTGCGCTTGGCTTCCTGTGTTGCAGACCCTGAAGTGGGCTCTTCGTTAGCTCTGGCCGGGCCTTTGGCTGCCATAGTTACTTGATCCCTGCTCTGGGGCACCGCGCGAGAGGAAGCTTCGACTGGCTTTGCCCTGAGACAAAACCCCCCTCATCCTCCCCTCCCCTCCCTTTTCTGCCTTCTCCGGAGTTCCTCGTCTCTTCTCCTGTCTCTCAAAATCTCTCGACTACCTCGATCCTGTATTTGTTGAGAGCATATGCCCCTAGTTTCCTGCTCTTTACCCCGACTTGTATCCTTCGTGGACCCCTCGTTCACCGAGTCCGAGATTCCCGCTGCCCAGCTCCTCCCCACGCTGCTCTGTCCAGCTTTAGCCGAAGCTCAGGAGCTTCGTCCAAGTAACCCCACCAAAGAGGCACCCCGCCGCCCTTCGCACCGTCGATAGCTAGAGTCATCGCCGTCGCTCGACTCTGAACCTCGGTCTCCCCTCCGACATCAATTGAGTGCATATTGTACTGAATTAACCAATAATGGCGGCCAACGAACAGTATGAGGAGGTCTTCGAGGAGGGAGATGTCCCCAAGGAGGCCCAGACTATCCATCGCATCCGGGCCAACTCGACCATCATGCAATTGAACAAGATCCTAGGTGAGCCGAGCTCGAGGGAAGCTCTGGGCGAGCTTCGCCGTCTCTCTGGAGTCCCAATACAGCTTCCAGGAAAGGCATGGAATCGCTAACTTGAATTGTTTTCGTCCAATCCAGTCGCTAACCGAGGTGAAATCCGTACGTACCTTATCTATTTGCTCCTGGTACCCTAACGCTCAGGAGCTGCGGCTAACCGGATCGCCAGCGATTCGTGTACGTTAGGATATTGCAATCCCATCCCATTGTCGTCTGAAGAGACTACCATAGACTCACACTCTCCCATCTGCGCAGATCTTCCGAACTGTAAGTTGCCCCATCCTACCTGCTGCGGTACTTCGCATCACCGTCGAGAGCGCCTCCAACTCTTCAACCATGCCCCTTGTTCTAACCACGAGTGCTTGCATAGGCCCACGAGCTGTCCCTTCACACCATTGCCGTCTTCAGGTGAGCCAGACCACGGTACTACGAGCATGCGACCTTGGCGTTTTGCTAATTGTGTAGCTATGAGGATCGGCTTTCGATGCACCGGCAAAGTATGGCTGCCTTTCCCCGCTCTTCGTCCTGGCGTGCAACGACTGACATAAAAAACGCGCAGAGGCCGACGAAGCATATGTCATTGGCAAACGTGGGCAATACACTCCGGTCGGCGCTTACCTGGCCGGCGACGAGATCATCAAGATTGCTGTTGAGCACGGTGCCCAGATGATTCACCCTGGTATGGCAACAGCCGAGATAGAGATAAGCCACTCGGGTGCTAATATGTTTGGCAGGATACGGCTTCCTCTCGGAGAACGCCGAGTTTGCTCGCAATGTCGAGAAGGCTGGACTCATCGTAAGCGAACCTTTCTGCTCATCTCATTGGACCGGGAATCGATCTAACATGCCATGTTCTTCCTCGGTAGTTCATTGGCCCCTCGCCTGAGGTGATCAATGCTCTTGGCGACAAGGTTTCCGCTCGCAAGCTTGCCATTGCTGCCAATGTCCCCGTTGTCCCTGGTACGGAGGGCGCCGTCGAGAGGTTCGAAGAGGTTAAGCAGTTTACGGACAAGTACGGATTCCCCATCATCATCAAAGCTGCTTATGGCGGTGGTGGCCGTGGCATGCGAGTCGTCCGCGAACAAGAGTCTCTCAAGGAAGCATTCGAGCGCGCCACCTCCGAGGCCAAGACGGCCTTCGGCAACGGCACCGTCTTCGTCGAGCGCTTCCTCGACAAGCCCAAGCACATCGAGGTTCAGCTTCTCGGCGACAACCACGGCAACATTGTCCACCTCTACGAGCGCGACTGCTCCGTCCAGCGCAGACATCAGAAAGTCGTCGAGATCGCCCCCGCCAAGGACCTCCCCCAGGATGTCCGAGACGCCATCCTGAACGACGCAGTGAAGCTCGCCAGGTCTGTCAACTACCGCAACGCTGGTACCGCCGAGTTCCTTGTCGACCAGCAGAACCGCTACTACTTCATCGAGATCAACCCCCGCATCCAGGTTGAGCACACCATCACGGGTAAGCCCACTCATCTCCAAGATTCCGAGAGTACTCTTCTAATCCCTTCCTTTAAAAAAAATTAGAGGAAATAACTGGTATCGACATAATTGCGGCGCAAATCCAGATCGCTGCCGGCGCGACTCTCGCCCAGCTGGGACTCACCCAGGACAGAATCTCGACTCGGCAAGTCTCTCGCAATTCCACATCACAACAGCCCCCATATACTAACATTCTCTTAGAGGCTATGCAATTCAGTGTCGGATCACGACAGAAGACGCATCAAAGAACTTCCAGCCTGATACTGGCAAGATTGAAGTCTATCGTTCAGCTGGCGGAAACGGGGTGAGGCTGGATGGTGGCAACGGATTTGCTGTAAGTGGTGTTTAATTTTGGTGTTTTTCGTGTCTGCCGAAATATTAGGGAAGTAACGACTAACGGATGATATACAGGGCGCGGTCATTACTCGTAAGACACCCGTTTCCTTAATATTTTATTTGGCTGGGTCATGTTCTATTTTGTACTTGGTGGTCTCCTTTTCATTTTGGACGACTCAGGTTGGCACCGGCATACTGGTCAACCGCGGATCTTGCCGCCCTCCCGTGGACCGTCCCGGCCCTCTGGATCCTCCCTGACCTTCCTTCTGGAAGGCACCTCCCTTCATCTGCCCTAGCTCTTTCTTCGACCATCGATGGGCCACGTGAATTTTTATTCTCACTTTACCATTCAGTTTCTATTCAACTAACTTTGACTACAGCGCACTACGATTCCATGTTGGTCAAGTGCACGTGCCACGGCTCTACGTACGAGATCGCTCGCCGCAAGGTTCTCCGTGCCTTGGTTGAGTTCCGTATCCGTGGTGTCAAGACCAACATTCCTTTCCTGGCGTCCCTCCTGACGCACCCTACCTTCATTGACGGCACCTGCTGGACCACGTTCATCGATGATACCCCTCAGCTGTTCGACCTGGTCGGCAGCCAGAACCGTGCCCAGAAGCTGCTCCAGTACCTCGGCGATGTCGCCGTCAACGGAAGCAGCATCAAGGGCCAGGTCGGGGAGCCCAAGTTCAAGGGCGACATCATCCTGCCCACTCTTCTCGACGATGCTGGAAATAAGATCGACGTCTCCCGGCCCGCGACCCATGGCTGGAGGAAGATCATCCTCGAGGAAGGCCCCAAAGCCTTCGCCAAGGCTATTCGCAACTACAAGGGATGCTTGCTCATGGATACTACTTGGCGCGATGCCCACCAGTCTCTGCTTGCCACCCGCGTCCGCACAGTCGACCTCCTCAACATTGCCAAGGAGACCAGCCATGCTCTCTCCAACCTTTACAGTCTTGAGTGCTGGGGAGGCGCCACCTTCGATGTGGCTCTGCGCTTTTTGCACGAGGACAGTTTTGAAAGGCTTAAAAAGATGCGCAAGCTGATCCCCAACATCCCGTTCCAGATGCTTCTTCGCGGCGCCAACGGCGTAGCCTACTCCTCGCTGCCGGATAACGCCATCGAGCACTTTGTCGACCAGGCCAAGAAGAACGGCGTTGACATCTTCCGCGTCTTCGATGCCCTGAACGATATCAACCAGCTCGAGGTTGGCATCAAGGCTGTTCAGAAGGCAGGTGGCGTCGCCGAGGGTACAGTCTGCTACAGTGGTGATATGTTGAATCCCAAGAAGAAGTACAACCTGGCTTACTATCTCGACCTGGTTGACAAGCTCGTCGCCCTCGATATTGATGTCCTTGGCATCAAGGATATGGCTGGTGTTCTCAAGCCCCATGCCGCCACTCTGCTTATCGGCTCGATCCGCAAGAAGTACCCCGATCTCCCCATCCACGTCCACACGCACGACTCGGCCGGTACCGGTGTAGCCTCCATGGTTGCTTGCGCCATGGCCGGAGCCGACGTTGTTGACGCTGCCACGGATAGCTTGTCGGGCATGACCTCGCAGCCCAGCATCAACGCGATTCTCGCCTCGCTCGACGGTACGGACAAGGACCCGGGTCTCAACGGCCATCACGTCCGTGCTCTTGATACCTACTGGTCGCAGCTTCGCCTCCTGTACTCGCCCTTCGAGGCTCACCTCGCGGGCCCCGATCCCGAGGTGTACGAGCACGAGATTCCTGGCGGTCAGCTCACCAACATGATGTTCCAGGCATCCCAGCTCGGCCTGGGCTCCCAGTGGCTTGAGACCAAGAAGGCGTACGAGCATGCTAACGAGCTCCTTGGCGACATTGTCAAGGTCACCCCGACCTCCAAGGTCGTTGGCGATCTTGCCCAGTTCATGGTGTCCAACAAGCTCACTGCGGAGGACGTCAAGGCTCGTGCTGGTACGCTTGATTTCCCCGGATCGGTTCTCGAGTTCCTTGAAGGCATGATGGGCCAGCCATATGGCGGGTTCCCCGAACCTCTCCGAAGCGATGCCTTGCGTAACCGTCGCAAGCTTGACCAACGCCCCGGTCTCTTCCTAGAGCCCGTCGATTTCCCCAAGCTCAAGAAGGAGATGGCTCGCAAGTTTGGCAGCCCGGTCAGCGAGACCGACGTGGCCAGTTACATCATGTACCCCAAGGTATTCGAAGACTACAAGAAATTCGTGAGCAAGTACGGCGATCTTTCCGTGCTGCCGACTAAGTATTTCCTCTCCAAGCCCGAGATTGGCGAGGAATTCAACGTTGAGCTGGAGAAGGGCAAGGTCCTCATCCTGAAGCTCCTGGCCGTCGGCCCGCTCTCCGAGAACACCGGCCAGCGTGAGGTGTTCTACGAGATGAACGGCGAAGTCCGCCAGGTCACGATCGACGACAAGCAGGCTTCGGTGGAGAATGTCAGCCGTCCCAAGGCCGATGCCAGCGACAGCAGTCAAGTCGGCGCTCCGATGGCCGGTGTTCTGGTGGAGCTGAGAGTTCACGACGGCTCGGAAGTCAAGAAGGGAGATCCTCTTGCAGTGCTGAGCGCGATGAAGATGGTAAGCTCGGCCTCACTTCGCGACACGCGTCTTGTTCTTTCTATTCAAACTAACTGTCTTTTCAGGAAATGGTCATCTCTGCGCCACACAATGGCATCGTGTCAAACCTCAGCGTTCGCGAGGGCGATTCCGTGGATGGTTCGGACCTTGTGTGCCGCATCACCAAGCAGTAAACTAGCGTGCGCAGCGACGGGATGAGCACTCGTCCCCGTCTTTCGCCACTCTGATCCTCACAGAACGTCGAGGGAAACTAGGTCATGTTTCGTAGCAACAGAACAAGTTGCGTCGCTGGTCCGGACACACGGTCTCTTCCGCAGAAAATGCAACCATGGAGTCGATGGGATCCTGGGAAGGGTGGATGACGGACTTGAGGCCCCTGGAACAAGCTTGGCAAGCGCAGAAGTAGAAGGGCAGGATATCGATCAGTTTTTGTATCGTTCGTCATAAAAACGACAGACTCGTTTAAAGTCGCTAAGTCTCCCTGTACGGTGCCGCCAACCCTAGCTATCACCCTATGAACTTTTGATTTTATTCCCGCTTCGAGCCTTCATCTCCATGCTCATTGGTGCGACCAAATAAATGCTCCGCTTCCTGACGAGGCGATTTAGTAGCGGCAATATTATATCATCCAGCACTGACCCAGTAAAGGCAAATAAATGTGTAGTTTGCAAAGGACGGAAGTAGATCTTATATAATGAGACCAGAGCAAACTGACCTTTTGACAAGTCAAGATATCGCCCTCTTCGGCTTGTGCAACAACTTGAGAGTTCCCATTGAAACGAGATACAGGGGACCCAGACAATGCGTAAGAGTCGGAGCAATGTAGAGGATTACACCCCCCGTGTCATTTGCCTTGATCCCAGCGGAACACAAAGCGCAGCCGTGACAAGATCTTCTATTTAAGCCAAGGCAGACAACCCGACTCGGCACATGCCGACTCGGACATTCGCAGAACTCACGGGCAGCGGCACGAGAGAGACAATCGCATTAAACAAATCGCCATATATTAAACCATCTTCACGAGAGATATCATTAAATACCTGTATAATCTCAACCTAGAGACCAAGTTTAGAGAGTTTAACCGCAATACAGACTTGATACACGATGCCACGATCAACATGGCGTTTTACAGACAAGTCCAAGAACACAACCTGATCTCAAAGACGTCGGGCTCAAACCCAGTCACCCAGCCCAGATCCAGAGTCTCTATATACAGGACCGGCTAAGCCAGATACAGGCTTCACAACCTGGCAAGCAAAACACCTAGGACGTCTTCAGAGACAAAAGATCCGCAAAGATCCCGGTGGAAAAACGCCTTAAAATCCACATTAAGCCCAACTAACATATAAACCTCCTAAAACACGTAAGACCCTACCCCTTAAAGGCCAAGGAAACAAAAGTAGTCAAACAAACAATCGCCAAACTAATCGAAGACAAAAGCTAACACAAATAACAAACACAGTCCCCATATCATTTCCTATCTTCATAGCCTAAACTACAACAACATTGTCGCAACATCAAACACCCTAAAAAAACACCAAAAAAAAACATATTCAACAAACCATAACACACAAATATCTCGATTAGACCAAAGAAAACATTCATGACATACCTCTCGGCCACACTATTAAGGCGGCATATCAACGGTTTTACAATATTAACAACAAAGGAACACCTCGCCACACCAACCAAACAGCAAAAGAAAAAAAGGTTTTCCAAAGTATCAAAAAAAGCACTGGCAACAAACACAACTCTGACAATCTCCATCCCAACTCAAATCCTTTATATAAGGCTTAATACCACATCATAAAATCAGAGTCAAAATCTACTAAATCAATAACAAGCAACAACCCAAGACATGGCCAAGCAAAGCTATAATGTAACCCATAGCCTACCTCTCGCACACTCTAAACGCCGCAGAGCCTAAGTACTGACCACCAAAATGGAGATAGTCGGATCGTCAAGACGCTACGCAGTTATACCCATTGGATTCGAGCCACTAGAGCACCGCCCGTTCTCATCTACACAGACCACAGAGCGACAATCGGCCGATACAAGGCCAGGACAGATATAGGCATACAAACCAATGTTCTTCAACCCAGGAGACAGGGTGCTATTCCGTCTACGCAAAGGATACATGATCCCCAAGGCAACCGAGCTGCAGAAATACCAACCACAATACACCAGACCTTTCCAAATAATAACACAAATCGGCCGAGAAGCACACAGACTAGACTTTCCCACTAGCTAGAAGATCACAGCATAATCTCGGTTAAGCACCCGGAGCCTATGCTTTTCGACGTCTAAGGTCGCGTACTTCCAGAAATCGGTCCAATCCAAACAACAGACCACAGGAAACGGATAACTAGAGAAACAACAACAGCAAGGACATCATAATACCTCGTCGAATACAAGGGTCTAGGACCTAGGTTCCACGAATAGTTGACAGAGAAGCAGCTCGGAAACAAATTGCATGAGCGACAAGCCCGGACAGAAAGCTACAGCATTGAAGGCAAAGTGACAAAGTGGTCATCCGGAAGTCAGCTCAAGGCGCGCCGCACCCGCAAGCCGTATCTCTCTTTACAATCTCCAAACTTTTTTGATAACAGCCTTGTCAGGTTCTGACAAAACCCCAGCATTTCTCAAGTTTTTGACAACATTTTCACCCCAACCCACCTCTGGTCATCTCCGGCCTACGGCAACTTCGCACAGAGACGCCTAAGAAGCATCAATCAACCCGAACACCAAGTACCTAGACACAAGTCAGCACCCTCACCAAACGATGGGGCAAACCGTCGAAGAAGCACTGATGGGGGCAAGCCCCCAGAGCCCCCAGGACGCCGCAGCTCCGCCACGCGCGCGAGGGCACCGGAGAACCCGAAACCCAAGAGATAACACCAGCCGAAAGAGAGACAACCACAAGAAGAGCTGGAACAGTATGTGAAACGCATGCGCGATTGGCGCCAAAGCGCGATGGGACTATGGCCGATGGGGTTGACTCCGGAAAACATCCTCATCGAACTCATGCGCAACCCACCAGCCGGGGACCACCAGACCAAACGGTTAGTACTGCAAGATATCAGGGAAACAAAGCCGTCAAGGCCAGTAACGTCAAGTCGTGGATAGACATCGCTGGAAAATGGCCACACCCCGACGTAATAGTAGCGGACGCAATACTCCAGGGGGGGCGCCGTAGCTCGGCACAGCTCTAGACTTCCTCCGCGAGATGGACGCGTCCTGGATGCTGATCGCGAATAGCACAAAACGAAGCGGCTTCTGGAAAGACCTCAATATGTCAAACGACACGGACAGGGCGGCACTCTTCAGAACCCATGCGAACCAGTTCGGAAAGAAGCTTGACCTTAAAGTGTCAAACCTGAGCAGATACCTGGCGGGGAAGGACGACCAGCCGAACATCATGGCCCGACATGACACGACAATACACCCACCCCTAAACTCGAACCCGAATCCGAAGGGGAACGCTTGCTGAGGACACAGTTGAGAGACCTGGAGATAAAATTGAACGAGAACATGCAGAAACTATTTACACCACTGAAGGAGCAGGTGGAAGCACAAGCAACCACCTTCGCCACAGTGGGAGGACGCCGGACAGCGTCCTCGTCGAACTTATGCGAAATCCGGCCGGCATTGACGATCAGACAAGACGTGTCATGCAGCAAGACATGAAGGAATCCAGAGCGGCGAATGCCAGCAACATCCAATCGTGGACGGGACTGGCAGGTAAGATGCCACAGCCCAAGGTGATCATCGCAGATGCGATCCTACAAAGCGGAAAGCCGTGGTCGATCCCAACGCTGGAGTTCCTCGACGAGATGGAGGCAAGCTGGATGGTCGGCCGGAAGAACGCAAAACGTTCAGCCTTTTGGGAGAACTTTGATCTCGGCGACCAGACAAATAGAGCAAAACTTGTCAAGATGCATGCGAACCAATTCGGCAAGAAACTAGACGATGTTGTCCTCAATATGCGGACAATCCTGAGGGTCATCGGAGGCCCGCACATTAGAGGTAGCACACTGCTGATCAAACCAAAGCACTGTGTGCACGGCAAAGTTGGTACCAGCCCCAGCCCTATCAACAAGACAGAAGCGGCCATCATCAAGAAGATCATCAGGCAGCTCTTCGAGAATGGCGCCTGCTCCAAGATGGCGACTGAGGACACGCCAGCGCGACGTTGCAGTATCCTGATCACGACCCCGTACCAGGAGCAAGCTCAACTGATTCGCCAAACAATCGGCCAGCTCATGCCCATCTATGCCGCCAAGAACCTGGTCGACGTCCGCACCATGACCGCCGCTCAGGGCCATGATGCAGACATCAGCATCCATGGAGCTACCCGGGGGGACGGTAAAGGTCTAGCCAACGATAAAAAAAAACTCGCGGTCGTCGCTGAGTCTCGCGCAAAATGGCTGAGCATCTACATCGTTGCAGAGGATGCCGTGACCCAATCTGAACTTCAATCCATTGACCGTTACTGCAAGGTCAAAGACGCAGTCGCGGCGCAAGAGTACTGGTCGGACATGACCTGTAACGCTAGAGTTCCTCGACGAGATGGAGGCAAGCTGGATGGCCGGCCGGAAGAACACAAAACGTTCAGCCTTTTGGGAGAACTTTGATCTCGGAGACCAGACAAATAGGGCAAAACTTTTCAGGATACATGCAAACCAATTCGGCAAGAAACTAGACCTAAGAGTTTCCAACCTGGCCAGGTACGTAAATGGGCTAGACGAGCAACCAAACATTGTAGGCAAATTACGAAATGGCCGCCGTCCCGATGCCGCCCACCAAGGGCAAGGCAAAGGCCCGTCCTGCTCCCAAGGCCGCTCCTGCTTCAAGGCCCGCGACGACGACGACGGCAGCATCGGCAGCGACGACGACATGGCCGTCCCAATGCCGCGTACTGCAAGAAACCCGCTGCAACAATGGCCGCTACAAAGGCAACGGCAACCCCTAATCAGTCCTTTGACTCGTCAGCGCAGCAGGATTCTACAGAGGTAGAACCCGATGAGGAAGAGGACGTGGGCGGCAACGATGCCGAGGAGGAAGAGGACGTGGGCGCCGACGGTGCCGACGAGGAAGAGGATGTGAGCGGCGAGGATGCGGATGCGGGGCAGTCAAGTGCGTAAGAAGACGCTGATGACGCCCCAGACCCTACCCCTATCCCCGCTCGTTGTCGCCGTGGTGCGAAGAGGCGTGTGCTCTAAGTCTCGCCGATTCTACGCACTACCTACCTGCTCGAGCTCGCGCGTGTGGTTCTTTCCCCCCCACCGCCTCGGAGACAAAGGCGTCAAGTGGAGGACAAGGAAAGCAGGACAGTCAACTAACCAACGTCACCACCAAAAGTTGGGTATCTTCCCCTATGCCAACTCTCAGGTCTGGCTAGAAGAATTTATAAATATATCAGGCTTATTAACCTCTTATCAAGTTGGAGATAGCTTTAATTGGTCATATCTGTGATAGTTTTGGTTGTATTTTGGTGGTGGTTTTGGTTGTGTGTTGGTCGTGTTATGCTGGTGGTTGTGGTTATGTGGTGGTCTTGGTTATGAAATGATACACGCATTGGAACCATCTCACATCTCTTTGAGTCTTATGATGACCTAACCGACGTAAATGGTCCTACGTAACCTGTAGGGATTTCCCAACTAATTAATGGGCCGTATTTCAAGCCTAATCTTGGGTTCCTTTAGATCTTGTTGGGTTCTTTCGGTCTTGAAGTCCTATAAATCTGGGGATGAACCGTGGAAGTAGCAGCATCGAGGTGCCAACTCTTTATCTCGTGCCGCCTTATACGATCTGACGATGGCTGTCCCCCGTTATATAGTTCCTGACTGGGAAAGCCGGGCCTATCTAGCTTGCTGCTATATCCTAAAGTCTTTCTCGCTCCCGCTTTAAAAAGAAATCCTGGAAGAGTAGGCATGAATATACCGATATTAATATTGAGTGATTGAACTTGGTGATTGAGCTCGAATCTTGAAGGCTCGACGAGGATACCAGGCGGATGGCTCCTCGATATTGGGATACGACGGCTTCTAAAGGCCATCTCGGCTCCTTTTCAGCACGCACTCACAATACAGCTGCACGCCGGGCCAAGAATTCGAGAGCAGGTTGTTGAGAGAGTCTGAGGCAGCCAGACTCAACTTCGCCAACTCTTCACCTTCGCGATCTATCTTCCGTCTTCCATCGCCAGTTCTCCGATAAGCTCCTGCTCACTTCTCACACCTCGTTTCTCACAAGCCAGCCGTACATCCAAGATCTTAGCAGATTCACGTCGAAGATGAACGATACAAGCAAGCAGATCAAGGAGACTATGGAGGAATGCGTCGCAAAGATGTTTAAAACACCTAGGCTCAAGAAACTCATCGACCTCACGAGGAGTGGACACGCTCAGAGTGCCGACGCAGTGGCAACGCACAACACGAGAGAACCCACAGCGGCTGCATCACCTACCAACGTCGCGGACGCAGGGCAGCCTGGGAGATCTGACCAAATGTTCGACACGATTACCACACTGCTGAGCAGAAGCGGGAACATCTTGGAAGCCCAGGAGAGACTCCATGAGATATTCCGCGAGGCAATGGAGGACCACACCAGGGAATTGTACGACGTCGGCGCAGCACTGATGACGGTCGGTTCCGGCGCATCGGCCAGCGAGGTCCGGGCAATCCTTATGGCTGCCAGCGAGAAAGCTCGTCAGAACATCGAAGGCACAATCCAAGGCATGACAGCCCCGACGAACCAAGGCAAGAAGAAGCGAAAGGCTGAGGACGGAGAACCCAACAAGCGCCAAAAGACCAACAAAAGCACAGACGAGGCAAGTAGTATAATCCCAGCAGAGATCGAATGGAGCTCGAGGATTTACAAGGAGATCACGGTGCACGATGTACGGAGGAGTGAGGCTTACCTGTCTCGAGACAAGCAAGTGTATATTGCGACAAGGGTACAAATCGCCGGACCTTTCCTATTTGGCGAGATAGAGGGGCAGTTCATCATATTGGCGGACCTGTCGGGCCTGGACGACACGGAGCTCACAGCCATACACTTGGCCAGGAGTAGAGGCAAGATCAGGGTCCTCGGCTGAGAACCCCAGGAAAACTGACGAGGGCGTTGGTATCATTGCGAGCGGGGGCAAGATGTCACGAATGGCTGAGCCATCGATCGGACCGGATAAACCCACAAGGACCTAAGCTCTTTGAGACAAGGGGACTTTAGACTTGAGATAGAGTTAGAGGGAGCAATCAAGATTCTTACGACGTATGCATAATGCTACCGCCTGAAAGATCGGCGCTCTGTGTTCCACTGGATGGCCGGGAGCAAGAACCTCTGTGTTGCCCTGGCTCCTACGCGTTGTCTGGCCCTTTATACTTCGTTTCTCTAGGCACTCTCAAGTTGTTCCAGTCAGGAACCATATAACAGGGGGCAGCCGTCGTGAGATCGTAGGTAAGGCAACTCGAGAGACAGAGTAGGCATCTCGACGCTGTTGGCAAGACCACCTCCACGGTTTGTCCCCCAGATTGGCAGGACCTCAAGACCCAAAAGAACCCAACAAGACCCAAAGAACCCAACGAGATCTAAAGGAACCCAAGGTTAGAGCTTAAAACACGGCTGATTAATTAGTCAGAAAATCCCTACAGGCTAGGTAGGACCATTTGCATCGGTTAGGTCATCATAGCACTCAGAGAGAAGTGAGACGATTCCAATGCGTGTATCATTTCGTCTATTTTACCGAACATCAAATCATGTAGCTCATCTCTCCCGTCATACATATCCATCATTAAAAACGTAGAACCGGACTCGTCTCGCCCCAAACTGGAAAAAAAAGCAGCACACCCTTTTTTGTTTGTTCCCCCTTTTCGTGGTAAGATTTGCCTTGCGATGGGTCCGAAGCAGAGACAGGTACGTTATCCTCCAAGAAGGGGGGCGGCTACCGTGTCATGACGATGCGCACGCGTGCGCGCGCGAGAGAGAAAGAGAGAGGCCAGCAATGCAGTGAGCATGGTTTTGGGTATAAATCGAGGACCAAAAGACAGCGAGACCCAACCTGCCGAAAATGCGAGCAAGAAGAAAGGGGGGAAATCTGAAGAAGCAACCGCGAACTCCCGCCGAGAGTCTCTTCCACGTGGTGGTTCTGCTGAGCACGAGCTGAGAGCAGGACGACGAGGAGGAGGAGGACTGGGTAAATTTTTAATGAGAGGAGACCCTCCCGTACGTTGGTTCAGATCGACGTCTGTCCCGGGCGCCGACCACCTGTTCGGGTTACCTAGGCCGCGAGCAAGGGGGTCGGAGCCGGCGAGGGGTTCGTCGCGCCAGCCTGCTGGGACGCGGCGTCCTCGGCGACGCATCTCCTGGCGCTCGCGCGGGCGGCTTGGGCGGCCTGGACCTCGGCCTGGAGGTCCCGCTGCCGCTGCATCATGTGGATGTCAATCAGAGTCTCGACGAAGAGCTCGGCATCGCGGTGGAGGCGGTCGAGCTCGTCCTTGGTGCTGCTGAGCACGCT
>FTLB01817626.1_pt1 | contig 17934 bp, 17 predicted proteins | sample 1658291 | NCBI WGS metagenome assembly FTLB01 (sample SAMEA3914812, study PRJEB12502) | metagenome | biome: forest; material: soil | place: Canada | collected 2011-07-07 | depth 0.1 m
GCAGCCGCACCGACTCGGACGAGATCTTCGAGATCTGATACCACAGCCGGACGTATGTATATTCCGGACAGCATGATTGGAATACAAGACTTGTTATCGAATACTATAAACAACGATTGGTTAGGGATCCGACCGCTCCGCTGGGAAGCACGAGATATCGAGGTTATGTTGTGGAGGAATCAAATTCGTCGCAAGGGAAGGTCGTGACGCATACATATCTAGATATACCAGGAGGAGAAATTCAAAATGAAATTCACCGTTGCACTTCAGTGAGTCACCGAGGACTTTCTTACGATCCCTCTGATGGATACGCGGCGTCGACGTATACACTGAGCTGTCCAATCGTAATCGTGAAGTGAGCAGAAAGTGGAGTCTGCACCTTGGCGTCGAGGCCGTAACTCGAACGAAGCGCGCTGCTGTAAGGAAATCTGGTGCATTTTTACTATTGTCCTAAAGGACGATTCTCTTGAATGGTAGGCATACGAAGAGTCCCACGTCATTTTTGCTACTCGAACTTCGGCGCAAGAGTCTAAAACGGCAATTTGGCAGGTTGCGTACAGAGTAACTATGGTCTGACGCACATCGAGTTTCTGGGTAGAGGAGTATGGAGATGACTAAGCTGACCTGCCTCTCTGGCGACTCTTCAGCGCTAGTCTCAATTTGGTTAGACCGTACCCCATCATCATCCACGATGCCTGGGCCTTTCCACGCGCCATTGGATAAAGCTGGTTCACCAAATTCAACAGCTGCAGTAACTACCACTTACCAGAAAGGACTGTAGCCTCCTCACTATATCTTCTCGTCCGCACGGGCAATGCGCACTTACTTTGCTGTTTCCTACCTGATTTTGCCCTGTCTTTGTCTTGGCGCTTCCGCCCCTTCTTGAGATTCCTACATCGATTAGCTGAACAGCTGCCTGAGAGGATACGAGCACGAGATGCATCTAAGCAAGGAGTAGCGGTATGCCAACAACTTGCCTATCTTGGCGAATAATTCGCTCGCATCAGCCTTCGCCATGACCCGACAGCTTCCATGGGCGGTAAAGCCCAGTAATAAAGCAACAGCAGAGAGAAGTAGGGCCACCGCAAGTCCTGCGTCAGTCACCAGCAGAACTAGCGCCGCGGTCGACCGTGCTAAGACTCCGCATGATTCTTCGCCGAGAGTCTTTCAGAGTCCTCTCTCGGCTAACGGTCTTTCTCGTCGCAGCCTGGGCACCAAGTCAAGTTAGTTTACGGCCCGTCGGGTCCGTTTTGCTATCAACCAAAACATCGTGTCTGACTCTCTACGTAGACCGATCACCATCAACGTCCCCGCCACCACAGCCACCGGAAGAGAAGTACGCATAACACGGATGGCGCCGTCTAAACAGTCTACGTGAAGCATGTATACTAACTGTGAGAAAGGTTCATGCTTGACGGCATCGAGAATGATGACGGATACCGCATGGTGGAAGACGAGTTCCTCTCGGTAGCGGGCGAGTTCACCAGACACCTTCATGCAGCTGAGTACCAGAGACTGAAGCTGCTGGCAAAGGCTCAGAATGCCGAGACCATTCGAAATATCTCACGGCCCATCACAGGTGCGATGTCAGACCTGGTCAAGAGGCGACAGAAGGCCCTCAGCACGGCAGCGAGCCAGCGGCAGGGCCTTAGGAAGGTTCTAGCCAGTCGCGGCGCCTCGGCTGCTTTCCTGAGTGGCGATGAAGAATCCCCCTGGGTTGGGACTTCTTTGCAGGGCTTGATGGGTAGCCCGCAGAAACGACCAGCCCCGCTATCGGCCATTACATCAGTCCATGCGGCCACACGAGCCCGTGCTGGCTACCGTGCAGGATCAAGGATGTCCGAAGGAACCAGTGACAAGCCGGGTATGCATGCCCGGATGAGCACGAGCTCTAGCGCTCGACTACCTAGGTCACACGCGGCAACCGCGCGACCTGAGCTCGCTGGTGATTCCGAGGAGGAAACAGAGGACGAAGATTTGGATGCTCCTGCTGTATCAATGGCATCTTATCGAGGTCGAAGTGCCACGTCGACGCCCAGGGACGCACAAAGCGTCTCCCGACCCGTGAGCCTACTGCCAAAGTCATACACATCGTCTACGCCAAGAACCGGCGGCCTTACGTCGCGCCAAATCAGTTCCGAGCCGCCAAAGCTCGAGACGCACCAGCGCGAGAAGCCCGTCTATACCTCGTCCTCTGCACATGCCATGTCGATTGATCTGGATGAAGAGGAGGATGAGGACGATGATATTTTTTCCAGAATACGGCAGCGGCAGAACGAGAAGCGGAAGCAGCAGCAGCAAAACGGCAGACGGTCCAGTCAAGCTACATCTATGGACGAGACTTCATTCGTATGAGCGCAAATATGATACTTCAACTATTTACACGAATCCGAGCAAGAACACTGGCCGATCAAGCCTTGAATGGGGTCTCGAACGGGCGCTCAGCCTGAGGAGTTATCCTGGCCAAATGCCTCCTGGCGCCGGTGCTCCAATCCGCGAGGGCCGAATGCTGCGTCACCCGGTTGTCCCAAACGACAACGGTGCCCTCCTCCCACTTCACCCTCGCGTGGAAGTCAGCTCCGAAGGCGAGATGGTCGTACAAGAATTTGAGAATCGCATCGGACTCTTCCTTCTTAAGGCCGACGATATCACGGGTGACTGAGGGTCAAAAGATGTTAGCGAACAATTCTCTCTTGATTTATTGGTCATGTGTGGATTGCTTACATTGCGGGTTGACATAGATCGCCTTCTCGCCTGTCACTGGGTGTGTTCGGACGATAGGATGCTCATTGACAACGGGCTCGCGCCTCTTGAGTCCGCCGCGGGACACGGAGGCATTGGCTTGCTCGATGGCCGAGTGGGTGGCCTTAAGACCGTGGAGACGCTCCTGGAAGAGAGGGCTGAGACGGTTGTAAGCCTCAACAGCATTGGCGAAGAGGGTGTCGCCGCCAGTCTCCGGCTTGTCGAAGATGTAGAGGAAGGTGGTTCCAGGCGGCTGCTGCTCGTAGGACACATCAGAGTGCCAGGCGACCGAGCTGACCCGGCTCTTGAAGAACTCATCGATGCGGTTGTCCCCCGCTCCTCGGTGGACGAGATGGATCTCGGGATAGCCTTCGGGAGATCCCGAGGTCGGGTGGATGTGATGGCGGCCAAAGTAGGCACCATAGTCGAGAGCCTCCTGGATCGGCAGATCCTTGAAGTCCTGGTCACGGAAGGCAACGACCTTGCGCTCCGCCACCAAGCGGGCCAGCTGGTCCTTACCTGCGGGAGTAAGCGAGCTCAGCTGGATGCCGCGAACCTCGGTGCCGATGGAGGGCGTGAGATCAACCTTCTGCACTCCGGCCGGGAGGAGGTCCGGGTAGGATCCGTCGGCATCCTTGCCATGCTCTACATGCTCAAACGGCTCCAGAGCAGGATACTTCTGCTCGGGATTCCAAGTAGGAAGGTAGTTCGGGTACTATGTATCGTCAGCCGCCGTCACAAGCAAGGGGACCAGATCTGCGGCTGCGGCTCACCTTGGCCGCGGCGTGTCCCTTCTTCCCCTCCTCGGCCTCCTTATCGACTGTGCTGGTGCCTGCCAGCACCTTGTAGTCTCCCTTGGTCAAGGTGCTAACCAGCGTGAGCTCCGCCGGCGGAGCCGTGACAGTCTCGACTGCAGATGGGGCCATGTTTCCTCGTTGTTTTATTAGATCGCGGTATCTACACTGTCTCAGCTTCTCTCCTCCTCGGTGCGGCGACTGTTTACTCCCTGGTACTTATACGCCTCCTGCCCGCCCTCCATGTTCAACCACGAGCTAGTCTCGCTGCGGGGTTGGCGATGGCACACAACTTGCTAGATATTGCGTTTCCTGCTGCGTCTCCAATGGGAGGCCTGGCCGGTCCGTAGTCAGGTACGCTCACTGCCACCAGCAGCAAGATCCCGGGACAATCGGCACTGCGGCATCTCCCAAACGACAACCAGGATGCATTTGCGTCTCGAATGATACAAAGCTTTCTTGGCGACGTGATCATACCAACCCATTCAGCGACTTATCTGTTGCGCGAACATGGGTATGATGCTACCGGCGGAGTCGATCACGCAATCCGGTTTTAGCTGTTCGTCAGCGGGGGGGCACACAAGCGAGGCACGACATCCGTCTTCGCTTGGGAGGATCATCCCACGGGGTTGTAAAACGGACTAGTTACAGAATAAAATATAGATCAGCTGTAATTCGATGTCCGGTCGTCTGCCAATCTCGGGGTCCGATATTTTGGCGTGGGGAGGGCGCGCCTGGTTCGTGGGTCGGCATCCCGGCCGGCCGGGTTGGGGGTATGTACTGCGAGCAAAGCATCCGGCGTGTCCCTGAAGGGCGCAATCGGACATCGCCCGACGGTTTGTTCCGTTTTTTAAGCAGATGATGCAATTCTGATTTGCAATCGCCCGCCGCATTCCCCAGAGGAGGCTTCTGTATGTTGGATATTGCAAAGCTAGCCACAGCAAGAAGCCAGGTGTCTGGAACGAAGCCTTTCGACACAAATAAAGCTAACCATATTCTAACTCTATGATTTACGTGCTTTCCTTACATTTGATAAACATATGGTTGCTCAAAGACATGAAGCTTCGACGCTCTTAGGAGGCTGTGTCGGTGATGTTGATCCTCAGTCGTTTCCCGGCATGTGATGGCCTCCACGGCACAAACTCTACGAGTAGAAAGCTATTGGTGGGAATATTCCTTAACTCTCTCGTAATTTTATAGCTATATAGCTTTTAAATATAGGAATTAGTAATTAGCACGTCAACATGTCTGGGTTTTGAGAAGCAGCTTATATTCGTCGACTTACACGAACAAGAACTTTAGGGGCAACTTCCTCTACAAACATACCACAGCTCTCATACGTTTTAATACGACTAGCAGGTCTAATTTCATGTATGCAGACCTACACCTAGCTCCTCTCACCTTCGTGATAATGACTATTCAACCTTAACGTCTAACATCAGAAACTCTTCGCGTTCATGGCTTCATGGACCTCTATTCAATATTTATTGATAATTTCCATAATGTTTAGACTTCTTTCATTTATACAGCCCGGATATCCGTCATTTTATTCGGACTTGTGAGACTAAACTGGTGCAATATGCTCATCAGTCAATATCTCGACGGCAGTCTTGTACTTTAACCCTAACCCCTCATTTTCTTGCTCTCAAGGGTTAGGGGTCAATCTACAAAAATTTAGGTTTGTCCACTCCGCGTACATGATTCCAGTTTACGTTGCGAGTTTCACATTAGAATTTCTAAATCCACGATGAGAGCTGGAGGATGAAATTTTTCCATAGATACCGCAGATATCATCCGGGGAAGGGATAGCGTGGCCGTGGCTCGACAACTGCTCTCAGCCCGCCATCTCTCGTCTTGCCGGGATCCGACTCACAAAAGCTAACATCATGCGGCTGCGGACGTCGGCTCGCACCGCCGGGAAGAGAAAATCATACAACGAGAAGACGGTTCAGTTTAGCGACGATGAAGAATCCGATGAGGTCGCAGCCCAAAACGGGGGAGACGACGGAAGCGATGAGGAGGTGCAAGGTGACGCTCTCGCGGCCGCTGAGGAGGACGAGGACGATGACATAGAAATGGCGGACGCCAGCAGCGACGGCGAGGAAGCCGACTCCGTGGTGGATTACGATGGACCCTTGGGGGGGCCAAATACGACCCCCAACCGAGGGCCGCGCCGGAAGAAACGACCGGTCGTCAACGCCTACCGGAACAGCTACCACGAGCTTCCCCCTTACCCGTTGGAGCCACGTCTCATGTCACGCGTGTACACCGGGCCGCTTAGGCGCTACGCGCGATACTCTAATCTCAGGGATACCCTGTACGGTCCTGAGTACTCCCGGATCCGAACCATCTGGGAGCTCGACTCGCGCTGGACGAACCACCAGATCCTGCCGCCCAAGTTCCCCCCCGAGCACACCAACGGCGTCCTGCCCAGCCCATGGCTGCCCCAGAATCACGAAATCGAGCAGGAGAAGACGGCAGTACTCTGGTACCATGAGAACCAGGAAGCCACCTGGGACCTTCAGCAATCGCATCCGTCCAACAAGCACGGTGCCCGGTTGCTGGTTCCGCGCTGCGACTTGGATCTTGTCGCTTTCCTAGGCCCGTGGGACGCACAGCAAGAAGTGAGAGTGGAGCAACAGAAGCCAATTCCCCTATCATCATCGGGGCTGCCCATTGAAGATTCTCAGCTCCAGACCCAAACCCCCTCCGGGTGGATGTTCGACGTGGGTGGACTCGTCCTGGGGATGGGGTGGCAGCCGAGTTCGGCCGGAGGGAAGCAGCTTCTCGCGGTTGCGACAGTCCCCCACTCTGACCAAGACCACATCGCATCCGAGGAGTTGCGACAGGCACAGAAGAAGGAGGCCGGAGCCGTGCAGTTTTGGGAGTTCGGGGCCTCCAAGGAGGACGAGGGATTGGCATCGCTGTCGGGAACGGCCCCTCGATTTACCGGCGCCTTTTGCTTCGGCTGGGGTCGTCCTAAACGCCTTCAGTGGTGTCCCACGCCGCTGAATCTGGCCGGCATATGCGGACGTCTAGCGCTTTTGTGCGGAGATGGGAAGGTTCGGGTGCTCGATGTTAAGACCTTCGAGGATGCCGCACCCCCCGTATACGGTCTGCTAGATCTCTTCCCGTTCCAACGCAATTTTTTTTTTCACTGACACTTCTAGTAGACTGGATTGACTCTCCCATTGCCACCCTTGGTCAAAACGATGAGGACGGCGTGGACGTCACTTGTTTGACCTGGGTCAACGTCAACCGTGTCGCGCTAGGCCATTCGGACGGCTCCGTGACGCTGTGGTCCGTATACCCTTGCAAGCTGCTGCAGCGACTGACGCCGCACTCGACGTATGTGCTCGACATCTGCTCCGCGTACCCCTCGTACCCGAACCTGATCTGCACGGCCCCGGTTGGTGGCTGCATCACCCTGATCGACCTGAACCAGCCGAGCGCCGAGATGGCCTACCTTCCGACCTGCATCATCAACTTCCAGCCGCACCTGCTGGCGTGGAACGAGACCATGCAAGGGTTCGTGATCCAGTATCCCGGATCCAACACCAGCAACACGTCGTTGGCGTTCGCCCACGTGCACTTCTTCTGCCAGAGCCGCACCATGTTTGCCGGCCCCAACGCCGTCATGTGTCTCTCGTCGGGAAGCACCCACCCTTACGTGCTCGTCGGGTGCGCGGACGGTTCCTTGTGGTCGTTCAACGCGCTCGCGAAGCTCTTCAGCCAAAAGTACGAGCGGACGTACAAGATGAAGATCCTCGAGCACGAGTACCGACCCGTTGAACCAAAGCAGTCAAGATATCATCCGGCCCTACCACGCCCGCCGGCCGACGAGAGCCCTGCGCCGGATCCGCCGCCCAGGGCCGCGGTGAGGATCTTGCAGGGCTTCTCGCCCGAAGAAAACGACGATGCGCGGGCGGAATACCGCAGGGAGGCGGAGAAGAAGAAAAAGAAGAAGCACGAAACGGAACGAGAGGCAGGAGGCAAGAAAGCCAGGGGTAGGCCCAAGAAGGCCACCACCGATGGGACCGTGGAGGAGGAGGAGGATTTGGAGCCGCCGATCGACCTCATAGGAGCGAGGTCGTTCACTCACGAACCTCTCACCCGGATCACCAGCGTGCAGTGGAACCCAAATCTCGACTTTAGCTGCTGGGCCGCTTGTGCCTTTGGCTCGGGCCTGATTCGGGTGATGGATCTTGGCCGCCAATGAGGCCGGCCATGGAGATGGGCGAAACCGCCGATCAGAACCCCCCAACACAGCAAACGGTGGGAAAAAATCGATTGGTCATTTCTAAGCTATTCGTTACAAGATCGTCTTCTCAATGTACAGACAGTTAAACCCTATATATATATATGATACCCAGAACTAAGGAGAGAAATCAACATTGGCCGCGCATAACGCTGTGATGGAAGTCGAATGCCTTCGCCTGGCCCACCAGATGACAGGCTGCGGCGAGAACCACGAACACATGAAATATCTGGTGAGAGCTGCCCCAGATGTCGAAGGAGCCTGGGAACTGGCGCTCCGGCCAACGAGCCTACCCCAGAACAATGTTAACGCAACTTTTCTCACAACGAAGGAAGGTTTTAGGAGTGAACTCACGGCATAGAGGAAAGCACCAAATATGTAAAGACCTCCCTGCAGAAGTACCCAGGTGAGCCCCATGCGCGCGTCCAGGGCCTCAAATCCCTCCGCGAGGACCCCTTGAATCACGGGTATGACGCCGGAGAGCCCGAGCCCGACGAACATGAGGGCACGGTACGGCCGCCAAGCAGGGGTTCGAAAGTGGTCAAACCAAGAAACGACGATGCATCCGAGACCCAGAATAGAGATCTAAACGTTGTAGAACTCATCAGCACAGATGCACATCTAGCAACTATAGCCAGAGCTAGGTTCTCATTCTTACCATAAACAGATACACCGTCAACAGCGTAGGCTGGCAGAAGAAGCCATAGTATAGAGCAGGCACGTAGCTCCCGACGATCAAGAAGACAATGCCTGTGTAGTCGAGTTTGTTTCCCCACCTGGCAACTTCCGGGGAATGGTTGCAGAGCGTATGGTACGTTGCGCTCATGCCCATACAGAGGAAGGCACCTGCGAAGAAGCAAGAGAAGACGAGCTTGTCGGACACGGAGGCGGACTCGTAGCGCGGGCCAACGACGGAATATAAAAAGATACCACCACCGGTAAAGCCGACAGCCCCGAGAAGATGCGTCCAGATGTTCACGGACTCATTGTGCAGGTAGCCCAGGCTGACGAAGGATCGCCAGTAGCTGTTGCTAGTCTGCCGATATCCGCCGTAAATGTAGGCGTTGTCCTGTCGCCAGTGCGGCAGCTCGTCCCACAAAACTAGAAGCGCCTCTTCGATCTTGTTCTCGACCTGCTTGGCGGCGTTGACGAGAGTTTCGGTGGTAGAGGCACGACGCTTGCGGATCGAGGACGCCGTGGTTCCAGTGGCTTCCGGCATGGCTCTCTGTCTATTCGGAGCCGCGTAGATGCGAGTATTCAGTTTACAACGGACAACAGAGCAGATGCGAAATGTCTCACAGAGTAAAGCATAAAAGAGTCAGGGCAGATTTTTGGAACACGGATCTCCCGATGTCATTTATTTTGTTGACCCAATGTATATACTAAGTCACTCGATTTTTTTGGTTGGGGAGCTTCACATGTAGTTGACAATTTCTCCACTTAACCCCAGAGAAGGCGCGCCGAGGTCTAGTTCCCGGTCTAGCTTCTGAGTCCAGGAAGGCACGACACAACGTCGAGTCAACATTTTCAACGGCCTCGGCGTCGTAATTGGGTGACGTGGTCGAGGGCGACAAAGAGTGAAATTCCGTCACCAAACCCCCCCATGAACTTTGCGAAAGTTCTCGATATTCGTTCGCCGCGGTCCATTCGGCTGGATAACCGGGTTAGTTCACCTGCGACGGGCGCAATTAACTGCTGCATTCTGGGAAACGGCCCTGTTCGCCTACCAATGACGTCTCAATCTTCAGTCGCGTTGTTAGGTTGTCAAACTCGCAAACACACGATGTTGCCGGATTGAACCTAGATCTTGAGCCTCAACATTCTCAATGCAGCAGCTGCATTGGTAGGCTTGGCAGGGTAGCACTGGCACGTCTATCACACGCGTACCTTATTATGACATCAACTATGGCTCGGAGAGTCGCCAGCCGATACTTTTGGCCCTGAATCCCTCAAGGACCTTCCTAGCTACCTCTATGCTCAGAGTCAACATGCAATCTATATTCAATTGCTAACCGCACGATCCCACTACGACCCCTGGCAGGGAGGGTCCAAGCACCCATTCAAGCCTCTGTAGTTGCCTGGCATCGGTCCCGACATCTTGGCAAAGATTGAGAGAGATGGAGGGTGGCTGGACGGTAGCTGCCAGGGCGCATCGAGGAGGCTCTGTTGACCCAAGATGGCAACTTACACCCTTTCAATACAAGAGGCGAACATAGTTTGTCCCAGCCTGATATGGTCCCCCTCTGGTGGGGGTTCACAGTTTCTTTCCGACATTGAAATTTGGGCTCCTGCTGCGCAAAGACTTCGAGATTCGCCAGCAAGCCAATAAGCCGAAGCAGTTGGCGCATACTGTCCGCCTTGTTACTGAGGCACATGGCAGAAGCCATCTCGAGAGCTAAGTCGGTACGAAGAGCTCGCTCAATCGTGACGGAACGCCCGCTCCTTCAGACAGTCCAAGAGATGGGAAGCAATGAAGAATCAGTATTCCCGTCTTCTTGCCAAGGTTTATCGTCAGGTTAATATGCCAGTCCTCCAACAAATGGTATGTCGCGTCTGAGATTAGTTCTCGTCCCGAACATCAAATGGGAAGGCGCATTGCAGAGCCCAAGCCATCAGATTTCATCGGCACAATATCGAGCGCCCAGCTTTGCAGCTTCGCGAATAGGCTTACACATGTCAAAACTTCGCATATCTCCCCAAAAATAGTCCCGTCCCGTGCCCTGGCTCTCTCTTTCGTTGATTCCTAGCTCGGTTTAGAGCGGGATTCCAGGCCAGATCGCCATGGTTATGCCCAGGTTTGGCTTGTTATATAGGCACAATATCCAGTTTAACCTTATTTCGCGATCCCTCGCCCGTCTTTTGCGCCAAGCACCTGGTCTCAAGCCACATGAAAGCAGCGGCTTCACGGTGATTCCCGGATAAATCAGGGCGGACGTATATGATAGAGCTTCCGCTGAGCTATGCCATTCATCTATTCCATATTAGCGGGATATTGCTACGACTGAGATGCATCGCCACAGCGCTGATTGAGATCGTCTCTCCAGATCTAACGAGGAGAACTGGCTGCTATGGCGATCATTGGTTAATCGTATAATATATTCCTCTGGTGTTGGACCCGAGGAGTGGAAAGTCATGGCTGGTTGTCTTATTCAGAGGTAACTGCACAGGTTGCCCTGGCAGACAAGCGTATCTATCCTTCAGGCCCTCAGCATTCCCGATACAATTCGGATTTCTATTGCCCCCCTCAAGCACCATAACAATTCGCCATGGCCAAAGCAAACATATTATCTTTGGTGCTTTTTGGCGCAGTTGCAGTGCGTGCCTTGCCAGCAAGCAGGACAGTCGAGGCAAGGCAAGTGTTTGGCGGTGGTTCGGGCAGCTTCTCCGGGGGTTCAAGCTCGCCAACACCGTCACCGACGTGCTTCTCCAACGGTGTCCCATCGTCGGAACAATCTCCGTGTTTCATATCGCCTCCAATTACAGGTGGCCTTATTCCACCCAAGAAAAAACACAAACGCCAAGGGTCCGTTGGCCTCGGAGGTGATCCCTCTTCGCCTTCGGATATTGAAAAGTCGCTTGCTGCCCTGGAGTTCCAGCTTCTCGGCCTCAAGAACGATCCTAACCCAACCGAGAAGGAAGCCACCCATATATCTGACCTTGAGACAGTCCTCAAGCAAGCTCTAGATTACTCTGTTGACGCCGGCAAGATCTCGCCGCGGCTAGGTTCCAGTATCACCAACTCTGTTCCTGGGCGCATAGCCAGGAGGTTCAGTCTTCCGCCCAATACAAACTCGGACATCAGGCAGGTGATCGACAAGCTTGAGAGACGGTTGGAGGTGCTGCAGAACGAGAGCCACAAGACAGAACAGGACCTGGCCGAGATCAAGGACATTAAGGAGGCGTTGGAGTATCTCGCCGGAGTAACTTCGATATCCGGACCACCCTCATCCAGTTCATCCTTTCACCCAGGCAAGCGTCAGATGTTCGCCCTCGGGTCTGGTGCCTATTCCGCCGCATGCCCCGGGGTTGAAGGCGCCGAGCTCGCACTAGAGGCTCTGCTGCACAAAGCCAGCCCGACAGCCCAGGAGTATCTCATCATGCAGCAACTGAAGCACTTCCTAGCAGGCTGCGGCATCACCATCATCAGCTCCCCTGACGGAACGTCTACTACCATCAAACCATCCGACAAGAAGCTCAAGGCACGAGATGACGCTACCGTCCTCCCTGCCGACAGAGATCCGACCCTGGATACCAGCGGGATCCAGAGCGCGTATGTCGCCCTGACGCAATCCATCGGGACGACAAAGCCCTCGTTCGCGACCTGGCTCATCCAGCAGCATCTCGCAGACATCCTGGAGCTCTATGGTGAAGAGAGGCCCAGCGCAGGGCCCGCCGGCGCAACACCCACGACGCCGACGCCTCCCAGCAAGCGCCAAGGCACCATCACCATCGGCACCGGGGCGTGCGAGCTCGCGCAGGTCGTCGGGCTCTTCCAGACGCTCACGGAGCTCCAGCAGCACTACGGCAACCCCAACCTGGCGCCGCAGGACGTCTTCCTCGCCGAGCAGAGCATCGTCACCGCGCTCCTGCTCTGCGGCATGCCAGTACCGGGGTGGACGACCCTCACATCCGGCGGCGGGGGGCCCGTCCCCAGCGGTCCCATGACGCCCGACCCCGGGCACCCCGGCGGATCCATCTCTCCCGACCCGGGCTACCCAGGGGGCACCATCAACCCGGACCCGGCCCATCCGGGATCGCCATTCCGGCCGTCCGACCGCCGCAGCACCCAGGCTCTGGATCCGGAGGTCGCGGACCTGATGGCCGCGCTGCAGCTGCTTGAGTCAAAGTATGGCACGTTCGGGACGCCGGGCATGCCGGCTCCTATCGTGCTCATCATGCAACACATCATCACGACGCTCATTCGCATCCTCGGGGTGGAGGTGCCCGGCCATCCCGTGCTCGGGGGAGGGACCGTGACCCTCGGCCCTTCGACATGAGGCATAGAGAGTATTGTTTGTTATGCCACGGGCCAAGCTGGTGGCGAGCTTGGCTTGCCCTACACACGTATACATACAATCACTAGAAAAGTCGGCTGGACGGGGATAGCTAATTTCAACTGGGAAGAGGGCCTATGGGATTGGGTTCCAGGTGTAAGTGGCCTATCGAGTCCGTCGGGAAGGAGACCAGGGAGAAAAGTTCGCTTCGTTTGCCCTTTAGCCTGCGCGATGGGAACTGGATGGCTCGCGAGGGGTTCTTAATGGTTCATTATTTCTACTGCAAACATTGATTTTCGCACAGGGATCTGGTGGACATCTGCGATCAAGCCCTGGCACCCAGGCGTATTGACAGCAGCGGTCAGTCCCCCTAACGAAGTAAGATGAGCTCGCCTAGTTCACGGACAGAACCAAAGCACCAAAGTCGTCACAAAATATCGATTGACTGCATTTAGGTAGCTAAAGGAATCTATGATTCTTCGTACTCCTCTCTTTCAGATCATGGCAATCGTCTCGCGGTCTCGTGAACCGAATCCGGGAGTATGTTGACATGCCCCCTTATTCCACAAAGGGGGACCCACCTGCCTACCTTTTCCAAGGTCCTGCTAAGATGCTCTGACAGCATGTCTCGAAACCGTTCGCTGTCTCCCTCATCCAAAATTCCAGTCTCGGGATATTTCTTTTCCTATCCTTCTTTGCTGTCTAGAACTTACTCATCGGGGCCGGGAATTACCAACCGCCGTTCTATTTGAAACCATTGTCCGCTCCGGGAGCTCCAAACTCTCTTTTGTTAATTGCATTGTGTCCTACTGAGATTCTAGCCCCGAGAAGCTTACACCCCCCCAAGACATCAGTAAGCGCCTAGCAAGGGAAGCAAGGGGGAAAACAAGAAAAGAAGAGCCCGGAGGAAACACAAGTGTCGATTCGATCTCAGACTAGCAGATCGAGCACTACTACTCCGTACTGATGTCGTGGTTGCTCCAAAGAGGCATATCGGAGCTGGAGCACCTAGCCCACGCCGTCTCAGAAGCGCGGAATCCAATGCAGGGACAGGAAGGCGGTGAGAAAAAGCAAGAGGAAAGCCGGCGTAAAGGGCATCCCGACTGACTTTGGGAGGTTGACGCAGCTGCCCTGCTAGGCCAAGGGCAGACCGTCCCTTGTGCGTAGCGCGACGATCGGGTTTGGTCTCCTCCAACCGCAGAGTCGCGACGACGCGCGTGATCCATGAAAAGCACGACACAAAAGATCCGTCTGAATCGTCTCCGCAGCATCCGCGTGACCAATGGCACGCTAGGATATGGCCTGGAAGCGCTTTCCGTGGGAGGACCAGCCAAGCGTGCCAGGTTGTCGAGGCATCGGAACTCTACTATGGCTAGCCGAAGGTCATAGGCGGCCCCCCACTTCGGGATGGGAAGAAAAGGTGGCTGCCTTTCTTGTCGTGGATGAGAAATGCGTGCTAGTCCTTAGTTTCGACCGCCAACGTGATGGACCAGCAGATTGACGGCCGGGGACAGTGTTCTCAGTCTCCTCAACCAATGCCGTCGTAGCACAGCATGAGGGAACGGTAATCGCAAAAGGAGGGGGCTCTTTTGCGGGCCAAGTCATGGACACGGCCTCTGTTTGGCTGGAGAGGCCTACTCTACCCAGCCACCAATGCCATCACCCGTCCATCCAGAGCGCCACTCCCTCGCAGATAAACTTTGAGCCAGCCGTGCCAGCGATGGAGATTTAGCAGGTTGGCAGAGCAGGTCAGCTGATTGGTCGCAGGTCCACGGGCTCTCTGCTTTCTTTCTTTGCATTCGTATTCGGGCCATATCTGAAGTCTACCATGGAATGGGAAGACTCTCTCTGTCTTGACTTGACCCGGTGGCTTGGCCGGGGGGGAGAGGGAAGAGGTTTGAAAGAAGGAAAAAGCGTTTGGCTAGTACTCACCGTTCCCGACGGGGCCAAGACAGGACAATGCCCAGCACAGCGTGGCCGCGATTTCTTGTGAGGCAGTTTTCGAGACTGTATCGGGCCGTGATTCTTTGTTTGTCTCACCTAGAACAACAATGCGGTAGCGTATATTTTCGGAGATGCTCCGGCAGAGAGTCGTGGCCTCAACTAGTGTAAACCTTGATTTTCCCCTTGACTTCTCATCACCATAGCTCGCATAGTTTCCAACCGTCTGGGGAGGGCAGCGTGGAGCTTGGAAACTTCCGACTCCGACATTCCAGAACCGATCGGCCACCACTGACTAGCCGACTGAGCCAGCCCGCCAGCGTGCCAGCTAGCCAGCCAGCAAGGAGAAACGGGTGTGTCTCGGGTCGAGTCCAGACTTCCGACAGGCCAGACCTAAAGGTGGCTAGGGTAGTGTTGGCCAGTGCCGCGACTCCACACTGAGATGATCCAACGAACGAGAGAACCGAAGCCGGCAGCCGGCAGCTAACACCTAACGACACAGCTCCGATGTTGGCATGGGGACAATAGAGTTACGGCAAGGGAGAGCAGCTCTCCAGGATGTCTCGTGTAGACTTGCCTATGGAATAGACCACACGAAGGCAAAGACGTGGGGCCAGACGTCCAGAGACAGTGTCCGCCGACTCTCAAGTCTTAACCGTCAGGATATCTCCGTCCGCCAAGAGATCAGTGCGTGTATCCCCCGAGATGAGGCGCCATGATTCACTTGGCAGGGCAGGCCACCAAAACACAGTTCACGGTGGCAACCCAGAGAGCGGGCCGGGAGGGGAACCAAGGCTGTTTGAGCGATGGCGCAGCTCGCAGCGGCTGGGCTATGAAGCCCTCCGAACCTCCTCCGCTGGGAGGTTACGCTGGCGTGGCTGGTCGACCTCCTTCTGAGGGGATTTCTCGTCCATCTACACCGACTTCTGACAAGGTCGTACAAATGTCTCATCAGGACAATGCGAGTTAACGCTAGTGCCAAGACGCCTGCTGCTCCTCAGCCAATACGCAACAGCAGCCGAGACCTCGGCACTGATAGCGTGGCAAACGTGGTTGTCACGATTCTCCAAGAGAGGTCGGGGAAACAGAGCCTATCTGCGAGGATTTGGTTGCATTCTGCCGTCTCCTTCACAGAAAGTGGCGGGAGGGAGCAAAGCTGGACAGGTGTGATTCGAAGGGGCGATTAGAGAATACCATTGGATGCGTCCACCCATCTCCCATGGGCAACCTAGCACCCTTCGAAAAAATCGACAAGCAAGACGGATAGCCCGATTCGGCCATAACTTGCTAGGTTATCTATGTCATGCAGCCGGTATGGGTGCGGCAATCTGGGCCTCCGCCGAATCACAGCCGTCAGTAGCCAAAGTGTCAGGCACTTGACGAGCTGGCCAGACAGGCCATGCCGAGTGTGTCGCCTGATCGGTGAGCCTCGGCGTCACGCGTTGCGTCTAGACTCGAACAGTGACAATTTGACAAACACGCACAAAAGCAAATTCACCGTACCCATCTCTTCCTTCTTGGGTTCCTGGAAGCTGTGGCCAACCAGGGGCCAAACCGAGCTACGGTTCGTCTTGGAGCAGAATATTGTGTTTCTTTTCATTCACCGCCAGTGTATCCCCCTCCCTTCTCTGCCATGCGCAGCCCAATCAAAGTAAGTGGCCGAGGGCAAAGTAGGATTCTTTTCTCCGAGACCACCCTTTGCAGCAGATTGAGACATGAACCATTCACCAGAGCCGGCTCAGCCTGAGCAAGCTGCATGACGGGTGGCAGGTAACACGCACTCGGTTCTCAAGGCCAACACAAGTTGCAGCCTGAGATGCACGCTGGGCACCAACATATTGCTTCTGCGCCGTCGTCATCCACTAGGATAGGCGGTACAAGCTGCAGCTCAGTGGGACTTGATCCGGCAATATGCAGCAACAGTGGTATTGAGTAAGAGAGTACGAGGACTGTAATCGAGAGGGAGAAAATGCACAACGCCAGTGGCCACTCTGGGGTCACAACAGCAACTAGACCAGGAAGACCAACCCACCGCTAATGCAAGTACTATAGACTGGAAACTGCTGCCGCATGTGCAATCCAGCCCAGCGTACGACGACTGGCAGCTTTTCCCGGCACATCGGAGCGTCCGCGGTTGAGCAACCTGCCCAGGCAGCTCCGGAGTCTCGAACGCATCACAAGCTGGGGAGAACAGCGTAGGATACAGGCTCCAGGCCGGCATAGCGGAGAGAGCCTCGCAAGCTCGAGCTGGGTAAAAGAGAAAGGTAGTGGCTACTAGTACTAACTAGTCCATTGCTGTGAGAGGGATCAAGTACAACGAAGAAGCCCTCTGAACCAAGGTTGCAGGAGTGGGATGAACCATCCAGTGAGACTACGGCCAACTTGTGTCTGATGCAAATAATCCCCGGCGTTGGCTGGGCGCCGGACAATGCAAAATCTGATCTCACGTATGACAGCTAGGCCGTTCCCTAAACAACAGAATGCCTTCGCGGCACTTGGGCGGCGGCGGGGGGGAAGTGGGAGGAAAGATGCAATGCACTGGGGCTAGTTGGTCAGTCAGTCAGTCCCCAGTCCCCTCTGCACATCTACAGAGGACGGGCAGGACTGACACTGAGTGATGTGACCAAACGATCCTGATGGAGGGCACGACTGGGTCAGCGTAGATCTCCTGCTAACTGTGGCATTTGGAGGCGCGCTGGATGGTGGCTGAACCGGAAGGGGGGTATCATGGGAGAGACCTGGCCAGTAGCCTAGAAGGCCGAAAGTCATCAGCAGAGATCGTCACACTGGTTGCTACCTTTTTTCTTTTGTTTTTCCTTTTCTCCCAGAGCGAGTGCAGCAGTCTCATGCAACCAGCCTTGTCGAGAAGTCGGCCCCGCTATCTCTTGCTGTGTCTCTCAGACGACGGCGCCCGCAAACCTGTTTGCAGTGTGACTCTCCTGCAGGCTGCGTTGGCGACTACTGCAGAGCCTAATGCACAGAGGCAGCATATCAGAGCGAGGGAAATTTGGGAGGGGGGAAGGAAGAGGGGGCCTGTAGGAGGAGAATAATGGAGAATCCTGGCGCCGCGGCTGGTACGTTTTCGGTCGTAAAAAGCAATCAGAAATGGTGAGCTGAATCGAGTTTCTCATGACTGGATGAGTGAGTGCCAGCATGCATCGGAGGATGAGCGGGGGGGCAGCGCAAGATGGTGTGAGGGTTTGTT
>FTLB01843341.1_pt1 | contig 17917 bp, 13 predicted proteins | sample 1658291 | NCBI WGS metagenome assembly FTLB01 (sample SAMEA3914812, study PRJEB12502) | metagenome | biome: forest; material: soil | place: Canada | collected 2011-07-07 | depth 0.1 m
CCCCCCCCCCCCCCAGGGGGGCTACCAAGCATACTGACTTGCTGCTACTGCGGTACAGTTCCTGGCGGACCGTCTCGATTTGAACCAATATCTGCGGGGCGAAAAGGTACCTGAGGTAGATGACAAGAAAAAGGACGAACCAAAGGGCAAGGGCAAGGGCAAGGCACGGGCAAGTACGATCTCGGATACCTCAGACGAGATGGAGACGGACTTGGAGATGACTACTTCTGAGGAAGAGGAAGAGGAAGATGACGACGCACCCCAGACAGTTATTTTTGTTGGTGGCGCGGACGACGGCGACGACGGCGACAGCAGCGGAGTTAGTGGCCAGGAGGACGAGGGCGGAGGCTCAGGAGACGAAGAAGAACCCGCCGGTGGCTCCTCTGGCTAAGTTCTCGTGACACCGAGCTCTGCGTGTTTTTTTTTCTTTGGAAGAATAGGGTTCAGGCTTTACCTGTCGATATGATGGGAGTGATTCTTGGGAGGGTGGGTTGGATACGAGAGCACCCTGATTCGGCGGGATGCTACTACTGATTTATACAGGCGCCATGTATGTACGAATGAAGGAGTCTTCGTCTTGTTCTTTCTTTCTTCTAAATATTTATACTCCTTATATCCTTATATATCATGGACTAGAGTACTCGCATAGCAGCTGTGCCAGATAATCAGAGCATAGTATAGGCGTAAGTAGGCCTGAAGACTCACGCTGTGGGAGCTATGACTGGTATAGAGAGGACCACGCATAGTCAAAGCATGGAACTAGCACGGATTCCAACCACTATTCATCTAAACCTCGTTTGCTAAGACCCAGCTTGGCAGCTGCAAGGGCTCAAACTTAAGCCGCCTGGACCGCTGCAGGAAAATTACCTCAGCCCGCTCAGTTCCGGCCATCGGAGGGCTGGCTGCTTCCAGCCTTCGGTCCTTGGAATCAAAATCCCCCACTTTATCGGGCCTCGGGTTTGCTCTCAACTGCGTGTCGCTACCGGCTATTCACGCATCGAAATATGGCGTCACATAACCTTCTTCTCGCTTCGCCGAAACGATAAATACGGAAGGGGAGATGGGAAATCTGAAAATCATCGCCGTCATCCAAGCACTGCCCCCCCGAAGCCGAGGCACTTCCGAGGAGACTCGATCGGCTCGTTTCCAATGAATAATACGGAGAGGCAGGAAAGGGCGAGGCGATTGCACGGTTCCCCGGAAAGAGCAACGATAGTTCATCAGTTTACAGAACGTTTCCACTTTCTCCGGCTTCAGAGAGGAGTCGATAGAGTCGATAGGGGCCTTGATTGGGTGGTTGGCAGTCAAGACCGCTGCTGGGCGCGATCTAAGCTTGCTAGGAAACTCGAGTCCCCATAGTCTCCGGTTCCCCGGCGTGGCCGTTTCCGATTTTTTTCACAAAACCCCCGCGCCCTGATCGCATCGGGTTAATTAGGCGAAGCTCTGGTCCAGCCCAGTGATCTCATGGACAAAAATTGAATGGATCGATCTGGTAAATCCGCTGCTACTCCTACGTCAAGATGTGGATTTTCTGTAATACACGTGCCAGATTCCGAGCTGGCCCCGTCATGAAGCCCAGCTTTGTCCGATAAGACCCTCGCGCCTCGCCAATCATGAAAATCCTGCCCAGGCCACACCAGCTACGGAAAAAAAAAAATTAGAGAGGTCGCATCCTTGCGTCTTCGCCCTTCCCCGATATAATAATCGCCTCCCCTTTCCACGTTGAGCCGCGAGGGCATCTTCATCTATTTTGGTCGCGCATGAATTATCTTTTTGCAACGATCCACGCTCTCTTGAATAATTCAAATCGATATTTCTGACAACGCGAAGGCCGTTTGTCCATTTTTTTGCATCGCTATCGTCGCCTGCAATTAAAAACGACCGTTGAATCGGACGAGGTTTTTTTTCCCCAGACTCGTCGTCTACTCCAAAAAATCATCGATCTTTTCGGATAAATAAATCCTACGCGTGGTGAACATCGGACGTTCGCCCATTCAGGAACGAGAGTCCTTACTTTCCCACTCGCTCTCGACAAACCCTATACCACAGAAAACAAAACAACCCACACAAAACAATCATGAAGGTCTTCTCGAACTCGGTAACCTTCAACTACTCGTGGGAGGAGGTCTCGGCCGCGAACTGGAGGAAATACTCGCCATGGAACGAGAAGTGCGAGCACGTCATCGCCGTCGACACGCTCTCCCGGAGCGTCGACCCCGCCACCGGCATCCTGCGGACGGAGCGACTCATCACCTGCCGGCAGAGCGCGCCCGAGTGGCTCAAGTCCGTCCTCGGCTGCATGGAGGAGAGTCAGGTGTTCGAGACATCCTACGTCGACCCCAAGAACAAGACGGTGACGATGGTCTCGCAGAACCTGACCTGGAGCAATCTCATCAACGTCCAGGAGACCGTCGTGTACCGGCCGCTCAATGACTCACAGACCAAGTTCGAGCAGGATGCCCAGATCACCGCTCTCTGCGGTGGGTGGCAGCGCATCAAGAGCAACATCGAGGACGCCCTCGTCAAGCGCTTCCGCGAGAACGCCGTCAAGGGCCGCGAGGGATTCGAGTCCGTGCTGGCCATGAGCCGAAAGGTGTTCGCCGAAGAGCGGGAGAAGGAGAAGATGGCCCTGATCCAGGCCCAGGTCGCCAACATCCGCCTGGCCCAGACGGCGTGAAAAGACAACAAGAAATACCAAATCTAGAAAGAGCAGAGGAAGTTAATACCGCGCCCCGACGCGACAGAAGGTTGAAAGAGGACGACGTCGACTTGGACCACCGAGACAACCTCGACTACGATTAGAAACATGACGACTACATTGCATCTCTCGGTATCCGGTCGCGCATAGCTTCAAAGAGGAGCTTTTTTTTCAACACCAAAAGCGGTAGACAAAAGAGGGGGCTGGGTTTTTTTGGTTTCTTTGTTGGGCGTCGCGGTATACTGGCTTCATTCATAAAGGCGTGGTATACATTACCACTCTAGAGGAGTTCCGGAATACCCATCTTTTGATATTTTGAAGGAGATAGATATGGCTCCACGAGGGTTTGCCCAGAGCGCGGCCTCGATGCGAGCCGGGGGCAATGTGTGAAGATTAGATCGTCAAAACCACTCGGTTGTGAGATATAATAGACTCCCTTCTCCCGTCAATAGTTTCGTGTCTTGATCGTGATGCATGGACAACATGGAAACTTTTGAAACTCATGTGCAGAGAAAATACAAGTCTACCCTCGTGCAACAGCGGATCGCTCCGACTGGTATCACATGTCTATTGTCGTTTTGGCTCTTCTTTTCGTATTATCTATCATATGCCCTCAAGTCGTTGCAAGCTTGCCCAGACATCTCGTTTCGTAGTCCCTCAGCAGCTTCTTGCTCTCCCGGTCCAGCACGTCCCCGTTGCCCTCGGAGAACACGCGATGGACCAGCGCAGCCGCCTCCTCGTACCTCTTGAAGAAATACAGCTCCTCCACGGCGTGCACCAGCTCCTGCGTGGCCGGCTTGGACACCGTCTCTCCAAATGGTAACTTTACCGTCTTCCAGATCTGGGACGCACCGTCAGCAAACATGATCTTTTCCCTACCCCCCCTCTGTACCCTCTCCAACTTTGTCTATCAATGACAGAGAAAAAGAGAGAGAGCGGGCACGCATGCCACCGATGTCTCACCTCGCCGTTTTCCATCCTGGCCCGGTACTCCTTCTTGACCACCTGGTAGTCCTCCTCGGACAGCGCGTTCCTGTCCGCCCGCGCCGTTGCAGCAGGGGCGGCGGCGTCACTGCTCCCGTTCCGGCCGGGAGCCGTGGTGTCCGCGCCGCTGTCGTCGACTTTTTCGTCGTCCGAGATGGCGATGCCGAGAAGCCCATCGTCCAAATCGTCCATCTTTTATCCTCCCTCCCCCTTCCTTGGGCACGTAGTTTTTCTCCACCCTGATAAAAATCGCACTTGGTTTATACGCCCCTTTGTAGAAAGCACATAGTGGCACGTGGGGAAAAAAGAAGTGCCAGTGAGTGTGAGTGTGCAATAATATACAACCGGTGCGCGCGGGTTGTACGTGCTCTATAGAAGGTAAAACAGGCGTTTGGAAGAAAGTTCTCCAAATCGGGACGTCTTCGTTTTCTCCTCGGCGCCGCTTCGTCCGCTCTTGTGGGCCGCTTTTTCGTTCCACTGCGCCCCGGTCACGGCCGACCCAAATGACATAAATGTATGCTCCGCCCCCGACGACTTGTGTCGAAGCCGGCACGACAGCGAGCATCATTACTCTATCGCCTTGCAAAATCCCTAATCGGTGTTGGGGAAGGCATTGTCGAACCTGGGCCTCGGAAAATTGGACCTGATCCTGCATGAGTCTCTTGCCCTGAGCCCTGAAAGCATCCGGGCTGGTGGCTGTAGTAGTTAGGTGAGCCGATGCAAGAGAACGCCTTCGTTGCTGTGTATGCGTCGTAACTTATCAGTATTACTTACAGTCAGGCGGGATCGTCCGCAAGAGAGTGCCACCACAGCTGCTGTGTTGTGTCCTACCGCCAAGATGGAAGACCAGGTGAACAGACTGGTGGCCAAGGTCTGGGACAAGCTCCAGCAGACACCGCCGGATCAGCGCCTCAGTGAGTACGATGGGATGACGTGGGACGAAGGGGACAAAAAGGCCACCAAAAAGGGGGGACGGCTTATTGCGAGCCACTTGCACTTGATGGATGACGCCGTGGCAGGCTGTTTCCAGCCCGGGTTTCACTGTCGGCAAGCTTACTCTGTTTTTACTACCTTCTGCCGAGTCTATGCCCGCTCCCTAAGAGAGATTTTGTTTCTCCCTTTGCTCAGAAGACTAACAAGGCTGCAGTGATTGCGATAGGGGGTATACCTGGATCCGGTAATGTTCAATATCTCTCTCCTCCTCCTTCTCTCACTCTCATGACCGATTCCGACTGACAGCCAGTCAAGGGAAAACCACTCTCAGCCAAGTGGTCACGACCGCTCTAAACGCGAGGAGTGCGTCTTTGAATCCAGGTGGCAGCGGTGACATCGCCGCGTGCGTTCCTATGGACGGATTCCACCTCACTCGCGCGCAGCTCTCGGCACTCCCCGATCCGGCGACGGCGCATGCGCGTCGCGGCGCCGAGTTTACCTTTGACGGGGCGGCGTTCCTGAAGCTGGTCCAGGCGATTCGGCTCCCCTCCGGTCCGGCGTCGCCGATCATCTACGCGCCGTCGTTCGACCACGCGGTCAAGGATCCCGTGGCGGATTCCATACCCATATCCCCGGCACACCGGGTCGTCGTCTTCGAGGGCAACTACGTCGTGCTGGACAAAGAGCCATGGCGGACGGCCGCCGGGCTGATGGACGAGCGATGGTTTGTCGAGGTAGACTTTAACGTGGCCAGGGCGAGGCTAGCCAAGCGCCATGTCGCAGCCGGCATCGTGACAAACGAGCAAGATGGGTACAGGCGGGCTGACGAGAACGACCTGCTGAATGGGAAGGACATCGTACGACTACGTTTGAACGTCGACGAGATTGTGGTTAGTCGGGAGGATGGGCAGTGGGCGGCGTGGTAGGTACCATAGATTTAGACACTACAGTCGGGAAGATCAATTGAGGCGGAGAAAGACGAGGTTTACGACCCTCGGTCTATTTTTATTATCCTCATTAGACTATTAAACCACAGCGACGAGAAGCAACCGAGGGCTTTATAACCGACGGTTGCTACTTCTCAAGTCTGACCTGCGCATTCAAAGCCCAGACGATACCTATTTCGCGTAGTCGAAGACTAGCATACGTGGTTTCTTGCCCTTCCAGTCCAGCAACAAGAGAGTGGGTTCTGGCGATACCAGTCCTCTCTCTTCAACTATCAGTACACATGCCATACTAGTACCATGGAAAGTGCCGGCGACAGATATTATATCTCAACACCTCGCCCAGCTCCCCCATATTCTGTATATTCTTCGTACACAACACCAATCGTAAATGTGAACACAGACCACCTTGTGCGCTGTTTTTGTGCGCATCGTCACTGCTCTTTAGCCTCAAGAAATCGATCCAAGGAACGAGTCAATCCATCGAGGAAACTGTCAGTGAGCTGAAGCCGAGCTTGGCAGATTTGCGGAGTCAGCCTAGGCATGACGCGACGCAGCCAGGCCCTTGGTAACCCGCTTCGGGGCGTTGTTAGGAGTACCCTTGCTGGTTGAAGCCTTTTCATCTCGAGGCTCTACCACAGAAGAGACTGGAATCTGTTCCACTCCCATGCTCCTCGGCTGGGAGGAGAGAGACCCTAAGGAAGGGAGAGGAGAATAATCTCTAACGCCCGAAGATGACGGCTTCTTCCTCTGTGACCCAGCGCTTAATTTGGCGAAACGATTGCTCAGAGCCTCCATGCTGTTAGCCGAGTCGGAACTATCAGGCTGCTCCAGTGTCACGTTCACGCCATTGCCGGGGACATTGCTCTCGACCTCCGCCGAGTTGGCAGCTGCCATGCCCAGCCTGGGTACGAATAGGTTGAGAATATCCTGGTTATCCGTTCCAGGAGCTATGACTTCTCCCATGCTGAGATTGTAAAGGTCAAAGAGTGCAGTTCCTGGGCGGAATTCGTACCCCAGGCCCGTAAATTTGTTCTCGTGCTTGGGAAGGTGGCTGCCTGCTGGGTCCGCCGAGATATCGGGACTCATCCATCGTGATTTGCCGAGTCCTTTGTGAGGCACTCGCTTTGCTCGCCTGGGCACCGTCGCCTCAGGTTTCTGGAGGACGTCGCTCGTCAAGCTGTACGCGGAGCCTACACGAGGCTCAGAGTCTTGGGCATCAGGGCTTCCGGTTCGGGCGTCGTCGTCTATTGCATGAAATACATTAGTTATCTCGGCCGGAGGCTATTATGAACCGAGTGGCATGTTACCTGTTGAGAGACCCCGGACCCAGGCCATGGACTGTACCGCTTTGGTGGTGTCGATGGGATGCTCAGGTGTCTCGACACGATCGGGCTGTTTCTCTTTCAGTGAGCAAGTAAGAAACACAGCAACTGGGAGGCTGAACTCACCTTCTTGAGTCGAGGTATGAACTCGGGGTTCTGGAGATAACTTGGGGGCTCAGTTGCCTTGGACTTCAGAGCCAGTAACTCGTCGTGCGAGTACTTTGGCCGCGAAGCTTCGATGCTGGACGCTCTGGCTTCATCGGGCGCGTGGTTTGGCTTGTCGGAAGATATGCCTAGGAAGTCGTCCAGGACGCTGGCCCGCTGTTCCTCACCAAGGCCGCTCCATGCCGCGCGGTGCTCCATGGTTTTCATGTAGTCCTCTACAAGACCATCTTTGATGCCTTGGACAGTCGCTGCAATATCGTTCTTGGTATTTCCTGCTTGGAAGCTTCGGAGGAAGCATTCGAGGATGTTTCGAGTGGTATCGATCATCCAGGTTTTCATATGCCTCTTCATGTCCTCTTCCGTGGGTGGTAGTTCCTCCTCTGGCAGAAGCCTGGCTTCTTTGACCAATGGAGAGTCGTGGTCAGGATCGGCAAGGTTCGGCTCGGGTACGACAGTCTCCGGAGTCTTTTCATCCAGATCAGGTACTGGATCCAGCGTAGCCAGCAGACTCAGATGCGAGACTGGTGTGTCTCGGGCGTGAATGTCAGGGTTCGCCCTGGTCCCGGCCGCAGTTGGGACATCAAAGTGGTCCTCTGCAGTGTCAATGAGCTGCCGGGTTGCATCAGCTTCTTCCAGGGGAGTGGAATCGGGTCCCTGATGATTCTCCTGCGTCAAGCCTGCCGGAACGATGGCCAAGGTTGTGGCAGAAATTGTACTGGTGACATCTTGGTTGGTAGTAACCGGAGCCGTGACGCCTAAGAGGGAAGAGTGTTTTCCCTCCCGAAGACTAGCCACAGCGATAAGCAGCCTCCGGACTTGATCTTCATCCGCGAACTTGAGGTAATAAGTAACCACACAATTTCCGTCCCTAAATTGGGCAGAGAATCCGCTGGAATCATTCATGTAATTGTACCAACTCTGAATTCCATGATGCACCAACCAGCCTTGTCCGCCGGCAATGTCGAAGCTACCCATCATCGGGGGCGCCTGAACAGAGAGGAATAGCAAGGCTGGGATTTCGAGGTTTTCCACGACAAGCACGACAAATTCTTTGTAGATGGTATGGTCCGGACCCTTGATCGTCGAACGCAGGTGAGCATTCTGGCTTGCAAGCGCTGCTATGTCTGTTTTGGTCAGAGCTGGGTTGTTGACCGTGTGACTCCGATTCATCTTGCGGATCCTGAGAATGTTGCCCTGAGCGGCAGATGACCTACTGGATGGGGAGCTTCGCGGGCGGACTGGGGTTGGAAGCCGTTGATTGTTTCGAGAGGCAATCGGCTCGTCTTTCTTGGGCGGAGGCAGGGGAGTAGACTTCTTCCTGCCCTCAGGCACGCCTCCCGGTGGTATGTTGCGATTCCGGCCACGAGAGCCACTAGTCTGAACACCTTGTCTCGCATTTCCTCTGGGACTAGTCGTTAGCAGTTGAGAGACGGTCAATAGCCGTCACGAGGAGTTTTAACTTACGGCGCGGTGACGGTCTGGTCCGTACGGAGTTGTGCCATGATCCTCGCGGTCCGATCTCGCGCATCTTGAGCTCGATTCCGCAGGTCATAGATTCGGCCACCTCCTAGGTCGTCTAGATCCTGAGCCTCTTCGGCATCCTTGTCGTTGAAAACACCGGCCTCAATTGCGCCTAGGTAGAGTTAGTTTTGCGAGCGGTGGAAGGAAGCACTCTGTGACTGGGGGAATGCTCTTCTCACCTTGCCAGATTGATGCTAATGAGGTATCACCAGGCGTGACCGTGTTGGAAATTTGTGCGTCAGCGGGCCTAGTCGGACGTCGCGCCGCAGTATTGGCACGATGAAAATTGTTGACGCGAGGGCGATCATCCATGGGGAGGTTCTCGAGACGGGAAATTCCAAGCTCCTCCTTCACCATCGGTTAGTTTCAGGCCTGATCTAGTCATGATTCCAGGGAACTATTTGTGGAAAGCCAACGTGACAGCTTGAGGGCTTCTTCCCTGCTGTAAGGATCTCTACGTAGTGCGGGAGAGGAGCCAATGTTTGGGTTGGGTTCAAAAAAGCATAGGGTCGTTTTGCCAGTGTAGAAAACTTACCAGCATAGCTTCATGGACTCCGGCGACATTGGCCTCAGGCTCGAGGCCGGTCTTTGGTGGCTTCTTCTCAGCCATCGTCGTCACTGCGGTCGGAAGACAACGAGGTAGCTATTCGAGAGTTGATATCGATCACGCCTCAGTGATAGTCCTGGGTGTGGTGTTTCGTTAAAGAACTGGACGCGGAGGTAGAAGCAGACGTAGAGGGAAGGTGAAGGTGAAGGCGAAGGCGAAAGTGAATGTGAATGTGGGAAAAGAAAAAAGAAAAGGAAAAAAATCAGGACGTTCTAGGAATTCAAGAAACAGACCGTGTTGTAAAGAATAGATGAGGAGTGGAAGAGGAAAGAAGGAAGGGGAAGCTAGTGGAATAGGCCCGAGGCACTTACCACAGAAGAGCTTATGCTCGCAAACTGCAAGATCGAGACTGACGAGAGTGAGATCTTGATGAGAGCTCTGAAATGTCAGAATAGGACTCCAATGCAAAGTGATAGAAGGTATTTCTCGAAGGGAGGACCTACTTTCAAGAATCTCGTCGATATTGGAGTTTGATGAACCTCGTATCCAGTAAAGAATCGGGCTTGCTGATATGGTGCCTCGAAACGCCACGGATCAACGAGAAGGTGGGAGGAAGGTGCTGATAATATTGAGAGATTCGCGACGAACTTGTACTTGATCCTTGAGGAGGAAGATGTATGGTTTTTTCCTCCTCTCGGATAGAAGTTTGGAAAGAGAAAAGCTGTACGCGAGGGAGGTCGGATAGAATTTTGGGAAAGGGGAAAGCTGTACGCGTGGTCGCGGTGTGGAAGATGTTTGGGAGAGAGAAGAAGAAGGAAGAGGTGTATGGGAGAGAGTAGATGAAGGAGGAGGTCCGGGACATAGGCGCAAGACAAGAATTGGATGGAGGAAGAAAGAATTCTTCTGTGGGATTCGTTTTTCTCTGCCAGGGCGGTCACTGTTCTGATTGTTGTGGGTGGCACGTGGTTCAAATTGTGGTAGTCGCGGGTAGACTGGAAAATACTGAAGCGTCAGAAGACCAAACGAAGACGTATTCGATCAAAACAAACTGTACCGTATTGGATATACGGAGAGAAATTTTGGGGTTGAGCCGGGCTGCATGAGACGGTTGAGGACTGCAGCTATCCAGCCAAGAAGAACTCACGGAAAAGAACACGAAGATATGCAAGCCATGACTTGATCGTATGCAGATTTCCCCATTATATGATGTATATCAGACACACTTCCTCGTTGACAATGCTTACTACATTGCATTTTGGCCTGTTTGGCGTGTGTCTCGAGCGAGGGGAACACCATCTTGACCATCACCGCAAGCTCAATGCAGGACGACGTCTGCTGCTCGATTTGAACGGATTCTAGATGCTACAAATTACCCTATACGCAAAGATCTTTTCTCGAAAAATCAATCTTTGCCTTGTATTTTACGCAGGTCTAAAACGGCTACTACGACTCGATGCGCGTCGGTGGAAGCTTTTGTTTACACTGCCCCTATTTTGCCGAAGTCTTGGCGAATCCAGCAAACTCGGATCATCTCCGATTCATAACTCGATCAGAATCCCCCTCCCCCCCAAAAAAAACCCGAGATTTATCAATCAATACCTGAGACTATCTTACTCTACATCTCCAAGTAAAAAAGTTATTTAGTGCACCAGTTGCTGGTTTTTGACGTCAGGGTAGAGAGAGTCTACAAGAATCCTATAGATGCCCTAGCAACGCAGTCCGACGTCAACATTTTTTGAAGCAACAGTGAGAAGTGATCCGCCTCCCAAGAAAATAATATAATTACGTCGAGTCTATTGCTTGCTTATGGACTCTGAAGATCATGAAATTACGATCCAGAGGAACAGCCTGTAGCCTGAGGTTGTCGTCGATCCCGCTGCTGTGGTCGGGAGTGGCGCTGTGCTTTATTTGTGCAAAGTTCTGTGGTGATTTGGATTTCTTCAAATGTTGAAGGCAGCAGCACCCTGTCGGAGAAACGGTATATCTTATCTAAGAATAGCGTTTACAGACCTTGGTGCACCGCCATTGTTTAGGAGATAGAAAATGACGGATTTATATATCGAAACCCGTTCACCTCTAAACCAGTAACGGAAAACCACAAAAACTCGTCACGAAACTCACCACAAGAATTCACAACAAAAATTCACCACCAACACTTTTCATTTTCCTAATAGTTTGATCTTATAAGAACCTCAGCCGTTTTACTTATTTTTAAGACCCAAGAGGTAAATCACAACTTATCCCTTCTCTGTTCCACCATGGAGCAAGCGCCAATCGACTTTACCATCTGGGATGATAGCTGGAAAGACTCGAAGGAGCAACAAGGCAGCAATGCTCTCCAAGCAGCCGGAAGCAGCAGTGTCCGCTCCGACATACTTACAGAAGGGACGTCAGACGACGAGGCACTAGAGACATCCAGCACCATCTCGCTAAGCAGCGACGAAGACGAGCCAAGCTTTCAAGACCAAGCTACTCGCGTCTTTCACCCGGACAACTGGCCGATACGGACGGATGTTCGGCCGTACCACTCGATATACCACGCGCTCGAAGTGGATGAAGAGACCGGAACTGAATGGCTGCCTCTGGAAACAAGCGACGAGATCGAATACACCGCCATCGACGACAAAGGGCAAGACCGGACACATCGCCAACCGCTTGCAGAGCTGGACAACTTGATGAGACCGGCGGACGACGACAGCGGCTCGGCAGTTCTGAACCGCCCAAGGTGGCACTCGCGCCCGCCCAACGTCGGTCTGCACGAGTTTGACGCCAACGGGGAGCCCATCCTACCCACCGCCAACTTCGACACGGAGTTTGAAATCTACGAGGATGAAGAGAATCATCTCACCGTAGAGCAATGGAGGGAATCGGAGGGGGTGACATTAGCTGTTGGCACGCCACGATGGCAGCTTCCGTTGAAGCTCCAACACTACAAGACGATCTTTGAGTTCCTGATCAGACGGCCGACCTTCCAGCGCCTCGAAAACTCCGAGGCAAAAGTTAAGATGGAAGCAGCAATTACATTTATAAATGTCGTTTTCCACGGTTTCTGGGACGCGGAGTATTACCACGAGGCCCTCGACTATTCCACAGCAGCGAGGAACGAGGTTGAGAAGGTTCTCAAAGGTCCTTGGAGGATGGTTGTGTCGTGCGCAGTGTATTATATGCAGCATTCCAGAGAAGACGAGCTGGACGAGTCAGAATGGTGGAATGAGGAGACTCGAAGGCGGAGGCAGAGGCAGTGGCCGAGGAAAGTGCCAGAGCGCATCTTTGACTGTGTTGACGAAACCATGGCCAGGCTTACTCTGGACGAGGAGGTTGGCTAATGTAAGCCACCTTGTACAGGGAGTGGAAAGGTGTTTGAGTACTCGATATCGGATCCGAGGTGCTAAGATGAGCTGGGATATCAGAGAAAGCAAGATGCACTCGTCCATGGAAGCATAGTGGCAGTTCACGCTCACATGCATAATGGTCTCATGTGTCATGCTCAGAGCATTGTTTGAGGAAATAAGAAAGATAGTGTTCATTCATCAATGTCTGGTATTGTTCTGATTCAATAATTTTAACCTCGTGATCGTGTCTCTTGTTTGTGTAATGCCGCTTCACATCGCTTCCGGCTTGCCTCACGGTCGTAGGTGAGGGAATGCCACCTTTGACGTCCTCTCAAGTCGCGGAGACTTGCCCGTCACGAAAGGATCCTCGCCAATGAAATTGTTAGGAAACCCAGTATCAAATGGCCGCACACCCTCGAGTTGCTTGATTTGCTCGGGAGTCAGCTTGATGCTGAGGGCCTGGATATTATCATGGAGATGCTCGATTCTGCGGCCACCCACGATGGGGAAGACATTTCCAGCTTTGCTCATCACGTATGCCAGGGCGATGGCCGTGACCGACTCGATGCCGTGCTCCTGTGCAACCTTGTACAATACCTCGCTGTACGCGACTTCAGCTTCGCTCTGCTCTCCGCTCGGGCTTGCCATCGGGCGGAGACCCTCGCCGCGGCTCTTGCGTTCCTCCAGCGACTTCTTGGACTGAAACTTGCCGCTGGCGAGGACATCCCAAGGCGCGAGGGCCATACCAAACATCCGAGCCATGGGGATAATATCGCGCTCAAAGTCTCGCACCATGACATTCCACCGGCCCTGGTATATGCTGAAAGGAGTCTTTCCATGGTCGATGGCGTAGGTATTGGCTGCGCTCACCACCCAGGCAGGCGTGTCAGAGATTCCGAGGTATAAGACCTTGCCCTCTTCGACCAGAATGTGCAGTGAGTCCATGATCTCCTTGATAGAGGTGGTATAGTCCCACCAGTGAAGATAAAGAATGTCGATGTAGTCTGTACCGAGCTTCTTAAGCGACTCCCGGACGCTCATGTGAATGCTCTTCCGACTGTTACCGCAAAAGTTGGACCCCAAGCCCTTGCCCACGGCATGAGACCGATAGTCGGATGTGAACTTGGTAGCAATCACCAGCTGGTCACGGATGCCCTTCGCAGCTACCCACTCTCCGATCCAGGTCTCGGACTCTTCGTTCTGGTAGTTGTTGGCCGTGTCGATGAAATTCCCACCGGCTGCCCAGAAAGCGTCGAGGAGCTTGAACGAGTTCTCCTTGTTCATGCTGCCCATGATGGAAGCCCACGACTCGCCAATCGACATGCCCCCGAGACAGAGAGGAGACACGCGCACGCCTGCGGAGGAGCAGAGCACACGATGCCGCCCGAGCCCGGTAGGGGGCTCGGGGGCGGCTGAAAAGAGTGCGGCAGCCGAGAGGCTAGGTTGAGTCGACATCTTGAGTTGCTGGGGTAGGGAGAGAGACAGAGGGGTCAAGATATACACACAAGGCTCACTTGGATGGTGTTGGAAAGAGAGCTACGTATACCCAGCCTCTTGCGCTGGCGGAGAGGGATTCAGGTGCTTAATAACATCGCCGGCTGGCGTGTTCGTCTCTGAGACGAGCCCGGATTTACCTTCTCGATCAGGGGTCAAGCGGATTTAGGCATTGACGAATGGCACGGCCGGGAAGCTCTGGTACACAAAATCCACAGACTATGCATGGCCATGAGAGTATCGGCATGTCTCTCGGTGGGGTTACAAGCTTACCGGCCTATCGTGATCCCGGCGCTGCTTGGAATCGGTTGCTACTTGCTAGCCGCCGTGCGCCGCCTCTTGCCTGAATTGGCTGAATCTCACTGAATGAAGCTCAGCTCAGGAGTTAGCAAGTCTTTAACCCCGAGATGCCCTGTATTCTCGGGGTCTCTACGGAGTACTCGTCCGGAGTTGTAAGCGCTGACAACGCCTTTCTCTTGTCCTTCGTTTGCAACCTGGGCGCTTTTGAGTTTGATATTTGGATGCGAAGCTGAAGTCGCACCATGGTCGTACAACTGATCTAACATATTCCTTGAGTAGCATTTGCTCCGTAAAGTACGGCTACGACAGCCGCCTTCAATTTAGGCCCTAGACCTAAAGGTATTTTCGCCAGCCAATGAGGCTCGGCTTGTCACTCGAATTTACTCCGTATGCTCTGTCGCACCATACGGAATCCAAACCGATCCATCGAAGGATAAGGTAAATACCTTATCTGGTGCCCGTTCAATCCCAATCTCAAAACCAGTCGACGCGGAGGCCCAGAAGGTCTGAACTGGACAGTGGTGACATCAGGGGGATGCACCACTCCCCAAGAGGTTTAGCCTGGTCCGTTTCTTCCCGTCCGCCTACCGAGGCTTCGGCGCCGCGTTCTAGCGAGATCCAAGGAAAAAAAAAAAAAGCTCCCGATCGAAGATGCGATTCTCAACAAAAATTTCGGGCAACGTGGCGCTGTTGCTTTGTTCTTCTCCATTCATCGCCGTATGGAAACCAGACATGTCTAACCTATGACGAACCCATCTAAGCGAGACGTTTCGTCCAGTGCCACTACAAATTAATTATGAGAGGACTCAGTGTCTTCCCCTCCTTTGTCGGCCGCTTGAACGTGGCCGCTAGCTGGACCTGTTCGACATGCCGCAACCAACCCGCGACAGCCTCGCGCTTGTCTCAGCACCTGCTCGCCCGACAGTATGGAACAGCCAAGCCCTCTTTTCGGAGGTCGGGAGCCAAGGCCACAAGAGGGGTCGTTCTTGTGGCAGCCACAGGCGCCGCCGCGACGGGAGGCCTGCTAGCCTTCACCGACGACATCAAGCAAAACTACGAGACGGTGGAGCGCGTGGGAAGGGTCGCCTCTGCGCTCGTGATATGCATAAACGAGTAAGCTTCAGACGCCATATAGTCAATTGGCACATGCTAAGCTGCGCACAGCTATCGCACGACGCTCAACCAACGCGAGACCCTCACCGATGACGACGAGCGATCGACCGTCCTCAAGGCCTGTCACAAGCGATGCGCGGAGAGGACCCTCAAAGTTCTCGAGAAGAATGGCGGTGTATTCATCAAGCTGGGCCAGCACTTGGTAAGACGATTCCGAGCGCCACTTGTTGACCGAGTTCGAAGCCCAAGCTAATAAAGAGCGACAGAGTGCGATGAACTATCTCCTGCCCCCAGAATGGACGACGACCTTCGTTCCTCTACAAGACAAATGCCCCGTCTCCTCGTATGAGTCGATCGAGAAGATGTTCAGACAAGACACAGGGGGCGAGCTGTTGGACTATTTCTCCGAGTTCTCCAAGGAACCAATCGGTGCTGCCTCGCTTGCCCAGGTCCATCTGGCGACGGTCAAGGAGACAGGACAAAAGGTCGCCGTGAAGGTCCAGCACCCGGAGCTCGCACAATGGGCCCCGCTGGACCTGTCCCTGACCAAGTTCACCTTCTCCACGCTCAAGCGCTTTTTCCCCGAGTATGACCTGGAATGGCTCTCGTCGGAGATGGAGGTCTCGCTGCCCAAGGAGCTGGACTTTGTGTGCGAAGGAGACAATGCGCGAGGGGCCAAGGAGCACTTTTCCCATCTCCCCCAGCTACCGCTCATCATCCCCGATGTCATTTGGGCTCGGAAGCGAATCCTCGTCATGGCCAACGAGTCTGGCCACCGCCTCGATGATTTGGAGTATCTCGACGCGAATGGCATCGACCGGGACGAAGTCTCGGCCCAGCTGGCCCACATCTTCAACGAGATGATCTTCGGCGAAGGGAAGAATCTGTTGCACTGCGACCCCCATCTGGGCAACATCGCGATACGGAGAAACGATGCCCGGCAGTACTCGCGCTGGGGAGGCAACTTCGACATCATCCTGTACGATCACGGCCTGTACCGCGACATCCCGGAGGACCTCCGTCGGTCGTACGCCAAGATGTGGCTCGCCGTGATCGACGGCGACATGGAGCGGATGAAGAAGTACACCAAGGAGGTGGCAGGGATCGACGACGACAAGTTCCCCTTGTTCGCGTCGGCGATCACGGGTCGCGATTTCAGCGTGGTCAGCTCGTCTATCCTCGCGCCGAAATCCGTCGACGAGAAGGAGAACATGAGCGGGGCCCTGCAGGAAGGACTGCTCGCCGATCTCGTCCAGCTCCTCGGCCAGGTCCCGCGCATCATCCTGCTGATCCTCAAGACGAACGACCTCACGCGCAGCCTGGACGAGAGCCTGCAGACGCGGCAGGGCCCCGTACGCCAGTTTCTGATCCTGGCGCGGTACTGCATGCGCACCGTGCTCCGCGAGCAGCTCGACGCGATCCGGCAGCAGGGCTCCCTGTACTGGCCGCCCAATGCGCTCCGGGCCTTCGCCGCTTGGATTAGCTTCGCGCGGGTCGAGTGCAAGCTGGAGGCGTTCGAGCTCTGGCTGAGGATCAAGCGAGTCCTCGGCCTGAATGTAAGTTTGGCGGGTATGGCATAGAATTATGATACACGGTGGCTCTTTGCTACACTTTAGACATTTATGACGATGGCGTTTTTGGGAATAGAGGAGCTGCATGGGAGAGACGAGACCCCCATAATCTAGGTACCTTAGCTACAGTAGGATGCCTTGTGGTGCAGAAAGGGTTCAGACAGATCCCGCCTCCACTTATTAAATATATGAACAAATTCACGAGCCTACACTTCGTTGATGGCCCCCCGCGTGGTCAGGGCGCATTGTCCTTGGGAGAAAACGAATTCAAATGATACCCGCGACCTCAAGGCACCAGAAAGTACCGTAGGATAACATTCCATATCGATGCTGCTGGAGGTTGCCCTTGGGAAGTGAAGAGCATTGGCATACTGCCAGGTCCTTTTGGGCCGTTTGATTGCCATGATGCATATGTAAGGTACCGCGCCCTAGGCTTCCGGTTACCCAGAGACTTGCATTAAAGCGTTCTGGCGCAGCAAATACCGCGATGGTTGTTGGTAGCTGAGGCTTATGCCGCTGAGTGGACATTGGTCTGGTTCGCTAATAAAGCGGCGCCCTAGACCCTGGCAGGCATTTGGCTCTGAGGGAAAAGGCCGCTGCCAAAAAAAAAACCGCTAGATCGAAAGCAAGTCGTACGTTGACATTCGCAACTACTTCGTAGGATGTTGTTTATTTTCCCCTTTGTTTTTTCATTCTTCCGACCATCGATTTATCTAGGTACCTATTACGCACGTGCGTGCGTGCAGTAGCTTAGGCTGCATTATTTTCCAGTATGCCTGGGAGGGGGAGTTTAGTACCTGAGCTAGTTATTCCTCCGGCCTATTGAGTCATATTTTACAGGGGATGTGGCCTCCAAAAGTCCTGCAGAAAGCTCAGCCCCGGATGCCTGAAATCTGCCTCACTGACAGCCTCGGGCCGCCGCGGTATTTATTCGACCAACACACGTCCCAATGAATCACCCCGTAGGACTCGTGCGGCGTCAGCCGCATA